>SESA01000104.1_pt1 | contig 57200 bp, 22 predicted proteins | sample 3171451 | NCBI WGS metagenome assembly SESA01 (sample SAMN06051862, study PRJNA518727) | freshwater metagenome | biome: subpolar coniferous forest; feature: holomictic lake; material: water; isolation source: holomictic Lake 227, 8 m depth | place: Canada: near Kenora, Ontario | collected...
TCAATCAACGGCAGAAAACAGCACGGTATCATCCATTCGTATCCGGAAACAGTGCTCTTCTTCCCCGCTGAGGGGCAGATGTGTTATGCGCACTGCACGTTCTGCTTCCGCTGGCTTCAGTTTGTGGGGGAGGAAGAGGAAATCTTTGCAAGCACTGATGTGAATGCTTTGGTGAGCTATGTGTCGCAGCATGAGGAGGTGCGGGACATCCTCATTACCGGGGGCGATCCGCTCTTCATGAGATTGGATATTCTCTCTGGTTATGTTGACCGGATTCTGGATGCGAACATTCCCCACCTTAATGCGATCAGATTCGGTACAAAGGCGATTACCTACTGGCCTTACCGCTTTCTCACCGATACGGATTCGGACTCTCTTCTCGCACTGTTCGAGAAGATCGTTGCAAAGGGAAAGCATGTTGCGGTTGTGGCAAATATCAATCATCCCCGCGAACTCTCGACGGATGCCGCAGTGCGGGCGGTTGCACGTATCCGTGCAACCGGCGCCGAGATTCGGGCTCAATCCCCTTTGCTGCGCCATATAAACGACGCACCTGAGATTTTGTCCGTCCTCTGGCAGGAAGAAGTCAGGCTCGGTATCATCCCCTATTATCAGTTTATTGTCAGGGATACCGGGGCGTGGCACTACTTTGGGATGCCCCTAGTAGAAGCTCTGGGAATTTTCCGGGAAGCGTACCGCAATGTAAGCGGAATCTGCCGAACGGTACGCGGACCTATTATGTCAACCCCGCAAGGAAAAGTGCAGGTGCTTGATGTTCAGGAACTTCATGGAGAAAAGGCGTTCCTGCTCCGCTATATTCAGGCGCCTGATAAGGAAATGGTGCTGCGAACCTTTTTTGCTGCCTATGATGAAAAAGCGAAATGGTTTACTGATCTTAAATCGTTTCGACCAATGGATGCGAAGTTTTTCCATAAGCAGTGTGCGCCGCGCGCACCAAAATAGTCGGAGACATACCATGGCCAGAACATCCTTCATATATTCCGGGATGGGTGCTCAGTGGAAGACCATGGGGCAGCATCTTTTCATAAACAACGAGCTCTTTCACCGCAAGGTGAAAGAGCTCGACCCTGCCATCAAACAACATACCGGTTTATCCGTTGTCGAGGAAATACTTCGTGATCGGGCAACCTCCTGCACCGATACTCCATGGATAGCTCATCCGGTCACCTTTGCCATCCAGATGGGGATGACTTCTCTCTTCGCGTCATGGGGGATTTCCCCCGATGCTGTGTTGGGGCATAGCGGCGGCGAAGTGGCTGCCGCTCATGTCGCTGGTGTACTTTCACTGGATGATTCGGCACGTCTATTAGGAGCACATAGCCGGGTAATGCGTCAGGTAACCGGGACGGGGAGAATGCTTTTCCTCGCCCTTTCATACCATGAAACAGAACTCTTGATTGCCGCCAATCATCTAGGTCTTTCCATCGCGGCGGTCAACGGGCCTCGTTCCACGGTGGTCTCAGGTTCTACCGGGATAGATGAGCTCATTGATCTTTTGGAAGGACGCAGGGTATTTAATCGCATTCTCAATACCGACGTGGCTTTTCATAGTCTTCAGGTGGAGCCAGCACTGGACGAGTTTCTGATTTCCATTCAAGGAATCACGCCTGTTTCCGCAAAAATACCGATTTATTCTTCCTATCGCGGCGGAATGGCGACATCCGGTGACTTTAATGCAGCTTACTGGGTTCGCCATATCAGAGAACCGGTTCAATTCGCTCCTGCCATTGCAGCCATGTTGACGGATGGTCAGACACATTTTATTGAGATGTCTCCACACCCGCTCCTGCAAACAGCCCTTGCGGAATGCTTTGTGGAAGCGGGAGGAAAAGCCTCTGCCATCGGCACAATGGAACACGATTCCGGAGCTATGGAGGATCTTTTTCACGCATTGCTTGCACTAGAGAAGCATGGCATTTTCGTTCCTTGGGATCGTTTTAGTGATGAAGAACAAAGATCTGTTCAAACTCTTCGCACCCTTTTTTACTTCGACGACTCACGTTCAAGCCCCAAAGTTAAGGATCGCAACGCGATTTTACGGTTGATCAATAATGCGCTTGATGCTGCAAGCTTCGGTAAGATAAAGTCTGTAGACGAGCAGGCCGGTTTTTTCGACCTGGGAGTTGACTCCCTGATGAGTATAAGAATAGTCCGGCATCTTGAAGCAAACCTCGGATTGTCTTTGCCGATCACAATTCTTTTTGATCATGCCTCGCCTGAAACGCTTGCAGACCATCTGTCTGGCCTTGTATTCGGTAGTAATGAGCAGATAATCACCTGCAATAATAAGAAATCCACGGTGGATACAAACGAGCCGATCGCCATTGTCGGAATGGGGTGCCGTTTCCCTGGCGGAGCCAATTCGCCGGAGCAGTTCTGGAATCTTATTGACAATGGCGAAATAGCCATGTCCGAGGTCCCACCCACTCGCTGGGATAATGAACTGTATTACGATCCCGATCCGGATAGACCGGGCACCAGTTACGTCAAGCAAGGAGGGTTTCTTCTCCCCGACCGGATCGACCAGTTTGATGCCCCTTTTTTCCGTATCCCCCCGGGGGAGGCAAGGGGGCTTGACCCTCAACAGCGTCTCCTGCTTGAGGTGACCTGGGAGACCATGGAGCAGTCCAATATCCCTATTGATCAAATGAAAGGGCGGAACGTCGGGGTCTATCTTGGTATCTGTTCCGATGATTACAAGACAGCGCACCTCTATTCCGGCAGCCTTGACCGGATCGACGCCTATTCCGGTTCCGGCTCCATGTTCAACTCTTCGGGGGGCCGGATCTCCTATGTCATGGATTTCACCGGTCCCAATCTTTCAGTCGATACTGCCTGTTCTTCTTCACTAGTAGCTCTGCACCTTGCCTGTCAGGGGTTGCGGCGGGGTGAATGTGATACCGCCATGGCGGCCGGGGTAAACCTTCTGGTGACGCCTCACCTTTTTGTCTACTTTTCCAAGCTGGGAGCACTGTCTCCAGATGGACGGTGCAAACCGTTCGATGCCGCAGCCAATGGCTATGCGCGGGGAGAAGGATGCGGAGCGGTGCTGCTCAAACGTCTTTCCGATGCGCAACACGATGGAGATACCATCCTGGCGGTCATCAGGGGAAGCGCCATCGGCCAAGACGGCGCCAGTTCCAGTTTAACCGCTCCCAGCGGTCTTGCACAGCAGCAGGTTATCCGGAGGGCTCTGGCCGACGCAGGGCTTAAACCGGCAGATATCAGCTTTGTCGAGGCTCATGGAACCGGCACGCCGTTGGGAGACTCGGTAGAAGTCTCCGGCATCAGCGGCGTCTACTGCAGCGGACGAACTTTCGCTAATCCGTTGCTGCTCGGGTCGGTGAAAGGAAACATCGGCCACCTGGAAGGGGCTGCGGGTATGGCCAGCCTGATAAAGGTGATTCAATCACTGCGCCACGGAAGGATCCCTCCTCAGCCCGGCTTTGGTTCACCAAACCCACACATCCCCTGGGATACGCTTCCGCTGAAGGTAGTCACCGAAGCTACTCCATGGGATTCCACGGCAGCACCTCGCAGAGCCGGTGTTAGCGGATTCGGCTTCAGCGGTACCAATGCCCACCTGATTCTGGAGGAGGCGCCGGTTTCCCCGGCACAAGATATTCTCTCTCCCATTGAAGGGGGGGGAAGGAAGAGCACAAAGTTAGCGCTTATCCCCTGTCATCTCCTGGAGATATCTGCCCGCACCCCGGAAGCCCTGTGGGAACTTGCAGGGCGCTACATCGAATATTTTGCGGCGACAGACGCCTCGTCTTATGACATCTGCGTCACTGCAGCGTTTGGCCGTAGCCGCTTTCCCGAGCGTCTGGCCGTTTGCGGTCGCGATAACCGGGAGCTTGCAGAACGTCTCAATACCCGATTGAGTGGCGAGCTGGCAGCGCCGATATCCGTAAGGGGTAAAGGGGTGGTGTTCCTGTTTACCGGTCAGGGGTCCCAGTACCCGGGCATGGGAAGGGATCTCTATCATGCCTGGCCAGTCTATCGCGAGGCGCTTGACCGGTGTGACCGGCTATTTATCCCTCATCTTGGATGCTCCGTTCGTGAACTGATGCATGGCGATGATGCAGAGCCTCTGTCACGCACACTCTATACCCAGTCTGCCATATTCTCTCTTCAGTATGCCCTCTCTGCTTTGTGGATGTCATGGGGGGTAAGTCCCACGGCGGCCGTCGGGCACAGCATCGGAGAATTTGCCGTCGCCTGCATCGCCGGAATACTGTCGCTTGAAGATGCTGTAAACCTGGTCGCCCGTCGGGCGGCCCTGATGGATTCCCTTCCTGCCGGTGGGCTCATGGCCTCTCTTCTTGTAACCGAAGCGGAGGTTGCCCCTCTTGTAGCCGACATGGCTGATAGGGTAGCCATTGCCGCCATCAACACCCCCCAAAGTGTGGTGATCTCCGGCCAGACTGAGGCGGTGCGACAGATTGTAGACAGTTTGGAGTATCGGGGGGTGCAGGCCAGCTATCTACAGGTCTCTCACCCGTTCCATTCTCCGGTGATGGATCCGATCCTCGACGAATTTGAGCGGGCAGCCGCCACTGTTACAACCGCTTCTTCCACCATTCTGCTGGTCTCCGGTCTTACCGGCGCTTTTGCGGGAACGGACGATTTTCGTTCACCGAACTACTGGCGGCGTCAGTTGCGGGAACCGGTACGTTTCGGCGCAGCCCTGGAGACCCTGCTGCAAGATGGGCACAACTCCTTTATTGAGATCGGCTCTACTCCGATCCTATCCGGATTCGGAAAGAGCATTTCCTCCGATCCGCTATGCGCCTGGCTTCCCAGCCTCCGTTCCGGCCAAGACGACCTGCCACAGATCACCGGCAGTTTGTGCCGTCTGGTTGAACGTGGTCTTGCTTCCGCCCGCGATTTCTACATTGACCACGATAGACGTCCGGTGCAGCTACCCGCCTATCCGTTCCAACGAACTTCATTCTGGACGGAGCCGCATCCGCCAGCAGTTTCCACCAGCGCATCCCCTGTTCTGAGGGGAGACCCGCTATTGGGAGAGCGGATAGAGTCCCCAGCCCTTGATGGAAGGGTGCTTTTTTCGATCAATTTTACCTCCACCAGTCCCCGCTTTCTTGCCGAGCATGTTATCTTCAACCGTGTACTTTCCCCTGCTGCAGCTCATCTCTGCATGATGGCAGCGGCGATGCGTCAATCAGCCGATAACGCAACTGCGCCGGTCGTGCTGAGGGATGTGCACTTTATTCGTCCGCTGCTGGTTGGCGACAAGGGGCGGGAAGTGCAGGTAATTCTGGGTGTGGAGTCCGACGGGGGGCGCTCGGCTCGTATTGTCAGCCGGGAGTATGGGGAAAACGGAGCAGCCTGGCAAGATCATTGTCTGGGAATGGTCTCCACCGGTATGACTCCCCTTGCCGTTGAACCAGTTGATCTAATCAGGCAACGCTGTACCGAAGCGCGTGATCCGTCCACCTTTTACAATGCCTTTTTGGCGGCAGGCTACCGGGTCGGCCCCTCCTACCACCGTATTCGCGAGATTTTTGCCGGTAACGACGAATCCATCTGCCGTCTGGAAGGTGTTGACTCTCCTGGATATCCGGATCCCGGCCTGATGGATGCCATTCTCCAGAGCATGGCGGCCGCCTCAGAGGAATTTCGGCAGGCGATTGAAGGGGGAGAGCGGATCTATATCCCTATTGGAGCGATGGAACTGGTTTTTGCCGCTCCTCTGGGGCGTGAAATATGGTGTCATTCCCGTTCGCGCACTACCGGTGACGCAATCGAAGGGGAAATACGGGTCTATTCACCTGAAGGCTTGATCCTCATGACGGTCAGCGGATTCAGCCTGCGCCGTACCAACCGTAGTACCCTGTTTGCAGCCGAAAAAAGTACGGAGCTGCTGTATCAGGTGCGCTGGGAATCCTTTGACTCATCCCCAGGAGAAATCAGCAGTACCCGCTATATTGTCACAGGCGACCCGATGGAAGCGGAACAGCTTGCTGCAGCCATCAATGCTCTGGGGTGTTCCGGCATTCCGGTTTCTCCTGAAACAGTCATAAATGAATCTATTGCTTGCCGCCAGAACGGCGACCATTTGTCTGTCCTGCTCATCGCTCCACTCATTGAGACTGGGGAGGGAGTTGAAGCGTTCTCCTCGCAGCTTGCAGGTATGTCAGCCCTGATCGGTGGTATCGGTGAACATCCCGCATTGCAGGAAGGGGTAAAAGTGTGGTTGCTGACGCGGAACGCTGCCCCCATCGACGGGACGTCTTCCAATCCTCTTCAGTCTGCCTGTCAGGGGCTTGGCCGGACTGCTGCACTCGAATATCCGAACCTCTGGGGCGGCCTGACGGATCTGGATTTTCTCCCTTCAGGCGAGGAGTTGGAACAGCTCCTTGGTTTCATTGCCGCTTCTGGGGATGAGCGGGAGGTCGCACTGCGGCGAGGTAAAGGGCTGTTGGTTCCACGGTTGGAACGGTTGCATCTGAAGGGAGGGACTGCGTTACCGCCTTTCAAAAACGATGCTTCATACCTGATTACCGGAGGTAGCGGTGCGCTGGGCCTGGCTCTGGCAGAGTCACTGGTCGCTGTCGGTGTGCGCCATATCTGCCTTGCCGGGCGAACCCGGCCTACTGGCGGGACGTCAGAACGTATCGAGGCGATTAACTCCGGCGATGCGACAGTTGCCTTCATCCAGGCGGATGCATCTTCCAGAGATGATTTACAGCGGCTATTGAAGAACATCAGCGCATCTATGCCCCCCCTTTGTAGCGTCTTCCATCTGGCCGGGATCCTGGATGATGCTCCGATATCCGGTCTTGACCTCGGACGGATGGGGCGGTCACTCGGGGGGAAGGCCTTTGGAGCCTGGCATCTGCACCAGCTCTGCGCCGGTCTGGAGCTTGACCATTTCGTCCTTTTCTCATCAGCGGCCGGTCTGCTGGGCAATCGGGGGCAGGGGGGGTACGCAGCGGCTAGTGCATTTCTGGACGGTCTGTCCCGGCTGCGTCGAAGCCAGGGGCTGCCGGCGCTCAGCGTTGCCTGGGGGCCGCTTTCCGGCGGCGGTATGGCGGAGTCATCCGATACGGTGAAGCGATTGGTGGAACGGCAGGGCTTCGGCTATATTCCAGCAGAAGCAATTTTGCCGATACTGGGGCAGTTGTTCCGTGCCCAGGCCCCATGCGTCGCCGCAATCCGGTGCGAATGGAACCGTTACCGTGCGGTCAACCGGCTTCCTCTCGGCGGTTTTCTGTCCGGACTTGCATCGAGGCAGCAGCATTTGACAGAGGTTGACGACCGTTCCCAGATCCTGCGGAAACTCCAGGATGCAGCGCCCGGAGCCCGCAAGGCGCTGCTGACGCGTCACCTGCAGCAACGAGCCGGCGAGGTGATCGGTTTGCCCGCTGAACGGCTCGACAGCGCAACCCCGCTGGTGGAGCTGGGAATGGATTCCCTGATGGCGGTTGACCTGCGCAATACGTTAGTCAAAGATCTGGGAGTCAATCTAACGGTTGCCACCCTGTTCAATTTTCACACCCTCGACCGCCTGGCCGGTCATCTGCTTGATGATCAACTTGCGATATCTCCAGTTGAGTCGGCTCCGGCTGCCACAACTCCCGACCTTGCCGACTCTGCTCGGGATCTATTGGCAGAACTGAAGGGGGTCATAGGATGATATATGTCTGATCTTACCATGTACCAGGAGGCGCTGAAAAAGGCATCTTCTACCATAGAACAGCTTATTGCCGAAAACGAACGACTGAACCGCCGGGAACCGGTCGCAATCATAGGCATGGGATGTCGCCTTCCAGGAGGCGCCAACTCACCTGAGGAGTTCTGGCGTCTTTTGTCGGAAGGGCGGGACGCCGTTTCCCCAATTCCTGCTGAACGCTGGCCTGCCAAGCGCTATTTTTCTGAAGACCAGGAGGCTTCAGGCAAGATGTATATTCGCGAAGGGGGGTTTCTGGACTGTTCCCCCTACGATTTTGATCCCTCTTTCTTCGGGATCTCGCCCAAAGAAGCCAATGCCCTGGATCCGCAGCAGCGTCTGCTTCTGGAAACAGCCTGGGAGTCGCTGGAAGACGCCGGGATCAATCCTGCCTCTCTGCAGGGAAGCCGGTCCGGCGTGTTCATCGGCATATCGAGTAATGACTACGACAGTGCCCATCTGCGATCAGGGGATCTATCCCTGATTGATCCCTATTCCCTGACCGGTTTTACCTTCAGCACCGCAGCCGGGCGGATATCGTATTTCCTGGGGTTGGAAGGCCCGAACTTTCCGGTGGATACCGCTTGTTCATCATCCCTGGTCGCGCTGCATCTGGCCTGCCGGTCGCTACGTGCCGGTGAATGTAACCTGGCCTTGGTGGGTGGAGTCAACCTGATGCTCACTCCGGAACCGTTTATCGCTTTCTGCAAGTTGAGGGCTCTCTCTCCGGATGGCCGTTGCAAGAGCTTCGACGCAGGCGCCAACGGCTATGGCAGGGGCGAAGGGTGCGGCATGATCGTCCTGAAACGGTTGGATAATGCGCAAAAAGATGGAGACCGGATCCTCGCACTGGTGAAGGGAAGCGCTATTAATAATGACGGCCGGAGCAATGGACTGACGGCCCCCAACGGTGTGGCCCAGCGGAGGGTAATCAGCGCCGCCCTGGAGGATGCCGCCTTCCAGCCGGGTGACATTGATTATCTGGAAGCCCATGGAACCGGTACCCCGTTGGGGGATTCTATAGAGATCGAGGCAATCGCCGCGGCGCTCAGTCAGGAACGAGACCATGGCCGTCCGCTTTTAGTCGGTTCTGCCAAAACCAATATCGGACACCTTGAGGCTGCCGCCGGTATCGCAGGCATTATCAAGGTGGTGTTGGCCCTGAACCATGAGAAGATCCCCCCCCATCTCCACTTTACTACCCCGAATTCCCACGTGGCCTGGGATCGTCTACCGCTGCGAGTTGTTCCCCGCGGCGCTCCATGGGCCCGTTCCGCCCGTCCCCGACGTGCCGGCATCAGCGGCTTCGGTTTCAGCGGCACCAACGCCCATGTCATTCTGGAGGAAGCGCCAGATCCGGAATACCCACAAATTAGCGACGGACGCACCAGCCATCTATTGGTAATGAGCGCTGCCGACGAGAACGCACTGAGCGACATTGCCGGTAGTTATGCCAAGTACTTACAAGGTGATGACCTCCCCTCCCTTGCTGCAATCTGCAATACCGCGGCCACCGGCAGGAGCCGGTTCTCTCTCGGTCTGGCTGTCGCCGGAGCAACGCCGTACGAGTTGGTGCAGCGTTTATCGGCCTTTGTCGAGCAAGGGACAATGTCGGGTTTGTATCTGCGCCCTCCACAAATGACGAATGAACAAGGCCAGGTTTTTCTCTTCACCGGGCAGGGCTCTCAGTACCCTGGTATGGGGAAGGATCTGTACGAAACCTCGCCGGTCTACCGAGATGCTCTCGACCGCTGTGACGCTCTGTTTTCCCCCCTGCTCGGCCTTTCCATTCGTGATTTGATGCATGGCGGCAGCGAGGAGGAGCTGGCACGCACCATCTACACCCAACCGGCAATCTTCAGCCTGGAATACTCCCTGGCCCGACTCTGGGGCTCCTGGGGCATAGTTCCGTCCGCGCTACTGGGGCACAGTATCGGTGAATTCGTTGCCGCATGTATCGCCGGTGTTCTTTCTCTGGAGGATGCCGTAACCCTGGTGGCTCATCGTGGGCGTCTTTTGAACGCTCTGTCTGCCGGCGGCGTGATGGCGACAGTGCTCTGTCCCGAGGCACGGGCGCTGCCGGTGATTGCGCCGTATGCTGGGCAGGTTTCGGTAGCGGCGGTCAACTCGCCAGGAACGGTGGTCATTTCTGGAGAACAGGCCTGTGTTGCTGTAGCGGTTGAAGCGCTCAAACAGCAGGGAATATCCTCACAGTACCTGACCGTCTCACACGCCTTTCATTCCCCGCTGATGGATCCGGCGCTTGATGAGTTTGAACGGATCGCATCCGGGCTAACCTTTCATGAACCGTCCCTGCCGGTCATCTCCAATTTGACCGGCAAACCGGCCACCGGTGACGACCTGCGGACAGCGGCTTACTGGCGCCGGCATCTGCGCGGCGCGGTCCGGTTCAGCGATTCGGTCGAATATCTGAAACGGCAGGGGAGCGTCCTGTTTCTGGAGATCGGCGCAACCGCAACCCTTTCCTCATTTGTCCGGCAGGTTCCTGGAGAAGCCCGTTGTGTCGTCTCACTCAAACGTGGAACCTCTTCCTGGTCAATCCTCGTTGCGGCCTTGGGTGACCTGTTTGCAGCGGGTGTCGCAATAGACTGGAAGGGATATGACGCTCCATTCCTCGCGGGAAAGGTTTCATGCCCTACCTATCCGTTTCAGCGTGAACGTTTTATCATCGATCCGGTGCGTGAACCGGGCGGCACGGGAACTGCTGACGGGCTTTCCTGCACCGGAGAGGTCCATCCGCTGCTCGGCCGCCGGCTGGATTCCCCGTCGCCGGAACTACGCTTTGCCGGTGGCGCAAGCACGATGGAAGATGCCTGGCTGACGGGCCATGCCATTTACGGTGCGGTCATCATGCCGGCTGCAGCCTATCTGGAGATGGCCCTTGCCGCGGCATATCATGAAGCTCCTCCCGCCTCGCATTTTGTCCTGGAACAGGTGCGGATCATGGCTCCATTGGTTTTAACCGAAGAGCGGATGCCCCTGCAGACCATCCACCGACCGGAGACAGGGGAAGTGGAGGTGTTTAGCCGGGTCGGTGAACAGCAATGGCAGCTTCATGCAGGCATGAAGGTACGTTTCCTTCCGGATGCGGAGTTTTCTTTCCCCGCATCCCCAACCCCCTCCCGCAAAGGGAGGGGGAGGCAATACGAATCATGTTCGCTGGGGTTAGACGGGATAGAGCGTGACGGGGCCGCTTATTACGGTGACCTGCTGGAGAAGGGCTACTGCTACGGCGGAGTATTCCGGAGCATCAAACGATTGACCATCGTGGGCGCTGATGTTTCCGGCATTGTGGAAGTTCCGGAAGGGGCCGCTCAACGGTTTGTCCTCCATTCGGCCCTGCTTGACGGTTGTCTTACCCTGTCCGGGGCATCGTTTCTGTATGGCCTGGAACCGCTGCCAGCATCGGTGGCATTTGTGCCGGCAGAGATCGACTCTCTGCTTTTCTCAGGCACGCCGTCTACTTCTTTGATTGTACGCTGTATCCAGCGGGAGAGAAACTCGGCCAGCGCCAGATTCGATCTTTTCGCCACGGACCGAAACGGCGAACCGGTGCTACAGATAACCGGCCTGACCATCAGGCGAATCAGGAAAGAGCAGCTTTTACCGAGGGGAAATACACTTCTTTCCGGTCTGATGTATCGTGTTTTCTGGCGGGAGCGGGCACTTGCTGCGCCGGAAGGACCCATCTCCGGTCGATGGGTGGCGCTGAGAAACCGGTCGCCGTTTTCCAATGCCGTGTGCGCGGCCCTCAAGGGAGGGGGTATCCGGCTTACCGAGTTTATGGTTGCGGGCAGTGGAGAGGCTCAGCGTGTTGGTATTACGGTTGATCCGAACTCCCCGGCGGACATGGTACGATTTGCCCGTGACCTGCGGGAAGGAACAGAACCGGTAGCCGGGATTGTCTCCCTTTTGGGGAATGAACTGGCCGGCAATCTAAACCTTGTCCGGGGACTTTTGGCAGCAGAGATATTTCCCCCGCTCTTCCTGGCAACTGCGGGTGTGCATAACCCCTCGGGCATGGGGCGGGAGGTCAGGCATGAAGATGCTGCTCTCTGGGGTTTTGGCGCTTCCGTGGCAGCCGAACACCCGGAATTGTCATGCAAACTGCTGGATCTCTCCCCCTGGCCGGGAACCGAAGAATGTGCTCAACTGCTGGATGAACTGGCTGCTCAAGACGGAGAGGACCGTGTTGTGCTGCGGGGGCGGCGGCGCTTTGTGCCCCGTCTTTGCCGGGTGGAATCACCGGAACTGCCTGATGGACTGATCCTACCCAGAAAGGATGGTTTCTTCGTTGACGTCGAACAGAGAGGAAGCCTGGAGGGGCTCTGCGTGAGAACACCTGGCTGTCGCCCCCCTGGCGGCGGCGAAGTGGTGGTCCAGGTTCGGGCGGTCGGACTCAATTTCCGGGATGTTCTGAACGTACTTGGTCGGTACCCGGGCGATCCGGGCATTCCGGGCTTCGAATGCAGCGGCTTGGTCACTAGAGTCGGTCCTGGAGTGGAAGGGACAACCCCCGGGGATCGAGTCCTTGTCTTCGATACCGACGGCTGCATAGCGGACTTTCTGACCGTAGCCATGCCCAATGTCATCAGGATCCCCGAACGTTGGAGCTTTGAAGAGGCGGCAGCTATCCCGGTAGCTTTTCTGACCGCTTGGTATGGTCTTCACCATCTGGCTTGCATTAAAAAGGGTGATCTGGTACTCATCCATGCCGCCGCCGGAGGTGTTGGCCTGGCAGCTGTTCAGTTATGTCAGGCCGCTGGGGCGAGGGTTTTTGCGACCGCGGGAAGTCCGGAAAAACGGGATCTGCTCCAGCGGATCGGTGCTGAGTTGGTGATAGACTCTCGTTCCCTTGCTTTTGTTGAGCAGATCAAGGGTGCCACCAATGGTTGCGGGGTGGATATTGTACTCAATTCCCTTGCCGGTGAATTCATTGACCAAAGCATCAAACTGCTTGTCGCCGGTGGGCGATTCATTGAGCTCGGCAAAGCCGACAGCCGGAGTGAGCGAGAGATTGGGGCTCTTTACCCGCATATCGCCTATCACCGTTTTGACTTGGCAGCGGTAACGGCAGGTGAGCCGGATCTGGCAGCTTCCATGTTCGGCTCTCTGTATTCCCTGTTCGAGCAGGGAGTGCTTAAACCACTGCCGATGACCGTCTTTCCGGTGCAAAGGGTCAGGGATGCTTTCCGTTTTATGGCCCAGGCACGGCATATCGGCAAGGTCATTATATCTTTTGCTGATCGTTACAGGGAACGACTTTTCGCTGATCGCGGGATTGTTGACACGAGCGCAACCTATCTGATCTCTGGAGGATTGGGTGCTTTGGGAATGTCAGTTGCCGGCTGGCTGGCCGAAGAGGGGTGCCGGCATCTGGCTCTGATCGGAAGGAAGACGCCTTCCGCCGAGACTGCCGCATCAGTTGAACTGCTTTGCCGGTCAGGGGTACAGGTTGCCGTAATGACGGGTGATGTGGCGGAACCTGGTGATGTGGAACGGATTATGAAAGAAGTTCACACCACCTTGCCGCCGCTCAAAGGAGTCTTTCATGCCGCCGGCCTTCTGGACGACGCCATGCTGGCAGACCTGGATTCTGAGCGGCTTAAGCGGGTGATGAGTCCGAAGATTTCTGGGGCTTGGAATCTGCACCGGGCAACGGAAAATTATGATTTAGAGCTGTTTGTGCTCTTCTCATCATTGACGGCTGTCACCGGCAGCCCCGGCCAGGCCAACTATGCCGCTGCTAATGCCGCTATGGACGGTTTTGCCCGCTGGAGGCGCAGTCGTGGTCTGGCGGCGGTTTCCATCAACTGGGGGCCCTGGGCGGAGTCCGGCATGGCGGCTCAGGAGGGAAGAGACGAAAGACTGGCCGCCCGTGGCATAAGAAGTATCGACACAGATACCGGATTGCGGGCCTTGGCAGCGGTTTTGCGGGACAACTTCGAAGTACAATGTGTTGCCGATCTTGACATGCAGTGTCTTTCGTCTTTTATACCAGAGACCGGCGCGGGGCTTTACGCGGAATTGGTTTCCCAGGGGGGGCAGACCGCCAGCGATTCGACCCCGGCTCAAATCCGGATTGAGAGGCTTGAGAAGGCTACACCGGCGGAGCGGTCCACGTTGATGCTTTCTTTTGTTCAGGAACTTGCCTCGAGAGTCATGGGACAGAGTGATCCCATGCGCATTGAAAGCGGCCGCCCCTTGCAGGAGCAGGGTTTTGATTCCCTCATGGCGGTGGACCTGCGCAATCTGATAGCCAAAACATTTGGCGTTGAATTGCCGGTGTCCTTGCTGTTTGATTATCCTACCCTGGAGAAGGTCGGTCGTTTCCTGCTGGATGAGGTTCTGTCTTTGCCGGATTCATCTAAATTAACAGCGGTTCCGTCGGCTGTTGACGATATTGCAGATAAGACAGTCGACGACCTGGTTGATGAAATTGAACAATTGCTCAGGGATTAGAATAAATACGATTAGAAAGCTGATATGCCAGTAACTGGAGTATCACTTCCGGGATTAGGAAAAATATATGAACTTCATTGAGCCTGTAAATATCGAACCGGTCACAATAGTGCCGAAAGAAACACCTCTAAAGCATGAGATAAACGAAATAACTCCCTTTCGCGCGGAAAACTGCATAAAAAACCATGTTATCGCCGCAATGGGAATCGGGCTTATTCCATCGGCAGCGGTAGATGTTGTGGCCATTGCTGCTATCGAGGTAAAGATGATTCGCGATCTCGCTCACATCTACAGTTTTCCGGTACCTAATAAGCTGGTTGCCATCAAGATTCTGATATCTCTAATCGGCAGCATCGGGCCAGTTTACGTCTCGACCAAGATGCACTCTGCCCTGAAAGGGGTTCCACTCGTAGGGCATGCCGTTTATGTTGGGCTTCTGTCCATTACCGGTGGTGCAGCGGTCTATGCGGTGGGTAAGATATTTCAGGCTCATTACGAATCTGGCGGGACCTTTCTCAGCAAGGACAACGCTTACATAAGGGATTACTTCAAAAAGAAATACAAAGAGGGGAAGCTGGTAGTGATGGGCACAACGGGAAAATATGGCATTAAGCCTAATAATATAAAGAGCATTTTATCTTGACCAACGAGCAGGAACAGAAATATCGGGATACCCTGGCAAAGGCCGTCATCAAGATCAAGGAACTGATAGTCGAGGTGAACGGGCTTAAGGGAACCGGGCGGATCGCCGTTGTCGGTATCGGCTGTCGTTTCCCCGGTGGGGGCGATTCTCCGGAGACGTTCTGGAAACTTCTTGAAAGCGGCGGTGATGCAGTGAGCGAGGTTCCTCCTGACCGCTGGATTGCCGATGACTGGTATGATCCCGACCCGTCTGTTCCCGGCAAAAGCTATACCAAACGGGGGGCGTTTCTTAAGCTCGACGAACTGAAGCAGTTTGACGCATCCTTCTTTGGCATATCCCCCCTGGAGGCGGCTTCCCTTGATCCTCAGCAGCGGCTGCTCCTGGAAACATCCTGGGAGGCTCTGGAGCGCTCCGGCGCTGATCCGAAAAAACTACGGGGGAGCAGAACCGGTGTTTTTGTCGGGATTTGCGGTTCCGATTACGCTCAGGGGGGGCTGTGCAGCGGCGATGCCGCCGTCATAAATCCCTATAGCTTTACCGGAGTTCTCCCTAGCGTCGCCTCGGGCCGGATATCCTACCTGCTTGACCTGCATGGCCCCACCCTTTCCTTGGACACCGCCTGCTCCTCTTCTTTGATCGCAATTCTCCTGGCGATGAAGAGCCTTTTGACCCTTGAATGCGACGCTGCACTGGCCGGTGGCGTAAACCTGATGCTGACCCCCGGTTCCTTTGTGGCCCTCTCCAGAATGAATGCCCTCTCTCCCGACGGTGTCTGCCGCGCTTTTGGCGATCATGCAAACGGCTACGTGCGGGGTGAAGGTTGCGGCATGCTTTACCTGAAACGTTTGGAGGATGCGGAACTCTCAGGGGATCCGATCATTGCGCTGCTGCGGGGAGGTGCGATGAACCATAACGGCCAGAGCAACGGACTGACCGCTCCCAACGCCATTTCCCAACAGGAGGTGATTCGGCAGGCCCTGTTGCAGGCCGGTATGACCACGGATGAGATCGACGCTATAGAGGCCCACGGCACCGGCACCCCTCTGGGGGATCCGATCGAGGTGCGTTCGCTGGCAGCAGTGTTCGGCTCTAAAACCGAACTCCCGATCGGCTCGGTAAAGGGCAATATCGGACATCTGGAAGTTGCCGCCGGCGTTGCCGGTGCAATCAAGGCGATTCTGATGGTGAACCGTGGCGAGCTCCCCCCAACCCTGCATGCGCGGCAGCTCAACAGCCATATCCCCTGGGACAGCATACCGGTGCGGGTTCTGCAGGAGCTGCGGCCATTTCCGGATACTGGACGTCCACGAGTCGTGGGCGTCAGCTCCTTCGGCTTCAGTGGCGCCAATGCCCATCTGATTGTCCAGGAGTACCGCCGGAAGGAGGACTTTGTACTTCCAATCTCTTGCTACACTCCGCACTCTTTTTTGCGAAAAGCACACTGGATCGATCCAATGGCTCTCAATCGGGGCCATTCCGTCGTTGCCGCTCCAGGAGACGCGCCTGCTGTCGGTACGGGGGGTATATTGAACGCTATACTGCGGATAGTGAAAACGGTTTCAGGCATGGATGCGGCAGAGCTTGATCTGAATGCAAACCTGTTTGAGCTGGGGCTGGATTCCCTGATGCTGATCCAACTCAGGGACGCCGTGAAGCGTGACTACAGTGTCACTCTGGAACTCTCCAACCTGATTGAGGATGCCAACAGCCTGAACCTACTGGCCGCTTTTGTGAGCTCACGGGTCGTTGCCGCTCCGGCGAAGCCGTCGGGTCACCTCCCCCCCCTGCTCGGAACCGGTGATGCCTGGGTTGAGCAGTTCTTCTCAACCCAGCCTGAACAGATACGCGTCCTGATGCAGCAACAACTGGACATACTCCGCCAGGGTGGCGAGCGGCCGCCGTCTGATCGGAGGAAGATCAATTTTCGGTCCACCATCCTTGAGGACGAAACCGGACGTCTGACCGAGCAACAACGGCTCTTTGTCGCCGGGCTGATCGCCCGCCACACCTCCCGCACCGCTCGCTCAAAGGAGCTTGCCCAGCGTCATCGCAGACACCAGTCGGACTGGATCAATACACTTGCCTACCGCGGTTGTCTCAAGGATCTGGTCTACCCGATCGCTTCTGCCTCCTCCTCCGGCGCGCGATTCACCGATATTGACGGCAACGAGTATCTCGACCTTGCCATGGGTTTTGGCGTCGCCTTTTTCGGCCATTCCCCCTCTTTTGTCAACGAGGCCATTCAGGAAAGGCTCAGCCGCGGCATAGAGCTTGCCACCCAGATTCCGGAAGCGGGGGAAACCGCCGAAATATTCTGCCGCCTGACCGGCATGGAGCGGGTCGCCTTCTGCAATACAGGCTCCGATGCCGTGATGATGGCGCTCCGTATCGCCCGCACCGTGACCGGCCGTGACCGTATCGTGCTCTTTGCCGGGTCCTATCACGGCACCACCGACGGTGTGCTGGCCTTTGCCGACGACACCGGCCGGGTCTTTCCCATCACGCCGGGGGTTACCTGCGGAGCTGTCGGCTCTGTAACCGTCCTTCCCTACGGAACCCAGGAATCCCTTTCTGCCATTCGTCGAATATCAGGAGAACTGGCGGCCATACTGGTGGAACCGGTGCAGAGTCGCAGACCTGGTTTTCAACCGGTGGAATTTTTGCGGGAGCTCCGCTCCATTGCCGACCGGAGCGGAGCCGCTCTCATATTCGACGAGATGATCACCGGTTTCCGCACCCATCCCGGTGGCGCTCAGGCTCTCTTCGGCATACGTGCCGACATCGCCACCTACGGCAAGGCGGTCGGGGGAGGGATGCCGATCAGTATGGTTGGAGGTTCGGCCCGTTTCCTGGATGCGGTGGACGGCGGATTCTGGCGCTATGGCGATGACTCGAAGCCGGAAGCAGAGGTGATGTTCTTTGGCGGCACCTTCTGCAGGCACCCGTTGGCGATAGCATCCTCACTCGCCTCTCTGCGCCACATGGAACAGGCAGGTCCTGCGCTTCAGGAAGCGGTCAATCGGAAAACAGCACGACTGGCGGAGGAACTGAACACCTTCTTTGTCAATGAACGGGTACCGATGCTTCTGCAGCACTTTGGCTCCCTCTTCCGATTCGAGTCGTACGGCCAGTACGCGCTGCTGCTGCAGCCGCTGGAGATGGACCTGTTTTTCTATCTGCTTATGAACCGGGGTGTCTTCACATGGGAGAGAAGGGTATGCTTCCTCTCCACTGCCCACACAGATGAGGATGTTGACCAGATCATCGTTGCCGTGAGGGAGAGTATTCAGGAACTACGAAGCGGTGGGTTCAGTTTTGAGGGGCCGCCGCCACTCCCCCTCCTCAACCCTCCCGCGCTGGGGGAGAGAGCTTACGCCTCTTCCCAGGGGGGGGAAGGCGGGAGCGGGGCGGCAGCTTCCATCGTCGTTCCCATGTCATCAGCCCAGAAACGGCTTTTTGTCCTGAGCCAGTATGATGAGGGAGATTCACCGTACCATCTTACCGGGGCGGTCCTTATCGAGGGTGCATTCGATGTCGCTCGGCTTGCCGCTGTGCTTGGAGAACTGGTCCAACGCCACGAGAGTCTGAGAACCGGTTTCGAGATGCGCGACGGAGAATTGGTGCAGTGTATTTATGCATCCGTGTCGCCTGCCGTAGAATATCGCGACTCTTCGGTGGACGATGCCGACGAGGAACTCCGGCGGATTATCGACCAGGGGACGGCACCTTATCAGTTGGCTGAACCACCGCTTATGCGGATTATCGTCAATCGTTTTTCCGATACACGTCACCTGCTCTTCTTCGATATCCATCATATCGCCGCGGACGGTTTTTCCATGAATATTCTGGTTAACGAGTTCGTACGCTGCTACAGTGGCGACCAGCTTGCTCCTTTGTTGTTTCAATTACGAGATTGCATAGAGCGCCAGCAGCGCTATCTGCTTGGCGCCGTGGCAGAAAAGGATGCCGCCTGGTGGCTGGAGCGCTTCATGGAACCCGTCCCGATCCTTTCCCTCCCTGCCGATTTGCCCCGTCCTCCTCAACCCTGTTTTAACGGAGACATGGTGCGCTTCAACATGAGCAAGGAGCGGACAACAAGGTTGAAAAAGGTAGCCGCAGAGCGTGGAACAACCCTTTTCATAATTCTTTTAGCGGCTTTCTATACCCTGCTCCATCGTCTTTCCGGCGAAGAAGATATCGTTGTCGGATTCCCGGTTGCCGGAAGGGATAATGACACCATAGGCCTTATCGGAATGTTTGCCAACACGCTGCCGCTCCGGATTACAATTGACGGAGCCACCCCCTTTGATCTCTTTCTGCGGCGGATGACCCTGGAAACCTTCCAGGCTTTCGAGCATCAGCATTATCCCTTTGAACAGCTTGTTGAAAAATTGAAGTTGAAGCCTGATGTGAGCCGCAACCCACTGTTCGATGTTTCATTTGCCTTTGAGAAGGCCGATGAGCGTGTCATGCGCATCAACGATTTGACGGTTACCCCTCTGGTGATCCCCGGAAAAACGGCAATGTTTGACCTGAGCATTGAAGTGGTGGAGGAACAGGGAGAGCTTTCCTGTTTTCTGGAATATTCAACCCGCCTTTTCCACAGGGAGACGGCAAAACGATGGACCGGGTACTATCTCAGGATACTTGCTGCGGTAACGGAGCATCCTGAAACGGCTATTTCATCGATCGGCATGATTCCTCCGGAAGAGCTTGAGTTGCTGATGGCTGGAGGAGAGACCGTCGGCGCAGTTTCTCATCCTCCGGGGGCGACCATCGTGCAGGCTATGCAATTGCAGACTCTCCGCACGCCGGACGCTCCTGCACTGGTGCATTTGTTGCCGATCGGAGAGACATCGTATGAAGCAAGCATCACTTACGCTGAATTGCATCGCATGACCAACCGTCTGGCCCGCTATCTGCTTGAACGGCATAATCTGCGGCGAGGCGATCTGGTTGCCGTGCTAACAGGGCGGAGCCCGGAACTGATTGCGGCCCTCATCGCTATACTGAAGGCTGGCGCCGCCTTTCTTCCGGTTGAACGTTCTCTCCCTGAAGACCGAATCCGCTACATTTTCGGTGATAGCGGAGCGGTGGTGATGCTTTCCGATCGGGATGAACCGGAATGTGGCGTCACGGTTATCAATCTCTGTCGTTTGGCGGAAGAGCTTGACCGTTTTTCCGATGACGATCTGCCTGAAACTCCCGAACCGGATGACCTTGCTTATGTCATCTACACCTCCGGCTCAACAGGTTTACCCAAGGGGTGTTTGATCGAGCATGACAGCTTGTTGCACTACTGCTCGTTTTTTTTGAATTACTTCCTCGCAGGGACGCCGTTCGGCGCCTTCGGGCTGTTCACCGCCATTGCCTTCGATATGACCCTGGCCAGCATATATCCCCCGCTCATGATCGGCAGGCCGCTCTTCATCTATCCCGACAGCATGGAGATAACCGACATTCTGAGGCATACCTTTGATCCGGGCACAGTTATCGACGCCATCAATATCACCCCATCCCATATCTCGATGATCGAGCATCTCAATTTGGGACAGACCAATGTCGGGGTTGCCATTGTGGGGGGAGAGCCGTTTATCATGGAACAGGTGGGAATACTTCGCCGCCTGAATCCGGCCATGCGTATCTATAACGCATACGGTCCGACCGAGTTCACCGTGGGATGCATTGCCACCGAGATTTTGCCTGGAGATACACGTGTCGTCATTGGCCGCCCCATTAACGGAACCGAAGTCTATATCCTTGATGGCGAGTTACGCCCCCTGCCGACCGGCGTGCCGGGCGAAATATGTCTTGGAGGCGTCGGCATCGCCCGTGGGTATCTCAACCGGCCGGAATTGACGGCTGAGAAGTTTGTTTCCCATCCGTTCAGGCCCGAAGGGAGGATCTACCGGACCGGCGACATTGGCATACGTCATAGCGATGGGATGTTCGAATGCCTGGGGCGATGCGATGATCAGGTGAAAATCCGCGGTTTCCGCATTGAACTCGGAGAGATCGAACATGCTCTTCTCGGAATTCCCGAAATCAGGGAGGCTGTCGTCATGGTACGGGAGGTCGGCTCCTCCAGGGAACTGGCTGCGTTCATCAGCGGCGTCTCCCTTGAAAGTGACGGGATACGAAAAATACTGATGCAGCAGTTACCGGGGTATATGATCCCACCGTATCTGGTTATTCTGGAGCGGATGCCGGTTACCCCGAACGGCAAGGTGGATCGCAAGGCCCTTGCATTGCTGGAGCTTGGCGGCGAAAATGACGATTTCGGCACTGGAGAGGCTCTTATTGCTCCTCGTAACGATCTTGAAAGAGCAATTCTCATAATATGGGAGCAGGTGCTACAACGCTGCGGGATAGGGGTTAACAACAATTTCTTTGCCCTTGGTGGGCAGAGTCTAAAAGCGGTACAGGCCGTTGGTCGGATCCAGAAAGAACTTGGGCTAGACCTGAAACTCCGTGACATCTTCAATGCGCCTACCATATCTGAATTGGCATCTATTGCTGTTACAAGGGGGAAATCCGGACTGGGTGCCATTGAAAAGCTTGAAGCTCGGGAGGAATATCTCCTCTCCCATGGGCAGAAGCGTTTGTGGCTGTTGGACCAGATGGAGGGAGGGACGGCTGCCTACAATATGACAGGCGCGTGGCTCCTGTTCGGGGAGATTGATGTCCCACGTTTGCAGTATGCTGTGCAGTCTATTGTCCGGCGTCATGAAATTCTCCGCACCACCTTCGCGGTGGTTGCCGGAGAGCCAAAACAGAAGATCCATGACCGGATGGTCATACCTTTCCGGGAGTGCGACCTGACCGGGGAGCCCGATCCTGAACCTGCGGCGTTGAGCATAATTCGGGAGGAAGGAAGAACTCCATTTGACCTAGCCGAGGGTCCGCTGCTCAGAATTAGGTTGCTTCGGCTTGACGCTGGTACAGATGGAACTTCCAGATCCATAATTGTATTTACCATACATCACATCATCAGTGACGGCTGGTCGGTGGGGGTCATGGTCCGCGAACTTTCAGCTCTCTATGGCGGAATTATGCCAGAAGAACTCCCAGGGTTGAGGATACAGTACAAAGATTATGCATCATGGCAGCATGCCCTGCTTGCAGGAGCGGCTGGTGAGGAGGGTAGAAAATACTGGCGTTCGGCTCTCGCCGGGGTGGGTGAACAACTAAGTCTGCCGGTCGATTTTCCCCGCCTTGAAAAAAAGAGTTTCAATGGCGCGAGCATGCCGTTCCGCCTTAACCGCCTGCAGACTCAGAATCTCAACAGGTTGGCTGCTGAACAAAATGCAACGCTCTTTATGATTCTGCTTGCGGTGCTGAAGGTACTCCTTTACCACCGCACCGGGCAAGAGAATATTGTGATCGGATCGCCTGTTGCCGGTCGTGATCACCCCGATCTGGAAAACCAGATAGGACTTTACCTCAATACTCTTCCTCTTATGGATCATGTTAGGGGGGAAGACACCTTTGTCATCCTGCTGGATCGTGTACGCAGCACCGCAACGGATGCTTTTGCCCATCAGTACTATCCGTTTGACAGGCTCCTGGAGGATTTAGTAATTGAAAGGGACCCGGCCCGAAATCCACTTTTCGATGTCCTGTTCGTACTGCAGGACAGTGCCGATAAAGATATTACACTGGGGGAACTACGCGCCGAACCTTTTATGGAAGAAGCTCTGATGAGCAAGTTCGATCTAATGTTCGATTTTCACGATTTGCCGGAACTTTTGGGAAATATCGAATACTGCACCGATCTTTTCTTGCCTGAAACGGTAACTGCTATTGGTGAAGATCTGAAAAAAATCATCGACACCATTGCAGAAAACCCTAATCTAACAGTGGCAAGGCTCTGCATACTGCTTGCGAGTGAAGAGGATATTCAGGCACAAACGGATTTACTGAAGGCTGCTGTGAATATTGATGATGATTTCTAATATTTCTGATATGGGTAGGCAATGAGATTTTCACTGATTGAATATATAACAGGAGTCAGTATTGCGGCAAAAATCGGAGATAAGGCTTTTGAAGCAGTAAATACTTTTCTTGTTAAAACCACGCGGGATCGTGACTTGCCGGATCACCCTTGTGCCGAATCGCCAGAGTGCCGACCGATTTCAACCGAATCAGATGCAGACCTTGTAGTCGGAACCAAGAAGGATGAACAAAGCCTTATTCTGTCTGCTGGAGCGCTGGCGCTTACCGTTTCGTCGGTGCCTGTTCTCGCGCTTTCGGGTGCGGCTATAAACGTTTATGTTTTCTATCCGATAGTCAAGCGAGCGCTTCACCAGTTTCGCAGTCGAAGGGGGGTTAAAAAATTTACCAACGACATGCTGATGGTTTTCGTCAACGGTCTCCTGTTGTTTAGCGGTCATTTTATACTTTTAACAGTGAGCACGTTGGTTTACTTCTTTGGAAGCTGGATACAGTACAAAGCCAAGATGCGGTCGGCGAAAGAGATATCCGATTTATTTTCCACCATGCCTGCAAAGGTATGGATGCTGAAAGACGGCGTGGAGGTCGAGGTGCCCCTGGAAAAAATCAGAGTCGATGATATTCTTGTGGTTCATCCGAGCGAAATAATTCCGGCCGACGGGGTAATTGTGAGTGGGGCGTGCCAGATTGACCAGCATACGCTGACCGGCGAATTCCAGTATGCGGAAAAAACCATTAATGACAAGGTGTTTGCCTCCACCATGGTTGTCTCCGGCGTCATAACCTACCAGGTTCTCAGTGCCGGGAGTGATACAGTTGCCCATCAGTTGAACGAAATACTGAAGCATTCTGTTGACAGCAAGACCATGCTGAATATGAAAGGAGAGGAGTGGGCCGACAAAACCGCTCTCCCGATAATGATTCTCGGTACGGTAGTCGCAGCCACCGGCCAGATAATGCACGGCATCATCATACTGAAGTTCGCTATCGGCAATACCATCAGGATCGCTTGCCCGCTCGGCACCCTGAACTATATGACCATTCTGACCAGGCAGGGCATTCTGGTAAAGAGTTCCAGGGAGCTTGAAAAACTGTCTGAAATAGACACCATCCTTTTCGACAAAACCGGCACGGTCACTGAAGGGAAACCGGTGGTGCGGGAGGTGATACCTCTCGGTTCATATAACGCGAAGCGCATCATAGAGTTTGCAGCAATGGCGGAAAAGAAGATGGCGCATCCAATCGCCAACGCTATTCTTGAAAAAGCTGAGGAAATGCATCTGGTAATCCCGGATATTTCAGAGAAGAGCTACACTATATCCATGGGGGTTACGGTACAGTTCGGCGACAATGTAATAACTGTGGGAAGCCGCAGGTTCTTTGGCACTGAAGGGATCGGGCTTGCGGATCATGATGCCATGCTGGAACAGTTTATGCTCAACGGCTACAACGTCATATGTGTGGCCAGAAACGGCGAGCCGTGCGGTTTCATCATCCTGGAGGAGGCGCTCAAGCCTGAAATAATTGTGCAGGTCGAGGCCCTACGGGCGCGGGGTATCAAGAATTTCGGCCTGGTGACCGGCGACCATGAATATTCAGCCCGCAGAATCGCCAAGGCTCTAAATTTTGACAGCTACTACCATAGCGTGCTTCCGGAAAAAAAAGCTGATATTGTCAGGATGCTCCAGGATGATGGCCGATCGGTCTGTTTCGTGGGGGACGGCATCAACGATTCCATTGCCCTGAAGCAGGCCGATGCCTCCATATCATTCTCCGGAGCATCAACTGCGGCGGCTGATTCGGCCAATATTATACTTCTTTCCGGCGGGTTCGAGAGCCTGGACAAGCTCTTTGACATTGCCACGGAACTTAAGACCAATCTCAAACAGAGTCTTGGTCTGGCCATGGCGCCATCGATTTTCAACATCATAGGTCTTGTTTCCTTTCCGGATTACAGCTTACTCTCCGCGATAATGATCAAGCTTGTCGGAAGAAGCTCAGCTATTGCCAACGCCATGTATCCGCTAAGAGAACATAGGGAAAAACGAAAGGAGCCCGCGTCATGTGCGGAATAGCGGGCATATTTGATCGTCGGCAGGCGGGCAGGGTGGAGAAGCATAATCTTTTCTCCATGACCGATGCCATGATTCATCGGGGGCCGGACGATTCAGGCTACCATCTGGAACAGAACCTTGGACTCGGCTTCAGGCGGCTGGCAATCGTAGATATCGAAGGTGGCAATCAGCCGCTATATAACGAAGATCGCTCGGTCGTAATTGTATGTAACGGCGAGACATACAACTTCCGGGAATTGCGCGCCAGACTGGAGGCACAGGGGCATCATTTCACGACCAACTGCGATGTCGAGGTGCTGCTTCACCTCTATGAAGAGGAGGGTGCTGACTTTCTCCCAAGACTGAACGGCCAGTTCGCCTTTGCTCTTTACGATACAAGTAAAAAGCGCCTTTTATTGGCGCGGGACCACGTGGGAATCGCGCCGCTCTTTTATGCCGATGCCGGCGGCCTGTTCCTGTTTGCCTCCGAGATCAAGGGGTTGCTGAAACATCCTTCGATAAGCCGGGAGGTTGATTTGACCGGTCTCGATCAGGTCTTTTCCTTTCCCGGCTGTTTGGCGCCCCGCACCATGTTCAAGGGGGTCAGAAGTCTGGAGGCCGGGCATTTCCTTCTGGTGGACGGGCATGGGATCACGGATCGCCAGTACTGGGACATGGAATACCCCGAAGAAGATACCTTAGAGTACAGGGACGAAGGATTTTACCTTGAGCGTCTTGATGATGAGCTGCAACGTGCCGTAAAGCTGAGGCTTCTCGGAGAGGTGCCGGTAGGCTACTATCTCTCGGGGGGGCTGGATTCATCCATGATCGCCGGCATCTTGCGCCATCTGGTTCCGGACGAACGGCGGCATTCATTCTCCGTCGGTTTTGCACAGCAGGAGATCGATGAAACCTGTTTTCAGCGACTGATGGCTGATCATGTCGGCTCCATCCATCACGAGATGCGCTTCGACTGGCCCGAGATCAGCGACGATTTCGGGAAGATGATCCTCCATGCCGAAAGCCCGCTCAGGGAGAGCTACGACACCTGCTCCATTGCGCTGTCCCGTTCGGTGCGGGAGGCGGGGATGAAGGTGGTGCTAGTGGGTGAGGGAGCGGACGAGCTGTTTGCTGGGTACTTCGGCTACAAATTCGACCGGCAGCGCCTGGAGCAGGGAGGGGACAATTCGTTCGATCCGGAGGCGATGCTGGAGGCGGAGTTGCGGGAGGAGCTGTGGGGGGATGATTCGTTTATCTATGAAAAGAATCTCTTCGAGTTTCATGGGGTGCGCGAAGCGCTCTATTCGAACAGAGTGCTACAGCAGTTCCAGGATTTCAATTCGGTGCGGGAAGGGATTGTTGACAAGTCGAAACTTCTGAAGCGGCACCCGGTACATCGTCGCTCTTACGTCGACCTGAAGCTTAGACTGGCCTCTCACCTCCTCTCCGACCACGGCGATCGGGCCGCCTTCGCCAATTCGGTCGAGGCCCGCTATCCATTCCTCGATATTAATCTTATGAAGTTTGTGCAGGAAATTCCTCCGGAGCTGAAATTGAAGGGTCTGACCGAAAAATATCTACTGAAACGCCTGGGAGAACGATACGTGCCCGCACCAATCCGTGATCGTCAGAAGTTCGGATTTGTTGCGCCGGGAAGCCCCTATCTTCTGAGGCAGCAGCTTCCCTGGGTGCGGGATCTGCTCTCGCGGGAGACGATAATCCAAGAGGGGTATTTCAATCCGGATACGGTGGAACGACTGGTGGAACGTTATTCCAGTCCCGGCTTCCATTTGAATGTCCCTTACGAGGATGACCTGCTGATGATCGTGCTTAGTTTCGGGGTATTTATGGAACTATTTGAAATGCCTTCGTATTGATAAATTGAATGCTCTTATAAGGAAATCCATCCATGCAAAAAAATGTGAAAACGGCCTCCTCCACCTTGTCGCTGAAGGATCGGCTGAACACTATTTCAACTTAAGAAATCGGAGGGTAAAATGTTTTTAATTACAGGCATGGTCATATTCAGCGGTTTTCTTGGAGCGTCTTATCTCTATAAACAGGCCACCCAAGGGGGGGGGGTAAAGCAGAAACCATCCTCAGTTCAAAAAAAATCCAATAAAACGCCTGAATCCGCCGACCAGAGTCAGTTGGAACCTGACGTTATGGAACCTGTCGATAAAACTTACGCTCAGCAAGAAGTCGATGTTGATCACCATTTGAAAGTATCGGGTGTGGGGCTGGGGATGGCGGTTGCGGGTAATCTTCTGTTTCCGCCATTGTCATTGTTAAGCCTTCCGCTAATCGGATATACAACGCTGATGGTATTTGAAGCTGCTATAGACAATGTTAAAAAGAAAAAATTGCATATTTCCGTCCTCGATTCCACAGCCATTTGTGTGGGGCTGGTCACGGGCTGTTATGTTTTGAGTGGCGTCGCCAATATCATTTACATTGGTTCTCTCAAGATGCTCTATAAAACGCGTAATAATACCCGCAATAAGATTGCCGATATTTTCAGCGGTTATACGCCGGTGGTCTGGTTGCTGAAAGATGGGGCTGAAAAAAGTATACCGCTGAACGAAGTATGCAAAGGCGACCTGATTGTTGTTAACGCAGGCGAAATAATCCCGATAGACGGCGTTATCGTTGATGGCGTCGCCGGGATTGATCAACAAATGCTGACCGGCGAGGCGCAGCCCGAGGAAAAGACCATTGGTCAACAAGTCTTTGCTGCGACCATGGTGATTTCAGGGCGGATTACCATCTGTGTGGAAAAAACCGGATCTGACACAGTAGCTGCAAATATTACGGTAATATTAGATAAAACTGACGACTATATCTCACATCTCCAGACTCGCAGTGAGCGTTATGCCAATGCTTCGGTAGCGCCTACGATGGGTGTTGCCGGTGTATCTCTGCTGGCCGCCGGCCCCATGTCTGCATGGGTTGTGTTAAGCTCCAACTTTTCAGAAGTAATGCGCCTCACCGTGCCGATGACAATTCTTAATTATATGCATATCGCATCCCAGAATGGTTTGCTCATCAAGGACGGGCGTTCCTTGGAGCAATTCAACCGAGTGGATACGGTGGTATTCGACAAAACCGGCACCTTAACCCTGGATCAACCGCATGTAGGCACAATTTATCCCGTTAATGTATTTACCGAGAAAGACGTTCTCTATTACACAGCTTCGGCGGAGTATCGCCAAAGCCATCCCATTGCCAAGGCCATACTGACAGCGGCGTTAAAACGCAGACTGGAACTACCGGATATAGACGATGCTCACTACAAGGTTGGTTACGGGATTAGCGTCAACTTGAACGGCAAACTGGTTCGGGTTGGCAGCAGACGTTTCATGCGCGAAGAAAATATTCCCATCCCATCATCTATTGAAGGAGTTGAGCAAACTGCAAACGCTAAAGGCTATTCGCTGATTTATTCGGCGGTGAATGAGGCATTATGCGGTGTGATTGAGCTGCGACCGACCCTACGCCGGGAAGCAAAACAGGTGGTGTGCCGTTTGCAGAAACGCGGTCTGAAAGTATACATTCTTTCCGGCGATCATATGGGGTCGGTAAAGAATCTTGCAGATGAATTGGGTGTGGACGATTACTTCGCCGATACACTTCCTGAAGACAAATCGAGAATAATTGATGAACTGCAGCAAAGCGGCAGAACTATCTGTTTTGTCGGGGATGGTATTAATGATTCCATTGCCTTGAAAAAGGCGGCTGTTTCCGTATCTCTGCAAGACGCTTCACATATAGCCATGGATTGTGCACAGATCGTGCTGATGAACAAGAATCTGACACAACTATTATATGCCTTTGACCTGGCGGAACGTTTTGATATCAACCAAAAGATGGGCATATCCACCGGTACGGTTATTCCCAGTATTATCTGTATGGGTGGCGCGATGTTTTTTGGTTTTACAGTAACCGGTACACTGACAATATATGTCGCAAGCATTGCAATGGGAACAATTTCTGCCTTGTTTCCTTTGTTGACGGAAGGCAAGAGCAAAGAACAGGGCTAAAATACATAAGTATGGTAGTATCTATGGTGAGTCAATGACATTGATTATTTTACAACGATTAAAGAATAATCGTATGGTCAAATTTAATCTATTATGAATATTTCAACACCCTCATTCCCTCCAGAACCATTGGCGATTATCGGCATCGGCTGTCGGTTTCCTGGAAACGCTTCTACCCCTGGTCAATTCTGGTCGCTTTTGAAAAATGGCCAAGACGCGATTACGCGATTGCCGCAGGGACGTCGGCGGTTGATGCCCCGGTATCCCGGATTGCTCACCGAGGGCGGATTCCTTGAACAAGTGGACCAGTTTGACGCGGCTTTTTTCCACATGTCCCCCAGAGAAGCCATGCTTTTTGATCCCCAGCAGCGGCTTTTACTGGAAGTATCCTGGGAAGCCCTTGAAAATGCCGGTATCAATCCGGTGTCATTGGCAGGCACGGATACCGGGGTATTTGTGGGGATTTATTCATCGGATTATCTGTCCCTGCAGATTAAGCATCATGAATATAACTCCCTGTTTAATATGACAGGTAATTCCCATGCCGCGGCCTCTGGAAGAATTCCTTACTTTTTGGATTTTCATGGGCCGGCAATAGCTGTTGACACTGCCAGTTCCGCCTCGCTGGCGGCGTTTCACCTGGCATGCCAAAGCCTATGGAACCAAGAATGTCCCCTGGCCCTGGCTGCGGGGGTAAGTTTGATCTTGTCCTACGAAACCAGCCTGGCTTTTTCAAACGCCCGCATGCTTTCTCCAGATAACCGTTGTAAAAGTTTTGACGCTTCTGCCGATGGTTATGCCCGGGGTGAAGGTTGCGGCGTGGTAGTTTTGAAACGCCTGTCCAATGCTTTGTCCTCGGGCGATAGTATTCTGGCCATCGTCAAGGGAACGGCGATGAACCAGGACGGGGCATCTTTGGGATTGACAGTGCCTAACCAGGTGGCCCAGGAAGCAGTCATCCAAAAAGCGCTGGCCTGCGCCCATCTTGAACCAGGGGCAATTTCTTATGTGGAAGGGCATGGGTCCGGAACTCCCGTCGGCGATCCCATTGAAGGCCGGGCCATCTGGAATGTTTATGGAGAGAACCGGATGGCGCCATTGGTAGTTGGTTCCGTCAAAACGAATCTTGGCCACCTGGAAGCGGCGGCTGGGATTGCTGGGATCATCAAAACAGTCCTCGCCCTGAAGCACCAATATATACCTCCCCATCTGCATTTTCAAAATTTAAACCCTCAATTAAATGGCTGGCCGGTGACCATCCCGGTAACGGGTTTAACTTGGGAACGATCAACGGATGACAAACCGAGACGGGCAGGGGTGAGCAGCTTTGGGTTTAGCGGGACCAATATTCATGTAATCTTAGAAGAAGCTCCGGTACCTCTGCAGAAAGCTACGGCGGAGATCCCGGAAACTAATCATCAACTATTAACTATCAGCGCCAAGGATGAATCAGCCCTGCGCGAGCTTGCTGAAAGGTATTTGAATTTCTGCGCAGCACATCCGGATCAGCCATTGGCGGACATCTGTTTTACGACTCATCTGGGCCGGGCGCATTTTGATCACCGTTTAGCTTTAGTAGCCAGTTCAACGGGGCAGCTACGGGAGGAGCTCGCTGCCTTAACTCAAGGACAAGGGACTCTGGTCATCGCTTCACAACAGATTTCAACTAACCCTGCCCCTAAAATTGCTTTTTTGTTCACAGGTCAAGGTTCCCAATATGTCAACATGGGACGTGAACTTTATGAAACACAACCTGTTTTCCGTCAGACCATCGCCAAATGCGGCGCGGTTTTGCAAGAGTGTTTGGGCCGCTCATTATTGGAGTTGATCTATCCCGCGGTTGAACCGGATAACAACGATTTGCTTGAGTCTCATACGTGTGGCCAGGTTGTTAATTTTGCCATCGAATGTGCTCTGGCTGATTTATGGCGCTCTTGGGGGGTAATGCCCGATGTGGTTTTTGGACACAGTCTGGGTGATTTTGCCGCCGCATATACAGCGGGAGTGCTGACCCTGGAAGATGGCTTACGCCTGGTAACGATACGTGGAAAACTGATGGAGCAGGGTCAGGGGCTGATGGTGGCGGTGAATGCATCGGAAAGAGATGTGTCCCCATTTGTTGCACCGTATGATGATGTCGTCATTGGAGTGATAAACAGCCCGAAGAATGTGGTGATTTCGGGAGAACGCGAGCATACGGCCTTTGTTGCCAGGCGTTTGAATGAGGCGGGATTTACTACCAATAAATTGCAGATTCCCATGGCTGCGCACTCTCCCATGCTTGACGGCACACTCGATGAATTTGAGTCGGAGGTCTCTGCTATTGCTTTGGCTGAACCCCGGATGACAGTCGTTTCCAGCATGACGGGACAACCGGTTGTGTCGGAGTTGACGGATCCTTCCTATTGGCGGAACCACTTGCGCAACCAGGTGCGCTTTGCCGATGGGATGAATACCTTGCAGCGCCTGGGCATTGATGTCTTTATCGAAATTGGCCCCAAACCTTCACTACTTGGGATGGGGCGGCTTTGTCTCCCTGAGTGGGGAGCCTGGTTGCCCAGTTTGCAGCCGAATTTTTCAGATGCGCAAACTATCCTGCAAAGTGTTGCGGAACTGTATGTTCGGGGTGTATCAATTGACTGGCCTTGTTTTGAACAGTTTCGCCGGCATCAACGGAAACGGGTTGTTTTGCCGGCCTATCCTTTTCAGCGCCAACACTTCTGGCTTCCTGCCGTTGCAACCGGCGAGCAGGTCGATCAAACCACCCCTGATAGACAGGATAGCTGCATTAGCGGTTTGGATAGCCGGCAATCGGTTCCTGCCCGGACAATTCCACAGCCATCGCTATTGGTTCGGATGGCACAGGCGACATCCCCCCAGCAAAAAGAGCTGTTAACACAATTTCTCCAGAACAAGATTCGACGCATTTTGCGTGTGGGTTCAAAACATTCGATCTCTTTCCGGAGTTCCTTCAAGGAACTGGGCTTTGATTCCCTCATGCTGACCGAGTTGAATACGTTGATTGAACAGGAATTGAAGATCAAATCCCCCTTGGAACGGTTGGTTCGTCTCGGGAATTTTGAGAGTCTGACGAAAATGCTGTTAACGAAAGTCACCTTGCCGACTCCTGAACCGGAAATACCATCTGAAGAACAACACCCCTGCAAGCCCCTTGAATCAACAGATGTGAATCGGACGCAACCCTTTGAACAGTCATCGGAGCTTATTGATTTTCATCAGGCCTCCAGTGAGATCCCCCAGATTCACGCGATAGTGTCGGAGCAGCAGGGGCGAAAATTGCGTATCGGAGAAAAGTGGGTGTTTGACTTTGCCTCTTGTAACTACCTGGGGCTTGATTTGCACCAGGAAGTGATGAAAGCCATCCCTCCCGCGCTGGAAAAATGGGGAGTTCATCCCAGTTGGACCCGTGCCGTAGCTTCACCTGCCATCTATGAGGAATTGGAGCAATCCCTGGCCGCCTTGGTGGAAGCCCCATCGGTACTGATGTTTCCCGCTGTTACGCTCCTTCACGCGGGTGTATTGCCGGTACTGGCCGGTGAAGATGGGGTTATTTTCAAGGATATCTTTGCCCATCGTTCCATTTTCGAAGGATGCCAGTTGGCGCAAGCCGGTGGCGCGGAATTGGTTGAGTTCCGGCACAACAATGTTGGTGATCTGGAAGAGAAATTGAAACGTTGTCCACTCGAACAAACCAAAATTATTGCCATAGACGGTGTGTATTCCATGTCCGGCGCATATTCTCCGTTGCCGGAATACGCCCGATTGGCGCGAACCCATAACGCTCATGTGTACCTTGACGATGCCCACGGCATCGGGCTTGTTGGGGAAAATCCGACACCTGACATGCCATATGGCGCCAAGGGTAACGGAATGGTCAAACATTTCGGGCTGGATTACCGAAACGATCGAATGATTTATGTGGCGGGACTTTCAAAATCATTTTCTTCCTTTGGCGCCTTTGTTACCTGTACGGATGAGTTAATGAAAAACAGGTTCATGTCCGCCTCCACCTTTATATTTTCCGGACCATCGCCGGTGGCGAGTCTGGCCAGCGCGTTGGCAGGGATTCGACTCAACGCGCTGGAGGGTGAGGTGTGGCGGAAGCAGGTTTATCAACTGACCTCCAGACTGGTTAATGAATCCAGAAAACTTGGCTTTGAGGTTGTGAACGAGAATTACTTCCCCATTGTCGGGATCGTGATTGGCCAGACCAAACAGGTCATTCAAGCCTGTAAAATATTATGGGAGTTCGGTATTCTGATAACCCCTGCGATATTTCCGATTGTGCCGATGGATCGCGGGTTGTTGCGTTTTTCCATCACTGCCGCCAATACTGAAGAAGAGATTGACCGCGCCCTGGCTTCGCTTCAGGCTGTGCGGGAGCGGCTGGAATTATGGAAATGAAAGCTTCTGTCTGTATATTGGCGGATGTTTAAGATGACGGCGACTTCTTTTTATGAGTCAGAAAATCAAGAGATTCGCTTCTTGGCGCGTTATTATAGACAACGCCTCGTATTTTTAGAACAAATTGAATTCTCTGCATATCAAAAGAACCAGTTGTTGGATATTGGGCAGGAAGCATCTTCGCTGAATAAACTCCTGATTGATCTTGAAGATGAAAACTATCATGATCTTATTCAACAAGTTGCTGTTCCAATCCATGCCAGGGAACGCTTACAACAATTTCTGCGGCGTTTGATGCAATACCTGGGAGAAACTTCAGAACAAGCCCTGTTTTACCTTTATCCTGAAACAATAGAATTGCCATTATTGCAGACCGCCCAGTTTGATGGTGAGACATTTGAGCTAAGAGCTCTGCTTGAATGGCTGGACGCACAGGCGGAGTTTCCGGTGGATGTCAACGACTGTTTTGAAACTTCATTGCAGATGCAACAGTGGCAAGCCAAGACAACCTGTATTATGCGCGAAATGCTGGCATACATGGCTTGGACACTCCAAAAATATCGCCTGCGCCCTTCAGGTTGGGCGCCCGTCTTTATGTTGCGAGATACATTATTTCTTTATTTGGGGTATGTATGGCTGTATAGAAAAGGATTATTGCCGGAAACACCTCAACCTCTATTGTTGAGCCGCAACTTCTTACGTATTGCCGAAGGCAATGAAGATTGTTATGAATCGCTTCTTATTGATACAATTTATCATGTGTTGAATGAACAACCACGGAACGCCGATATTTTTTTTACAAAATATGCTCATGCTTTGAAAAACAACAGGCTCCCTACTACTTTTCAAGAAAAAACCCGCACTTATTTACATAGTTTAGTCGGCACGCGGCCTGTTTTCATTGTTGAAAGTGGTATGTTCGGCACAATGCCATTATGGGTATTAACTCAATGTGATAATCCGGGGACATTTCTTCTGTATAACACAGTGCCATGGCTATTCGATATTTACAGTGAGCGGGTTTTTCATCGTAATTATAATTATCTTCGTGATTTGGAAACTACTGTTGCACAAAATTATCTGTTTCAGTTGGATACCATTTGTAATAATAAAATTTCCGTTAAGAAAACCGGTCAACCACGTATTGAAAAACTGGCGTTGTATGAATTACATGTTTTTAGAAAGTTGCTGGAACAATGCAATTTATGCCCTTAACCACATCCTATGACAGGAGACTTTATGTCAATTCTTAACACGGCGGTTCAGACTGCCAATAAAGATGGAAATCTTTCCCTAATGATTTACGCTATTCCCAATTTTCCCAATCCCACTGTATACCGGAAGATACTCTCTATCCTGGAAACGCATCCAGCGGTCACCCTGATTGAAACTACTCTACCTGTCACCAGCGGTTTTTCAAGATATGCCAATCAGATAATCCGGCATGCACACACTGAGGCATTGCAATATGGAGATGGGCTAAGTTTGTTGAATGACTTGCAGCCCTTCTCCAAACCCTCCATTTTGGTCCTTTACCAACAAACTATGGACGCATTAGGTTACCAACCTTTGCTGGCTAAACTTCAAGAAAAAATTGATGGTGTGTTATTTGAATGGGAAGCTCAAAATATGGAAGAGTATGCTAAACAAACGGCTCTTTATAATCTGGAGCTAATTCAGTGTGCCGCACCTGATATGAGTGATGCTGAATTGTATGGCTATCTGGCATTAACAGAAGAAAAACCGTTAATTTATCTGGCCTCGGCATCCATGACGGGGGCGACACTCTTTGATACTAAATATTTGACCGGTTGCCTTGAAAAAGTAAAAAAGTATCGTCCCGCCGCCAAGATTCTTGCCGGTTTTGGTGTGCGAAACAGTGAGGATATCCGTTGTTTGGCAACAATTGATGGGTTGGACGGTGTGATCATTGGCACAGCTTTTTTGGAGATCATGTCTCAAGGCGCGGATGCTGTACAAAGGTATCTGGACACTCTTTTACTGGCATTAAAGCTCAAAATGTGAGTAATATTCCTTTTTAGACTGCTTATGAAAAACGTTTGGGATCGAACACAATCTTATACGCGTATTAAACTGTGCGAATTTGAGTCACTGGATGCTGCATATGAGGTCAGTTTTATCAATGCCGATCTTCTTGGGTTTCATATTTTCAGCGATCAGGATTATTGGGACAAGACCAATAAATTTAAAGAGATTTTCAGCTATCTGCCTCAGTGGATAGTTAAGACTCTGTTGACGGATCTGGAATTTGACCTCCTGTTTCCGATACTGGACACTATCCAGGTAGATGCAATTCAAGTTTATAATCATGTAACCAGGGAAGATATTCAACAAATCCGCAATAAAACCGGGGGACAAGTAAAAATTATCAAGGTAATGTCGGAAATAACTGAAGAGAACCCCTGTAAGGATGATGACTTCATAGCTTTTTACGATGATTACGTGGATGCGTTTCTGCTGGACAGTTGTTGGTCTGGGGGGAGCGGGATGATCGGCAATTGGGAACATTGTGCCGATATTGTGAGGAAATGCAACTCGCCGGTGTTTCTGGCTGGTGGTCTGACGGCTGATAATGTAGCGAGTGCTATGGAGCAGGTAAGGCCTTTTGGTGTGGATGTCGAGAACGGGGTAAGTACTCGAATGCCCGACGGGAGAAGGCTGAAGAATATGCTGAAATGCCGGTTATTTGTCGAAAAAGTAAAAGAGACGGATCTTCATTTGGAGCGTATTTAATCTAAAATGATATCCATAAATAATTCAATATACATATCGAGGAGTCGGATAACGCCATGCCCAGTACCAACTTTGACTTTTGCGCCAATGAATATTCGAGTATTTTTGAACTGCCTCATATTAAATATGGAGATGATTACACGCTTATAAAAAAAATAGGAGATGTATCGGGCCTGTCTGTTCTGGATGTGGGGTGTGGTGAAGGAACACTGGCGCGTCTCCTGAAGAGTCAGGGGGCTTCCCGCGTAGTAGGCGTGGATCTGTCGGAAGGTATGATAGATCTGGCAAAACAACAGGAAAACCGGCAGGGATCGGGTGTGGAGTATTTGTGTCGTGATCTCCGGATGCTTGAGACCATTGGTCAATTTGATCTGGTAATCGCGTCATTTATCTTCAGTCTGGCTCATACCAGGGATAATCTTTTAAAAATATGTCAGGCTGTCCAAGCAAATCTGAAGCTAGGAGGCCGTCTTCTTGTTGCCGATGATAACTTGTTTCTGGCGCCTGACAAATACAGTGCCCTTGAAAAATATGGGTTCATGAAGGAAATAGACGGCCCTTTACAGGCCGGTTCGGTTGTGACCTGTACTCTCCGGGTAACTGATTAAGATATCGTGGTTAAGGAAACCTATCTTAGTCAGGATACCTGGATGGAAACATTACGTGTTACCGGGTTTGGGAACATTGAATGGTTTGCCCCTGAAGTTGATCCCCAAGGGATGGAGCTGTTTGGGGAGGCGTTCTGGCATGATTATATCAACCTGCCCGCTTCAGTTATTTTCAGCGCCGTTACAGCCTCGACACCACGCAGGGGACACAATGAGACAGCCTGAAATAGCTTATCCTGAAATGCAAAAATCGAGTCTGGTGCTCTATGACATGGCGGCGTTTTACTTGCCCCTATATGGCCGTACCTGGGAGGGTTTTTTCACATTCTATCCGGTATTGGCCCTGGTTGAAGGATTGATCTATCAGGTTGAGATCGCCCTGGAAAGAGGAGAGGTGATCCAGTGGGAAGAACAAAAAAACAGGGTTTTGAGCTTTCTGCATGAGCACCGGTTGGTGGATTCCACTGTGGAAAACTATCTGATCGGGATTGGATACTATTTTGCATCGGTTCGTTATCTGATGAATCAAGACGTTCCTTCCCATGAAGAAATAGTGAAGACGGCGGAGTTGCGTCCCTCGGATATTCGTCTTTTACATACGTTGTTGGCCAAACTTATGGATCAGCCGTTGGACGGGGAGTTGTTTGCTTTATTGTGGCCCCTCGAAAACCTGCTGGACTTGAAGGCGAACATGACTGAATACGCCGATGATGTGGCGACAGGGCATTATAATACCTATCGGATGTTCGCAAAACGGTACGGTCACGAAGCCCTTTTTTTCCTGAAAACCGAACAGTCTCGTTATCAGGATATGTTTGACGAGCGCTACCAGATAGCTTCCGGCGAAAACCAAGCAAGGTTGCAATGTTTTATGCGCGAACACGAACGGGCATATCCGTCCGTTCCAATTCCTGACCAAATTATCTGACAAGGAGGGTATTCCATGACCGTTACACGATACAACAGTTGTCCCGTCAATTCCTTCAATGAATGGGATCCCTTGGAGGAAGTAATTATCGGCAGCCTGGGTGGAGCGATGTTTCCCTCGTGGAATGTCATCAACCATGCTACCGTGCCGCCTGGAGAATGGGCTTCGGCCACTGGAAAGGTTGGAGGTGAGGGTGCTCCGTATCCGCCGGAGATTGTTGAACCGGCCCGGAAGGATTTAGCTGAATTTGTCCATATTCTTGAAGCGGAAGGGGTAACGATTCGCTACCTGGAGACTGTTAATTTTGCGGCTCCCTTTGCCAGCCCCGATTGGAGGATTCCCAGCGGTTTTTGTGCGGCCAATCCGCGCGATCCGTTTCTCGTGATTGGGAACGAAATTATCGAAACCCCGATGGCCGACCGCTGCCGTTATTTTGAAGCATGGTCTTACCGCAAGCTTTTCAAGGAATATTTCAAGGCTGGAGCCAGGTGGACAGCGGCGCCCAAACCGCAATTACTGGATGATCTGTACGACTGGAATTATACTGTTCCCGAACCAGGTGAACCGATGCATTTTATGGTGAATGAGTTTGAGCCAGTCTTTGACGCGGCAGATTTTGTACGCTGCGGCCGGGACATATTCTGTCAAACAAGCAACGTAACCAATCATTTCGGCATAGAGTGGCTGCAACGGCACCTGGGAGAAGATTACCGGATACATACATTGGTTTCCCGGTGTCCAGAAGCCATTCATATTGATACCACTTTCATGCCACTGGCTCCTGGAAAAGTGCTGGTCAATCCTGAGTATCTTGATTTCAAGCAGTTGCCTTCAATTCTCAAAAAATGGGATTTGCTGGTGGCGCCAGACAATCTACCTATTATCACCCGTGATCCCTTGCTACTGGTGAGTCAATGGGCAGGAATAAATGTATTGATGCTGGATGAAAAGAGAGTGGTCGTCGAAAAAAATCAGGAACCATTGATCAAATCCTTAATATCTTGGGGATTCAAACCTATCCCGTGTTCGTTTGAGGCATACTATCCGTTTTTAGGATCGTTTCATTGCGCCACGCTTGATATTCGCAGACGTGGAGAGTTGAAGTCATATTTTTGAGGGAGGAATTGAAGTGTGGAAGAATATGATCGCTTAAATTTGACAAATCTGGATGTTCCGGCATTCTTGTTGAATGTCCCTTTTTCGTATTCAACCGCGGAACCCAATAACCATACCATGCACACATTGGGAGAGCTGGGACGCCAGGTGAATCACAAAAGAGCGATGAAACAATTTTTGGATTTGTATTATTTCATGGCCTCTCAGGCTGTTGTCCAGATTTTGCCGACCCCCGCGGATTGCCGTTTGCAGGACCTTGTGTTTGTCTCCAATTTAGGGATCGTGCTGCCCCATTTACCAGGTTCCGACACGGTGATAATATCCAATTTCAGAACCGCGCCACGTTTTGGCGAAACCGAGGTTGGGGTGATTTTTTTCACATCCATGGGCTATACGGTTCACGTACCCCCCCCATATTTTTGAAGGCGAGGCGGAACTGAAACATCTACATGATAACGTGTATATCGGCGGGTATGGACTTCGTACTGACCCGCGTGCGCTTGAGTGGCTGGAAAAAGAGTTTGATATGAAGATCATCAAGATCGAAACCCATGACGGAAATCTGTATCATCTTGACTGCAAGGTCTTTCCGATTACGAAGACACAAACCCTGGTCTGTACCTCGGTCTGTACACCCGAGGTCATTAAAGCGATCGAGCGGGAAACTGAAATTATCGATGTTTCGTTGAATGACGCCTACCGCGGGATTACTAATTCTGTCAGGATGCACAATATGATTCTCAATGCTACTCATATCAGTGAACTCAAAGCAGGCACCGAAATCTATAACAATGAACTTCACAAAAACAGAAGTTTGGAGGATATTGCCGCCAGACTCGGTTTTGAAGTCTGTTACTTTAATCTAAGCGAATTTATAAAGGGAGGGGCGTTGCTCTCCTGTTTAGTGATGCATTTGAACAGACAATCATATGAGCACAGACTCCTGTAATTTTATTCGATTGAGGTGGTTATGGCCAAGACAATGAGAGAATGGGTTGAAACAGACGTGGCAAAAGTTAAGGAGAAGCCGTTTGACTGGCTCTCGCAGCGGTATTTTTTCAGAGACCCCGTAAGGCCGTATTACATCGACTCCACATATTTGTTTGCTCCAGCGGACGGGGTTATCATGTATCAAAAGGTTATCGAGCCGGATGAGTGTATCTTTGAGATTAAGGGGAAAAACTATACCCTCCGGGAGGCGATGCAGGACACCTCATATGCCAAAAAGAGCATGGCTATAGGCATATTTATGACCTTTTACGATGTTCATATCAATCGGATGCCTTCGTTTGGCTATCTGACGTACAAACATCTGGATCAAATCCAGTCATATAATTATCCGATGCTTGAGATTGAAGATGATATCGTTGATCAACTAAAGATGAGTCCCAATAAGGCCGAATATCTGTTTTACAATCAACGGGTGATCAACACCATATTTGCTCCAGCAATCAAACAGAACTATTACCTTGTCCAGTTTGCCGACTATGGCGTGAATATGATCGTCCCCTTTAGTTCAAAACAACATCAACCGTTTTTCCAAACCAGGCGTTTTTCTCAGATTCGCTATGGTTCGCAGGTTGATCTTATATTGCCCCTATCCGAGCAGTATGAATACGAGAGTTTGCAAACGGTGGGGATGCATGTGGAAGCCGGAGTTGATCCCTTGATAAAAATACTTCCGAAAATGTGTTGATTAAGACCTGACTTCGTTTGTTGAGGAAGGATATAAAGGAGGAAAGCCCTGTGAAAACATGCCCTGTTAATTCCCACAATGAATGGGATTTATTGGAAGAGGTGATTGTCGGACGGCTTGAATATGCCATGATGCCTTCATGGGATGTGATTGAGCGGTTTGTTACCCCTCCTGGGGGTGCGGATGGTCCAGTCCTTGACATCGACACATTGTATCCCGCTGCCATCGTCTCCCGTGCACAAATGGCGCTGGACGGCTTTATCAATATCCTGATCGCGGAAGGGGTGACGGTCCGCAGGCCTGATGTTGCGGATTATCAGCAAAAGCCATACGCGACCCCTGAGTGGGGTGTAAATACAGGGTTTTGCAGCGCCAACCCCCGTGATGGCATGATAGTCATTGGTGATGAAATTATTGAGACACCAATGGCTGACCGGAGTCGGTATTATGAAATATGGCCTTATCGTGCTCTGTTAAAAGAGTACTTTCAATCAGGCTCCAGATGGAGCGCCGCGCCAAGACCCCAACTCTTCGATGCCCAATATGACCTGGAGTATCAGCGTAAGCCCAATCCGAACGGTGAAGATCGATATGTGGTCACGGAATTCGAACCGACATTTGATGCGGCTGATTTTGTGCGCTGTGGACGGGATATTTTCGGGCAACTGAGCCATGTAACCAATAAATTGGGTTTTACCTGGTTACAACGGCATCTGGGGGATAAGTATCGGATTCATCAGTTGCACAATCTGAGCCCGCAGGCGGTTCATATTGATACAACCTTTATGCCGCTTGCTCCCGGCAAGGCTTTGATCAATCCGGATTATCTGGACTGCACCCGGTTGCCCGATGTGCTTAAAACCTGGGAACTGCTGATAGCGCCGGAACCGGTGCCGTATCTCAGTCGGCCGCGTAACATGAGCAACTGGATAAGTATCAATACGTTAATGTTGGACGAAAAGCGTATCATTGTGGAAAAACGACAGGCGCCTCTCATCAAACAATTAAGAGAGTGGGGGTTTATACCCATTCCTTGCGATTTTGAAGCATATTATCCATTTTACGGTGGATTTCATTGCGCAACCCTGGATATCAGACGGCGTGGCGAACTTCAATCGTATTTCTGACAAATTATGTCTATAAAACCAGGATGAAAATGAACAAAAAAATCGTCCACAGTGTCTTTGAACATATCGTCACCACTTGTCCTGCAAGGAACGCCGTTGAGGAGAGCAGCGGGGCATCCATAACGTATGGTGACCTGAACCGTCAGGCAAACATCATCGGCTCCCTTCTGTCGGAGCGGGGTATCGGCCGGGATATACTGGCCGGCGTGCTGCTCCCCACAGGTATCGGCTATACGTCGGCTATCCTGGGGATAATGAAGGCGGGGGGTATCTTCATACCGCTGGAACTGAGCCTCCCCCGTCCTCGGCTGAGACATATCCTGTCTCATACCACCCCGGCGGTTATTGTAACCAACGAAGCTTCCGTTGCCGAACTGATTGATATGCTGGAAGAGTTTGGTCTGGTTGCAACGACGCAGGTACTGGTAATGGAGGAACCAAACCCTCACCCCGTCCCTCTCACGGAGGGCGAGGGAATATCTTTTGTTGATTTGGTGTATGCCGATTGCCAATGGCGCCGCACTCCTGCTACGGTTACCTCCGACGGTTCGAACCTGCCGCTCATCTCAGAACCTGATGATAGCTGTTATCTGATCTATACATCCGGATCAACCGGAATTCCCAAGTTTATTGAGGGGTGGCACAAGGGGCTGGCCCACTATGTCAACTGGCAGGTCACCGAATTCAGGTTGAACGACACATCCAAGATAAGCCAGATGGCCCCGGTGACGTTTGAGGCCAGCCTGAAAGATTTTTTTGTGTCCCTTTGCTGCGGCGCAACGCTCTGCATCCCGTCCGCCGCCGCGAAGGAGAACCCTGCCCGTCTGATCGAGTGGATCGAAAGGTCACAACTGACTCTCTTCCAAACTGTCCCATCGTACCTGCGGCTGGTGATCCGAGAGGCTACCGCACAGGGGTGGGAATACCGGTTCCCTGCTTTGAAATTGGTGTTCCAGTCAGGCGACACTCTCTACGGCAAGGATGTCAACCAGTGGCGTCGTGCCATAGGTACCCATGTCGAACTGGTAAACCTTTACGGTCCGGCCGAAGTGACGCTGCTGAAGACCTTTCACCGAATACCGGATGGGGAGTTGAAGCCGAATGAGATTGTGCCAATCGGCAAGCCGATCAGCAATACCACCATCCTGATCATGAACGGCAACACCCTGTGTTTACCAGGCAAGATAGGAGAAATCTGTGTTAAATCGCCATTTATAGTAAAGGGTTACTACCGTTCTCGGGAACTGACTGATGAAAAATTTGTCCAGAATCCTCTTAATCCCGAAGCCAGGGATATTATCTATCGAACCGGTGACCTCGGTCGGTACAGGACCGACATGACAATCGAATTCATTGGCCGCATTGACAGCCAGGTAAAGGTACATGGTAATCGTATCGAACTGGCGGAGATTGAGAATGTTGTCCTTTCCTTTGCCAAAATTGGCCAAGTGGTGGTTGTTCCCCATCGAACCGACGAGATGGAGAATGTTTTGGCCTGCTACTACACGGAGCAGGAGCCGGTCAGCCAGGCGGAACTGAGGGAACTGATACTTTCGCAACTGCCGGATTACATGATGCCGGCCTATTTCATCAGAATGGACCAACTGCCGCTCAGCCTGAATGGCAAGGTGGACCGCAAGGCGTTGCCGAAGCCGGAAGAGCTTGTGATTACAAGCTATGATGAGCCTTCAACCCCGACTGAAAAAGGGTTGGCGAAGATCTGGAGTGAAGTGTTGGGACTGGGCCGGGTTGGCGCAAGCAATCCGTTCATGGAAATCGGCGGTGATTCCCTCAAGGCGATCCGGGTTATTGCCCGGATCTACAAGTTGTTGGGGGTTGAGGTGTCGGTGCGTGACTTCTTTTCCTCCCCCACCATCAGAGAACTGGGCCGGTTTGTGGATTTCGGAAGGAAGACGAGCTACCGAGAGATACCGACTATCCCTGCAGCAGACAGCTACGAGCTGTCCCATGCCCAACGACGGCTCTGGATTTTGGATCAGATGGAAAAGGATTCTGCGGTCTACAACATCGCGTCTTCCTTCCTGATAGATGGGGAATTTAATAAGGATGCTTTTGTTCGTGCTCTGCAGGTCATGCACCAGCGCCATGAGACCCTGCGCACTACTTTTACCGCCATTGATGGTGTACCGCGTCAGCGGGTTGAGCTACCGACAAGATTTCTCTCCCACCAAGGGAGGGGGAACGAAGCGACCCTTGTTGTCATTCAGGACCTGTCACAGACTCCAGACCCGGAGCAAGAGGCTCGTGCACTATTCCAAGAAGAGGCATCCCGCCCCTTCAATCTTGCTGTGGGCCCGCTCTACCGCATCACCTTGCTGGATTTAGGTAGAGGGCGGAATGTTTTAATTTTTGTGATCCACCATATCATCAGTGATGTCTGGTCGCTGGGAGTGATGACCGACGAGCTGTCGCAACTCTACAACGGATTTGTCAAAGGAGAGAGTCCTGATTTGCCGCCGCTGTCTATACAGTACCGCGATTACGCCGCCTGGCATAACAACATCCTGGCCGCAGACGATATACAGTCCGATCGCGACTACTGGTTGGAGAAGCTTGCGGGGCCGTTGCCGCTATTTGATCTTCCCTCCGATTTTCCACGGCCTCTGGTCAAGACATACGCTGGAGCCGCGATCCACTTCTATTTGAACAAGAATCTGACCGGACAGTTACACGCCTTGGCAACGGAGCGCGGGGTAAGCCTCTTCGCCCTGCTGCTTGCCCTGGTGCGGGTATTGATCTTCCGTTACACCGGACAGGAGGATTTGGTGATCGGTTCTCCGGTGGCCGGCCGGACCCATCCGGACCTTGAGCCCCAGATCGGGTTCTACCTGAATACACTCGCCCTGCGGGATCAGGTTCGGGCCGATGATCGCTTTCTGGAACTTCTGGCCCGGGTCATGGCAACCAACACGGCAGGGTTCGACCATCAGGGCTATCCCTTTGACCTGTTGGTGGATGAGCTTGAATTACCCAGAGATGTGGGCCGTTCACCGGTCTTTGACCTGATGGTGGTATTGCAGAATGCCGGTCAGACGCCGTTTGCCCTGAGCGGAACAATGATGAGTGAATTCAGCAGTTTTGAAGAGGTGAGCAAGTTCGATCTTGACTTCGTGTTCCAGGAGATAGGAGAAGAGATTGGAGTGATTGTTGAATATAATCGGGATCTCTTTCTTGAACAGCGTATCCAGCGTATGACCAGGCACTTTCTGACCCTGGCAGAAGGGGTGGTCGCCAACCCGGACAGCCTGATTCGCGATCTGCCGCTACTTTCGCCGGAGGAATTCGACTGGATCTGCAACGACTTCAACGCCACTGCTGCTGCCTGGCCAATGGACGCTACCCTGGTTTCCCTGTTTGAGCAACAGACGGCCCGATCACCGGAGCGGATAGCCGTCACCTTCCAGGGGGAGAGTATCAGCTATGGTGCGCTCAATCAGGAGGCTGATCGTATTGCGGAGTTTATCAGAGTACGTGGCATCGAGCCTGGGAGCATCGTTGGGCTGATCGCCGAACCGTCCCTTCAGATGCCGGCGCAGCTTTTGGGTATCCTCAAATCCGGCTGCGCCTATCTGCCGATTGACCCCGGTTATCCTGAAGAGCGTATCCGCTTCATGCTGGATGACTCCGGAACGCGGCTGCTGCTGGCTCAGGAAAGTGCCATCCGGCGCCTGTCCAACATGGGTCTGCGGGGTATCGACTCTGAGGCATACGGACATATTCGTGCACCGGTCCCGGTTCAGATTTGCAATCTCGACAATTTGCCGTTCGTGGACCGCTCCCTTGCGGATCATGATCGCAATCCTTTTCCCCCGGAGGAGAGAGTATCAGTGAGGGGGGCGTATAAGTACCCTGCGCCCTCGGATGCCGCCTATATCATCTACACCTCAGGTTCCAGCGGCAAACCGAAAGGGGTGATTGTGGAACATCGCAACGTGGTGCGGCTCTTGTTCAACGACCGGCTGCAATTTGATTTCTCGGAGAATGATGTATGGATTCAGTCCCACTCCTTCTGTTTCGATTTTTCGGTTTGGGAAATGTACGGGGCGCTTCTCCGGGGAGGGAGACTGGTAATACCCCTTCGTGAGGATGTGCGGGATATCGCCAGGTATGTGAAAATTGTCCGGGATGAGGGAATAACGGTTCTCAATCAGACCCCGGCCGCTTTTTACGGGTTCATTGAACAGGCGATGCAGCATGACCATGACTGGGGGGGGCATCTCCGTTGCGTGATCTTCGGCGGCGACCGCCTGGAACCGGTCTATCTGCGGCGCTGGGCCGACCGATTCCCCTCCATCCCCTTGATCAACATGTATGGTATCACGGAAACGACGGTGCATGTCACCTTCCATAGGCTGACACCGGATGATCTGGCCGGAGGAGGTAAAAGCCCGATAGGGAGGCCTATCCCGGAAACAACCGTGTATGTGTGCGACCCCTCCCTGAATCTGATGCCGGTGGGAGTGCCCGGAGAACTCTTTGTGGGGGGAACCGGTGTCGGGCGCGGATATCTGAACCGGCCGGAACTGACAGCCGAACGGTTCATCGCCAATCCGTTTCATCCGGGTGAACGACTCTATAAAACCGGCGATTTGGGGCGCTGGAACTGGTCCGGCAGACTGGAGTACCTGGGAAGAAATGATCAACAGGTACAGATTCGTGGTTTCCGGGTGGAACTGGGCGAGATAGAAAGCCGGCTGCTGGAGCATCCGTCGATCAAGGAATGCGTGGTTCTTGCCTTGAAGGGGGAACAGGGAGCACTGGATCTGGCGGCCTGGGTTGTTTTTGCCGGGGAGGTTACCGTTACCGACCTTCGCGAGCACCTGGCGAAGCAACTGTCCGATTATATGATACCATCCTGGTTTACTCCCCTGGGGAAATTGCCCCTTACCGTGAACGGAAAGCTCGACTACGATGCTTTGCCCGACCCGCGCTCCGGGCAACTGGCCGCTCTTGATCTGGGCACTGAATACGCACCCCCGCTCAATGAACTGGAACAGAGGGTGGCCCAGGTATGGGAAGGGGTGCTAGGGTGCGGCAAGGTCGGTATCCATGACAACTATTTCACCCTGGGAGGGGACTCCATCAAGGCGATCCAGGTCATTTCAAGGCTTCAGCAGCTTGGGTTGAAGGCCAAAATGCTCGATATCTTTCAATTCCCCACGGTGGCCGGTCTGGCGAGCAGGGTCGAAACATCGTTCCGGATCGTCAATCAGTCGCCGGTTACCGGGCCGGTTCCCCTTACCCCTGTGCAGCAGTGGTTTTTTACGGAACATGCCACAGGGTTGCACCACTACAACCAGGCGATCCTCCTTGGCTCCAGGGAACGACTGGATGCAAAAGCCCTGCAAACGCTTATCACCGCCATGGTAGAACATCATGACAGCCTGCGCACATCTTTCATCCGGGAGGCTGACGGCTGGCGGCAGGAGTTACAACAGTTGAGTCCGCCGCCCCGCTTCGAGCTGGTTGATCTGTCGGTTGTTTCCAACCCGCATATGGTTATGGAGCTCCATGCTTCTTCGCTGCAGGCGGGGTTCGATCTCTCGGTACCGCCACTGTTGGCTTGTGCACTCTATCGCCTGCCGGAGGGCGACCGGTTTTTGATTGTGATTCACCATCTGGTGGTGGATGGCGTGTCGTGGCGAATCCTTGCGGAGGACATGATTGCCGGATACAGAGCCTTGACTGAGGGACAGCCGCTCAGGCTGCCATCCAAAAGCGATTCGTTCAAGAATTGGAGCGAAAAGCTTGCCGTTTATGCCGAAAGCCAAGTTTTGCTGAATGAACTGGAATACTGGCAGAGAGTTGCCGGAAGCGGAGCGGAAACGCTTCCGCTTCCTCCGGTTCGGGAAAGGGGGAACTCATGTGACATGGACGAAGCAAAGTTTATGTTGACACCCGAGGAAACCTCCCTGCTTCTTGGGGATGCCAACCGAGCTTACGGCACTGACACCCGTGACCTATTGCTATTCTCCCTTGCGCTGGCTTTACGGGAATGGACCGGTTCGTCACGTCATCTGATCACAATGGAAGGGCACGGGCGGGAGGATAGCGGCGACGGACTGGACATAACCCGCACAGTTGGTTGGTTTACTACTCTTTTCCCACATCTTCTGGAGGTGGTGGAGCGTGAAGACACAGGGTACCGCCTGCGGGTAGTCAAGGAAGGGGTGCGGTCCGTCCCGAACTGTGGAATGGGATACGGCGTGCTTAAATATCTTACCCCGGACAGACTTAAGCAGGGCTATGAACTGCCGCTATTGCCAAGGATCAGCTTCAACTACCTGGGAACATTTGACGCCGACTTCGGCGGCGGGCCTTTTACTCCGGCCTGCGAACCCTATGGCGACAATGTGGGGCCGGATATTGAGTCCTCCTTCGACCTGGATTTCACATGTTCGGTTTTGAGGGGAGAGTTTTCTTTCAATCTCCGCTATGACCGACGACTGATTGCAACTGAAACTGCCCGGCTACTTGTGGACGACTTCATCAAGAATCTGCGTGAGGTGATCACCCACTGCATGGGAAGGGATGAGGTGGTAATCTCGCCTAGCGACATCAGTTATGACGGTCTTGATATTGATCAACTGGATTCATTTCTGGAGGGACTTAACTCATGAAACAGGAGGCCCCGCACGCAACTCCGCTAACCACTCGAGAACTCTCCGCCGTAGCCGGCGTATCCGTCGAGGCCGTAGAATCTTTCCTGGGGTCCGGGCGCACCATTTCTCTTACCTCCGCCACTAAAGGTGCGACCGCAGAGGCTGTCCGGAGATTTCTAGAAGAACGGGGGGTTGTGTATCAACCTCGAGTAATCGCCCACATAACCATGCGCGGCGGCATCGGCAAGACCACGGCCACAATCAGCGCCGCAGTGCGCGCAGCCCAATATGGTTTCAAGGTGTGCGTTCTTGATCTTGACCCGCAAGGTTCTTCGACGCTTGCCTTCAATGCTGCTCCTGATGAAGGAGATCCGATCTTCTACGATGTCTGGCAGAACCCGCGCGAGTTTATTCCGGACGCCCTAAAGCAGATACGAGAGAACCTGGCGTTACTTCCGTCATCGTTGGAAAACGCCCTGCTGGATGCGAGCCTAATCAATCCCGGTTCTCAAAAGAAAGCTGTCAAAGGAGTCTGCGAGGCGCTCACCGCGTGCGGTTACGACACCATAATCATCGATTGTCCCCCATCGCTCGGCATAGCCGTGATATCCACAATCTGCGCGGCTGACGCGATTGTCGTCCCGGTCGGGAGCGATGCCTTCTCGATGAGAGGGCTTGAGATAACTCTGAACGAGGTTGCATCCATTCGCGACACTTTTGGTCAGCAGATACCGGAGATACGAATACTCTTTTCGCGGCATGACCGGAGAGAAAAGGTTTCAATGGATATGCTCGATTCCCTGCGTCATCGCTATGCTCATCTGCCTTTAACCGTGATCGGCACGAGCAGCGAGTTTTCAAAGGCCCTGGCCGCCGGAAAAACGGTCTTTTCCTCATTTCGAAAGAGTCAGGCCCGGGACGATTACGACCGGTACGTGCGTGATATTCTTGGGATATATATTTCACAAACATAGAATTAAAGGAGGGTACAAGATGACTGAATCGACTAAAAAGGGGCAAAAGATTCAGCGGGCCAGAAAAAGGGTGTATGAAGCCGTTGAGCCGGCAAAGGTTTCAGAGATGAGTGCAGATGCTGCCGAAACCTTTATCGAGGAATCGATTCTACCTCCCTTGGTAAGTAAAGTTGAGGCGCTCGAACCGCCCGCCGAGATTATAGTTCATCCGGAAACCGACAAGGAGAAGAGTGCTTTAAACATTGTCAGGAACTACACCCTGTGCTCTGCCGGGGCGGGGGTTGTGCCCATCCCGCTTCTTGATATGGCGGCAATGATGACTTTGCAGATGTTGATGGTTCACAAACTTGCCAAGCACTATGGCATTCCTTACAAGGAACAACAATCTAAGGCGGCGGTGTCCGGTCTCATTGGTGGTGTGAGTGCGGGATATTTAGGAGGAGGAGCCTTTATCAAGATGATTCCGTTGTTCGGAATCTTCAGCTATGCGGCAATGCCGGCAATCAACGCCGCCATAAGCTATGCGGTTGGCAAGGTGTTCATTCAGCATTTCGAAGCAGGGGGGACTTTCCTGGATTTCGATCCGAAAAAAGTCCGTGCCTATTTCGAGGACCAGTTTCGTGAAGGGAAGCTAAAAACGACATAAGGTACTCGACAACAAGTGTTTTTATTTCATTGAAGGAGAGCATCATGAAACGTTTAACAATCGTCTGTTTACTATTGATTATCACCTTTTTCGGCAACTTCGCCAGAGGTGCGGAGTTTACCGAAGTATCGGTGCTCGATATCCATCCAACCCAACCGGCGGCTGGCTATGCCGCTTCCGAAGCCAACCAACTCATGAAATTCAAGAATATCAGGGATGAGGCTGCACTGCGTAATCAGGTTTTGCAGGAAAAACCGTTGCGCGCCGTAGTTGCTCCTGGAGGTGGCATCTATCTGACCGACGGCCATCACCGCGCCCTCGCATTGTTCCGCACCTCCGCAGCGATCTGCGAGACATCCAGGCCGACGGCAGAGGTAGACTCCTGTATGCGTGGGATCAAGGTCAAGATCAGGATTGAGGGGGACTATTCAAAAAGCAGTTGGGACGACTTCGTGGATGAACTGATCAAGGAGAACAATATATACCTTCCTCAAACGATCAAGGTCAGGCTGGCATCCGGGGAGCTCACCAAGGAACGCATTTTTAATGGCCCCGATAGGGTGATGCCGCTATCTTTGGGCAAACTTGCCAATGATCCGATGAGGAGCGCTATCGGCACGCTGTTCCACTATCAGGGTATCAAAGGGGATCTCTTTGTTAATTATGCGGAATTTCTTGTGGCAGAACGGATTGGGGGCATGGTTAAGGTAGAGGTGGGGCATGAATTCGATCCCGGCGTACAGGTTCGCCTGATGAGGGCCATATTTGGTAATGAAGATATCGTTAAATTCCTTCGCTGCCTGGCCAGAAGGGATGAAAAATCCTGGAGTAGCGCCCAGAAAGGGATCAATCAGGTCGTTGGGGTTGACAATGTCACCCCCTTTTCCCCGACGCTATGCGAAACCGGGAAATAAGTGAACCACAGGTATCCATCCCATGATTTCCAAGGGCAATGTCAAAAACATCTATCCACTTTCTCCCATGCAGGAGGGGATGCTCTTTCATACCCTCCACGATCCCGGCGGCGCCTATTTCGAACAACTTTCATACCGTATCAGAGGGGATTTAGATCCGGGCATTTTCCGTGCAACCTGGGAAGAACTGGTCAGACGCCACGATGTCCTCAGAACCATCTTTGTGCACAGGGATGTTCCCCGGCCGCTGCAGATCGTTCTGAAACAGTGGCGGATAGACTTCGCTGCTGTTGATTTTCGAAAACTGGCCAGGTGGGACGCTGAGGCAAAGATCGTCTCCCTTAAGAAGGAGGATCGGGCGACGCCGTTTAATCTTGCCAAGGATCCCCTGACGCGTGTGAAGGTCATCTCACTTGCCGATGACGAGGCGGAGGTGGTCTGGAGCCACCACCACATCATCCTTGACGGCTGGTCTGCAGGGATTCTGCAGGAGGAACTGCTGGAGGTCTACACGGCTCTTAAGCTGGGAGGGCGTCATAAACTGCCGGAACCGGTCCCCTTTTCCGAATATATCGCATGGATCGGGAAGCAGGATCAGGAGGCTTCACGCAGATTCTGGCAGGAGTATATAGGAGGCTATTCCCAAACTGCCGGGATACCCCGTTTCCCTCACAGAGAACCGGCGCAAGCCGACTGGGGGAACCGCAACTTCCGGCTGGACAGTAAAATCAGCGACTCTATGAGAACTTTAGCAGCCGCAAACGGCGTGACCCTGAATGTACTGTTGCAGGCATTATGGGGCATTCTCCTCTGCCGCCTGAACGGCGTGGAAGAAGCTGTCTTTGCCGCCACGGTGTCGGGCCGCCCCGATGAGCTCCCGGGTATCGAAAAGATGGTGGGGATCTTCATCAACGCCGTACCGGTACGCATCATGCTCAGTAAGGGCGTAACGTTCTCCGAATTGCTCAAAGTGCACCAGGCGGAGACCCTCGCCGCTTCACGCCACCACTGGTGTTCCCTTGCCGACATTCAGGCAGAGAGCTTCCTGAAACAAGCCATGCTGGACCATATCCTGATTTTTGAGAACTTCCCGTTGGATGAGCGAATTACCACCGACGAGCGATCGGATGAACGCGGTTTTGATATTGTCAAAGCAGAAATCCGGGAGAACACCAACTACCCATTCGAACTTTCCATAATTCCGGGGAGCGAGATCGAGTTCAAAATGGGATACGATCCGTCTGTATATGACCAAGTCCAGATGGAAAGAATCGCCTGGTCGCTGGAACATCTGATTGATACCTTGATAGAGAATCAACATGCTCCGCTTGCCGGACTCTCGATCCTCTCCCCTCGTGAAAAGGAACTGATCCTGAGAGTATTCAATCGGCCGCAAGGGGCTGAAGGCGATGAAGCCGTAGCCGATGTTCTTGAACGCCGGGCTGCGGAACACCCGGAAAGGATCGCCCTTGTCTTTGAATCTATGCAACTCTCCTATCGGGAGCTGAACGAGGCCGCAAACAAGGTAGCCAACATGCTGCAGCAGCACTGCAGCGTGCGGCCGGATCATGTGGTCGGCATCCTGATGGATCGCTCGGAGCGGATGATGGCCGGGCTTTTAGGAATCATTAAGTCCGGAGCGGCCTATCTGCCGCTCGATCCGGCCTTCCCTGCCGCCCGCATCAGCTATATGCTTGCGGACAGCAGATGTCTGGTGTTGCTGTCAGAGCGCAAATACCGGGGGGCACTCGACGGCATCAGCCCGGATGCCGTTATCATCGAACTGGATGAACTGCCCGAAGCCCCGACCACAAATCCGCCACGCTGCACCGGGCCGGATAACCTGCTCTATCTGATTTACACCTCCGGGTCCACCGGCCTACCCAAGGGGGTGATGGTGGAACAGCGCAATGTGATCAGTTTTAACCGCAACATGGCAGACGTGTACGGGCTGACGCAGGGGGACACCATATTAGCCCTTACTACGATCACCTTCGATATTTCCGTGCTGGAGCTGATCTGTTCGTTGATGTCAGGCATGACAGTCGTTCTGGCGTCCGACGCCATAGCCAATGACCCCGCCAGGGCTGCAGCCCTTCTGGGCGAGAAAAACATCAACGTTTTACAGATTACCCCCTCCCGACTGAAGTTGATGCTGGAGGACAGGGAACTATCGATACTCTCTGAACTCAAAGCGCTGCTGATAGGGGGGGAGCCGTTACCGGGCCAACTTTTCGAATGGTTAAAAGAGTTGCCGGATATCGACCTGTTCAATGTATATGGACCGACCGAGACAACCATCTGGTCCACAACCAAGAAGATAAATAATGCCGACCTCACCATCGGCATGCCTTTGGTTGATGAAGAGGTGCTGATCATGACCCTGGACGGACTCCAGATTCTTCCCGTTGGTGTCTGGGGAGAAATATGCATCGGAGGCCATGGGTTGGCGCGGGGATACTGGAATCGGCCGGAACTGACGCTGGACCGGTTTATCCCTCATCCTTGGCGGCCAGGCGAGCGGATCTATCGAACGGGCGATCTGGGGCGATTCCTGCCGGATGGCGATATTCAGTGCGGCGGCCGGCTGGATAATCAGGTCAAGGTGAGGGGCTACCGGATCGAAACCGGCGAGATCGAGCAGAATCTGCTGAAGATTCCGGGTGTCAGGGAGGCTGTGGCGCATATTATCGAGATTGACGGCCTGAACGAGATTGCCGCCTACCTGGTGCCGGAGGGTGAGACGCTTCCGGCGCCATCGGTGTTGCGGGAACGGCTGGCCGAGTCTCTTCCCGACTACATGCTTCCCACCTACTACGTGGCGCTGGACAGGGTTCCCTTGACCCCTAACGGCAAGACCGACCGCAAGGCATTGCCCCTGCCGACAGGCTGGACGTCAGGTGTTGGTTCGGCCGGACCAAGGGCATATCTCCCGCCGCGCACGGAGACGGAGGCCCGTCTGGCAGCTATCTGGCAGCGGATTCTTGGTATCGAACTGGTGGGAGTGCATGATAGTTTCTTTGACCTCGGCGGTCACAGCATCAAGGCGATCCGGATCGCCTCTGCCATTGCCAAGGAGCTTGGCCGGGAAATTCCTTTGTCGCTGATATTCGAGCACCCTGTTCTTGCTTCACTGGCATCTGCGCTGACAGGGACGTCTGCTGTTAATCATACGCTTTTGCCCCTGCCACCCCAAGAATGGTACGAAACCTCTCCAGGGCAGCGCCGACTCTGGATACTGCAGCAGATGGCCCCGGAATCCGCCGCCTATAACATGCCGGTTGCCCTGAAGATGCAGGGACGCGTTGACCTGGTGGCTCTGGAAAAGAGTTTAATCACCCTTGTTGAGCGTCATGAAGCGCTCCGGACCATATTTCGGGATCAGGGCGGCACACCGGTGCAGGTAATCCTGCCGGCAAACGGAGAGTATTTGACAATAGTTGACCTGTGTGATCAGGCAACTCCCTGGGAAAAGGCGCTTCAGTTGGCCCGGCACCAGGCGGCACTACCTTTCAATTTGTCAGCAGGGCCCTTGTTCAGAGCATTTTTTTATCAGACCGGCCGGGATGAGGTGCTGTTGCTGCTTCTTATGCACCATATCAACGGTGATGGTTGGTCATGGGAGATTCTGCTGCGTGAACTGGCTGAACAGTATCATTTGTATTCCTGCGGCCGCACTTCTCACCGCACCCTTACCGCGGTGCAGTACAAGGAGTGGGCGCACCACCAGAACCATGCTCTTGCCTGCGGGGCTTGGGAGAGCTCACAGCAGTACTGGCACAGCGCACTTGCCGGAACCGGCGCTCCGCTCAACCTCCCCACCGACCTCCCGCGGCCGGCTGTTCGGCGTGACGGCGGCAAGAGTCTTATGGTCATCCTTCCCGTGGATACCGTGACCCGGCTGGAAGAATTGGGCCGAAGCCGGAGGGCAACACTCTTTATGGTTCTGCTGGCCCTGATCAAGACCCTGTTATATCGGATGAGCGGTCAGGAAGAGATTACTGTGGGCATTCCGGTTGCCGGGCGTCCGATGCAACAGCTCGAAGGGACGATAGGGTTTTTTGTCAATATACTGGCTCTCCGGAGCCGGATTACTCCTGATCAGCAGTTCTTCCAGCTTTTGGACTTAGTGCGGCAGAGTGCCCTGGGGGGGTATGAACATCAGCTCTATCCATTTGATGTTCTGGTGAATGAACTCTCTATTCCAAGGGATACGGGGCGTGCTCCCCTCTTTGATGTCATGGCGGTAATGCAGGAAAAGGGAGAACAGATCCCAGACTTCAGCAATCTTCTGGTGTCACCGGTTCCCCTGGTGACCGGTACAAGCCGTTTTGATCTGGTCTTTAACTTCGCTCAGACGGATGACGGTTTGACCATGGAATTGGAGTACGCCACCGACCTCTTCTATCCGGATACAGCTCAGCGTATCGCAGAACGTTTTCTGAAACTGGCCGACTCCGTAGCGTTAACGCCGGAAGCCGGGTTAAAAGAGCTCGATCTGCTCTCGGAGCATGAGCATGCCGCCTTGTGCGCCTGCTCAACAGGCGCGGCCCTTCCCTGGCCACGAGAAAAGAGCATGACGGATTTGTTCCGGGATCAGGCGAACCGAATTCCCGATGCGGTCGCGGTTGTTGCTTGTGATCAGACGATTTCTTACGCCCAACTGGACCAGCTTTCAGATCGCTGTGCGTTTCAGTTGCAGAAGCGTCATGCCCTGCAACCGGAACAGGTTGTCGGGGTGATGACCGGACGAACCTCATCCCTGCCCATTGCCCTGCTCGGGATCCTGAAGGGGGGTGGGGTTTACCTGCCGATCGATCCGGACCAACCTGAAAGGCGCATTCGTCATATTATCTCCGACGGCGGTCTGAAGACAATGATTGTTGATGAAGAGACCGAGTCTCAGGCGATCCGCTTTGTCGGGATGGTCAAGGTTATCGAGATTACAACCCTGCTGCGGGATATGTCTGAGGGTGCGGTACAGAACCGTTCCACCTCCTCTTCAGCAGCCTACATCATCTACACATCCGGTTCCACCGGTCTCCCCAAAGGTGTGCTGCTGCAGCATGGCGGTTTTGTCAACATGATCCTGGACCAGATCCGCACCTTCGGCATCACTCCTGTGGATCGCTGTCTGCTGTTCTCCTCCTTTTCTTTTGACGGCGCTATGTCGGAAATCTTTCTTGCGCTTCATTCCGGCGCACGGCTTGTGATCGCCCGTCGGGAACAGACTGCCGACCCGGAACTGTTCTCCCGCCTGCTGGAAGAGACCGGAACAACAGTGGCGACTCTGCCGCCGGTCTACCTGAACGCCCTCCGGGCAACCGGGGCATCGCTTGACCCGCTACGGATCATCATCACGGCGGGTGAAGCGGCCATTGCCGACGATGTAGTCCACTACGCCAGAAAAAAAACGTTGTTCAACGCCTATGGTCCAACCGAGGCTTCAGTCTGTTCCGCCATCCACAGGTTTGATTTCATGCGCCCCTATCACGGCTCGATTCCAATTGGCGCTCCGATGGCAAATAGCGAACTGCTGCTGCTGGATGATCAGCAGCAGCTTGTCCCTTTTGGCGTTACCGGAGAAATATGCGTGGCCGGGCCGGGACTTGCCAGGGGCTATTTAAATAAACCGGAACTGACCGCTGCCGCCTTTATAGCTCATCCGTTCAAAAACGGTCAGCGGCTATACAGGAGTGGTGATCTGGGACGTCGGCTTGCTGATGGGGCGGTCGAGTTTCTGGGCAGGAGAGATGATCAGGTCAAGGTCCGCGGATTCAGGATCGAGTGCGGTGAGGTGGAACGGGTACTGTTGAAACATCCGGATCTGAAAGGCGCGGTTGCGGTTGCGCAAGGCGAGGGGCCGAATAGAGATCTCGTCGCTTTTCTCGTGACCAATGGCGACTTGGATCTGGGCTGCCTGAAAGCTGAACTGGCCAATCAACTTCCTTCGTTCATGATCCCGTCCCGTTTTGTCCTGCTCGAGGCGTTTCCGCAAAACGCCAATGGAAAGGTTGACCGCAAACGGCTTGCGTCTGGCGCCATCGGTCGAGAGCTGACCGTTAGAACGGTCGACGCGCCGGCAACATCCATGGAAAAGCGTCTGGCAGCCATATGGAAACAGATTCTTGGGTGCGAGGGGGCCTCCCGATACGATTCTTTCTTCGAAATCGGCGGGCATAGCATAGCCGCCATCAGGGTTGTCGCAGCGATTCGCGAACAGCTTGGCATACGCCTACCCCTGATATCCCTGTTTCAACACGCCTCATTATATGAACTGGCCCGGGTGTGCGAGCGGACAGTCTTCTTTGCTGAGGGATATCAGGAGAATCAGCATCTTCTGCTTAACCAGGGTAGTAAAATCCAACTCTTTGCTTTTCCTCCCATTAATGGTTACCCCATTGCCTACAGCCGTCTTGCCGAATTGTTGGATGATGTCAACTTTCAAGGTTTTACCTTTATTGAATCCGACGACCGTCTGCAACGCTATTTGGAATTG
>SESA01000105.1_pt1 | contig 57197 bp, 44 predicted proteins | sample 3171451 | NCBI WGS metagenome assembly SESA01 (sample SAMN06051862, study PRJNA518727) | freshwater metagenome | biome: subpolar coniferous forest; feature: holomictic lake; material: water; isolation source: holomictic Lake 227, 8 m depth | place: Canada: near Kenora, Ontario | collected...
CGTTTAGTAAAAGGCTAAGATTAAGGGTGTTTTTATACATATCTTTGATTCATAGTAATCTTAGCCGGAATATATGATATCATGTGTCATCATCGACGATGAAAAAAAAGCCCGTGAAACTTTCGAGCTGATCGTTCAGCGTTATCTTCCTGAAAAAATGAAGGTAGTCGCTCTTGCCGGATCGGTTAAAGAGGGGGTTTACGCTGTTCATAAATTCAAACCCGATATTGTGTTCCTCGATATTGAAATGCCTGTTGAGAACGGGTTTAAACTCTTTGATTATTTCGACAGCGTAACCTTTGAAACAGTGTTTCTTACAGCATATAGAAGCTATGCGATCGATGCCATCCGCTTTGCGGCTTTTGACTACCTTTTAAAACCATTGGATTACATCGAGCTTGCTGCTGTGATCGACAGGTATGAGAAGAAAAAAAAGAATGAAAACAACAACGCAAAAATACAAACCCTGTTAAGTAACCTGAATATAGGGGCCGACATAAGTTCAAAAATAGCCTTGCCCACCCTGACCGGCTTCCAGATGGAGAAGATCAGTCATATAATCTATTGTGAAGCAGATGAAAATTATACAAAGATTTTCACTGTGAGGGGGGATTTCATTCTGGTCTCACGCACCCTGAAAGTTGTTGAGGAAATGCTCCCTCCCCAGTATTTCTTCAGGATCCACAAATCATTCCTGGTAAACATGAATTTTGTGAAAAGTTACAATCGTGTCGATGGCCACACAATTCTTCTCGAAAACGGTGTAGAACTTGAAATAGCTACCCGAAGAAACGAGGAGTTCGTGAAGGCGCTTACCAAAGCAAGTGAATGAAATGAAATTGGATCAGCGCTACCGGTTTTTCTTTTTGTTTTTTTTGCGGATCATCTGCATGGCAGCAACAATGTTTGCATCATTTACAGCCACAGCCCAGAAATATTATTCCCGAAATTTTACTGTTGAAGACGGACTTCCTTCCAATATAGTCAGAGCCGTATTCAAAGATTCGAGGGGTATCATGTGGATTGGGACTGGTGCGGGATTGTGTCGCTTTAACGGGAGGGAATTCAAGGTGTATAATTCTGCCGACGGACTGGCTGCCGAGAACATCTTTGACATAACCGAGGACGATAAGGGGAATCTCTGGATAGGGGCAATGGGAGGCGGGATCAGCATGTTCGACGGGAAAAAATTCAGAAATTACTCTGAAAAAAACGGGCTGATTTCCAAGGAAGTCAGGAGGGTCTGGTGGTCGAATACGTTCAAAACACTGCTGATAGGCACCAATAAAGGTGTTTGCGCTTTTAATGGTGACAAATTTTATTCACTTTCGGCAGCAATGATCCATAGTTCAAATGATACCTATATTGTATTGTGCTTTTTGGAATACAAGGACTATATCAATTTATATTCATACGGAAGTCCGGCAGTTTACAGGTATTATCCAGCTACACATGAGTTTAAACAAGGTTTTTCCGATCGGCAGACAAATCCTTGCTGTGCTCCCGTTTATTGCCCCAACGGCGATACGGTCTGGAGCTGGGGAAGGAATGGCATCAGGGTATACAATAAAACACTCAGGCAATCATTTGATTCCCTTGGACAACCATTTCATATGACTGCGGATGATGAACACCGGATATGGATCGCAGCCTGGGCTGAAACACCTTCGGGGCCTGTTATGCCTGGCGGATTGTATGTATACGACGGGAAAACAGTCGTAAGGATGAGCGAAAAAATCGGCATTTCAGATCCAGGTGTATGGACTGTTTTCTATGATTCGGTTTTCCATGTCATCTGGGTAGGGACATTGCACCAGGGATTGTTCAGAATCCCATCTCCCTGTTTTGAATGGTATCCGCCCTCTTTTTTCGGTCTGTCGTCAATGAAAGTCAGCGATATTCATTTCGATAAACAGGATAATCTGTGGATTGCCACTTCCCATGAAATTCTAAGAAAAAACAGGGATGGAACTGTCGTTCGTTATCCAAACCGCCTGATCAGGGAAGCCCAGTATGAGTCATTCAGAAAGAATCATCCACTGTTTGCAGCCCAGCAGATCGATAAAAACGGCTCTTTCGGGAAGTATCAGCAACTCAGGGCCGAGGGTAAATTCCCCTATCCAAACCCTTATCATACCTTCAGCATTGAGTATCAGATCGAACAAATTGTAAAGCCTGGTTCGTTTTATGCACCTCAGTATTACAGACATTCTGAAAATCTGATGAGAAATTACGATGAGGATACCTCTGCCATCTGCTTTTTTGCAATCGGAGAAGATTCCCGTAATTCAATCTATGTGTCGGGAGGTTTCGGGCTGAACAGATTCGATGTTGCCGCCCGGTCGGCAAAACCGGAGATCATTCCAATTGTTAACGAAAATATATGGGTCTTTGCTTTCGATGATACCGACACCCTGTATGGATCTTCTTACTGGGATAATGGAATCTGGCATTGTGCAGTGAACCCCGAACTGAAGTATCCCGATCATCATTATTATTTCACTGACCGCGACAAGGCCCCCCGGTCTCCTGTAAGGATGATCTCGAGAGGCAATGAGATATGGTGCGCCAGCAAGGTCGGAGGTATCTACCTTACCATCGACGGCCGCTGCTATGCTTTCTGTAAAAACGATTCAAGCCTTCCCAGGAGTATCAACGATATTTGTTTTGACGGCCCGAAGAACCTGATTGCAGGATCAAACGGGGGAGAGGTTCTGATATTGAAACCGGAAGGAGAAAAGCTGAAAGTGCTTTTCAGGCTTGGGAGGAAACAAGGCATCATCGGGAAATCAATACAATTCGTTCAGACCGACCTTGATGGCAACCTTTTTATTGGTACCAACGAGGGCTTGAACCTGATTGATTTGCAACATATGTATGTCACAGGCAAACCGGAAATACAGTTTTTTTCACACGAAACCGGATACAGCAACCTCAATGCAAAAAGAGCTGTCGTCGATAAGGATGGGAATGTCTGTATAGCTTTCGAGAACTCGGTCTGTGTCATTAAAAGAGGATTGCTGAAAAAAAATCCTGCTCATAAGATGAAGCTGACTCTTACGGGGATGGAAGTCAACAACAGCCCGCTTAGTGCTTACGATTCATGTAAAATGGATGCATGGTTTGAATTCCCCGAACAGCCGGTAAGACTTTCCCATGATGAGAATAACCTCGGGTTTTATTTTGATGCCCTCAATTACCTTGATCCGGGACAGCAAAGATTCCGATACAGGCTTTTACCTGAAATTAAAAACTGGAGCGATTATTCGGCCAAACGAGAGGCGTATTTCACAACCCTTGGTCCAGGGCATTATACCCTCGAAGTTGAAACCTGTAACACGCTTGATCAAACTCAGGTCAGCAGCCTGAGTTACAGCTTCCGTATCCTTCCGCCGTTTTACCTCAGATGGTGGTTCATCCTTGTTGTTTTTGCTGTTGTATGCTCACTCATTACCCTGGCTTTCATTATCAGGTCAAGGCAGATCCGTAAGGAAGAAAAGCATAAAGCTGATCTCAGGATCGAGCTCAACAACATCGAGATGAAAGCACTCAAGGCCCAGATGAACCCTCATTTTATCTTTAACGCTATAAACTCCATCCAGAGTTATATTTTAAGCAGCAACGTTGACAAGGCTTTGTTTTACCTTTCCATGTTTGCAAAACTCGTGAGAAAAACCCTTGAGAATGCTTCCAAAGAGTTTATCCCTGTTGTCGAAGAACTTGAATACCTGAATTATTATGTTGAACTGGAGAAAATGAGGTTTGAAGGGCAATTCACAGCCGAAATCGATATAGAGCCGGATTTTCCGCTTGAAACGACAATGATTCCTCCGATGATCATTCAACCTTTCATTGAAAATGCAATCAAGCATGGGCTTCTGCAGCTTTATGGCGTCGCAACCCTGCAGGTAATGGTTAAGAAGCTCAATGATTTTCAGTACCAGGTGATCATTGAGGACAACGGTATTGGCAGGAAGAGAGCCGAGCAAATAAAAAAGTCAGAAAACGGCAAACATGTTTCAAAGGGTATGGAAATCACGAATACCAGGATGAGGCTGCTGAACGATAACGGGGTTACAGGGATGTATAAAATTTCTATCATCGACCTCTGCAATCCAGATGGAAGCGCCAGAGGAACACGGGTTGAAGTTACCTTCCCGATGGATATTTAGAAGATGCAAGATACAGGATGCAAGATAATTTGATCTTCCATCCCGCATCCCGCATCCTGCATCTTGCATCTTGCATCCCGGATCCCGCATCCTACTTCCCGCTCCTGCACAACCTGAACCCCACATACCCATAGCGGTATCCCGGATTTGCACTTGCCCGGTCACATACCCTCAGCCCGGTATTGTCCTGGAACCAGCTGCCACCCCTGATGACCTTATGCTGTCCTGAGGCAGGACCAATGGGATTGTCTTTCGGTGAAACCTGGTACCAGGTGGGTGAATACCAGTCGGAACACCATTCGAAGATATTCCCGGTCATATCGTACAGGCCCAGTTCATTAGGCTTTTTCCTGCCTATAGGATGAGACCTTGCATTCGAGTTGCCGACTTTCCAGGCAACGCTTACATCGGCATTGCTTCCGCTGTATTTATATCCTTTTGAGATGTTCCCGCCCCGGCCAGCAAATTCCCATTCAGCTTCTGTAGGTAAACGGTAATTCAGCCCGGTTTTCTGATTCAGTTTCTCGATAAACTCTATTACATTATACCAGCTCACTCTCTCAACCGGGCAGCTGTCACAGCCTTCAAAATAGCGTTTGTTGGTATCCTGGTCCATGATCAGCCTCCACTCAAGTTGGGTGACTTCGTATTTGCCGATGTAAAAGTCATCCACCCTCACATCATGAATTGGCAGTTCATCCTCAACTCCAAAGTTCGATCCCATCTTAAACACCCCGCCCTGAACAAAAACCATTTCAGGATTGATTTCCTGGGCTGCAGCAATCTGAATAACTGCGGCAAAAAGGAACATCAGTTTCAGCTTTATGAGTTTTAATGCCATTTTCCTATAATTTATCCCGCATCCTGCATCCTGCATCCCGCATCCAGCATCCAGCATCCCGCATCCTGCATCCCGCATCCTGCATCCAGCATCCAGCATCCAGCATCCCGCATCCCGCATCCCGCCTGCATCCCGCATCTCGCATCCTGCATCCAGCATCCAGCATCCCGCATCCCTCATCCTGCATCCTGCATCCTGCATCCCTCATCCCTCATCCTGCATCCCGCATCCCGCCTGCATCCCGCCTATTCATCTCTCAGGCTTTCAACCGGGTTCGCATTTGCTGCCTTCATCACATGCAGATAAATTGTCATACCGGTGATCATGCTTACGATCAGCAAAGGAAAAATGAAAATCCCCGGCGATAAAGTTGTGCGCAAGGCAAAGGATTCAAGCCAGCGCTTTACCATGTAGTATGTGATTGGCAGCGAAATGACAAACGACAGGAGGATTAGCTGCCAGTAATCTTTTGTAAGTGTTATGAGAATTGCAGTAACTCCCGATCCCATGACTTTCCGAACGGCAATCTCCCGTGTTCTCTGGGTCACCATGAACGACGACAGCCCAAGGATCCCGAGACTGGTCACGAAAATAGCAAGAAATGAGAAGATACCAAAGACAGTCCCGAACAATTCATCCGCCCTGTACTGACGATTATAATATTCATCGAGGAAATAGTATTCAAACGGGTTCCCCGGGAAAAAATCGTCAAACTGCTTTTTGATCAGGGCAATTGCCTTGCTCACATCCGGACTGCTGAGCCCGATCACAAACAATCCCCGCTTGTCCCTTCCTTCGGGCATAAACCTGAAAATAGTAGGTTCAAAAGCCTGCTTTACCGACTGCTGGTGGTAATCTTTCAGCACCCCTACAACAGTGTATATCTTTCCCCAATAATCGACTTTTTGACTTATTGCTGCCTGCGGACTTGCAAATCCCAGCCACCTTGCTGCCGTTTCATTGAGCATGAGGGCGGAGGAGTCTGAAGGGAAGTCCCTGGAGAAGTTTCTGCCGCTGGCCAGTTTCATAGTAAAGAGCCCCACATAATCATAATCGATACCCACGATCTGGTAGTTCTTGTTATCATCGGCTCCAACCCTGGTAATACCTCCCGCATCCCACCATACCTGCCTGCCCGGAACATCTGTAGCCACGCTGAACCCGTTCACCGCCGGATTTTTCAGAAGCAATTGTTTGAAAGTCTGCAACTGGCTTCCAAAAGCGGCAGTCCTCACCCTCGGAGCCCTGATCACCAGCTTATTGTCAATGGTAAACCCGGGATCCTGATTTTTCATGAACCTGAGCTGCCAGAAAACGGTGAAGGTGCAGATCAGTATCCCGAGGGCCATCGCGAACTGGAATACCAGCAAACCTTTCCTTAAACCGAATCCCTTGTTGCTGTTGCCAAGTTTGCCTTTCATCACCGAAACAGGCTGAAAAGAGGAAAGGACTGTCACAGGATAAAGCCCCGAAAGGAAGATGCCGGCAAGGAACATCAGCAGTATGCCAAGCCAGAACCATGGCCGGGTCCAGATGCCGTATTCAGCAGGTGTTCCTGTGATCTGCCGGAACATGGGCAGAAAAACCAGGACCATAGCCAGGGCGAGGATCACGGCCATGAAATTGATAATAACAGTCTCGAAAAAGAACTGGGTGACGAGCTGCCCCCTGGAGGCCCCCGAGACTTTGCGCAATCCCACTTCCTTTGCCCTGGTAAGGGATCGTGCAGTTGACAGGTTGACATAATTGACCCATGCGATGATGATAATGAACACGGCCAGGATCGACAGGAAGTTCACCGTATCAAGGTCCCCGGCGGTCTCGAACTCCAGCATATAGTTTGACGTCAGGTGGATGTCGCTGAGCGGCTGCAAAGGCAGTTTGCAACTAAGCTTATATTGCTTCAGCACCTCCCCGAATTCGGCATCCACCAGGTTCGACAGCTTTTTCTCCAGCAGGGGGATGTTGGTATTTGGTTTAAGCAGGAGGTAGGTATACCAGCCGCTGTCGCCCCAGGATTCTTCTATGTCTTTGCCGAAAATATCAAGCAGGTTCTGGTAGGACAGGAGGATGTCAAATTTCAGGTGGGAATTTCCCGGGATATCTTTGAATACCCCGTTGACCTTGTAAGAAGTCTTTTTATCCAGGCTGAGCATCCTGCCCATGGGGTTTGATTCCCCGAAATATTTCCGGGCTGTCGATTCTGAAATAAATGCAGTGTTCGGCTCTTTCAGTCCGTTCGCCGCATCCCCTTCAATGAACGTATACCTGAAAATCCCGAAAAAATCCGGCTCGGCAAAATACATCCGTTCTTCAATGAATTTATTTTCGAGGTAAGAAACGCTTGCCTTGTACCTGAACAACCTGGCAACCTTCTCAACTTCGGGGAAATTCTGCCTGATCTTCAATCCGGCAGGAGGACAGCAGGATGCAAACCTCACTGATTCACCTGCCTGGTCAGTCCGTTCATACCTCAAACGGTAAATGCGTTCACTGTTTTCATGAAACCTGTCATAACTTTTCTCGTATTTCACATAATACAGGATCAGTAAACAGGCTGTCATCCCGGTCGCAAGCCCGAGAATATTGATGAAAGAATATCCTTTATGGCGGATGAGGTTACGGAATGCTACTTTCAGGTAGTTTCTGAACATCACGGATTATTTCAGGTTATTCACTGCATTTTTAACCCTGTCCCTGTTGGCCTGGTAAAGATTCAGGTTTGCATCGTTGTTTTTTCTCCCGTTCTCAACCGCTTTTTCATATGCTGCCAGGGCCTCTTTCATCTGACCCGTAAGTTCAAGTGCTTCCCCCAGGCTGTCGAAAGGATTGGCGCTTTCGGGATTCTGTGATATATTATACCGGAATATTTCAATCGCCTCAGAGTTCTTTCCGGCACGAAGTTTTCCATATGCCAGGGAATTTATCATCGCCTCTGTTACCGGGTATACCGCACCTAAAATGGGTGATGTGAAATGATCCCTGATCTGCTGTATCGACATATTCGCATAATCGATCTCCCCGAATTCATTCTTTGGTAACTGCAAAGGTTGGAATATCCATACCAGTCCTTTCGAAATTGTAGGAAGAACGGCCGACTGATGAGTTTCAGTCCTGCAGAGATCCAAAAGCTCAAGCTTCATTTTATAATCAGCGGGTTTTGTAAATACTTTTTTCAGTTTTTCTATTGAAGAAGGCGTTTCAATTCCCGTAAAGCTAATAAAAACCGAGGACTGAAAGCCGGGATTTCTTTTTAACATATTCCCCAGGGAATCCACTAACGACTTTTTATTAAACCATAGTGAAGGGTCAACGTCGATAAATGCGTTGAACAGGCCAGGCTGCTTCAGCATTGCATAAAAACCAAACAACCCGCCAAACGAATGGCCTATATAGATCCTTGAAGTGAGAGTCCGGTATTGGGATTCGATCACCGGGATCAGTTCCTCACGGATGAACATCAACAGGGAATCAGCTCCCCCGAAATCAACCGGCGACTCGAAACGCTTACTTTCGGCTTCCTGCACCCGGCTCCCATTGGGAGTGAGTTCCCAATCCCTCCGGTTATGGCTTATCCCCACAAGGATGACTTCGGGCATAAGGTTGGAGGTTGTGAGAAACCCGGTGATCCCTTTGATCAGGTTCAACCTCCCAACCGAAGCATCAGTAAAATAGATCACCGGATACCTTGCCGGGCTCTGGGCATAACCCGCCGGAAGCGAAAGAAAAATCGTCCTGTCCTGTCCGAAAATCCTTGATTTTATGGTCATCCTTTCACCGGTCGTTACAGGCGATCCGATGGTAAAACCGGGAAGTGTCGTCTGTGATAATGACAAGAAGGAAATCATACAAAATGCCACACAGAAAAAAAGGCTTTTATGGATCTTCATAGCTTTTAAGTTTGGTGAGCTGCTCCGCAGCATGTGAATTCTTTAGATTCAGTTTCAGTGATGTCTTATAATTTTAATTGATCAATGACCTGTATTCATCCCCCGCCGTGATGAAAATTCCCGGTTCATCGGGACGTACGCAAACGTTTTCGCAGATCCCGCATCCGGTACAAATATCGGGATCAACATAGATCTGCTTTACCCTGACCTTACGGCCCTGGTAATTCCAGGTTTCGGTTTCCCTGAAAAGGATGGCCTTTTGGGGGAGCGGACAGGCATCGCGGCATACCGAGCAGTTGAATCCATCGGCATGGGTATAACAAATATCCTTGTCAACAATAGCAGTGCCGATCTTGAATACCTGTTTCTTTTCAAGGCTGATCTTCTGTATCGCTCCGGAAGGGCATACCTGCGTACATGCATTGCATGTGAATTCGCAATCCCCGTATTTTGCATTTACAACCGGGGTCCATACGCCTGCTATCCCTGCTTCGGAAACCGCCGGCCTGATAAAGCCCGTCGGGCATGCCTGTATACATTGTCCGCACCTCTGGCAGCGGTCAAGAAAACTCTTCTCCTTCAAAGATCCCGGTGGCCTGAGAAAAGATACTTTCAATCCTTTTCCGGAGGAATAGCTGATCTTTGGAAGGTATGCGGCTGCAACACCCAGGGCTACTGTTCCAAAAAAGCTTCTTCTTCCGGGATCAATGTTTGCGGATGGCTTTTTCCCTTTTTTGCCGATACTGATCTCAACTGTTTCAGACGGACAGTCTGCAGCGCAGTTGAAACAGCTGATGCATTCGGATTTCATAAAGTATTTGCCGGCATCTCCTCCATACGGACAATGGGAGGAGCAACTGTGGCATTCATTGCAGGCTGTGCCTGTCCTGATCCTGAATATCCCGAAACGTGAAACCAGTCCGTAAAGAGCACCCAGCGGGCAGATCACATTGCAAAAGAACCTGCTCCTGTATATGTTCATCATCAGTATCAGGATGAATACCGCAGCGGGCAGCAGGGGGAGAACCGCGAGGCGACCCTCCAGGTTTTTCGGAAGAAAAGCTGCAAGGCTTCGTGTAAGCAGGGAAAACGGGTCGGCCCAGGTCGCAAAGCTGCTTCCCAGGATTGCAGTAACGATAATAAAAGCCAGGACCAGGTATTTGAACCTGAGCAGATGTTTGTCGGGGCCTTCCTTCCAGGCTTTGGAACTTCCCGCAATCCATGAGACCATCTGCTGCATTGCTCCCATCGGGCAAATCCATCCGCAGAAAAACTTGCCAAGAAAAAGTGTAAGTACCAGTGGAATGATTGAAAGCAGGAAAAGAATGCTGATGGTTTTTGTCAGGATCAGCCCGTTAATAAAAAGCAAAGGGTCTGAATAGAAAAAATATTGAGTTGCCGGGCCTTTGGCGGAGCTTGATAGAAATGGCAGCAGGAACAGGCAGAGGAAGAGAAGGGTAAACACCCATTGGGAAAATATCCTGAGGTTTTGAAGGGTTTTTGCGGTTTTCGTCTTCATAATCGGTCGTTTTGCAAGGGTCAGGACTGCATGGGTTTTATAGCGGCAAGAACCAGCCTGAGGTTCCTCGAGAAATATGCCAGGTCTTCGGCGGATGGGAAAGCCCTGAGCTTTTCGACGATTTTTTTAAGGTATTCCTTATCGGTTCCCTGTTTCAGGATGAAATCGGTTTCCTCTGCCGTCATCTCGGCAATGGTATGTATGGTTTTACTGACTTCCTCGTTGATGGGGCAGCCGAACTGGCATTTGAGGCAGCCTACCAGGGTGTTATGCGCGTTGGGGTTGATCCATGCGGGGATAGAGTCCGGTAATTCGTTGTACAGGGTTATGCATCGGCCGACGTTGATTACAAATCCTGAATCGGGGATGCATTTAGTTGGACATTCCCTGCGGCAGACCATACAGCCCCGGCACATCCTGTGCATTTTCATCGGTCCCCATTGATCATCCAGAACTTTATCGGTAAACAGCCCGTAAAGTGCATGGTAACTGCCGTACCCGTTAACAAAAGCAATATTGTTGCGTCCGTATTCAGCCAGGCCTGATCGTGCCGAGAGGGATTTTAGCGGAAGGCGAACCCTCCCTTTGAGCTTTTTCGAGTCGTCCCTGATGATATCCTTACGTATACGAGCCCTTAACATGGGACCATTCAGCCCTGTCATGGTATACCCGGTTGGGATCATAACCCTGTACCTCTGGTCTTCGTGGTTGAAGATGATAGATTGAAGATGCTGGGGTACCGAAAAAACGATGAATGATTTTGCACCAACCATCACAGCCCTGGGATCAAAGCAGAATCCGGCAATATAGCTTTGGAAGGTTTTATTAATGCTCAATCTTTTCTCTTTCTGCAGCTTCTCAAACCATTCCTTTACCTCCCTGAGATGTTCCACCGAAAATGTCCTGTACTGGTAATCGAAATCGGGCGGAGTGGGATCAGGTTTAAGAGTGGTCTGTGCTGCTACGTTCCTGATGCTGTTCAGCGAAAGAGCGGCCCCTGTCAGTGCCAGGTATTTGAAGAACTGCCGCCTCGATAAATCTGTTCGTTCCATTATTGCTATTGTTTTCGATGCTATCTGCTCAGGATTGCTTTTCTGGTTTGCACCGTTGAGTTTACTGATAATCTGAAGAAATAGACTCCGGATTCAAGCTTTTTCCCTTTTGCTTCAGATTTGTTCCAGGTAACTGAGTAGTTTCCCTTTGGTTTTTCCCCGTTTACAAGAGTTGCAAGCAGCCTTCCGCAGGGATCAAAGGCTTCAAGCGTTACAATGCCTGGTTTATCAAGCGTGAAATTTAAAGCCAGTTCATCTTTAAACGGATTGGGTGATACAGGGTAAAAGAGAAATTCATCGGGTGTAAGGTTCATGCCTGTACCACTGCTTCCAAGGGGAATCCTCTCCCAGGTGTTCAGGTTATAATGGGTTACCAGTAAAGAATTGTCGCGGGGGTCATAAGTGGGGTAAACAATGCTGTTCCCCGAAAATAAAAGCACAGGGCTGTAACTGAAATCAGCATCCGTTTTATACACACCGGGCAGATAATACCCGCCAATATAATGATTGCCGTATTTATCGCGGGTGATCCCGTCGGGGCGGTCCATACTGACCGAATCAATGAAACTAACGGTCGAATCGGAAAGTGAAACAGCCTGTATCATTGAACTTCCGGGAGAATCGTCGATGATCACGATCCTGTTTTTTCCCTTTTCAAGCAGGATGCCGTTGGGGTAATTAAGCCCATTGCCGCCGGCGAAAACCCAGGATGTGCTGTCGCTTATCCTGAGCCTGTATATGGTGTTCTGCAAAGGACAGGAGATGAACAGATGACCGGCGGAGTCATAGGTAATGCTCGACAAATAATTGTCAGGGTTGCCGGGAATGCTCAGGTTCATGACCCGCTGCTTTGTTAACAGGTTATAGGCGATAACTTTACGGTTATTGCCTATCCCGTAAACCGTATCTCCAATTACTTCGAGCCCGTCAACAAAACCAGCTCCCTGGACAAAATACCTTTGATTGCCGGCGCTGTCGATCTCTACAAGGGCCCCGTTGTTGAAATTAGAAACCAGCAGGCGGTTGCGTTTCGCGTCAATTGCAATTTTCTGAGGCCCGCTAAGAAGATTCTGTGCATTTGATAGTCCGCAAAACAGAAATACCATTGATGCCAGTAAAGAGCCTAAAGTAAAGCCTTGTTGCATATGCAGGTGGTTTAATGATCCGTAATAATTACATTGAATCTGTCAAAACTACACCCTGACTGTGTCAAAGAAAAAACAAATCGGTGAAAGACCTGATAAGGACGATATGTGAAGAGATAGATCGGGCCAATGCTTGGAAAGCTGGGTCACTTTGTTACTGTGTTACTTTGTCACTTTGTTACTTTGTTACTTTGTCACTTTGTCACTTTGTTACAGTGTTACTGGGTAACTGAGTAACTTCGCCGCACCTTGCCGGGGCTGCCTCAGGGCTAAGTGTGTGAACAGAGATTTGGGCTATGATTAAGGGAAGTGAATAGGTGAGCACACTTAGACCGTAGCAGCACAGGCAATGGTGCCGCGAAGTGAACGACTGACGGCTCACGATTCACGTGGCCTACCTTGCATAGATCATTTTGCGGCAGATGATCCCTTTTTGGGTATGAAGGGTGTAATGATACACTCCTGAGGGCAGATTGTATTTTTCGGCAGAGAAGCTGATACTGTGTTTTCCTGCATTCATGGTTTGACGGTCAATGAGGGTTGCAACGGTATTTCCATAGAAATCCGACACTTTTAAACTGACTTCCGACGCAGTCTCCAGTTTAAACGAGAAGAAAGTTGACTCCCTGAAAGGGTTGGGAGTGTTCTGCGATAATGATTGAGGCATGGCCTGGCCTTTTTCAATCCCCACAGTTCCCGGGTCAATACTGGCCCCCCACAAACTCAGTTCCCCGTCATCCATACGCATCCAGGTTGCGAAAACCTTGTTGTTATGAGCACTGATCCCGATATAATGTCCGAAAAACAGTGTTGAATAAGGGATGAACGGGCTGTCACTGATTTTGTAATTCTGGAAAGTCGTGCCTCCGTCACCGGAGATAGCCAGGTAAACATCGGTTCTTGTATCGGTATAATTGCGGCGGTCGTAAAACACGATATAAATTTTCCCGGTAACCTGGTCGATAGTGATGTAATTAAAGAACTGGTGCCTGGCCTGGTTATCATCATTAACTTTTATAGGGGCCGACCATGTTGAACCATTGTCGGTCGACTTAGCCAGCCATATATCAGCGTTGTTCGCGCCGCTTCGCTTATCGGTCCAGGTTACATAGATAGTCCCCCGGTTTGGGCCGTTGCTCCTGTCGCAGGCTATAACGGGGAAGCTTACCCCGGTCTGTATACCTGCGATCGAGGTGATCCATTGAACCGGGAAACCTGTGATGTTGATATCGGTATTCAGCCATGTTTCACCCTGGTCGGTCGAACGGTCGAACATCAGTCCGGCCGGGCTCCACCATACCACGTACACCTCCCCATTCGGACCTGTAGTGGGGTAGGAGCCGTGAACGCTGCCAAATCCGCCGGTAGCATTGCCCCCAATATTGCTTATCAGCTTCTGCTCACCCCAGCTCAGTCCGCCATCGGTAGATTTAGCTAAAAAGATATCGGTTGAATCGGACGGATTGGAACTGCCCCAGGTGTTGAACCGGGTCCAGCTTGCATAGATATTATTTGTCACAGGGTCATAAGCAGCCCATTCCTTGTCTATATCATATGTATTATAGACGGCAGTGTACGAACCATTGGACCATGGCTGCATGAAGCCTGTCATTTTCTGGCATACCACCCTGCTGAGATCGGGAACGAGATGGAAGTAATAGAAGTTCCCGTCGTTATCGGCCAGGATCACCGGGTCGCAGTTGACCCCGTAAGTCGAGGTGAGAACTCCCTGTTGCCAGCTCTGTCCACCATCCTCCGATATATAATAATTATCCGGCACCGCACCGATCACAATCTGATCAGGGTTCTGGGGATTTACGCAAACCGATGGTTCATTAGTAAATACTGCAGGACCTCCGATCAGTACGTTCTGATCCTGTGCATGCAAGGCCATGGTAAAACCCATTGCCAGCAGGATGATGACATGTCGTGGATTCATGTTTTTTTGTGTTTGCGGATGATGTGATGACAAAATTAAGCCATAATCGGTTGTACCGGATTCATCGTTTTCCCGATTGCAGGTTTGGGTTTGCAGGATGCGGGATGCGGGATGCGGGATGCAGGATACAGGATGCGGGATGCAGGATGCGGGATGCGGGATGCAGGATGCGGGATGCGAGATGCGGGATGCAGGATGTGGGATGCGGGATGCAGGATGCGGGATGTGGGATGCGAGATGCGGGATGTGGGATGCGGGATGCAGGATGCAGGATGCAGGATGGCAGGGTAACTGGGTGACTTCGCGGCACCTTGCCGGGGCTGCCTCAGGGCTAAGTGAGCGAACAGAGATTTGGGTTATAATTAAGGATAGTTAAATGGTGAGCTCATTTAGACCGTAGCAGCACAGGCAAGGGTGCCGCGAAACACGTGTGACATGTGAGTGAGACCGTAGCAGCAATGGCAAGGGTGCCGGGAAGCACATGTCACGTGCTACGTGTCACGCTTTGCGCAAGGTAAACCCGAATGTAGTTCCAAGGCCAACCTTGCTGCGTACATTGATCGTCTGCTGGTGGGCTTCGATGATATGTTTAACGATGGCCAGGCCCAGGCCCTTGCCCCGGTTGGTGATTTCGCGTCCCCTCGAGGTCCTGAAGAAACGTTCAAACACCCTGGGCAGGTCATCCTGGTCAATGCCGATGCCGTTGTCGGTGACTTCGACCAGGATGTTTTCGTCCATGTCGAAGAAACTGATCTTGGTTCGTCCCCCTCTCGGGATACCATACCGGAACGAATTGTCGATGATGTTTGTAAGTACCTGGCGGATCTTGTCCCTGTCGGCATAAACCCAAAGGGGTTTGCCGGGCTGGTTTATGACAATGTCAATACCTTTTTCAGCTGCCTGGGGCTCCGACATTTCGACCGCCTCCTTCGTCACAGCAACGATATCGAACCTCACTTTATTTAACATGATCCGCCCTGATTCCAGTTGGGCGATTTCGCTCAGGTCCTCAACGATTTTAATCAGCCTCTCAACGCTGACCTCCGTACGTCTTAAGTATTCCTTATTGATCCTGGGATCCTCCAATCCGCCCTCAAGCAAAGTCGAAACATACCCCTGCACGTTGAACAAGGGAGTCTTAAGCTCATGTGAAACATTCCCGATGAAATCTTTCCGGTATTCCTCGAGCTGTTTCAGTCGTTCGATTTCTTTCTGTTTTTCTTCACCCCAATGGGCTACTTCCTTTTCAACGTTATCAAGAATGTTCTTGTTTGAACCTGGGCGGGGCCTTTCGCTCTTGCCGACTTTAACGTTGTAAATCGATTTATAGATCAGGCGTATCCTTGAGTAAATAAATTTATCAAGTGTATAACGGAAAAAGAAATAGGTCCCGGCAAAAAGCAGTCCGCCGGTCATAAAAAGCATGAAATACAATGCAAATCCGGCAAGCGATTCAGGATGCAGGATGCAGGATGCGGAAAAGAACAGGATGAAATACCCGGAGGTTACGGCCGAAGCATTCAGAAGAGCAATTGCACGGGGGTCGTTGAACTTCATTCCTCTTCATATTTATACCCGACGCCTTTGATGGTCCGGATATGGTCGGTGTCTAATTTTTCCCGTATCCTGCGGATATGGACGTCGATTGTACGATCGCCAACGATCACATTTTCACCCCAGACCTGGTTAAAGATCTCTTCGCGGGTGAACACTTTGTTTGGACGGGAAACCAGCAACTGAAGTATTTCAAATTCTTTCCTGGCCAGGACAATCTCTTCATCATTTTTAATGATCTTGTATTGTTCGAGGTCGATAATGAATTCTTTTGTGCCAAGCCTGCCCGAGAGTTCGGGGATCTGCCTGAACCTGCGCAGCAGGGCCTGGATGCGGCTTACAAGGACTTTCGGCTTGATGGGTTTGGTAACATAGTCGTCGGCTCCAGCGTCGAATCCGGCGATCTGGGAATAGTCTTCGCCCCTGGCAGTGAGGAAAACAATGAGAGCGTTTTGCATTCCCGGGATTTTGCGGAGCTGGTTGCAGGTCTCGATGCCGTCGAGGCCGGGCATCATGATATCGAGGATGATAAGATGAGGCTTTTCTTCCGCAGCAACTTCCAGGGCTTTCTGTCCGCTGGATGCCTTTAATATCCTGAAACCCTCCTTTTCCAGATTATACCCCAGGAACTCTAGGATATCGGGTTCGTCATCCACCAGAAGAATAATAGTATCTTTGTTTTCCATAAAGGAATAAAGTTGATCCAACAAAATTAGGAAATTCACGTTACATCGGTGGTATCTGAACCATAATGAAAAAGATCCTGATCTGTTTTGTTTTTTTGTTGCCACTGATGGGTTTTTCCCAGAAATTCAACGGGGGGATCCTTGCCGGTGGCAATGTGAGCCAGGTGGATGGAGATAACTATGAAGGATATCATAAAGCAGGCTACCAGGCCGGAGCTTTTGTAAGCCTGAGAGTCTCAAAACATTCATCCTTTCAGCTGGAAATGGAATATTTTCAAAAGGGCAGCCGCAGGGCATCCAATCCCGACAGCGGGGCGGGTGATTACTCCTTCCTGATGAGGATCCATTACCTTGAGATACCCTTTTTATACCAATATACGTTTGCCAAAAGGATACAGGCAGAGATAGGCCCGGCAGTGGATGTCCTTCTGGGATCACTGGAAGAATCGGGTGGACAGCCGTCTCCAAGTACGGTGCCTTTCCGGCCGGTTACCTTGTCGGGAATTTTGGGTATAGCATGTTATATCACACCCAACCTGAAAGCCGGTTTCCGATTCAATTATTCACTGCTCTCTATCCGCCAACCTGCAGATCCTAATCCTGCTTCATACAGGCACATCCTTTTCGAAACGGGACAGTATAATAATGTCTTATCTTTGACCCTTTCATGGGATTTTAAAAAATTTGAATACTAAACTTATCGTCGGCATTACGGGGGCTTCGGGCTCGATCTACGGCAAACTGCTGCTTGAGAAACTTGTTGGCCTCAGCAGCCAGCTTAAGGATGTTGCTGTAGTTTTCTCCGACAATGCCAGGGCGGTATGGGAATATGAGCTCGGACCTATCGACGTGGCCTCCCTCCCGTTTACAATCCATAAGCCGAATGATTTTTTTGCTCCCATGGCCTCGGGTTCCGCTGGATACACCGCGATGATCATCTGTCCGTGCAGCATGGGAACCCTCGGCCGTATTTCATCCGGAGTTTCAAATGACCTCATGACCCGGGCCGCGGATGTCATCCTGAAGGAAAAACGCAGGCTTGTGCTGGTGACCCGTGAAGCCCCGCTCAGCCTCATCCACCTGAACAATATGAAACTGCTGGCCGAAGCGGGTGCCGTGATCTGCCCGGCTTCCCCTTCATTCTACTCAAAACCTGCTACTATAAACGATGCTGTGATGACCGTGGTTGACCGGGTCCTTACCCTTGCCGGACTGGAAGTCGACAGCTATCAGTGGGGGTCAGGGGTTGGGGGTTAGGGGTTGGTTGTTGGAGGATTTTTCCTGTTCGTGCTGACGAAAATCAGCTGAAATGCCGGTATTGGAGGCTTTTTCCTGTTCGTGCTGACGAAAATCAGCTGCAATGCCAGTCATCGCGGCTTTGATCAGAGAGATTATCCGCAGATTTTCTAAGGCACTCACATGAAAAAATCCTCCAATCACTAAGAACCAATCACCAATCACCATTCACCATTCACCAATCACCAATCCCGCGTTAATTTCTAAAACCAAGCGTTCAATAAATCATTATAGATTTCTTGAAAAAAATACATATCATTGCCCCTGATTTTCCAGAAAAGAATACATCATACATATGGTAAACTATAAAAAGCTGAAGAGCATAGAGTTTACAATTGATTCAGAAAATACCAGCCCTGAGCAGCGGATCATTCTGACTGAAATACGGAAGCCGGATCAGCTGGTAATAAATTCAAAGCAGACTATTGAAAAGATCATATTGCAGACTCCCGAATTCAAGCCGATAGCTGAATTTTATTCGGGAAGCAATTCATATGTGATAGATATCCCTTCAGTGGGATCGGAAATCTTCGTAGTAAAAATTGTGTTTTCAGACTCGGGCATTACAAAGAGCCTTCTGTATATCTGAGCAGGGCGGAGGTCACTTTTCCGAGGCGAAGTGAATATTCCTCATCAGCCTTTCATATCCTTTTTCGGCAATTGAACCCCCGGCAAACAGTTCATTGAATTTCTGTTCAGTCAGGTTTAGCCAGTCGTTCCGACGCATGGCCATAAGTTCTGCGGAAGGGTGGAAATGTGACTCTCTGGTTGGCCGGGCAAAGCGGTTGAACGGACAAACATCCTGGCAGATGTCGCATCCGTAGATCCTTCCGCCGAGATTTGACCTTACAGCTTCGGTCATTTCGGCATTTTTAACAATGGTACAATAGGAGATGCACCTGCTGATATCGAGCTCGTAAGGCCTGTCGAGAGCCCCGGTAGGACAGGCATCCATGCATTTCGTGCAATTCCCGCAATGATCCTTCTCAGGTTTATCAGGTTCGAGCTCAAGAGTGGTCATGATGATCCCCAGGAAAAAGTAAGAGCCCATACGCGGATTAATAAGGAGGGTGTTTTTCCCCTGCCAGCCTATCCCGCATAAGTGTGACCAGGCTTTTTCCAGCACAGGCCCCGAATCCACGAAGATCTTTGATTTTATTCCTTCAGGGTTCAAAGAGTCAATGAATGCCGCCAGTGGCTCCATTTTTGCTTTTATAAAGGGCGGATAACGTTTCCCGTAAGCATACTTCGATATGATGAAATTGTCTTCTTCGGTAAGTTTTGAGGGCGGATAATAATTCACCAGGACCGAGATAACTGTTTTAACTCCCTCAAGTAGGAGTTCGGGATTCAACCTCTGCGATGCATAGCGTTCCAGATAGGCCATATTGGCTTGTCGCTGTTCCCTGAGAAATCCGTTGTAAAAATCCTTTCGATCATCGAGTGGATCCGCCGCCGCAAATCCGCAGGCATCAAATCCCAACTCAATTGCCCGTTTACGGATTTCCTCCTTCATCATTCCTCATTCGACATTCGATATTCGACATTCGCTATTCAAAATAGCGTTCCCGCTGCCGGCCCCTTGATCTTACCGATATGCTTGTACGCGAGTTCTGTCGCTTCACGCCCCCTGGGAGTTCTCATGATATAGCCTTCCTGGATCAGGAAAGGTTCGTACACCTCTTCGATGGTTCCTGCATCTTCAGAAACAGCCGTGGCAATGGTAGTAAGGCCAACAGGCCCTCCCCTGAATTTTTCGATGATGGTCGAGAGTATCTTGTTGTCCATCTCATCCAGTCCGTGCTTGTCAACATTCAAAGCTTTCAAAGCATACTGGCTGATCGCGAGATCGATTTTACCGTCGCCCTTGATCTGGGCGAAGTCGCGCACCCTGCGCAAAAGGAGGTTTGCAATGCGGGGCGTTCCCCTGCTTCGCCTGGCTATTTCAACAGAAGCGGTTTCTTCGATAGGCATTTTAAGGATCTCAGCCGAACGACGAATGATCTTGTTCAGGGTATCCGAATGATAATATGACAAACGGGAATGAATCCCGAATCGTGAACGCATGGGAGCCGACAGAAGCCCCGAGCGGGTTGTGGCTCCGATAAGTGTGAACGGGTTGAGTTTGATCTGCACAGAACGAGCATTCGGTCCGGTTTCTATCAGGATATCGATCCTGAAATCTTCCATGGCCGAATACAGGTACTCCTCAACCACATGTGAAAGCCTGTGTATCTCGTCAATAAACAACACATCATGAGGTTCAAGATTGGTAAGCAATCCTGCAAGGTCACCGGGTTTGTCAATTACCGGCCCGGATGTGACTTTAATATTAACCCCAAGCTCGTTTGCAATAATATAGGCCAGGGTGGTCTTGCCAAGACCCGGCGGGCCATGCAAAAGCACATGATCCAGTGATTCGTTTCTCTGCTTTGCCGCCTGAACAAAGACCTTAAGGTTCTCCACAATAGCGTCCTGCCCCGAAAATTCAAAAAATCCCGACGGCCGCAAGACCGATTCGATCTCCTTCTCTACAGAGCTTAAATTAATTCCGCTGGCGTCAAGGTTTTCATTCATCCACACAAAAGTAAATAAAATCATGGGTTTCAATTCATGAATATTTTTATTACTTTTACCCTATTAATCCCTAATCACGCTACTATGCAACCTATCGTTGTGGCTGTCGACTTCTCCAACTCCTCAATTCACGCCATTGAGTATGCAATACCACTTGCAAACAAACTAAAGTGCGACATCATCCTTGTTTGGGTTGATAAATTCAGCTCCAACGAATCACTCTACCCTGATACTTCTTCCCAGAACAGGAATGAAGCCAAGAAACGTTTCGAAGAGATCATCAGGCAGTATGAAAAGAAGATGACCAAGGGCCTGAAACTGGAATTCAAGCTACGTAAAGGCAAGGTGTTTCATGAAGTTGATACGTTGGCAAAAAGCCTCGGGGCTCTCATTGTGATCACCGGAACTCATGGTGTTAGCGGGTTTGAAGAGTTCTGGATCGGAAGCAACGCATTCCGTATCGTGACCTATGCATCCTGCCCGGTGGTTACTGTAAGGCATGATTTCGAGATCAAAAAGGGGATAGAAAGGATCGTCGTTCCAATTGACGGCTCTTCGGAGACTATTCAGAAACTCCCGTTTGTCAACAGGCTTGCAAGGCTTTTCAAATCTGAAGTACATGTTGTGGCAACCCATTCGAGCCACTTGAATTCAATACAGAGAATAGCTGAAAAGTATGTTCAGATCACCGTCAACTATCTGCAGGCCAATGAGGTAAATTACATACAGGACAGCATGGTGTCGAATGATATCACCAAGGCCCTGCTACAGTATTCAGTGAATGTAAAAGCCGACCTCATTGCCATCATGACCGAGCAGGAAACCCCTGTTAATATCCTTTTAGGTGCCCAGGCCCAGCAAATGATTAACCAGTCGTCAATTCCGATCCTGAGTATTCATCCGCAGGAACACTTTTGTCTTAAATAGAATGAAAGAGCGCTTATTCTTATTATTATTGCTGTTGTTGACCTGCGGATGGCTGAGTACATTTGCCCAGGAGGTGAGGAAGGATAGCGGTACAGTGACTGTTTACCAGGATAAGATGGTCGACGAGCTGGTGCAAAAGCAGATCAAACTGAATGAGGCTGCAAGCAGCCAGGAGGGATACCGCATCCAGATCTTTTCTGATTCAGGGAACAACTCCAAGGCCAAGGCGCAGGCTGCCATGGACGAATTTACCTCCAAACATCCTGAGGCCAAAGCTTATCTTGTGTTCAAATCACCCAATTACAAAGTTAAAATTGGTGACTTCCGCAGCAAGCTTGATGCGATAAGGTACCTCAACCAGATCTCAGCAGAATATCAGAATGCCTTTATCATAGCCGATTTAATCAATTTACCTCAAGTAGAACCTTAAACCCTGAGTTTATGAGCAAGATCGTTGTTGCCATTGATTTTTCAGATTGTTCCATCAACGCATTCCTGCATGCGTTGTCGATAGCTCAACATGTCAAATGCGATATGGACCTTGTATGGGTTCAGAAGGCCGCCTCACAAACCGATAAATTCGGTGAAACCACACTGGATTCCTCAAAGACTGTAGAGAAGGAATTTTCGAACCTTATTGAGAAGTACCAGCCTCAGCTGCCGGGTAATAAGATAAACTATAAAATCCGCACTGGTAAGGTGTATACCGAGATCCCTGCCGAGGCTAAAGCAGGCAAGGCTCTAATGGTGGTTTCAGGGACACATGGTGCATCCGGCTTTGAAAAGTTCTGGATCGGAAGCAATGCGAACCGCATTGTGTCGGCCTGCAACTGCCCGGTAATCACTATAAGAGGAGGCATTAACATTCAACGGCCGTTGACTAAAATCATTCTGTCAATAGACAGTACCCAGGAGACCCGGCAGAAAGCTTCGTTTACTGCAATGATAGCAAAAGCTCATTCGGCTGAGGTTTTCATGTTAAAGCTCTATTCCACAAAGAGTAAGGCAGTGCGACAGAATGTTGATCTGTATACTAAACAAGTTGAACGGTTTTTTACGCAGGAAGGTGTTGTATTCAATACCGTCGCTGAGGAAACGGAGAATATTGCGACATCCATTCTGAATTATGGTAAAAAAGTCGATGCAAACCTGATATCTATCATGACCGAGCAGGAATCCTCAGCATCAACACTCTGGCTGGGCCCCTATGCACAGCAAATTGTGAACCAGTCACCAATACCGGTTCTCAGCATACATTCCAAAGAAGTTTATACTGGAATGGGATTTTAGGAATTACGAATGACGAATGACGAGTTACGAATTAAGGAGACATTCGTCATTCGTAACTCGTAATTCGTCATTTCACTAACATCTGTCAATGCAGTTCAGATCGTGGAATGCAACTTTCAGACGTTCTACCATCGACGTTTGTGCGCTGCGCAGCCAAACCCTGGGGTCATAGAATTTTTTATTGGGCTTGTCTTCGCCATCAGGATTCCCGATCTGGCCCTGGAGGTAGCCTTCATTCTTTTTGTAGAACTTCAGCACTCCTTCCCAGAATGCCCATTGTGTGTCGGTGTCGATGTTCATCTTCACAACCCCGTACCCTATGGCTTCGGCGATCTTCTCGGGTTCAGAGCCTGAACCTCCGTGAAAGACAAAGTTCACCGGATTGGGGCCGGTGTTGAACTTTTCCTGGATGTATACCTGGGAATTATGAAGGATCACAGGTTCGAGTTTAACATTCCCTGGCTTATAAACGCCGTGAACGTTACCGAAGGAGGCGGCGATGGTGAAGTTGTTGCTGATGCTTTTAAGCTGCTCATAGGCGTAAGCCACGTGTTCAGGCTGGGTGTAAAGTCTCGAACTGTCGATCCCCGTATTGTCCACACCGTCTTCTTCTCCCCCGGTTACTCCAAGCTCAATTTCGAGGGTCATGCCCATCCTGCTCATCCTTTCAAGGTAGCGTTTGCAGATTTCGATGTTATCATGCAGTGGTTCTTCTGACAGATCAAGCATATGCGAACTGAAGAGGGGTTTGCCATATTGCTCATAATGCTTTTCACCGGCATCCAGAAGTCCGTCGATCCAGGGCAGGAGTTTTTTTGCAGCATGGTCGGTATGTATGATCACAGGTATGCCATACATGTCGGCAACAGTATGAATATGCTGGGCTCCCGAGATGCTTCCGCGGATGGCCACAGCTTCATGTTCATTTTTCAGTGCCTTGCCGGCAAAAAAGATGCCGCCCCCGTTCGAAAACTGAATGATGACAGGCGAATTCACTGTCTTTGCTGCTTCGAGCACGGCATTCACTGAATCGGTACCAACGACATTTACCGCCGGGATTGCAAATTTGTTGGCTTTTGCAATGCGGAAAATCTCCTGAAGGTCATCGCCTGTGGCAACACCTGGCTTTACGTTATCTAAAATTTTTTCTGACATATACTTCGTTTTAATGGTTTTCTGTTTAACAGGTACAGCTTTTCATCCGCACCCGGAAATCAAAGTTATAAAAAATTGGCAAAACAAAGCATTTGGTTGTTGGTTGTTGGTGATTGGTTGTTGATAATTCGTAACTCGTAACTCGTAATTCGTAGGTCGTAACTCGTAATTATTTTCCCAAACCCTTGACATATAGGGTGTTTTTTTATATCTTTGAGAATCAGTAAAATATATGAAAAATGAAAACCATTCTTTCGGGAATTATCGCGCTGTTATTTCCCATATTCCTTTTAGCCCAGACCGCAAAGGAAGCGCAGGATCTTAGCCAGGTCCAGAAAAAGGTCACAGCTCTCGAAAAAAGCAACGCCATGCTCAGGCAGCAGATTGGCAGCATGCAAAAGACACTGAACCAGATCAATGAAGCCGAGGCGGCAGAACATTTAAACCTGGTGAAACAAGAATCCATGTTCAGGGCAGGTCAGGACAGTATCCTGAAGAATTCTGGGAGGCTGTATAAAATTGACGAAGACATTGCAGAAATCGAGCATTCACTCTTCCTGAGGTGTATCGGTATGATCCTTCTTACACTTGTGCTGATTGTTCTGGCAGTCATCCGCTTTCAGACCCATCGAAAATCCCATCTCAAAATCCTTGAAGAGATCTATACAAAGATGAATGCTCAAAGAGATGAAAGGGAGCAGAGGATTGCCGAGCTTCGGGCACTGCTTGAGCAAACAGCAACCGGGGCCCTGGCTCTTAAGAAAGAAACCGGAGACAGGCTTTCACTAATGAACGATAACATTTCCCAGGTTGATATGAATCTTCAGAACCTTTTAAGTGAGCGATCGAATAATCTTGAACATCAGATCAAAGACGGTCTTACCTTCTTAAGAAAAGATTATCATGCCGGCAGCATTGAATTCGTAAAGAAGCTCGAGGAAATGCAGGCTCTGGCGACTTTGCGGATCAATGAAATCGCTCAGAAACTGACTGATTCAGGCAGGAAGCTTGATGAGCAGATCACTTCCGCCCACAAAAAGACTGAAGAACTGAAAACTGTCCTGGCCCGGGAGATCGAAGCGATCCGGTCAAAATTCGAGTAACCCCTGCATCCTGCATCTTGCATCTTGCATCCTGCATCCTGCATCTTGCATCCTGCATCCTGCATCTTGCATCTTTTTCCTATCTTTGCACTGGTAATCCGGCCCCGTAGTTCAATTGGATAGAATGGCAGATTCCGGTTCTGTTGGTTGAAGGTTCGAATCCTTTCGGGGTCACAATTTAATTTATAATTCGTTGTAATATAGCACATTATGACGGATTTTTATTTTTAAGTGAAACATAGGTGGAACCTTCTTCGCTTTATATTCAAAACGTAACAGACATGCGGCCCGCTCCCTCCCCAGCCTGTCTTTCTGTTAAACAGTTTTCTTATGAAACCCAAGATTCTCCCTCTGGTCCCTGAAACTTGAAATTAGAATATCAGGCAAATTATCTGCTATATAAATCCATTGTAAGCGATACTGTAATACTGGTTCTCAATTGAAAAACCACGCTAAGACACCAGTCTGCACCGGTCTAAACTGACCACCATTCGCCAGCCATAATTACTCCATAGCTGAAAAAATGGTTTCCTCCTAAAAATTTCAATGGAGTCATCAATCGGTATGAGAAGGTAGAAAACCTCTTTGATAAAGTCTTCATAGCCGGATTTTCAATAATTATTTTCCCAGACAAATGAATACACAACGATCTTCATAAACCCTAACCGTCCCGTCCCATTTTCTATTACTATTAAAGCCACTGTATCTATATTCTCCAGCTTTACACATGAAGGTGGCAGTTCCAATTTGCCCGCAAGAAGGCTGACTTGTGAAATAACTGTTAAGATCTTTGTTCCCTCCCTCCTGAAAACAAATTGTCACGTTTCCACCCCATTTTAAAGTTGAATAGAAGCAAACTTGCCCGGGTTTCTGAGGCGGTGAAGAAACAGCATTTGGATTGATAATATCTTCGAGGAAATAAACATCCAAATAATTGCTCTCTTTTCCATCAGATTCTATTACTTTGACGACAGCTTTTGCATCTCTAATAGGTCCAGTAAAACTGACTCTCCGTTCAAAAGTATTGCTTATAAAAAGTTTATCAATTTGGTTACTGTTCACATAAACCTTGCTTTCATCGCATAAAGTATAGTTGTCGGAAATTATAACCTTATGCCAGCCATTTGAAATAGACGTAGGATAGTCTCTGGACGAACGATAGATTTCCTTGGTCTGTTGGATCCTTGCCCTTGTTTCTTCTTTACGATCTGCTGCTTCTTTGGTCTGTTGGATCCTTGCCCTTGTTTCTTCTCTGCGGCTTGCTGCTTTGTTTGCATTCTGAGCATCTAATAAAAGATATTGATCCATCCCGTCTTGAGAGAATCCATTCAGAATGTATAATAAGAAGACCAGTAAACATATTCTTTTTTTCATATTTAGTAAAATTACGTTCAAGAATTTAAGTTTTGTGGTTAAATATCTAATGGCAGTCCAATCTTAGGTTGAATTAGAATGATTTATTGCTTAAGTAAAATTACCAAAATATAGGTAAATGAAAAAAGATACTATTAAATATTAAAAAATGCCTGCCGGATTGGACAACCCGGAACCTTTGACGATCTTGTGCAGTTCGAGACTCGTCAGCGTATTAGTCTGATGTTAATTCACTTAAGATGGTCAAGTTATGTCGGCTTTGTGTGGTCAATCTAACAGCTTTGTCCAGCCAGGCGTTGTATCATTCCCGCCCGGAAGTGTGAATGAAAAGGTGCTTCCCTTCGTCTCTTCACTCTCGACCCATAGTTTTCCACCATGCTTTTCGATAAACTCCTTGCAGATGATCAAACCCAGGCCGGTGCTGGGTTCTCCTTCGGTGCCTTTGCGGTTGGAGTGCTCATCAAAGAGGAAAAGATTTTCGATCATGTTTTTATTCATTCCGATACCCGTGTCGTTGATTGATATTTCAACGGTGTAATCGCTATCAGACTTTGCTGTAATGGTGATAATGCCTCCCTGATGGGTGAATTTTATGGCATTGGATACCAGGTTGCGTATGGTTGATCCAAGCATATACCGATCAGCATAAACTTCTGTATTTTCAGGGATTGCACATCTGATCTCAATTCCCTTTTTGCCAGCCGGCTCTAAAACCGACTTTATACTTTCCTCCCCGAAGGAATTCAACAGAAATGTTTCAGGTTTAAAAGTAGTAACACCTCTGCGCAGGCGCGACCATTCTAAAAGGTTTTCAAGTAAAGCAAAAAGATTGATTGCGGAGTTTCTCATCCGCATAGCAATATTTTGAATTTCTTTTAATGTAAAGCTATCCAGTTCCTCAACCAGCAATTGTGTAAATCCAAGGAAAGCATTGAATGGACTGCGCAGGTCGTGGGCTATGATAGAAAAGAATTTGTCTTTTTCAACATTTGCCTGTATCAGTTGTTCGTTTTTAAGAACTATTTCTGCTTCTGCTTTTTTTCGTTCTGTAACATCGCGAACGATGGTAATCACTTCATCAGGTCCGCTTGGAACCATCCTGGCCTCAAAATCACAAATTCCTTTCGATGGCAATGACAGTTGATATTCAAAAATCTGTATTTGTCCGGTAAGGAGGGTTTGTCCTACTTTTTCATTAACCATATCGGCAAATTCAGAGGGCAAAACGTCACGATTATTTTTATCGATTATTGATTGTTCCTGATAAGCAAGCTCTTCTTTTGCAGCTTTATAATCAAGAAAAATGCCCTGGCTGCTAAGCCTGAACATCAAATCAGTTATGGCGTCAATGAGCGCATGGGCATGACTTTCACTGTCTTTCAGCTCTTTTTCAGCTTTTTTGCGGTCGCTTATGTCAGTGTGAGTGCCAAACATCATCAGCGGTTTGCCTTCGGCGGTGCGGGTAATTACACGTCCGCGATCATGAATCCAAACCCAATGACCATCTTTATGTTTCATCCTGCATTCGCAGTCAAAATAGGGTAGTTCCCCATTGAAATGCTGTTCGAGCAGTTCATTGGAATGTATTTTATCAGAAGGATGGGCTAATGTTTCCCATGTTTTAATGCTGGTTGGCGAGAGTTCAGCGAGTGTATACCCAAGGATCTGAGCATACTGTTCATTGAAAACAACCGCACCGGTTTGTACATTCCATTCCCAGGTGCCGGCCCGGGTTGCCTCAACGATATTTGCAAGCCGCCAGCGTTCTTCTCTTAGGGCTGTTTCAGCCTGTATACGGTTTGAAATATCCCTGACGATGGCCTGGAGACATTCTTCCCCATTAATTTCAATCTTATTCAGACTAACTTCCGTATCTATTGGAGTTCCGTCATAACGCTGATGCTTCCAATAAAAAAATTGAGGTGTTCCTGATAATGCAGCCTGAATTTTTTCTGCGGATTTTTCTGTGGATAGACGTCCATCGGGTTGCATGTGGGGCGAAAACTCAGCAGGAGAGTGGCCAAGGATATTGTCTTGCCCACATCCAAATACAATTTCCGTCTTTGTGTTACAGCCCAAGAACACATTGTCATTCATAATGAAAATGGCATCGTTTGCCGATTCAAACAAGGTTCTGAACTTGGTTTCGCTCAGTTTAAGTTCACGTTCCGTTTCTTTCCTCTGGGTGATATCAATAGCGGTCAGGTGGTATTGAGATTTTTCCATGGAAAAAATGCCTGAAAGATGAACATTTCTTGGTGAACCTGCATTTGGCAGAATCGTTATCTCACATTCTGTTTTAGCTTCACACTTCAGTAAATTCTCAAGAAAAAAATTGAAAATGGGCCTGGTATCACTGGAAATAAAAAAGTCAAACGGACGATTTATTAATTTTACCCGTTCTTTACCGAGCATTTGCGATGCGCAGATGTTCAGCTCCAAAATTAAACCTTCATCTGAAAGTGTAAAATAACCGGATGGTGCAAAATCGTATAAGTCAGTATATTTATCCACTGCAGCATCTGCCTGTTTCTTTGCCTCAACGAGTTCTTCATTCTGTAGTTCCAGCTCTATCTGGTGGACCTCCAGCTCGTGAATGACTTTCAGCATTTTAATTTCGGAGGTGTCCGAATCTGTTTTTGGTGCTTTCTTTTTCATCAGAGATTCTGCCTTCCGGCGTAAATCTTCAGCTTCGGATTTGTTATTAGCTTTTCTCATAAGATGAGTTGAGAATTAAGATATTAAATGTAGTCATAATAATCCACAGATACAGGATTATTAAGCTCACTTACGCATTAGTGCTTGGAAAACCCTGAATCTGATGTTACCTTTGATGAAAATAGGCCGTTATGTCTAAAAAATCCTGCTTACTGTTCATGCTTGGGATCATCATAATGATATCCGCATGCAAAAAGAATGATACCGGCAACGGGACAACAACGGTACATATGAAGGATCTTAAAGTCTCCCCGGGTTTCAGTTGGGAAAACTCCCATGTTGTAACTTTTCAGATATACAGCGATAAATCAACGGTTATAAACATCACTTCAGAGGCAGGCGACGTTCAGTATTACCGCGGTTTTTTCAACGGGCTTAGCCCTTTCGTACAGGAGAAAATCAACATCCCTGCGTTTATAAAACAAGTCAAGGTCAACGGGATTCCTGTTTCGGTTCTTTCTGATGTAGTCACGGTCAATTTATCGGGGACACAACAAACCAGTAACGCATATAGTACAAAAGATATCCCCTTGCAGGGCCTCATCGCGGCCTGGCATTTTGATGAAAATACGGGAACAACCGCCATAGATGCCGCAGCAGGCCATAATGGCGTAATCAGCGGAGCAAGCTGGGTCAGCGGTATTCGCGGAAGTGCACTTCAGTTTAATGGTATCGATGATCATGTATTGGTTTCAAAAGCAGGGTTCAACCCTGTTGGAAACAGCATCAGTTTCTCTTTCTGGTTCAAACTTAACGCCGTAGGCGATAATGGTATATTTATTTACCAGAATGTAAAATACATCATCAGCATTGACGCCCAGGGCCGTCCGGGATTTGCCCTCTATACTCCGGTATGGAAATCGGTGAACTCAGGCTTCACAAACCGTGTTCTGGATACTGACTGGCATCATGTTGCAATGACCTATGATGGTGCCACTATGAAACTCTATCTTGACGGATTGTTCAGGACCTCAACGCCCAATACCGGTAACCTTCAGGCCTCTGCCGGGGATGTCTGGATCGGGAAAGAATCAGCGATCAGTCCGTTCAAAGGGACCATCGACGAAATGCTGGTTTACGACCGGGCTCTGACCGAATCTGAAGTTGTTCAGATCTTCGGCTCAACACCTGATCCGGGTACAGGTGGAAACGACCTGGTATCGTATTGGAATTTTGATGAAAATTCAGGAACCGTCGCAAACGACAGTAAAGGGAGTAATAACGGCACAATCACCGGTGCCACCTGGGCTCCGGGAATAAAGGGAAGCTGCCTCACATTTAACGGCACAACCGGGGCTGTAAAGGTCCCCAGCAAACTGAACCTGAACCCGGTTTACGGGCTGACCATGATGGCCTGGGCTAAAACAGGGCAAAATGTGACTGCAAAAATCTTCCAGAAGGGCGATTATGACGGGCATGGGTTGGGCCAGGGAAACTGGGACGGATGGGGTTGCCAGATCAGGCTTGTGGGCAATACAACCGAAGGACTTGCCTGGGGTGGCGGACTGCCGATCCTGAACCAATGGTATCACCTGGCAATGACCTACGACGGACAGCAGCTGAAATTTTATGTTAACGGACAGCTTAGGAACAGTAAGGCCGTTACAGGTTTATTGTATGTAAACAGCCGTGACTTGTCGGTTGGCTCCGACGACGGCCTTCAGAAATTCTTCCCCGGATCGGTGGATGAAGCAAAGTTTTTCAGCAGGGCTTTGGATGCGACTGAGATTCAGGCCAATTTTAATAATACCGGCAATCTACCCGACCAGGACGGAGACGGAATTCCCGATGCGGATGATGCATATCCGAAAGACCCGGCAAGAGCTTTCAATAATTATTCTCCTGTCTCAGGATTTGGTTCACTTGTGTTCGAGGACCTCTGGCCGGGAATGGGAGATTATGATTTCAACGATCTCGTTCTTGATTACAGATTTAAAACCGTCACTAGTGCAACCAACAAGGTGACCGAAGTTTACGCGACATTTGTAATCAGGGCGATAGGAGCAGGGATGTCGAACGGGTTCGGGTTCCAGTTGAGTGGCAATGCAGTTTCAGGCGCCGATGTTGAAGTTACCGGTACCAAACTCAGGGAGAATTTCATAATGCTCAACGCCAATGGTACTGAGGCCGGCCAGGATAAGATCACTGTGATCGTATATGATAATGTATTTAAGATCATGCCACAGCAGGGCGGATTCGGAGTAAACACGATGCCGGGCCAGCCTTATATTAAACCCGACACCTCTGTCGTTGCTATCATTTTCAAACCTAATACTTATACTATAGCTGATCTTGGAATAGATAATTTCAATCCTTTTATGATCGTCAATCTTGACCGGGGAAAGGAAATCCACTTGCCCGACAATCCGCCCACAAACCTTGTTAACCCTGCATATTTCAACACAGCCGATGATAATTCCGATCCACCATCCGGCAGATATTATAAAACCAAAACAAACCTTCCCTGGGTATTAAGGATTTCTACAGGTTACGATTATACCAACGAAACATACCAGATCACAAGCGCATATCTGAAATTCGCTCCCTGGGCGCAATCAGGTGGCGTTCAATATCCCGACTGGAACCTGAAAAACTCAGGCTATCGTGATGAATCAAACATTTACCAGGTCCCCTGATAATATTCAATGTGTGCCAATGTTCCCGTGCGAGATCACATTGTTCAGGCTCACCGTATTCTGGTAAATATTGATATACCCGTCGTAAACCAGCCAGTTGTCGTAGGTGATCGTAAGTCCGTTATCAAGGCTGCTGATGCTGGTATACCCTTTGCCGGTAGCCCCGTCTACATTGTTCAGGGTCTTGGTTACAGGCCCTCCGCCTATGGTGGAGATCGAACCCAGGTTAATGCTTGAAGGATACTGGTTGCCCGCAATAACCCCGTTTAAGGTTATGGTCAGTAAAGTACTGCCGTTGACCCTCTTCTCAAATAAAGCAGTCCCGCTCACGCCGAAAGTTTTCACTGTATCAAGCTTGTATGTCTTGTTGATGTTTGTGATTACATTTCCGCCGATATCGCCCTGGGCAACGATCACATTGGGCTCACTGCTGCTTTTGGTCACCTTCACAAACCCGTTATATGCAATCAACTGGGTATAGGTCATAGATGTCACGGAAGTCGTGCTTTTACCAGTTTCGTCTACCGGGGTTAGTGATACGACAACCGGTCCGCCCTCAACAGCTGTATTCTGGCAGATGCTGGCCGGATGGGTGCCAACAGGAGCCCCGGCCAGAGCAATGTTCACCGTTGTGACTGTACTGCTTGTTTCGATGAACGTGACGGTTCCCGTAACCCCCAGCACATCTTTTACCTTAAGGATATATGTTGTTGATCTTGCAGAAGACGGTGTTGAATTGTCTTTACTGCTCGAACAGGCAATAATAAAGATAAGTGCCGAAAACAGGGTTACTGATGTAATTACTTTTCTTGGTATAGCCATGGCGATGATATTAAGTAATATGAACTTCTTCTTAAATGTGGTTATGACAAATATAATGCATTTTGATCATTCCGTTGACATTCTCTGTCTCCATAATTCTTAATAAACGCGTATGCCGCGACTAAAATTGTGTATTCTGATGTCAGCGAACAGCCTGGAATGTCTTGATCGGTTATTGTAATGTTTTTTTTCATTTTTTTTAATCAGGATATAAAAGAACTCGTAACTTAGATGCTGTTAAGATTTTCACAAGAAAATTTTTATGTAAAAAACCATCAATCAAGCTCCCATGAAACAGACTTACATTTTGCTGGTATTGATTGCCTTTACATGCTTCCCGGCGATCTGCAGCGCCCAGTCCGCCAGCACTGACAAAAAAGCAACAGAAGTGAAATACCGCAGGAGTTCATTGTATACTATAATGATTGATGATGCCGGACTGATCAACGGGGCGGTGATCAAAGATGCATTTTTGAAAGCGCCAATACCTGGTAAATTCAACGATCATCTCCTTGAAATACGAACTTTTAATCCAAAGCAATATCCATTGACAGCAGAGGAAAAGGCAAAAGCCCATATGCCCAGGAAAGCAAACGTATGGGGACAGCTTGCTGTGAATACGGGGAAAGGCATTGCTTCGGATGTCACAGGCGGGCTGGTCGATACAACCACCGTAAAAGAACTTCCATATGTGATCAGTAAATTTGCCGTTAACAACAATATCGCCAGGGGCATGATCGCGAAGTGGTTCAACAGGGGGGCCGATGGTGCTTTCAATATGAACCTGGTCGGGGAGAGGGGGCAGTATGACGCCACGGAAATGCAGGCGGGGATAGCAAAGATGTCGGTAAGGGGAGTCGCTGTTTTGGCAGATGCAGGTATTGAACTGATAGGGAATACATTTGTAATTGTTACCCGCTTCAATTACATAAAAAAAGAAGCGATTGCTTCTGCATCTAAAAGTGCGATCACTACAGCCGGCAGTTTCTTCAGTGTGAACGGACAGAGCGTGGCAAACATTGCAAATTCGGCAGTTGATGTAATGGCTAAAGGGTACGTGGTCCAAACAACATCATACCTGTTCAAACTGGTATGGAATGATTCGGTTGAAGCTGTGTTTTATCAGAATTACTGGATTGATCAAACCCGTTTCGATGCGGTGAAAAAAGAGGCGTTTGATAAAACAAACCTGTTCACGCTGGAACTGATAGGCGATGAATCGGCCTGGGCCGATGTTCAGTCTACGATTTATACAAAGAAGACAGAAGAGGAGCTTATACGGGTTGCCACGGTAAGGGCCATCGATGCTGTGATTGCTAAACTTGAGAAAAAGTATGACATCTTCAAAACGAAGACCCCCCTGTATTCGGTTGACCCTATAAGTGCAAAGATCGGGCTCAAGGAGGGCCTGGAGGGAGGGGATAAATTCGAGGTCCTTGAGCAAACCCAGGACGAAAAGACCGGGCTTACGAAATACGTTTGCATGGGAAAAATCAAAGTTGACAAAGACCAGATCTGGGATAACCGGTATATGGCTGCTGAAATGCCTAAACCTGATCAGGGCAGCGGTTCAACACCAATTGACCGCACATTGTTTGAGGGATCAGGCAAGAAGTTTGCCCCGGGCATGCTGATCAGGCAGCTGAAATAGCCTAAGGGCATGGAACCCGGATTTATTTTCCGGGCATTTTGAAATCCTTATCCTCCACGGGTTTGTTCAGCTCAATACTTTCGAACTGAACCGTATTGAATGGCTGTCCGGCCATGTAATTTTCAACGGTGAAAGGAAAAGGAATCCCCTGAACGGGTTTATAACCTTTGTAAAAGGCATCCATCCTTACTTCCTGTCCGCGTGCCATGCGCACAAACTGCCTTTTTACCAGCAGAAAAGTAATCTGGTCGATCGAATAGTATTCAACCACAGCATCGGGGCGGGTGAGTTTCAGTTTATACGCCAGGGCCTTTTCAACCGTGTCGATTCCTGCAGTTTCGAGCTGGTAGCCTTTGGCTTTCCAGTTCACCAGGGGCCCGTCAAAATCGGCCCGTATTTTTATATCACCGGCCCTGTCGGGAGGCATCATCTGGGGTTTGGGATTGCCCGAATAGGGAGCAGTAAACCAGGCTGTGGTGCCGTCATACCCCTGGTAACAGGTGATGTCAGCCACATCGAACACCTGCAGGTATTTATCAGGGCGCATCCTGATCGTTTTTATCGGCATGGCATCCTGCTGAACAAGAGTGCCGGTAGAAATAATGGTATTTACCTTCTGAAGCTTGTCAACAGCAGATGCTTTCAGGTATTTCTGAAGGATCTCGTCCAGGCCTGGAGTTTGTGATCTGACTGCGGATGGCAGGATGAACAGCAAGCCAAGGACCGCGAATATCTTTTTCATGGGTAGTTTGTTATCCTTTGGTTAATTTTTCTTTGTGATATCGTATGCAAGCAGCGATTTTCCATGCCTTATATAAAGAATTCCCTTGTTGATCACAGGATGGGCATAATGCGCTTTAGTACCCAGTGTGACCTTGAAGGAACTTAACAACTCCATTTTAGGGCCATTGGGCTTTATAAGACCCATCTGTCCTTTTTCATTGTAAACATACAACAAGCCGTCGGCATAATTGGTGATACCTTTGTCGAACTTAAGTGAATCGGTGATTTTGCCTGTGTTGGTTTCAAGTGAGTACCACTGCCGGCTGCCATAACTTGCGGTGTAGATGTAATCATTGATCTTGATAAACCCGCCCATGGTATTGTCACAGTACTGGTTCCTCCACTCCTGGGTGTAAGCGGTTCCGTCTTCATTCAGTTTAAGCTTCACAGCCCCGTTCCCATCCCCTGTGATGTAATAGAGAAAGCCGTTTTCAAATACCGGGGTGTTTACATGGACGTCCCCTTCGCCTTCCTGTTTATGTGACCACAGCAGTTTCCCGTCTTTGGTATCTATTCCAAGAAGGGCGCTTTTAGAAAAGGTCACAAGTACATTCCGCTGGGGGAATCTGATCAGCTGAGGAGAACAATAGGAGGGGGTCTCACCAAGCGCCTTACTGATCCAGGCAATCTTGCCGGTTAAGCGATCCAGGGCAACAACATTTGTATCAGCCCCGCCGGGCATGCAAAATACCTTGTCGCCATCGACCATTACACATTCCGAAAAACCAAAGCGGTTAATCCTTCCGTGAAGGTCACTGATCATATCGACCGACCAGCGCATCTTACCTGTCTGCATCTCAACACATGCAACTGTTCCCCAGCCGGCAGTGACATAAATAAGGTCACCAACAATGGTGGGAGTGCTGCGGACCCCGGGATAATTGATGATCCATTCCTTGCCTATCTTCGTTTTCCAGAGGATCTTCCCCGAAAGGTCCAGGGCGAAAAGATAGTTAACGGTGTCAATCTCACCGTTGATGAAAATATTTTTTGAAGTGATCACCGGGGAACCATAGCCGTTACCGATGCCGTCGGCATTCCAAAGGAGGTTCGGCCCGTTCACGGGCCAGCTCTTCAGTAGATTTGTTCCCGGATAAACACCCAGGCGGCCTTCTCCTCTGAATTGCAGAACTTCCTGGCCGCCAGCCTTAAATGAAAATGCCAGCCCAATGAGAAGGCATGTAAAAATAGTAAGTCGTTTCATGAATAAGCAGATTTGATGAGCCAAATATACTTACTCATGCCACTCCCTGCTAAACAAATCGGTGACTTTGATGTTTTAATCGGCTAATCAAGATAGACCCCGGTGCCTACGACAAGGGTTTCACCCCTGACTGTGATACGTTTTACGAACGAAGATTTGCGAACCGGCTTTGTCGTCCCCGGCTTCGGCCACTGGTACTCGATCCAGCCCTGACCGTTCTCGACTGCAAGCTTAACCATATCCTGGATAAACGGCTTTCCGTTGCTGTCTTTCAGGTCTTTCTGGTTTTTTCCTTCAAAACCCGGCTCAGCAGGATTTACAAGGGTGTTACACAAGGTGTCGATTACAAACAAATAGCTGTCTTTGTATACGAATTCCGATGAGGTATCTTTAAGAATGCGGAATGCGTCCTTTCCCATGGTCCTGATCAGGCTCAGTGCATCGGAAACGGCATCGACAGCGAATTCCTTTTCCATACGCATATTATAAAGACCCGAGCCTACTACGTAAATCGTCCCCGATGGAGCCTTGGCCAGCTTTACATAGGAAGACTTCCAGGAGGGATTTGTCTTTCCGGGTCTCACCCATTCATAATGTGTCCACCCGCACTGACCTATCCCCAGGGCTTTACGGATAAACCACTGAACAATAGGTTTACCGTGTATGTCTTTCTGTTCATATTCATTTTTGCCGATCAGCGAGGCATCCTCATGAACAAATATGTCGCCTTTTAGTCCGCATACAAACATATATGTGTCCCCGTTCCTCCAACGGCTGCCGTTGACCATGAATTCCTTTAGTGCAGCTTCTCCCTTTTGAGCGATCTCAGACGCTGCATCATTTACAAGGTTCACCAGGTTTATCGTTTCCTGGTATTTGTACTTTGATCCCTGTGCATACAGGTTCCCACAGCTGATGCAAACCATTCCGGCCATCAGCAGTATGGAGGCAGCAGTACAAAATATGGCCTTCTCCCGGAATTGTAACATTGCTTTCATATCAGTGAAAATTAGCAAGTAAATATAAGAAAAATCGATGTGAAAGTCAAATGTCAAACGATGGTATATTTTAGGTAATTTAGCGGTGAAAATTTCCCTTCATCCAATTTTACTTAAAATGGAAATGTCAAAATTGTTGCTGCCAAGGTACTTCAGGTACATCGGACTGTTTCTTACAATCGCAGGCATCGCCATGTCGGTGGTGAGGTTCGGATACGGAATAAAACCCGATTTTCTTGAAACTAAAGTGTTTGTAGTTTATGCAGCATACCTCCAGACTTCGGAATTCCGTTTCATCACAAATAATATCAGCGAGGAGATCTGCGGATTAACACTGATGGCGGGCCTGTTTTTACTCGCGTTTTCAAGATTCAGGGTTGAGACGGAAGAGATCTGGAAACTCCGGACAAAAGCCTTCGTATATTCTTTCTACACCCTTACAGCCCTTCTGCTTTTCTGCCTTCTGTTCATTTACGGATGGGGGTTCCTGATGGTCATGACAGCCAACCTCTTTTTTTACCTCTTTTTATACAATATCTGGTTCTATATCCTGTCCTTCCGCTCCCGCAGGACGGAATAATATTTAGTACCTTCGTCCCCTAAATTTCTCTGCATGAAAAAGATCTGTACTCTTTTCCTGCTTATGCTCCTTGTTAACGGTGCATTTGCAAAGTTTGTACCACAGCAGGATGCAGCAAAGCTCGCAGCCTCATTTTACCGCCTGAACAATCCGAATGCCGGTTCAAACGCTGAGATTTCCTCTCAAACGGTTCAGACCTGGGAAAATGTTCCTGCATTGTATATTTTCAGGTTTGCCAGCGGTGGTTTTGTTTTGGTTGCCGCCGATGATGCATCAATCCCTGTCCTGGGCTATTCCTTCGGGAATGACATGCCAGAACAGATCAGCAATCCTGCCACCAAAGCATGGCTCGATAATTATTGCAGGGAGATAGCCTATATCATAAGCAACAAGTTTGATAACAACCAGACCCTCCCTGAATGGAGTTCCATCCTTGAAGGCCGGCCTCTGGCACCTTCTTACGATGTACAGCCGCTTACAACAACCCTCTGGGACCAGGGTTGCTATTATAATACATCCTGTCCGGCTGATGGTGGGGGCGCCTGCGGACATGCTATCACCGGCTGCGTGGCAACCTGCATGGCCCAGATTATGAAATATCACAACTATCCGCCCCAGGGAGTTGGCGTGCATACCTACAATTCGCCGAATTACGGTCCGCTGACAGTCGATTTCGGCAGCACCACCTACAACTGGACTTCCATGCCCAACTCGGTCAACACTTCAAATCCTGCAGTAGCAACCATCATGTACCATGCCGGGGTATCGGTCGATATGAATTACGGTCCGGGCACTTCCGGAGCCTTTTCAGAAGATGTTCCCGGAGCCCTTTTGAATTATTTCAATTACAGCCCCGATATTGACATCAAGTACAAAGACAACTATGCCAATGTCGAAGACTTCAAATCCCTGCTCAGGTCCGATCTCGACCAGCATCTGCCGATCTACTACAGTGGCTCAGGCCCTGGCGGAGGCCATGCTTTTGTTTGCGACGGCTACCGGCTAAGCGACGGCAAATTCCATTTCAACTGGGGATGGTCGGGCGGGGCCAACGGGTATTATGCCATTGGCAACCTCAACCCTTCGGGATATACTTTTAACACCGGGAACGCCGTGGTTGTTCATATTAAACCTTACAATTCCAACCTTATAGTAAGGACCATTCATCCTGCCGACAAAGCACTGATAGGTGTAGGTTACAGCGTCGAAATCAAGGCAAAGGTAGTGAGGGGTTCAGCCAATGTCATGAAGATCTTCATCGACAGTGTCGAAAAATTTTCGGTTGCAGCCGACTCCATCTCATTTACCTGGAACACCACATCCGCAGACCTTGGTTCTCATATTGTAAAGGCCTATGCTTACAATGCCACTGATACCGTGTATTACAAGACTCTTCTGAACGTGGCTGAATGGGTTCCCCAGGCCAGTGGCTTCACAACCATTCCAAGGGCCATAAATTACATGTATGCAGTCGACAGCAATGTCGTTTGGGCCACCGGGGCCGATGGAAATAACCTCTCGGGTGCCTGTTCAGATTTTACAAGGACCACCAACGGGGGGAACACTTGGGTGCCCGGCGTCATCACCAATACCACAGGCCTATTGTCGGCCATGGTCTTCGCCATGGATTCCATGACAGCCTACGTACCCATGTTCAAAGTCGCCGGCTCAAAACCACAGGGTATTTATATGACTGCGGATGGAGGAGCGACCTGGGCCCGTCAGACCACCGCTTTGTTCAGCAATACTGTATCCTTCCCCAATATCGTGCACTTTTTCAATGCAAACGACGGCATCTGCATGGGAGACCCGATCAACGGGAAGTTTGAGATCTATACCACAACCAACGCAGGGACTAACTGGACCGCAATCCCTGCCGCAGGAAGCCCGACCCCGCTGAGCGGGGAGTTTGGTGTAGTCGGATATTATTCTGCCGTTCAGGATACGATCTGGTTCGGCACCAATAAAGGAAGGGTTTACAGGTCGGTCAATAAAGGTGTCGCATGGACTGTATCAGCTGTGACCCTGATGAACGCAGCCTACGTAAAGCCTGTATTCAGGAACGGAAGCCACGGGCTGCTGCTTGACGAAAGCACGGGTATGGGCTTGCTTTGTGAATCTTTTGACGGCGGACTAACCTGGACCCAGGTCAATTACACCGGATCTCCGTATTCAGGGGATGTTGCTTATGTGCCCCGGACTCCGAACACATGGGTGCGCTCCTCGTATAACGGTAACCCCGGATGCTGTTATTCTTTTGACGGGGGCCATACCTGGACCGACTTCATAGGTACTGCAGGTTCGCAATATATGCAGATGAGCTGGGTGAACAACCATTGCGGCTGGGCAGGTACAACGAATACCACCCCCACCGAAAACGGGGCATACAAATTCATCGGACTTATGCAGCCTCCGCTTCCTAAACCAAGGAATGTTCATGCTTCTCCTGCCTCCCACTCAGTGACCCTTACATGGCAACCCCCGGTCTACGATACCTTGATAATGACAGGATGGGGTTACAATGTCAGAAGGAACGGAATTAAGCTCAATCCGGCTCCGGATACCGATACCACCTATACCGACCAGGGTGTGCCCAGCGGGCATTACCAGTACTGCATTTCGGCCATCTATAATATAGGGGAATCGGGTGACAGCTGTACGATAGTTGATGTTGCTGTTGGGATCCCAGATAAAGGCCAGGAGCCTGAACTCCTTATTTATCCCAACCCGGCTCATGGCAGGGTAATTTTGAAAACCATGGCACTGCCTGCAGAGGTCAGCATCTTTGACCAGCTTGGGAACAGGCTTGATGCTCCTTTGAAGGTCATTTCTGCAGGAATGATGTCAATGGATATCTCCGCTCTGCGCCCGGGGCTCTATCTGCTGAACATTCGTGGTGACAGGGGCGAAGCCCGCATGAAACTTATGGTGTACTAAATGATTTCTGATTTCAGCAGGAAATAGTTCTTACTGCTGAATCCTGATCATTCCGGATCGTCTTTAAGATCCTCCTCCTTTGCACTCTTTATTTTGTCGCGCATCTCTTTCGGAAGTTCATCGCTGTATTCGGTCTCTGCAAGATCTTCATCTCCGCTGCCTTTGCCATATTTGAATTTCGGTTCATCCATGGTTCCGAGTATTCGCATATTGATCCCGAAAATGCCAAGAGGAGGCAGCCCGAGCCTGGCTTTGATATTGATATTACCATCGAAACTGCTTTCGCCGGCGATTTTCAGCCTGAAGCCCGCGATCTTCATCTTCGTCTTCTCCAGTGTGATCACGTTGTTTTTAATGCTTGTTTTGAGATCTACCTTGGTAAGGTTGGGATTTTTGATCTTTTCTTTTTCCAGGTTCTTGCTCATATCAGTGAAGAGTTTCAGCCCCATTACCTTGATCTTGCTCAGGCTTAGCACTCCTCCTCCCTCCAGTGAAGGATAGACCGGGTTCATCCCGGCATCCAGTTTTCCCTTCAGGTTATAGTCAAGAGATACGACCCCCTCACATTTCCCTGCAGAGGTGGATATGTTCCTGAACATCTCCACTTCATTGTAAGCCCGTTTGATGTCAAAATCCTTCGCCACAACATGAAAATCGAAGAAGGCTTTCTCGGATCCAAGGCTGCCGTAAGTCGCATCCATATCCACCTTGCAGCCGATCAGTTCGAAATTCATATCTTTCAATAGAAGCATGCCCTTTTTCACTTCCACAGCCGCTTTCAGGTCATGAATCTCAAGCTTGGCATAACCAACTTTTTTCAGATTTGCTTTCAATCCGACCTCGAGGTTGTCGGGAATTATTATCACTCCGGAACCTGAACCGGAATTTGTAACTTGTGATCCCTTATCCTGCATCCTGGATCCTGCATCCTTTGCCGAAGACTGCATTGCACCTGGAATAAACTCATCCACCAGCAGATAATCGGAGTTGAAATTAAAGCTGCCTTTCAGGGTTTGTTTTTCTGACAGCACATAGTTAACTACATTGCTGAGTTTGCCGTCCATCATGATGTCTGAAGCGCCGTATCGACCGTCAAACTTTTCGAACCAGACTTTATCCTGTTCAAAGCGGAAAACCCCGGTTTTGAGCATAAAGGGTTTGGGCAGGTACTCCGATGTGAAAGAGATGTTTTTGATAGTCAGCTTGCCCGAATTATATAACTTATCAATCTTCCCTGCCAGGGCGTCACTTTGGGTCCCTTTGAGCTTCAGGTCTGTCTCAATGAAGCCGTTAAGTTCCATTCCCTTGCGGGCAAATACTTTGTAAATTTTTCCAAGGTCGAGAGACCCTTTGGAAACGATATTGTAACTGATGTTATCAGGATTGCTTACTGTAGCTTTGATTTCAAAGGGGTTCCCTTCGAACCTGAACGAAATAGGCTCGAAAGTTATTTTAGTGTCGGCTAATTTCCCTGTCGTATTGTTCACCGCTACCACCATGTTGATGCGGTCGATCGGATGGGGGTAGTATTTTGTAAGAACATTCCCGTTACTGAGATTCACATTGAGGGTGGTTTTCGGAAACAGCTTTTTCCCGGGTGCATAGTTGCCATTTACATCCAGGTTCAGTTCAAGCAAGCCTGCAAAGTCGAGGCTGTCAATAGGGATCAATTGCTTCAACTCCGAAAGGTTAACGCTGGTGCTTAGCTTTCCTTCGACGGGCAGGTCTTCCAAACCGTTCAGTCTTAAAAACCCTTCGATTTTGTTTTTCAGGAAGCTCGCCTTAATGTTATCCATGCTTAGCTTCACTGAACGGTAATTATGATCGTTGCATGAGGCAGTCAGGTTGATTGAAATCCCGCTCAGCGCCTGGGGAAATTTTTTATACCGGAAAAGTCCGTCTTTAAGCGTGGAGGTCAGCTTGAAATTGGGGATGCTTAAAATTACGGTATCACGGTTTCTGCTTCGAGGATCACGCCCGACAACATAGTCTCCCTGGGCAGCCAGTTTCAACGAATACATCCCTCTCAGTTCGTAGTCCTTCATTCCGTAACCAAGCCCCCAGTTCCTGAGGTTCATGTTCACGTCGGCTTTTGCGGCAAACCACAGTTTATCGGTACTGATCATCCGCAGTGAAGCACTGATATATTCCTCTTCGTACTGGGAAAACAGGGAAAGGAAAAGTTCATAACCCGTTTTTCTGAACGCGAATTCTCCCCTGAATTCGAAGGGAATATTCTTAAGTACGAGATTATTTTTCTCGAACTTCATATTGAGAGAATTGATATTGATTGAAGTGACCAGGTTCGCTTTAAGAGGTTTCCCGTCAATATAACTGACATGGTTGTATACAGCATCGATTGAATCGATCTGCACGTTTGAGGACAGCTTCAGGATATCCTTGGCGAGTTCGCTTTTTCCCCTGTAATTCATACCATGGATAGTGATCTGAAGAGGAATTGATGGGTCGAAATAAGTGAACTCCGATTTAATGAATGCGATGCTTTGAATGTTGATCTCGGCTACGCCGGATGTGGGAGCGGCGGTTTTCACAACGGTATCGGGTGATGAGTGATACACATCGAAATTGGATGCGCCTTTTTCGTTGTACTGAATTACAATGCGGGCCTTATTGAAGTAAACCTTAGTGATCTTAAGCGGGCCTTTGAAAACGCTCATCAGGTTTACACCGAATGAAATGTCCTTGGCCTTAACCAGGGTATCTGAGGCAAACGGGGCCGAAGATTTAAGGCTGAATTCGCTGAGGGTGATAGTCAGGTTTGGGAAGTGTTTGAAGAACGATACATCCACGGCCGTGAAATTCAACTCTGTTTTCAGGCTCTTGTTTGCTGTGGATTTTACGATTGCCGTCAGCTTGTCCTTGAACAGTATCGGAAGCAGAAGCATGATGACAAATAGCAGAAGCACAGCCCCAAGGCCGATGCCGGTGATCTTCAGAATTTTTTTCATGACTGGAATACTTGGGAATGACAAATATAGTGATTGCAGGCTGATAAAGATATACTGTTTTTTGTATAACAGCAACAGAATCTATACTAAATTAGCTGCTTTTAAAGTTAATAAGTGATTAGTATAAACAAGAAATGAAGCAGAACTTACTCTTTACGATTTCGATAATGCTTCTTGCCGTAATTACAGCAAGCGCGCAGGCCACCAGTAAAAAAGTAACTGTAACCGTGCTGGAACTGAAAAGCATGAAAGCAATTGAAGATGCGACAGTCTCGATGGTCATGAACAGGGTCTCGAATGTTGATCAGATCAGGCAGAGCGGTAAAACCGACCCAAACGGGAGATGCGTTCTTCACGTCGAAACAGGGAAGGAACTGGCATGGTCGTTTACCGCGAAAAAAGATGGCTATTTCCAGTGTTTTGATAAGGATCTGACAAGTCCCAAGCAGTCAAGCAAGACGTTTATTTCTGAACTGGATGATAAAATTGTATTATACCTTACGCTGGATGTGGAGCACCTGAAGCAATATAATAATTCGATAACTCCTCATTACCAGATCGACACTCTCATCAGCCAGCTGAAGAATGATGCGTACAAGCCATCCAGCAACTTTATCCTTCCTGACCTGAAATGGGAAGATATTCCCAAACTGCTTGCCCTGGGCACTGATCAGAAGAAAATCACCAAATTCACCGTTAACCCTGTTTCTTCTGTGATGCAGGAAGATTGCTACCTTGGAATTTATGCCTTATGGCTTATTGAATCGATAAGGATCTCATACGGAAACCCTTTGATAGAACCTTTTAAACGCTTCCCGTCACAAAGACCGGTCCTTTTCATTAAAACCCAGGGTTCTGATTTTCTCTCCCTGTTCTCAAATACGCCTGAACATATGGAAATGGCATACAATGCCTACGATCAGTGGTGGGAAAAAGTCAAAAACATGAACCCTGCAGAGGCCTGTAAGATAAACCCTCTTGAGAACGCCCAGGTTCACTGGTAGTTGCCATTATTTTGATTTGTCTGACCCGAAGGTTGCCATCACAGGAAGATGGTCAGAGGGGTAATACCCTCCCCGGTTGTAAGTGATGATGTGATAGTCTTCGACTTTGACAGTGCCGCCGTTCAGAGTAAAAATGAAATCTATCTGGTTTCCGGGTGCAGGGCTAAACGGGAATCCCACAAACGTATAATCCGGTTCAATCCTGATGCCCGGGGCCTGTAAGCGGGCATCCGTCAACGGTCCTGGGGAATCCTTTCCGGTAAGTATCTGATATGCTGTATCGCGGGAAGTAGAATTGAAATCGCCTGTGATAAATACCAGGCTCTCACCGCAGATCTCCGGGATTTTGCTTTTCAGCAGTCGGGCACTCTCGGTCCTTGCCTGTTCACTCTGATGGTCAAAATGGGTGTTGAACACAAAAAAACTTTCGCCTGTATGTTTATCTTTGAGCTTTACCCAGGTGACAATCCTTGTACAAGCCGTGTTCCATGATTTTGAACCCGGGACAGAGGGAGTGGCCGAAAGCCAGAAGGTGGAACCATCAAGAAGTTTGAATCTTGATTTCCTGTACATCACCAGGCTGTATTCCCCTTTTTCTTTACCATCATCCCGGCCGACCCCAAAAACGCTGTAATCTTTCAACGCGGATTTCAAATCCTTCACTTGTGAGTTAAGCACTTCCTGGAGCCCGGCAAGGTCGGGGCTGCTTTCCCTGAAAACTTCATACACCATACTTTTCCTGTGGTCCCAGTTGAAGATGCTGTCGGAGGGATTGTTATACCGTATATTGAAGGTCATTACTTTCAGAGTCGCCTGCGCGAATATTTGGTTTAAGCTGCAACAGGAGATTGAAAGCAGTAAAATGACTTGAATTGCCAAGCCTTTCTTTCGGGTGATTAAGGCGAATGAACATTCGTTGAATTTCATAACCGGAGATTTAATTTGATCAGGTAATTCCCTTCTTTCCTGAAACGGAAATGGGGTCCAGGGCTCTGACTTTGTGGTTAATACTAATTTATTTTGTCTACCTGTTCAAATTTAAACAATTTTGATGTAGATTTGTCATAGAAGCCTGAGTGTATTAGCATAAGTCATAAAATCAATACATAAAGCCATGAAAAATTTTACTTTATCAGTCTTAATCCTGGTCCTGTTTGCCGGGACTGCCTTTGCACAAACCCAACAAGCCGTTGCAAAGGAGAAGAAACACCAGATCGATCTGATGAATGAAGTTTACGCCACCTATGGAATAGGTTCGCTCTTTTATTTCATTAATCAAAGCAGCAGCAACTCATATACCAGTCCTGGAAGTTTTATCATCGGTTATACACGTACATTGAACAAGGTCGTTGGTGTGGGATTCCAGATTGCATACACTCCCGTGACAATACAATATGAGACGGGATCAAGTACCTCCAAAGAAATCAACAATTACTTTCAAGGGCTGGCCAGGGTAAAATTCCAGTACCTCAACAAACCCATTTTTGCAATGTACTCAGGTGTTGCCATTGGTGTGACTATGGATTATTACAGCCAAACATCCAAAAGTGGCACCACCTCGAACAGCCAGAAGCTTTATCCTGCCGGACAGCTGACACTGATTGGTTTCAGGGTTGGACGCACCGGCGCTTTTGTTGGTGAATTCGGCATAGGCACATTATCAATTCTTAACCTCGGGGTTAGTATTAAATTCGGAGAATAAATGGGATCCCCGCGGCCAGCGGCAAGGTCTTTTCAGACCATATTTGTGTTCTGTATCCTTGTGATTTTATGCTGCCAGGATTGCTTCTCACAAAAGACCTTGTTGCTTGAAAAAATAGGCACCAAACGCAAGTTCTTTTTCCGGGTCGAGGATAGATTCATGCTCAGGTCTATCCGGCCAGATACCTTTATTAAAGGGCGTCTGTGGGATATCAATGAAAAAAGCATCACCGTTCAAACCTATATTCCAAATACTGTTCAACTTGACAATATCAGGTTCGTTTATAAAGATTACAAGTTCCCGAAAAAGTTCGGAGCCTACTGCTGTGTTTTTGCCGGGATCACATTCAGCTTTATTTCCATCAACCACCTGTTGAATAATGAACAGGTGTTCACCTCTGATATGGCCTATCTTACTCTTCCGTTCCTGGCGGCCGGAGCTGTGAGTTTATCATTATCAAGAGAGAGAATGAAGATTGGCCTTAAATGGAAGCTCAAGGTTCTTGATATGCCTGTATTCCCTTTATATGGCCGCTGACGATCCTGCATCTTGCATCTTGCATCTTGCATCCCGAATCCCGATTTCAGATTTCATCAGAATACACCTCGCCGGCCAGGTCCCTGAGGTTGTACCGTGAAGCCATGGTTTGTCCGTAAGCGCCGGCCGAGCGGATGGCAATAAGATCTCCCCGGCTGGTTTCGGGAAGGTTGACGGCTTTACCAAAACAGTCTGATGATTCACAAACAGGGCCAACCACATCATACTTCATTGTTTTGCCTGCGGATGTCAGGTTCCCGATTTTATGGTAGCTCTGGTATAAGGCCGGCCTGATGAGGTCGTTCATCCCGGCGTCGATGATAGCAAACCTGGTATTGACGGCTTCCTTCACAAAAAGGACTTTAGAGATAAGGCTGCCGCACTGGGCTACGATGGCTCTTCCAGGCTCAAAATGCAGATGCTGCCACCCCTGGAGTTCGATGAAATCGTGGAAAACCCTGAAATAGGAGGCAAAATCGGGAATGCCGCATGTATCAGGTTCGCCATAGTCAACACCCAGTCCGCCCCCCACATTAATGACATCCGCAGAAAATCCCCTCGCAAAAAACCATGAATTGATCTCGTTTACCCGTTTGCACAGACTTTTAAATACACTGAGATCGGTGATCTGTGAGCCAATATGAAAATGCAGGCCCGAAAACCGGAGATTTTTGAAGGAACCCAGGTTTTCAAGCACAGTATCGAACTGCCAGGGATGTATCCCGAACTTGTTCTCTTCCAGTCCGGTTGTTATATACCTGTGCGTAAGAGCGTCGATGCCGGGAATGATTCGCAGTGCGATGGGGGCAGCAAGACCCATTTCTTCTGCCAGTTTATTAATGACTTCCATTTCCTGGAGCGATTCAACATGTATGCTCCCGATCCTGTTTTGCAAGGCTAGTTTTATTTCAGAGTCGGATTTCCCTACACCTGCGAAAACAATTTCTGCTTCCCTGAACCCTGCTTCCAGGGCCCGGGTAATCTCGTTGCCGCTAACACAGTCGGCCCCGAATCCTTTGCGGCTTAGTATCTCCAGTAACCTCGGATTCGAATTTGCCTTTAAGGCATAATGCATGAAATAGCCATACTTTTCTGCCTCATGAACGGCGCTGTCAATGGTTGAATGCAGCAGGCCAAGGTCGTAATAATAAAACGGTGTGGCAATCTGCCTGAATTTCTCAATAATCCCGGGTTTGAACATACAGGCTGATGTCAGTTATTGAATAAATGCATGCTGAGAGCGTTCAGGGCTTTGTTTTTAAAAGCCGATGGGATCAGGATGGAAATATTATGCTGACTTCCGCCATATGATATCATCCTTACAGGGATCCCGCTGATTGCGGCAAAAACCTGCTTTGCGGCATCGCTGCTTTCAGATATTCCCTCGCCGACTGCCGAAATGATCGTTTGCCCAGGATCGGTCTCAACTGTGCCATAATGTTTCAGGTCATCAATAATGCGCGGCAACTGGCTTGTGTCGTCAATCGTAAGGGAGACACTGATCTCCGATGTCGTGATCATATCGATAGGAGTTTTGTAAATCTCGAAGATCTCGAATACCTTCCTCATAAAGCCATAAGCGAGAAGCATACGGCCCGATTTAACGCGGATGGCGGTTATTCCGTCCTTTGCCGCGATCGCTTTTATGCCTTTCCCCGAAGGCTTGTCACTGATGGTGGTCCCTGCAGCCTTTGGATTAAGAGTGTTTTTGACAACTACCGGTATGCCGGCCACTTTAGCAGGCAGAATTGTTGAGGGGTGAAGGATCTTTGCTCCGAAGTAGGCGAGTTCGGCTGCTTCATCAAACGAGAGTTCAGCGATGGCATGAGTGTTCTGTACAAACCTTGGGTCGTTGTCGTGAAACCCGTCAATATCGGTCCATATTTCGATTGCCTCAGCATCAACCGCAGCACCGATCAGGGAGGCTGAATAATCGCTGCCTCCTCTTTTCAGGTTGTCAATTTCACCGAAAGCATTCCTGCAGATAAACCCCTGGGTGATAAAAAATTCAGTGCCCGGGTATTTTTCCAACTCCCTGTGTATGTTTTCCCTGATGTAAAACTGGTCGGGTTCCTGCTCCCTGTCGATGCGCATGAAGTTCAATGCAGGAAACAGCACCGCAGCAATTTCGCTTTGTTTGCAATACAGGCTGAACAGCGCTGTCGAAAGAAGTTCACCCTGGGCAACAATGCATTTCACCTCGTTGGCCGTGAAAAGGTCCTGGGAAAAGGAACGTATATAATTGAAGTGTTCCTTGAGGAGATCCTGGCCCATCCCCAGGTATTCTGCCGAAGAAAAAAGCTCTTCAGCAACCTGATCGTATTTCTGTTCAAGGATGTTGATCTTTTCATGCGCTGCATCGGTATTCTTTTTTGCAAGGTAATCTGATATTTCAAGCAGGCTGTTGGTGGTCCCCGACATGGCTGAAAGCACCAGTATCTTCATGCCCGGTTGCGTAGCTGCCAGCTTTTCCACATGTTTCATCCTCTCTGCTGAACCCACCGAGGTACCTCCGAATTTCATAATCTTCATAAACTGTCTGTATTTAAACCAAATAAAAAAAACCTGGCAAAAGTAGGAAAAATTCAGGCCTGCATTCTGCTCCTGTTGCAGGATCATGATAAAATATTTATATATTCGTGAAATCAATGACAACCCAGAGGATTATGCGTCAACATACAGGTATTCATTTCAGGCTGCTGACCCTGGTCTTGCTCACCCTGGCCACGCTTCCTTCAGCACTCTTCGCCCAGGACGGACAGGCACGCAGAGATTCTTCGTCCGTCGGGTTCATAGGGTTTCCGGTAAGTCCTTTCGGACGCACCCTGTTCTCACTCAAGACCAGGATCGGTCCATACTCTGCCGAAAACCGTGCCCTCACCATAACCGGGATCATCAGGGAACTGGCTAATGACCCGTTTTTCGTTGCTGATTCACTGAAGATCGAACATGATGACGACATGATCAATGTCGTTTATGAAAATCACGTAGTGACTACTATTACCCCTGCAGATTCCAAAGCCGAAGGCAAGCCGGCCGACATTATCGCATTTGAGAGGCACAGAAGCATTTCCGATGCAATATCGCTTAGAATTAAACAGAGTTCCGAAAAGGGCTTGCTTAAGAGCATCATTTTCTCCGGAATTATTCTTCTCCTTTTGGTCCTTTTCATAGTTCTTGTGAATAAGCTTTACTATTTCCTGGATAAGAAGATACACGAATCCAATAAAGGCCTGCTCAACAAAATCAGGATCAGGGATTATCAGCTGATCCCGCATAGCCGGCAGATCCAGCTCTTACATTTTATCAATGTTACTGGCAGGTACATCCTGATCATCCTGCTGCTGGTTGTTGCCCTGTGGCTGACGAGTTACCTGCTTCCCTGGACGAAGATCTATTCCCTGATTTTTTTGCAGTTCATCCTCAGTCCGCTGAAAAATTTCCTCAGCACCCTCTGGTATTTCATTCCAAACCTGTTGACGATCATTGTCATTATATTTATCACGACCCTGATCATCAAATTTTTCAGGTTTCTTAAAACTGAAGTCGAAAAGGGGGAGATCACAATTGGAGGTTTTTACGCCGATTGGGCCCTGCCTGTTTTTAATATTATCAGGTTCCTGGTCTGGGCTTTTGCGATCATTCTGATTTATCCGCACTTGCCGGGATCTGATTCCAAGGTATTTCAAGGTGTTTCGGTTCTCATTGGACTTTTGTTTTCAATTACTTCCGCCAGCATCCTCGGAAACCTGGTTGCAGGTTTTGCGCTAACCTTCACAAGAGCTTTTCAGATCGGGGACAGGATCAGGGTGGGAGAGAACATTGGGGATGTGGTTGAAAAAACCTTGGCGGTTACAAAGATCCGTACCATCAAGAATGAGATCATCACCATACCCAACAGCAAGATTAGTACTTCGGAAGTGGTGAATTATACCACCCTGGCTGCTGAACATGGCCTCATTCTTCATACAACGGTTACCATAGGCTATGATGTTCCCTGGCAACAAGTTCATCAGTTGCTGATAAATGCAGCAAAATCCACGGATCTTTTGCTGCACGACCCTGAGCCTTTCGTTTTGCAAACCGGCCTGAATGATTTTTATGTCTCTTATCAGGTCAATGCATTTACAAAGCATCCTGAAATGATGGCCGTCATCATGTCGAACCTTCACAGGAACATCCAGGACAGTTTTAACAATTCAGGGGTTGAGATCATGTCGCCGCATTACAGGGCTGTACGTGACGGAAATACTATAGCTATTCCGAATGACCATATCCCTGCTTCGTATACCCAGCCATCATTTGAAGTAAAGCTCAAGAAGGAATGAGGCTGGCAAGTATCATCATCATCATCCTTATAAATCCTCTGCTGTTTACACCCTTTTTTTCGTATTCCCAGCAACAAAAAAACACTCAGCCAAAGCAGCTCGATATATTTGACATCCTCCGTTCAAAGAAAGTAGAAAGTCTGAAGCTTTCCGATAGCATCAACCTCAAAGTCAAACCCTATAAACTCTACATCTCTGCTTTCCCTGTGATCGGGTATAACCCGGCACTCGGAGCTGTTCTGGGAGCAACGTTCAACCCGGCCGTATTTTTAGGCGATCCGAAAAACACCCCGATCTCGGCCTTTGCCGTGAACTTCCAGGTAACATCCAAAAGCCAGCTGATGATATCGCTGCGCTCAAGCATTTTTACAAGTAAAGCCAGGATGATTTTTAAAGGGGACCTGAGGTTTTATATGTATTATCAGCCTACTTACGGACTGGGATCGAATATCAGCGGTGCCGATACAACGAGCTGGGTCATGCCAAACGGGGATCACGCCTATTCGGCCAGTGAAGCTGCAGAGCCTATGAGATTCCAGATGTTAAGGGTATATGAATCGGCATACAGGAAAGTCAAAGGTCATTTTTACGTGGGAGTGGGCTACTTCCTGGATTATCACTGGGATATCAATGATGCCAAACTCAGCCTTGACTCCGGGCACATATTTCTGACCCAGCATTACATCTATTCGGTTGAAAACGGGTTCAATCCCGAATCTTACATGACTTCGGGAATGGCTGTCTCTTTTCTTTATGACAGCCGCGATAATTCCTGCCGTCCGACCAAAGGTATCTATGCCAGCATCATCCCCCGGTACAATCCGACCTGGCTGGGATCTTCGAAAACCTCCCTGATGATTGAGACCGAATTCCGCACCTATGTCAGGCTGTCGCACAGGAATCCCGCCCACCTTCTCGCATTCTGGTACTGCGGTGGATTTGTTGCAGCCGGAAAGCTTCCTTATCTCGACCTTCCTGCCATAGGATGGGACACATACGGCCGCACAGGCCGGGGGTATGTTCAGGGCAGAATACGAGGGATAGATTATCTTTACGGTGAAGTGGAATACCGTTTCCCCATCAGCCCGAACACCCGCATCTTAAGCGGGGTTGTTTTCTGCAATGCAACTACCTGCAGCGACAGGGCCAATTCGATAAAAATTATGGAGTATGTTGCTCCCGGTTTCGGGGCAGGTCTGAGAGTGATGCTGAATAAAAAGTCAAACTCCAACGTCACTATCGACATGGGTTTCGGTCTGAACGGATCGAAGGGGCTGTTCCTGAATATTAATGAAGCGTTTTGAGGAGTTACGAGTTACGAATTACGAGTTACGAGTTACGAATTACGAGTTATAAATTACGAGTTACAAATTACGAGTTACGAATTACGAATTACGAGTTACGAATTACGAGTTACGAGTTACAAATTATGGGTATAATGAATTCCCCACTCGTCACTCGTCACTCGTCACTCGTCACTTATTTCACAGGTACCACCACTCTTACTACCTTTGCATTTCCCAAGTCCTTGCGATCAACATAATAGAGATCCCATACCACAGTCGAAATTTTTACAAGATGGAATTCTTTGGACGGATCTTTCAGGTCATCGAGGATCTCTTTCGGGAATGCCCTGTCGCGCCTGCAGATCTCCCATTCACGGATGGCATCGAGCAGTTCGGCAGTACGCGGATTCTTTCGCAGGGCTTTCAGGCTGGTGGCCATCGCAAAACCTGCATTATATCCGGCCGCTCTTGCCAGCATCCATTCCATCTCGGGAAGAGTCGTGCTGTCGGTGAGCAGGTACCATCCCAACATATGAGGCATCAGGTTACGTTCGAAAAGGCCCTGGTTGTCGATCCTGTACTGTTGCATGCTCTCGGTAAATCCGCCATTCCAGGGCTCACCCCAGTTGCAGTAAGTGTTGATATGCCAGTAAAATGGTTTCGACATGCTCGTCCCATTCAGTACCATATGGTCCAGATTCTCATAAAAAGTCTTTGCAAACAGCTCCTGGGCGTAATCACCTTGTCCCGAAGCCAGGCAGCCTTCAAACCCGTCAAAATCCATCTGCGAAAAACCTGTCGCGTTAAACCTCTTAGCCAGGTTTACTGCAATCTCCTGCTGAAGTTCCAGGTTAGGAAAAAAGACCATGTAAGGATGATCGAGTAATTTATTTACCTCTTTTCCTTTTGGGTGGGCGGATGGCCTGGTACCGAAGGCCCCGCGTTTACAACCTTGTAAAAGGTATGGGACTGCGGATGTGGCGCTGCGGTAAGTGATCAGTTCGTCGTCAATGCGGACCGTATGCAGCCAGTCGGCTTTTTCGTTGGTGAAATACTTTGCTGAAGCAACTACCAGGGTAGTATCTGTTTCACTGATCGGGGCTTCAAGTGTACTTTTTCCGGTAATTGCGAGCCGGTGATCGGGAACAGGGGTCACATAAGGATCATTGGTATTGATAAAATTTGTTAAAGTATGTGCCCCCAGCAGAATACCTTTCTTCTTCGCTTTTTCCATGCAGGTTTTAAGTCCGCCCAGATTGTTTGGGAAGAATTCCTTGTTCAGCTCATAATGCCCCCAGCTGGCCCAGGCATTCATATGATAAAGGGTCTGGAGGTTGGCACGACTGGTATAATCCAGGAGTTCATCGATGTTTTCTTCCGAGAAATCGGCGATCAGGTAAGACCTTCCCGTTCTTGGTGAACGTTTTGACCAGTTGCCGTCTATCATTGGATGCGGAAGCTTTTCGGCCAACTCAATGGTTTCGATACGCCCCAGTATGTTTTTGTTTGTACATACAAATATTGCGATTTTTGACCCGGTGACTGTTTCTCCCTTAATAGGTTCAACCGGCATGTCGGGGAACTGCCCCCACCAGCCGGTGACTTTACGCTCACGGGACCGGTCCATGCAGTAAGCCTGGACCACCGATCCCAATTCAGTTCTCTGAGCCGAACTGCTGCGTGAAGGATCCGAACCCTCGTCGTTCAGCGGAAATCCTCCCAGGGTCTTCACATTTAAAGGCATCATCCCGATCGCCACCGAGTCATTGCAGCTCACCCCAATGATCTCGGCCACGGTTTTTCCGATCTTCAGAGGCAATGGCCCCCATGTGACCAGGTCAACTATCCCGACAGGCTGAACATCAGTAATCTCAAAGGATATATAATCAGGTTTCTCGACGACTTTAAGATCGATTGTCACTTTGTTTTTCAGATAGAAAAGCCTGATCATTCCTTGTTTGCCAGTCTTTGTAAGCTTTCCCGGGATTTCCCATCCGCCCGCAGTTTTAATTCTTAGGAGGTACGAAAGCTGGCTTTGATCGAGGTAATTAGTATTCACAGAAATGCATTTTACTGATTCGAACTGCCCCTGGGGCCCGATTGAAATTTGCAGTTCCTTCGAGCTGAAAACCGCCTGGGCGAGCGGTCTCGACGGGATCAGAATACAACAGGTAAAAGCCGCCAGGAGTAGAATAGTTTTTCTTTTCGGGAATGACATGAGTACATTTTTTAGAACGGTTCCAAATTCAGCTGTAAACCTAACAAATTTTCGATAAAATATTTTCCCCCGTTTAATTTTAGTAAATTTAAGTCCTCAAAACTGTTTAATTGTTAATTAATTAACGATGGAATATAAAATCCTTAAAATTTCTATTGCCGACCGGATAGCAACAGTTACAATAAGTCGTCCGGCTGTTCTGAACGCTCTGAGTACCGCGTTTTTCGTCGAAATGAACCATTGTCTTGATGACCTGGAACCCAGGGACGACGTGAGGGTGATAGTGATCACCGGAGAGGGCAAGGCGTTTGTTGCCGGGGCTGATATATCCGAAATGTGTGGCATGAACCCTGAGCAGGGGACTGCTTTTTCGACCTTCGGACAGGATACCTTTAACCGAATCGAGAATTTCAGGATACCGGTTATCGCTGCTGTCAACGGCTTTGCACTTGGAGGCGGATGTGAACTTGCGATGGCCTGTGATTTCAGGATTGCAAGCAAAACGGCCAAATTCGGACAGCCTGAGATGAACCTTGGTCTCATCCCCGGGTATGCCGCAACCCAGCGTTTATCAAGGATAGTGGGGATTGGTAATGCATTGTACCTGCTTGAAACGGCGGATACGATTACAGCCGACGATGCCCTGCGGATGGGACTGGTCCAGAAAATCTGCGAGCCCGAGACCCTGATGGAGGAAGTGATGAAACTCGCCGGCAGGATTGCAGCCAACGGATCACAGGCAGTGCCTTCAGTGAAAAAGATGACCAGGATGGGGGCAGGCATGGCATTCGACGCCGGATGCAGGATGGAAGCCGATGAATTCGGCAGGCTCTTCGGTGAAGCCACCACGCAGGAGGGGATGAAAGCCTTTTTGGAGAAGAGGAAACCCTTATGGTAAAATAAATGGCGAAATGGCGAAATAGCGAAATAGCGAAATTTCGCTTTTCACCTTTCGCTTTTCGCTTTTATATCAGTAACCAATAACCAAATACCAATCCAATGACTTACGAAGAAAGACTACAGCATGTCTCGGTGCTTGGTGCCGCAGGAAAGATGGGAAGCGGCATCCTGCTGCTCACGGCGGTCGAAATGGCCGATCTGAGCCTGAAGCCAGGGAACAAAGGCAAAACCTTTGTACTGAATGCCATCGACGTTTCGGATGAGGCCCTCGCAGGGGTGATGCGTTACCTCAAAGCCCAGATCCTGAAAATCGCTGAGAAAAAGGTTAACCTGATCAGGCAGGTTTATGCCGACCGCCGGGACCTGATCGATAACGATGAGATCATAGCCCAGTATATTTTTGATGTGATGAACGTGGTAAGGCCTACCACCAGGCTTGAGGCGGCATACGACTCAGCTATGATCTTTGAGGCTATCAAGGAAGATTCGGCAATGAAGATCAAAATATTTTCCCAGATCAGCCAGAACAGCAGCAAAGAGCCCTGGTTCTTTACAAACACCTCCTCAATTCCTATCACAGTCCTGGATGAGGGAGCCGGACTTGGCGGCCGCATCATCGGATTCCATTTCTACAATCCGCCCGCCGTTCAAAAACTGGTGGAGATCATCCACAGCAAACATACCCTGAAAGAAGTGGGCGAATTTGCCCTGGCTTATGCAAAAGCCCTGCGCAAGGTCGTAGTCCCCGCCCATGACATCGCCGGCTTTATCGGGAACGGCCATTTCATGCGCGACATTTTATATGCTGTGGTTGTTATCCATGAACTTATGGATAAAGGAATGTCGATATCCGAGGCCATCTATGCCGTGAACCGAATCAGCCAGGAGTTCCTGGTGAGGCCCATGGGCATTTTCCAGCTGATCGATTATGTCGGGGTTGATGTTTGCAGCTTTATCATGTTCGTGATGAATCCTTTCACCCAGGGCGAAGAGATCCACAGCAAGCTGCTTGATAAAATGCTGGAACAGGGAGTTAAAGGCGGACAGTATTCCGACGGATCCCAGAAAGACGGGATTCTCAAATATGAGAAGGGAAAGATTGTTGCTGTATACGATCCGCTGAAATCAGCATACGTTCCTCTTTCTGAGATACAGCCTAAGGCTGATGCACTTCTTGGCGCTATGCCCGCTGCTCCCTTGTGGAAAGCCGTGGTTGGAAATAAAGCCAAAGACGAAATCCTGAAACCCTATTTCGCAGCCTTGAAATCGGCCGATTCACATGGAGCCGTGATCGCAAGGAATTACGCGAAGAAGTCGATGGAAATCGGCAAGCACCTTGTCGCAACAGGTGTTGCCTTTAACGACAATGATGTGAATACGGTGCTGCTTACGGGATTTTTCCAT
>SESA01000106.1_pt1 | contig 57176 bp, 55 predicted proteins | sample 3171451 | NCBI WGS metagenome assembly SESA01 (sample SAMN06051862, study PRJNA518727) | freshwater metagenome | biome: subpolar coniferous forest; feature: holomictic lake; material: water; isolation source: holomictic Lake 227, 8 m depth | place: Canada: near Kenora, Ontario | collected...
GTTACCCCTCTCGATCCTGATCGCCTTCATTCTGATGAAGTGGACTGGAATCACCTCCAACATCATGTCCCTGAGCGGCCTCGCCATTGCCATCGGCGTCCTGGTGGATGCCGGCGTCGTGGTCACCGAAGCCGTGATCCGGGAGGCTCATGCCGTGCAGGAGGGGCGGGTGCCGGGACTTTCCTACCCGAAGGATATTTTTGCGATCGTGATGAAGGCCACGCGTCTGGTGATCCGCCCCATCTTTTTTGCGATGATGATCATCCTGCTGGCATTCATTCCGATTTTCGCGCTCGGGGGAGAGGCGGGAAAGCTCTTCCATCCACTTGCCTTCACCAAGACTTACGCCATGGCGGGAGCGACGTTACTGGCTCTCACACTTGTGCCCGTCCTGGCCTCCCTCTTTGTGAGGGGACGCCTGCATGATGAGTCGGAAAACCCACTCATGAGATTTCTCTTGGGACTCTACAGGCCCGCGCTGGTGTGGTCTCTGGATCATCGCAAAACGGTGGTTGCCATGGCTTCCGCGATCCTGCTGGGAGCCCTCTGGCTGGGTAGCGGCATCGGATGGGATTTCATGCCCGCGCTGAATGAGCGGGCCATGCTTTTCATGCCGACGACCCTGCCCAGCGCTTCGGTCCCGGAAATCAAGCGCGTGATGTCGGCACAGGACAAAATTCTCTCCTCCTTCCCCGAAGTGGAGACCGTGGCGGGTAAGTTGGGGAGAGCTGATTCAGCAACCGATCCGGCACCCGTCTCGATGATCGAGACCACCATCATGCTCAAGCCTGTTTCAGAGTGGCGTCCGGGAATGACGATGGAAAAACTCCGCTCGGAGATGTTGGAGAAAATGCAGCAGTTTCCCGGATTTGTGCCGGCTTTTTTGCAACCCATCGAAAACAGGATCCTGATGCTTAATACCGGCATCAGGGGCCAGGTTGCCGTCAAGATTTTCGGGACTGATCTCCAACGCCTGCAGAGTCTGGCCATTGAGGCCGAGAGGATCCTAAAAACCATACCCGGAGCCGCCGACGTCTATGCGGAACGGGTGGTGGGGACGCCCTACCTTGAGATCTCCATTCGTCGTGACGATGCCGCCCGCTACGGAGTTCCTATTTCCGAGATTAACAGCACCATCGAGGTTGCCATGGGTGGTGAAACGCTGGAAACGACCATCGATGGAAGGCAGCGCATTCCGATTCGAGTCCGCTATCCCAGGGAGTTGCGCGGTGATCTGCCTTCGTTGGAGCAGGTGCTGGTAACATCGATGAGGGGGGAGAATATTCCGATCTCCAAGGTGGCTGACTTCAACCTGACAACCGGTCCCGCAATGATCTCGAGTGAGAACGGCATGCTGCGGGTCTTTGTTCAAGCCAACGTTCACGACCGTGCTCTTGCGGAGTTTGTTGGGGAAGCACAGAAGAAGGTGGCGGATCAACTCAAACTCCCTCCTGGATACTACATCGGCTGGGGCGGGCAGTATCAGAAGCTGATCGATGCCTCCCACACACTCATGGTGATTTGCCCGCTCGTGATCCTGATTATCTTCGTGCTCCTCTACATGACCTACAACTCCTGGAAAGAAGCGGCCCACGTTCTGCTGGCCGTTCCCTTTGCTCTCTCCGGCGGTCTCTATCTGCAGTGGTTGCTTGGCTATCATTTCAGCATCGCTGTTGCGGTCGGCTATATAGCCCTCTTCGGTACAGCTGTTCAGACCGGAGTGATCATGGTCATCTATCTGAACGAGGCGCTTGAGAGGAAACTTAAGGAGGCGGATGGTTCTCCGACGCTTCGTGATCTGAAGGCCGCTGTCTTGGAGGGGGCATTACTGCGACTTAGGCCAAAAGTGATGACCGTTTCCACGATCGTCGCAAGCCTTTTGGTCATCCTGCTCCCAGCCTTCTCGGGTGAAAGAACCGGCATCGAAATCATGCGCCCGATTGCCGTTCCAGTCGTCGGAGGAATGATCAGTAGCCTGATACACATCCTGATCGTAACGCCCGTGCTCTTTTTTGGCCTGCGCAAACGGGAGTTGGCATTAAAGTAGGTTGTGCTTCCTGTCACAAAGCAGTAACCATCTTTCCACGTTGGCGGTTCTTCAGTTTGCGCCCACTCCCTATTAGCCTACAGCATAAACACCCACTTTTATGTCCGATCCCCGATACGACACCCTTGCTCGAGTTCTTACCTCTCACTCCACCAAACTAAAGGCTGGTGAGCGCGTGCTCATTGATGTCGCGGAGACGCCCGAGGAATTCGTCATCGCCCTGATCCGTGCGGCCCGTGCCGCGAAAGCCGAACCCTATGTCGTGATGCATTCGGGACGCGTTAGTCGTGAGTTGGCCATAGGTGTAACCTGTCCCCAGGCGGCCACAATGGCCGAGATCGATCTGGCCAGACTCAAGAAGATGCATGCCTACATCGCCGTGCGCGGTTCGCAGAATATCTCCGAGATGGCCGACGTGCCCCAGTCCCAGATGGCTCTTCTCTCCGCAAAGCTCCGCCCGGCTCTTGATTATCGGATTAATAAGACGCGCTGGGTGGTGCTCCGCTGGCCGACTCCTTCGATGGCCCAGCAGGCCCAGATGAGTTCGGAGGCCTTCACGGAGTTTTTTTTCCGTGTCTGCACGCTCGATTACGCCGGGATGATTCCGGGAATGAAGGCGCTGAAGGCTCTCATGGACAAGACGGACCGTGTTGAGATCACCGGCCCCGGCACGGATCTGCGCTTCAGTATCAAGGGGATCGGTTCGGTCATCTGCGGGGGTGAGCACAATATTCCTGACGGGGAGGTTTTCTCCTGCCCGGTGAAGGATTCCGTGGATGGATACGTTACCTTTAATGCCCCAACGCTCAATCGCGGCATTGCCTTTGACCAGGTGCGACTCGAATTCTCCAAAGGAAAAATCATCAAGGCAACGGCGAATCACACCAAGGAGCTCAATGAGATCCTCGATACGGATGCCGGGGCGCGGTTCATCGGGGAGTTCTCACTCGGCTTCAATCCTCATATCCTTCACCCGATGCGCGACATCCTCTTTGATGAGAAGATCGCGGGCTCCTTCCACTTCACACCGGGCCAGGCCTATGAAGTCGCCGGCAACGGAAACAAGAGTTCCATTCACTGGGACATGGTCTGCATTCAGCGGAAGGACTACGGCGGTGGCGAGGTCTGGTTCGACGGGAAACTGATCCGCAAGGACGGACTCTTTATCCCGCCAGCGCTTCAGGCGCTCAATCCCGATCGATTGCTAGTAGGGAAGTCCGGATCCGCCAAGAAGCGGACGAAGTAGGGATAGCCGCTGCCTCTTTCCCAAAAGTCTCATGATGCTCTGGCGCTATATCAAAGAGACGGTAAAGAAGTTCCATGAACTTCTGGATGCCAAGGATGCTCCACATTCGGTGGCTGGGGGGACGGCGATCGGTGTATTCTTTGGATTTTTACCCATTTTCGGCCTCAAGACCCTCAGTGCCATGGGGGCTTCCATGGTAACCCGATGCAGCGTGGTTGCCTCGGTGATCGGAGTTTCAGCCCATGATCTCCTCCTTCCGATCTGGCCGCTGATTCTACGCTACCAGTTCCAGATCGGCTATTGGGTCCTGAGTCATCCCCATCACTTCGCCCCACCCCTCACCAAGCAGGATTTTCATTTTTCCGAGATCATGCAGATGGACAACTTCATCGATATCGGACTTCCTCTGGCCCTCGGGGGAACAGTCATTGCGCTTCCGATTTCCATTGTTTCCTATGTGGGGGTGCTCTCCATCATGCGCACCCGGCAGGCTCGGAGAGCCGCGAAGGAAGCAGCAAACGGATCCGAAGATAAAGCTTGGGAGCAGCCCTGAGCGCGCTTCCTCGGAGCCGGTTCCGCTGGGAGATTATTCCTCTTTGGTCCAGTCAATTGACTCCACGGCGCGATAATTGCAGTGCCAGATGCTCTTTTGGAAGCGTGTGACGGTGCCATCCTCCTCGTAGTCGTCATCGCCCACATAGCTGGCTACCTGTTGGCCGCATTGCAACCAGTAGAAAATCAGCAGGACGACTAACCATCGTCGATGCCGCCAGAGCGCCAGGGTGAGTCCGGGAATCAGGATCAGATACCAGTTCATGACCCAAGCTAAGCTCTTGATCATCACCCAGAAGGTGATGCTGGGAAAGGCTTGCGGGATTCTTCTCAACCAGGATCCGCGCGTAATAAAGAGCATCAAGAGGATCAAAGGCATCGTGGTGACTACCTCGTTCCATACGATCCGGAGATGGGAGACATCCTCGAAGTGTGCCATGACCTCTTTGCGCCAGAGGAGCGGCCAGTAAAAGGGATTGAGCAGATTGCCCTGATTTTGCAGGGGAAGAAGCCAGAGATCGTGCCTCCAGCAGTAGAACGGGGCAAAGGGCAGGAAAGCTCCCAAAAAACCGATGAGAAATCCAACCACTGCTTTGCGCGGGTCAAGATGCCTCCGGCGGAAAATCTCGTACAGCAAATAGGGAGCGATCAGCAGGGCCAGTTGCTTGGTCTGCAGCGCTAGCATGAAGGCCACACCAGTCCAGAACCATCGTCCATTCCGTGCAAAAAGAACGGCCAGAACGACCAGAAAGGTGACCATGCTCTCGTATTGACCCTCGTGGGAGGTGTACCAGACAGTCACCGGCGCCGAGAAGACAAGCAGTCCGGCCCACCAGGAGGTGGCCCTTGCGATCAGGAAGGCTGAGCCCAGATCAAAAAGTGTGAGAGACAACTTCACCCAGAAGAGGCCGGTACCGAGGCTTCCGAAAAACGCAAAGAAAAGAAGGGCCAAGGGGGGATAGATGTAGCCGATTTCAGTCCAAAACTGAGACCAGAACTCGTTTGGAAATTGAGAGGGTATCAGCCAGTAGAATGCTCGGGGATTCTCAAAAAAATGGGAGGCGAACCCTAGATGCCTATAAAGATCCGAGGTGTCTTCGGGGGCCTGTCCACAATAATACAGGCGAATCACGAGGGTGATCAGAAAGGCCGTGCCGAACAATGCCTTCGATTTTCCGGAAAGTTTTCTGCGCACAAGGATCGCTGAAAGCGCTGAAATGCTCATCAAGGTGCGTTCGGCGGGCGGTTCATTTCAGTTCCAGCGGAGCATAAAACGGACCGGGAAGAATAGGGCCTTTTATTTTTACGGAATCAGCGCTTCCCATTTCGGGTCTAAAAGGACTATAGTCCGCCCCCCGTTATGTCGGATTCCATCCTCACTTTTGGCCTTCCCTCGGGCAGCCTCATGGAAGCCACCCTCTCGCTTTTCAAGAGGGCGGGCTTTTCCATTTCAGGAACCAGTCGCTCGTATCGTCCGCTTGTCGATGATCCCGAACTGCGACTCCGTATGCTCAGGGCTCAGGAGATCAGCCGGTATGTCGAGGGAGGATTTCTGGATTGCGGCATCACCGGTCGCGACTGGGTGGAGGAAAACGGCTCCGATGTCGAGGTCATCGCTGAACTTCCCTACAGCAAGGCAACGGCCAATCCCACGCGTTGGGTCATTGCTGTCCCCGAGGACTCGCCCTATCGGTCGGTGAAGGATCTGGAGGGAAAGCGCGTCGCCACGGAGGCTGTCGGTCTTACCCGTCGCTATTTTGAGAGCAAGGGAGTGAAGGCCGAGCTTGAGTTTTCCTGGGGAGCCACCGAGGTCAAGGTTCCCGACCTGGTCGATGCCATCGTGGACATCACCGAGACCGGGTCTTCCCTCCGCGCCAACAAGCTCCGCATCCTGGAGACGATCATCGAGTCCTATCCGGTCTTTGTGGCGGGCAAGGCCGCATTTGCCGACAAGTGGAAGCGTGAGAAGATGGAGCGCGTCTCCCTGCTTCTGGTGGGTGCCTTGACGGCCCGGGACAAGGTTGGCCTAAAGATGAATCTTCCCCGGATAAAATTGCAGAATCTCCTCGACGCATTACCTGCTCTCCGCAATCCTACAGTTTCGCCTCTGGCCCAAAACGACTGGGTGGCTGTGGAGACTGTCATCGACGAAAAAATCGTCCGGGAGATCATACCGCAACTAAAGTCACTCGGTGCCGAAGGCATCATTGAATATCCTCTGAACAAAGTCGTCTACTAAGACGACTCAGACACACCGATCTACGCAAGTAGTCCAGAACCGAAAACAGCCCGATGGGATCCATTAAAAAGAAACGTAAAGCCAAGATTGCCAAGCATAAGCGCCGTAAGCGCATGAAGCTTAACCGGCATAAGAAGCGCCTGCGTTACAAGTCCTAGTAGAGGATCAGAAATCCTCTGGCTAAAACCCCAGAGGTGTTACGGGCACGGTTCTGCAAAACCGTCCGAAGCTTTCAAGACAAGCTCCTCAAGCTTTTTCTTTACGAAGGGAAAAAGCCTTTCGGGAGCTTTGTTCGTTCCTAGATCAATCAAACGCTTGTGTGGTCCGAAGCGCGAATTTGCATCGTTGATACATGATACAATTAGGAGGGCCTGCGCAAACGAGGGCCTGCTCACGCGGACTAAAAGGCTAAGCGACCGACTGGCAACGGATTCCCCCCTCGAAGGTCAGGGTTTGCAGTGGTTTACTGGGGTATAGTTTATTGGGGTTCAAAGAGGATCCTCCCGCACTGCGGGCAACCGATGATCTCTTTCTCCCCCCGCACCTCAAGAACGGTCTGCATGTTAACCTGCATGTTGCATCCCGAGCAGACACCATGTTCGACCGTCACAAGCACGATTCCATTTTTGCTTTTGAAAAGTCTGTTGTAGCGATCGAGAAGATCCTCGTCGATTCCCTCGGTCAGGGAAGGGCGGTTTGCTTCCAGATCCTTCTGCCGCACATCCAGATTCTCCCTGCGGGTGATGAGGGAGGCCATGTGAGACTCCACTTTTTTCTTCTCCGCAACGTGAGCTTCCTGCGCTTGCAGGAGGGCGGGTTTGAGCGCTTCCGCCTCCTCCATCAGGACAAGTTCACGGTCTTCCAGTTCTATGATGACCTTTTCAGCCATCTCGATCTCATGTCGCAGGGCGGAAAATTCCTCGTTCTTGCGGGTCTCGAGTTGTTGATTCTTGTAACGGGAGATTTGATCCTGCTTGGCCTTCACCTCGACCTCGAGCTTTTTTCGGTCCACTTCGATCTCCCTCTGCCGGGTGCGCGCTGCCTCCAAGCGGTCATCGGCGGCTTTTAGTTCCCGGTCGCGGGCGGCTTTCTCGGCGGGAAGTGCGGCAATCTCGGTGAGAATGGCCCGAAGTTTCTGGTCGCGATCCTGAAGGGTGAGGAGTTTTTCGATGGAGGGGAGCATTTTGGTGCGGGGTGGACTCTATTTCCAGAGATAGGATTGGGTCAGGCCAACAATCTTGCCATTCACGATGAGAAGACAACGCCAGTTGGTGACGGGACCGTTCTCAAGGTAGTCGTCCCCGATAATACTGAATTGGGAGCGGATCGAGCCTTTCACAGAGGAATAACTTTTCTCTCGCGCCATGACAAAAGGTCCAAGGTTTGCCTGACGGTATTCAAGACGAACGGTGACATCCGCGGGCGATCCGTGGTTCCACCAGAAGAAGCTCAGGTAATTTCCTCGAAGGGCATCCTTCTCGAGTTTAGTCGTCGCCGGCCACATGTAATATTTGCGCTCGAACTCAATCGCCTCATTCCTTGGGCCCCCGGCGATGTAGGTGCTGGGATCGTTGAGAAATTGAGTTTTCTTACGAAAGGCAAAATTGGAATCGATCGCCAAGGGCAGGACGTCTGCCTTCTCAAGTTTTACCTGGAGAGGTTCCGGTGCGGCGCACCCACCGCCAAGCATGGAGACGATGCCTAGCAGGATGGCGAGGGTAGCTTGACGGCAACGGAGAACTTCGGACAGGGGACGCATCGGTCGGAGAATAAAAGCGTTTGCCTGTCGGGGTGTCAATGAGCCTTGGGAAATGAGGGGGTGCCTGTCTCCCAAGAAAGGGCATTCTTGACGGTTGAAGCCGCTCCGCCCAATGTTCCACCCATGAGCCAATTTCAACGTTCACTGACTTCCGTGATGGATGTGTTCTCGGCATTGGGACCCTTGGAATCCGCCCTGGAAAAAGCCGCCGCCCTGGCCGGTGATGCTCTCCTTGCAGGGAACAAGCTGATGTTCTGTGGAAATGGAGGAAGCGCAAGCGATAGCGCCCATCTGGCCACTGAGTTCACCTGCAGGTTCAAGGAGGACCGACGTCCCTACCCCGCCATGGCTTTCACGGTCGATGCGGGTCTGTTGACCGCCATTGGCAATGATTATGAGTTCAATCAGGTCTTTGCCCGTCAGGTGGCGGCTTTTGGAAAGCCCGGTGATGTGCTCGTCACGATCACAACAAGCGGCAAGTCCCGCAATATCCTGACCGCCCTTGAAGAGGCCCGCCGGCATGGTGTGAAGACGATCGCTTTTCTCGGAAAGGACGGCGGATTCACCAAGGGGGTCGCTGACATTGAGTTGATTGCTCCCGGAGTCGAGACCGCCCGAATTCAAGAGGCTCAGCAATTTTTGCTCCATGTCCTCTGTGAGATCGTTGAGGAGAGGCTTCCCAGGGAGTAAGGACCGCTGTTTTGAGCAGTCTTACACTCCTCCCTTTCGCTCGGGTTTCATTCGTTTTGGTGGGGTTGTTGGGTCTGATTACCGGATCGTTTCTCAATGCGGTGATCCATCGTCTGCCGTTGGGGATTTCCCTGCTCAATCCGCGACGCTCTTTCTGTCCAGGTTGTCAGAAAACCATTCCATGGTATGAGAACCTTCCGGTGTTTAGTTGGTTGTTCCTGCGTGGACGGTGCTCCGGTTGCGCCATACCGATTTCCCTTCGCTATCCGCTGGTGGAATTGTTAACGGCGGCTCTGTATCTGCTGGCTTGGCGGGAGTTCGGGATTCCTCTGGCTCCCGTCCTTTGGATCTTTATTTCCCTCTCCCTGACGGCCACGTTCATCGATCTCGACCACTTGATCATTCCGGATGAGATCACCCTTGGAGGAACTCTTGCCGGACTGCTCTGTGCATCACTGCTTCCTTCCCTTCTGGGTGGGGCATCTTGGTTGCAGGGATTGATGATGTCAGCAACGGGTGCGGCAGTCGGTTACTTGCTACTGTGGGGTGTGGTCGAGGGAGGGAAATGGGCTTTCGGACGCCAACGGATCAGGCCCGTGGGGTCCGAAATTCTTGAGGTCAGGGGGCGTGGTACTGACTGCATGTTAAAAATGAAAGATGAGGCAATTCCGTTGGAGGAACTCTTCAACCGATCAAGCGATCGGGTTGAGGCCTCCTGTGCCTGGGTCGAGATTTGTGGGGAGCGGTTTGAATCCGGAAAGATCATTATCGGCCCCCAGACACTGGGTTTAGGCGACAGGGTATGGGAACTTCACGAGCTCTTCAGGACAGGAGAGTCAACTCATGAAGCAGTGGTGCGGGCCGAGGTGACGGAGTTGATCCTGCCCCGTGAAGCCATGGGCTTCGGGGATGTGAAGTTTCTCGCCTGCATCGGGGCCTTTCTGGGATGGAAGGGAGTTCTGTTCACCCTTTTTGCCGCTTCGGTGGCTGGCGCAGTGATCGGTCTCCTGACGTTGGCCGTGACGCGTGGACGATCAGGAGGAAGGATCCCTTTCGGCCCCTATCTTGCGTTCGGCGCCCTTCTGTGGTTGTTTGTAGTCCCCGAGTTGCTTGTTTTCGATGGGTTGCTATTCAACGGTTTAGGATTCCGCGTGATGGGTTTTTTGCTCTCCCCCCATCCGGTTGTTGTGTAAGATTTTTAATTCATGCCCGATCTGAGATCCCACCCGCAGAGACCCAAACCTGTTTGGAGGAAGGGTCTGTTACGTTTTCTCCCGGAAAGCTGGGGACCTTTCAGGGAGTTGGTTTCCTACTTGGGGCCATATAAAAAGCGGATTGCACTCGGGTTGCTTGCAGGCGTTGGCTTTGCTGCGGTGAACAGTGCGATGCTTCTGCTGATCCGTCGGATCGGCGACACCGCTTTTCAGGGAAAGTTCAGTCAGGCTGATATCATAAAGGGGGCCGCGGTCGGTCAGGGGCCAAAAATCGACGCCTTTCTCTGGATGGCTCTTTTGATCCCCGGAGTGATGATTTTGCGCAGTCTGCTCTCCTACGCTAATGTTTACTGCCTGACTTGGGTCAGTTTGAAGGCTCTGAGGGACATGCGACGCCGGGTCTTCGGCCATCTGATGGGCCAGTCGCTCGATTTCTTCAATAAATCCCAATCCGGACGTCTCCTCTCCAGGGTTCTCAATGATACCATGGTTGCCCAGCAGTCGTTGGTTACCATCGTCGGCGATCTTGTAAAACAGCCACTCACTGCACTGGGGGCGATCATTGCCCTGCTCTACATCGACTGGAGGTTCACCCTTTTCTCTCTTGTTCTTTTTCCCACATGTCTTGTGCCCGTGATCATCTATGGTCGCCGGGTCCGGAAGGCGTCCCGTGCCATGCAGAACGAGGCGGGAGTCATGGCGGTGATTCTTCAGGAGTCGTTTGCGGGAGTCCGTGTGATCAAATCCTTCTCCCGAGAGGGGTTGAGAAAGCGTCTTTTTGACTCATCCAGCGAGGAGCAGTTCCGTTCAAGCATGAGTGCCAGCAAGAGTGGGGCTGTCGTGCAACCGATGATCGAGACGGTTTCCGCTTTCGGCGTGTCGCTTGCTCTCTTCTACGTTTATTTCGCCCATCTTAGCGTGGGAAGTTTCATCGCGCTGCTGGGTGGAATGTTCCTGCTCTATGATCCGATCAAAAACATCAGCAAGATCCATGTGACGATCCAGAACTGTCTTGGTGCAGCCACCAGCATCCTTGATCTCCTCGCGACGAGGCCCACGATCCATGATCTGCCCGGAGCGAAGGTTCTTGGTTCTGTCGAGGGTCATCTTACTCTGGAAAACGTGAGTTTTTCCTATGGGAGTGGAGATTCCGAGAGCAATGGGATTAGTGGTAACGAATTGGATTACGCCGTCTCGGACGTCAGCCTTCAGATTCTCCCCGGGCAAAAGGTCGCTCTTGTCGGCGCCAGCGGAGCGGGCAAGAGCACGATCCTTTCCCTGTTGCTCCGCTTTTACGATCCTCAGCATGGACGGGTCCTTATCGACAGTATGGACCTGCGCGACCTGACCTTGGACTCTCTGCGCGAACAGATCGGGATCGTCACCCAGGAGAGCTTCCTCTTTCACGATACAATTTACGAAAACATCCGCTTTGGTCGTCTCGATGCCTCGAAGGAGGAGATCGAGGAGGCTGCACGCCTTGCCTTCGCCCATGATTTCATCCTGGCCCAACCGCAGGGTTACGAGACGATCGTCGGTGACAAGGGGTGTCTTCTTTCAGGAGGGCAGCAGCAGCGTCTTGCCATCGCTCGGGCCCTTCTCAAAGCGGCTCCAATTCTGTTGCTTGACGAGGCGACTTCGGCGCTCGACTCGGAGTCCGAGAAGATGATCCAGTCCGCTTTGGAAAGGCTCTCCCGGGGACGCACCGTCATCGCTATCGCCCACCGACTCTCCACGGTGCTTGGCAGTGACATGATTGTTGTGATGGATCAGGGTCGTATTGTTGCGGCAGGAACCCATTCCGAACTGTTGAAATCGTGCCCTCTTTATTCCAATCTCTACCAATTGCAGTTCACTCACGCCGGATGAACGACCTAACGCTATCGAAAATTAGAGCTATCGAAAATTAGATCATGATGAAAATTCAACGCGCCCTTCTTTCTGTTTCTGACAAGACCGGACTCATCGACTTCGCCAGAGGGCTTTTTGAACAGGGAGTGGAACTTCTTTCCACCGGCGGAACCGCCAAAGCGATCTCCGCCGCAGGCATCCCTGTTCGTGAGATTTCCGATTACACCGGCTTCCCCGAGATGATGGACGGAAGGGTAAAAACCCTCCTTCCCAAGGTTCACGGGGGGCTCTTATACCTCCGGGATCACCCCCAACACCAGGCTCAGGCTTCCGAGCATGGAATCCTTCCGATCGATCTCGTTTGCGTGAACCTCTATCCTTTTGAGGAGACTATCGCCAGGAAGGGGGTGACGCTTGCAGAGGCCATCGAGCAGATCGATATCGGAGGACCTTCCATGATCAGGAGCGGTTCCAAGAATCATCGTTCGGTGACCGTTGTTGTTGATCCTGACGACTATCCGCGCGTCTTGGATGCCATGAAGGCGGGAGGTGGAGCTACAACCCCGGAACTTCGCGCCCGTCTTGCCGTGAAGGCTTTCGCCACAACGGGAGCCTACGACCGTGCCATCAGCACGTATCTAGACAATGAGAGTGCACCTGGGGAGTCCCTCTCCCTTGAGTTTGCACTGGCAGGGAGGCTCCGCTACGGAGAGAACCCTCATCAGGAGGCGGAACTCTATGGAAGTTTCTTCGATTACTTTGAAAAACTTCACGGCAAGGAACTTTCCTTCAACAATATTCTCGATATCACCGCCGCTGCCCGCCTGATCGGAGAGTTTTCGAAGCCGACGGTGGCCATTCTGAAACATACGAACCCCTGCGGAGTCGGAAGCGACGAAAATCTGACCGAGGCATGGGAGAAGGCCTTTGCAACCGATCGGGACGCACCATTCGGAGGCATTATCATCGTGAACCGTCCCCTCGATGAATCCTTGGCCAAGGCGATTTCGGAGATTTTCAGCGAAGTCATCATCGCCCCCGAATTCCATGTCGAGGCGCGCTCACTCCTTCAGAAAAAGAAAAACCTTCGACTCATGCGACTTATGAAGGAGTTGCCCGCCACGGACCGCGATATCCGCTCCGTCATCGGTGGACTGCTGGTGCAGGATGCCGATGTCACTCCCAAAGAGGGGGCCAGAAGCATTGAACACCATGTTGTCTCAATGCGCCCCCCAACGAAGGACGAAATCGAGGCCATGGAATTCGGCTGGAAGGTGGTCAAGCACGTGAAGAGCAATGCCATCGTCTACGTCGGCAAGGACCGGACGCTCGGCATCGGTGCCGGGCAGATGTCGCGTGTCGATTCCTCGCGCATTGCCGTCTGGAAGGCAGGAGAGGCCGGCCTCTCGCTGAAAGGAAGTGTCGTTTGCAGTGACGCCTTTTTCCCCTTCGCCGATGGACTGATTGCCGCAGCCGAGGCCGGCGCGACCGCCGCCATTCAACCCGGCGGTTCCGTCCGCGATCCCGAGGTCATCGCAGCCGCAAATGAGAGAGGTGTGGCCATGGTCTTCACGGGCTCACGCCACTTCAGGCATTAAAGGATCAGAACAGATGTCGGTGCAACTTGGCGTCAACATAGACCATGTCGCCACCGTGCGTCAGGCCCGCTATGAAAGGAATTCCGGATCGATCAATGTGGAACCCGACCCGTTGGATGCCGCCCTTGCCGCGGAGCGGGGAGGCGCTGTTGGCATCACCGCACACCTTCGTCAGGACCGGAGGCACATCATTGATGACGATATATTCCGTCTGAAAGATGCGATCTCGACCAAGCTCAACCTTGAGATGGGGAACACTCCTGAAATCGTTGAGATTGCGCTCAGGGTTTTACCGGCCGATGTCTGTCTGGTTCCCGAGAGCCGGGAGGAGGTGACCACCGAGGGCGGTTTGGACTGCGTGACCTTCGGGGCCTCCTTGGAACCCACGATAACGGCGATGCGTGAAGCTGGCATTCGTGTCAGTCTCTTCATTGATCCGGAACCGAATCAGATCGAGGCCGCTAGAAGTCTCGGTGTTCCTGTTGTCGAACTTCATACAGGGGCATACGCCGAGGCGACGGGACCTGCGCGTGAGCGGGAACTTGCCCGTTTATATGAGGCTGCATGCCTTGCTTCAGAAGCTGGTATTCAGGTCAATGCCGGCCACGGACTCAATTATACCAACATTGCTCCCATCCTTACCCTCCCCAAACTTGTCGAGCTGAATATCGGACACTCGATCGTCTCCCGCGCAGTGTTCGTAGGGATCGAGCAGGCGACCCGTGAAATGGTCGCTTTATTGAGATCGTGAGATCGGCAGGAAAATGTCCCTAGAGTGAGGGTAGACCGTTTGTCATCGGAGACCCGCTTGGGGATTCTGTCGGGCTAGGAATCGGAGAGATCGTTTCCGATGACTGGGATGAGTTGGAGGAGGTCGATGGGGAGTCCGATGGCATCGTTGAGGATGTCGTTGAAGGTAAGGTGACCGTATTGGGAGTCGCTTGGAGGAGTTGCTTGGTAGGGGATTTTTCGGCGTGTCGGAACTCAGTGTGCCTCATACGACCACCCGCCTCCGCCGTCCAGACGCTCAGGCCGATGGAGAGGGTTGAACCGAGAAGGACGGCCCAACCGATCCAGGCTGCCTGACGGGGAAACCTGATCAGCGCCAGGAGTGAAACGGCAGCCAGAATACCTGCCGCATAGACAACGGGGGCCGTGGCCTTGGCTCGATGACTGTGTTCCCTGAAAGCCGCCTTGCCGGCAATATCCATTCCCGGATCGATCGATCCGTCCACAAAGGATTCCTGCGCCGCCTCACCGGTCTCCATGATGGCGGGCATGACACCGGCGCAAAGGATCACGGCAAGCAGTCCCGAGGCAAGGGCTCCCCGACTATGAAAGAGGATGCCGATCAGAACGGGCAGGCATGCCACGGCAAGTCCGATGATCGGCACATGGTTGATGGCAAGGTGCAGGTGTGCCGGGGCAAAGAGAGTCTCCATGAGATCAGGCATAGCATGGGGGGAATCTCAGGCAAGGGTGAAGCATTAAGGGGAGCTGGACAAGAATGCAGGGGCGATGCAGATTCCACCCATGAGCAACGGACAAGGAAGTGCCGGGAATGTGATCGCCTCATTGGCAAGTTTTTTCATTCCCGGGTTGGGACAACTCCTTCAAGGACGGCTTCTCTCAGCGATTTTCTTTTTTGTCTTCACGGCCATTCTTTGGTTTTTCCTTCTTGGATGGGTCATCCATTTTTGGGCATGCCTCGATGCGGCCCTCTGGAAGCCCCGAAGTTAAAAACCAGGCTGGTTGCAGGACTTATGGATGCCTCATTTGGTAGGGATTCGTAAAGGCAGTTAAAAAAAGCATTTGTCCGAGGTGGCTGATTTGATTAACGGGATCCTCTCCCTCGATCTGATCTCTTTTGACCATTTCGATAAGCGAGTTGCTTAGAGCGGAGTGCGATTTTCTCTGTGGAGCATAAGAAAAGATGTTGGCACAATCTATGCTTTGTTGTAGCAAAGGAACTTCAACCAGTTCCAAAACCAACCAAAAGCAACTATGAAAACCATCACACGCGTCGCTGCTTTCGCCCTCACGGCGGTCGCTGCGACAACTTCACTCAAGGCATTGGACAATGCTGTTCAGCAGGAAGACACCCAGCAGGCGGCAGCTGCCTTAAGGGATTATTCCAAGACCAACGCTACTTCCACCAACGCCGTCGCTACTGGCAAGGATGTCAAGGCTCCGGTTGTCCCGGCAGCCACCACTCCGGCCTTTACCCTGCTGGTGAGTGAGAACTATGACAGCCGCTACATGTTCCGCGGCGTGGACGTTCTGGCCGGAACCGGTCTCCTCTCCACGACCTTTGCTCCGACATGGCACATCACGGCCAACGATGCAATCACCGTCCCCCTCTGGTATGCTACTGCAGTGAAGAGCAACAAGAATGCCTCCGCTTATCGTGAGTTGGATATTCCTGTGAACTACCTTCACACCTTTGATAGTGGCTTCAACCTCGGTGCAGGATATACTCTCTACAACTACTTCAACCTTCCTGGTGGTAATCGCCCCGGTGGGACTGGTATCCAGAATGAAGTGAACGTAACCGCAGGTTACTCCAAGGCCCTAAAGAATGGCATCACCCTGAACAGCTCGCTGACCTACTACTATGAGCTTGGAACAGCCAATCAGTATACTTATGGATCCATCAACCCTGGATCGAGCTTCCTGACCCCGTCTCTCGGCGCAACGATCCCTCTTAACTTCATCAAGAAGGATGGATCTGTTACCTTCAACCCGAACACGCAGTATAACTTCTCGTTTGTTTACAATCCTAATCAAAACGGCACCTACGTTTCCGGAGCCAACAACTGGCAGTTCCAACTTCCAGTCACTTGGCAGGTCACCAAGGTCTGGTCCGTTACTGGTTACTGGGCTTATTCCTATCAAGGTCTCAACCTATACAACACCGGCACCTCCCTTGGATGGGCAGGTTGTAGTGTGGGAATGTCCTTCTAAAACCTTTATTGGTTAACTAACACGAAGGCCCCGTCGGGAACGACGGGGCCTTTTGCTTGCCTAGGAATCCCACGGGCATATTTCTTCCTTCAGCGTTTATGCGTCTGAGCGTCTCGGCGGGAAATTGAAAGCTTAATAAGCCAAGACCTTGGCCATAAAGCGTTGGGCCTCTAGAGTCTGAGGTTTGCTGAAGAAGTTGCCGACCTCCCCTTGCTCAAGCACACTGCCATTGGCCAAAAAGGCCACTTGATCTGCGATTTTTCGGGCAAAACCCATTTCATGGGTGACCAGCAGCATGGGAATCCCTTCCTGACGGAGTTCGGCGATGAGTGAGAGGACTTCTGCAGTCATTTCAGGATCAAGGGCCGAGGTGGGTTCGTCAAAAAGTAGAAATTTCGGTTTTACGGCAAGAGCCCGTGCGATTGCAACCCGCTGACGTTGTCCACCGGAGAGTTGGCCTGGTAGTTTTTCGCCATGTTCAGAGAGACCAAGTCGTTTCATGATGCCCAGGGAACGTTCCTTGGCCTCCTTTTCCGGGATTCCATGGACTGCCGTAAGGGGCAGGACAACATTCTGAAGGGTTGTCATGTGAGGAAAAAGATTGAAGGCCTGAAAGACCACTCCGAGCCTGCGGCGGTACGTTCGAAGTGCTGAAACAGGCTGGTCTCTGAATGGTACCGGTTCATTGTCTAAAAGCACTTCCCCACCATCAGGGCGTTCCAAACCTGCAATCACCCTGAGAAGCGTCGACTTGCCGCCTCCACTTGGTCCCAGCAGAGCAAGGACATGTGGGAACTCAACCTTCAGGGTCAGATTATCCAGGACTCTCCGGTGATCTTTTCCTAGGCCGAAAGTTTTTGTGATTCCAAGGGCCTCAAGTTTCATAACGGAAGCGTTTTTCGAGCATTTTGGAAATCAGTGAGATGGGGAGGGTGAGTGCCAGATAGCCAATGGCGAGTGGGAGGTAGCTCTCAAGGGTCCGGTAGGTAGCGGAGTTGACCTGCTGGGCGGCAAGTGTGAACTCCCCGATTCCGATGATCGAGAGGAGAGAGGAGTCCTTGATCAGGGAGGCAAACTGACCTGCTAGCGGAGGTAGAATCTGTCGCAGAGCCTGGGGAGCAATCACATATCGAAAGGTTTGCAAGTCCGTGAATCCGATCGCCCTAGCCGACTCAATCTGTGTGGCGGGAACGGCTTCGATCCCGGAACGGACGATCTCAGCAAGATAGGCGCCACTGAAGAGGGAGAGGATCAGCACGCCCGCAACGATCCTGTCCTGAAGCCCGACGCCATTCGCCACCACGTAAAAAAGAAAAAGAATCTGGGCGAGAAGCGGAGTGCCTCGGATGACCTCCACATAGAGGAGTGCAACGGATCGCAATGGGAGGACTGGGGAGCGGAGGGCCAGTGCGACACCCAGACCGATCAGGGAACTGACAGCCAGTGAAACTCCTGAAATCAGGATGGTAAGAAGCCAACCCTGCCAAAAGACCCCATGGTATTTCCAGACGGATGCCCACCCGCCTTGGGAGAGGCCCATGGTTCCGCCCATCACACCCGTGCAGAGTAGTCCTGCAAGAAGAACAATCACCCCCATCCAAAGCCCCTGAAGCCAGGATGGGGATTGTTCCTCTCTCCGAAGCCAGAACAACCCGGAAAGGTTTATCATTGGTTATCTCCCAAATCGAAAAAAGCGTTCCGCTGTGCGGTTCGTTTCAGACGCGACCTCCTCGATCGGGATACCTCTGGTCAGGGCGATCGCTTCTGCAATAAGACGTGAATGGGCCGGTTCAGCCCTTTGCCCCCGATACGGAATCGGGGCAAGGTAGGGGCAATCGGTTTCAACCATGTAGGAATCACCCGGAATCTGCGCCGCCGTGTCCCGTACCTGCCCGGCATTCTTGAACGTGATGATGCCGGTGAATGATACCAGATGACCTAGCGAAAGGACCTCCCGGGCCTCATCGAAAGTTCCCCCGAAGCAGTGGAAAACACCCCGTAACTTGCCGGTGTATTCCCTGAGGATATCAAGGGTGTCCTTCCATGAGGAGCGCTGGTGGATCACGGTATTCAGGCCGAGCTCTGCCGCTAGATCCAACTGCATCCTGAAGGCATCCTGTTGCGCCGATTTCCAAGCCCCCTCGGCAATGAGGCGCTCCTGATCGTTCGAGCACTGGGCCAGAAGAGCCGCATCCACCGAGGCGACCTTGGGAGGCTGTAGATCCTCCGGCAGGTGGTGATAGTCGATCCCTGTTTCACCAATTGCCACGACCTTCGGGTGTGTCGCAAGTTCCCGCAGGGTGGGAAGGAAATCCAGCCCCTCCTCGGCGACGTTGTTCGGATGAACCCCAACGACAGCAAAGACGTTGGGGAAGCGTTCAGAAAGCATGACCGCCCTGCGGCTGCTCTCAAGGCCCGTTCCAATCGTGATGATGCGGGTGACTCCGGCCTCCGTTGCTCGGGCTATCACTCCCTCGAGATCGGCCTCAAAATCCGGGTAATCGAGATGGGCGTGTGTATCGATTAATTCCATGGGGAGGCGGTGAGATTTTTAATCGGGAAGATAGGAAAAACCGCGAAACCAATGGGACTCGTTTATGAGCAGGGGATTTTGTTTCTTTAAATTTCAAAAAATGTCTTTGGTTCCTTCCCTCTCTTGATTTCCTGAGTTCCTGATGAATTTTTCTCTGTTGCCCTAGTCGCCATAACCGTTCGGGTGCCTCACATGCCAGGCCCAAGCACTTTCAATAATGGTCCTGATATCCTGATATTTGGGTTGCCATCCCAGTTCCCTTCGGACTTTTTCTGATCCTGCGATCAGAAGTGGTGGATCGCCGGCGCGGCGAGGTTTCTCGATAGCCTTGATCTCTTTGCCTGTGACGGCACGACAGCAGTCGATGACCTCCTTGACCGAGGTGCCGCCTCCCGTTCCGAGGTTGTAGAAGGCGCTCTCTTTGGCGGTCAGGGCGAGTCTGTGGGCCTGCGCAAGATCGATGATATGGATATAATCCCGGACGCAACTTCCGTCGGGTGTCGGGTAGTCCGTTCCGTAGATCTCGACCGATTCCTTCTGTCCAAGGGCCACCTTGAGAACGTTCGGGATGAGGTGGGTTTCGATGCGGTGATCTTCACCGAATTTTTCGGAGGCGCCTGCGGCATTGAAATAACGGAGAGCGACAAAGGTGATGTTGTGCAGTTCCCCATACCAGCGAAGGACTTTCTCGAACATGAGCTTCGACTCGCCGTAGGGATTAATCGGTTTCTGGGGAAGGGTCTCGTCGATCGGCATTTTTTCCGGCGTTCCGAAGGTGGCGCAGGTGGATGAGAAGACAAAGCGCTTCACTCCCTTGGAGACCATGGCTTCCAGGAGGTTTACCCCGTTGGCCACGTTGTTGCGGAAATACTTTCCCGGGTCAGTCATGGACTCGCCGACAAGGGCGTTGGCAGCAAAATGCATGACTGCCTCGGCTTGTGATTCGTGAAGAGCCAATTTGATCGCCTCGATATCCGAGAGATCCCCTTGGAAAAAATGTGCCCTTGAGTCGATGGCCAACCTGTGACCCTCGCTCAGATTATCAAAGACCGAAACAGTGAATCCTGCGTTAAGCAGTTCTTCCACACAGATACTACCGATATAACCCGCACCGCCGGTGACAAGGATGTGATTCATGCAGCCATGCTAATGGGACTAGGCTTCGTGAAAATCAAAAAACCACCAAGCGTTTTCTGGTATGGCGTTTGCTATGTTGAAAGAAGATGTCCACTCGCAGCACGCAAACATTCTGGAATTTAACGATTCATCGTTGCAAAGCGGAGCTTCTCGCCCTTCCGTCTAGGCCACGACTTGCTTTTTTGATCCGGTTTTTACTCCCCTGAGCGAAGGCAGGCAAAGCGGGTTCCAATCCCAACCGAATACCACGACGATGTTTCTGCAAATCGATCATACCACTAACTACCGCTACAGGAGCGCCGTCGAGTTTACCCCGCACACACTTAGGTTAACTCCCAAGGCCACTCCCGGCCTCCACCTTGTGCGATCTTCGCTCCGAATCATCCCCCAAGCCACGGTCCGCTGGAACCTAGACGTGGAGGAGAATGTTGTTGCCGTGGCCACTATGATGGGGAAGGGGGAGGAACTCCTGATCTCAAGTAGTTTTCTTATCGAGCAGAAAATCACGAACCCGTTCGATTTCCTGCTCGATGAGCGTTCCTTGACCCTGCCTGTCACCTACACAACCCGTGAGATCTCCCTGCTTTCCCCTTACTTGGGTGTCCAAGAATTCAGACATACGCCGGTGCGCTCTTGGTTGGAACCGTTCGTCCGGGAGTCCGGGGGTGATCTCCCGGGATCACGCCCCGATACACTCGGGCTCCTGATTGCATTGAACCGATCAATCCCGATACAGCTCCGCTACTCCCTGCGTCATGAGTATGGAGTGCAGTCACCGGCCGAGACAATTAGCCGCGGGGAGGGGACCTGTCGGGATTTCGCTCTCCTGATGATGGAATCCGCCCGTTCGCTCGGAATCGCCGCCCGATATGTGAGCGGCTATCTCTGCTCATCCCCTGCATCTGCAAGCGTAGACGACAAAGGCGGGGCCCATACCCATGGATGGTGCGAGTTCTATCTGCCCGGAGCGGGTTGGCGTGGATTTGATCCTACCAACGGCATCCTTGCCTCCTCACACCATGTTCCCGTGGCGACATCAATCAGCGCCGGCGAGATTCCACCCGTCGAGGGAGCTTACCTGGGGGCGGTGGGAGAATGTCTGCGACATGAGGTGAATATTTCAGCCGTCGAGGTGGAACCTTGGGATAAGAATGACACAGTCTAAGACCTCCATTCTCTCAGGCCTTCACGAGCAGGGTCTTCATGCGGATGAACTTCTTGCAGAAGCCGGTGTTATCCTTACCCAGGGCGGAGAGCCGACCTTTATTCCGGAGAATCCGTTGGGACCGGAATGGAATCTCGAGGCTCTGGGAGACGAGAAACTCGATTATGCCTGGAGACTTTGCAGTGAGCTAAGCCACAATCTCCTTCCCGGATCGCTGCTCCTGCGATCCAACGGAAAACATTATCCCGGCGAGCCGATTCCCCGCTGGAAGTTGATGATCCTGAGGGCTCCGGGTGAGGCTCCGCTCTGGCGGGATCACAACCTCCTGCTCAACGGCGGCAAGGGGACCTCGGTGGATGGTAAAAGAAAGATGATCTCCCCTAGGAAATTTCTCTCTTCGCTTGCCCGTGAACTGGGGCTATCGGGTGTCGCCATCCCTGTTTACGAGGATGTTCATGCAGCAATGAGGCATGCCGCAGCCTCGGGTGAATCGCCGCCGCTACCAAGGTATTCCCGCACGATGAACGGATTCATCCTTCCCCGTTGGACATCTGCAGAGCGTCAAAAATGGCGTTCCTTGAACAGGGCCAAGGGATGGGTTCTACCCCTTGGTCGTGACCAGGAGAGTTGGAAAACGGACCACTGGACCCCCATGTCTGGTGGCGACCTTCTGCTCTTGCCGGGATCCAGCAGCATCGGGTTGCGTCTGCCCCTGCATTGTCTGCCACCGGGATCGCTTGCCAGCGCAATCACCGCGGAAATCCGTGAGAACTCACTCCATCTCTTCTTGCCCCCGCTTCCTGACGGAGAGTCGTTTGTCAGGCTCCTTGCAGCCATCGAAAAAACCACGGTTCAACTTGGTTCCTATCCACTCTCCTTGGAGGGATATTCCCCTCCGCATGAGGAAGGATGGGATTGCATATCGGTTATCCCGGATCCGGGGGTCATCGAGGTCAATCTGCCGCCCGCCTCCGATTGGAAAACTTTTGAAACGACAATCCTTGCCCTCTTCGAGGCCGCCACAAAGGTCGGGCTCAGGGGGTCGCGCCTGTCACCCACCGGTGAAGTGATTCCAACCGGCGGTGGCGCGCATCTGGTGCTTGGCGGCCATTCGCTCGATCAGAATCCTTTTCTTCTCAAGCCGTGGCTTCTCCCAAGTTTTCTCCGTTTTATTCAGCGACATCCGTCGCTTTCCTATCTTTTCAGCGGTCGCTTCGTGGGACCCTCCTCACAGGCTCCACGCATTGATGAGAGTTGTTTTGAGATTCCCCATGCACTGGAAATCTCATTGAGGATCCTTGAGTCATTGCCGGCCCCTCTGAATCCTGACCTGGTCGATGCGATCCTGAGAAACCTGCTGCTGGATCTGCATGGTAACACCCATCGAGCCGAAGTGAGTGTTGATAAGTTCTTCAATCCTTACATGCCGAATGGCCGTCTGGGCCTTGTTGAGTTCCGCTCCATCGAGATGTCGCCCGATGCATCCTCGTTTCTTGCCATTCATGCCCTTTGGCGTGCATTGGCGGCAGTCTTTGTGACGTCGCCATTCAAGGAGCCTTTGATCGACTGGAAAGATCAACTCCATACCACTCACCTGCTTCCCTCCTTCCTAATGCACGATTTTGAGGAGGTCCTGGGGTTTCTCAATAAAACCGGCTTTAATTTCCGGAAAGAATGGTTCACTCCACACTTTGACCACCGGTTTCCGGTGCTTGCTACGGAGCGGTTGGGCGACCTGGAGTGGACGCTGAGGCGGGCTGCCGAACCATGGCCGCTGTTGGGAGAACAACCTGTGCCAACGGGTGGATTAGTGAGATGTGTTGACTCCTCAACCGAGCGTCTGGAGATCATGATCAACAGCCTGGGTTCACTTGAGATCACCGTTAACGGACACACTCTCCCATTGAAGCCGTTGCCGGGAGGAGGGATGGCGGGAGGTGTGCGTTTTCGAACCATCCTGCTTCCAACCTGTCTGCATCCCACGATGACACCGCACACCCCGCTTGAAATCGTCCTCTTCGATGCTTCGGGTGAGGAGATGGGTGCGTGGGACTACCACCCGATGCCTGTCGTGACAGGTGGGAGTAAAAAATTTATCCTGCCGTCACAGGGGAAAAAAGGTGAAAGAAATCACCCCAGAAAAATCAAAACGGAAATATCTCAAAACGGCACACTCGACCTGATGGCCGATTTGAGTGGCGGTTCATAAGGTCACAGGGAGAAGGGTTCACAAGGAGAAGGCAGGCCGGGGATCCTGATAAAAACCTTACGGACAACCGCTTGATCCGGCCGTCTTAAACCGCCTGGTCGCCAGTTTCGTTTGTCCGAATTCTGATCGCATTCTCCACCGGGAGCACGAAGACCTTCCCATCACCGATCTTCCCTGTCTTTGCGGCTTCCACGATGGCGCTGATGGCGGCTTCCACGGCGCTGTCGGCAAGAACGATCTCAACTTTGATTTTAGGCAGGAAATCCACGGTATACTCGCTTCCCCGATAGATTTCGGTGTGGCCTTTTTGTCTGCCGAAGCCCTTCACCTCCGTCACAGTCATCCCCTCAATGCCCATCTCGCTAAGGGCGGCTTTGACCTCTTCGATCTTGAACGGCTTGATAATGGCTTCGATCTTTTTCATGACTGGGTTGTGGTGACTGAAGGATTGTTTCGAATGTGTGAAAACGGAATCGTCTCTCGATGACTCTATATTCCCCGCTCAAGGGTGGGAATGTCGAGCCATTGTGGTTGAAATTATTCCGGACAGCCCCTGCTCTCCATAGGAAAACGAAAAAAGGCGGGAACCGGAGTTCCCGCCTTTCCTTGATTACGAAAATAAGAGTCTTTTGCCAGATTTTTTTAGACGGCCTTATCTCCGCTCTCTTCCGTGCGGATCCTTATAGCATTCTCCACGGGCAGGACAAAGACCTTCCCGTCACCGATCTTTCCCGTCTTGGCTGTCTTGACAATGGCTGCCACGGCGCCCTCGACAGCCCCGTCCGCAAGGACGATCTCGACCTTGATCTTGGGAAGGAAGTCTACCGTATACTCACTGCCGCGATAGATCTCAGTGTGGCCTTTTTGTCTGCCGAAGCCCTTGACTTCGGTCACCGTCATTCCTTCGATACCCAACTCGTGGAGAGCGTCTTTGACTTCTTCCAGTTTGAAGGGCTTGATGATTGCTTCGATTTTTTTCATAGGTGTGTTTGTTATGGATTGAACCGTCTTTTGTCTTAGTGGTTGTAGCCCTCCTCACCGTGATCGGTGATATCAAGACCCTGATACTCGGCTTCAACCGAAGGACGGAGGCCGATGACAAGTTTCACGATGAATGCGATGACGATGGTGCCGACGACTGCGAGTGCGATGGTGATGCCTGCTGCCTTGGCCTGTGCAACGACCAATGAATGATTGGCGATGGCAGTGATGAGGCCATTCTGCATGGCAGGGTTCGGGGCTCCGGGGGCCGCAACGGCCTGCAGGTTTCCGTTGACGCTAGGATCGACCAGAAGGCCGGTAAGGAGAGCGCCGCAGGTTCCACCGATGCCATGGACTCCGAAGGTGTCAAGGGCGTCATCGTATTTGAAAATATTCTTCACGACGGTGCACATGATGTAGGGGATAATGCCGGCGACGACGCCGATGATCACCGCACCCGTGGAATTCACAAATCCGCAAGCAGGCGTGATTACGACAAGACCTGCAACTGCTCCCGAGCAGAATCCGAGAATACTGGGCTTGCCCCTGAAGATCCACTCCATGAGGGGCCAGACAAAGGCTCCGACCGCCGTTGCCAGTGTTGTGGTGAGGAAGGCGTTGGCGGCGACACCGTCAGCGGCGACTGCGCTGCCGGCATTGAATCCATACCAGCCTACCCACAAGAGGGCGGTTCCGATAAAGGTAAGAACCATGCTGTGAGGAGGCATCGGCTCCTTGCCGTGTCCGACTCGCTTGCCGAGGATGAGGCAGAGGATGAGAGCCGTCCAACCCGAGGACATGTGAACGACCGTTCCGCCAGCGAAGTCAATCGCAGGGATCTTGGCGGCCGCGTTCCAGACCCCGTTCATGAGGCCGGTTGCACCCCAGACCATGTGGGCGAGAGGGAAGTAGACGACGAACATCCAGGCGAAGACGAAGGCCATCAGCGCGCTGAACTTGAGACGCTCTGCCGTGGCTCCGAAGATCAGGGCCGGGGTGATGATCGCGAAGGTCAGCTGGAAGATGGAGAAGACGTTCTGGGAAACCCAGTAGGCATAATCCGTGTTGGGGTTGGAATCGACTCCCTTGAAGAAGAAGAATTCCGAACCGCCGAAGAAGGGGCTCGCGAAGTTCTTGCCGAAGACCAGGCTGTATCCCACGGCCCACCAAATGATCGTGACCATGGCAGTGATGCCGAAGCACATCGCGATGATGGAGAGGACGTTCTTGGAGCGGACAAGTCCTCCGTAGAAGAGGGCCAGACCGGGAAGGGTCATCATCAGCACAAAGGCTGCTGAGACCATCATCCAAGCGTTGTGTCCGGGATCGGATTCAGGAGTGATCGTTGAAGGCCCAGCGATATTGCTGTGGGCTGCTTCTAGGAACGCGATTTGGTCGGCAACCGTTGCCTTGGCAAAAGGTCCCGGAGTCGGGGCTGGTGCCGCGGCGGTTGCTGCGACCGGAGAAGCTGCTGGAGCATCTTCGGCATGGAGGGCTGAGGTGACGGCACCGAGGATCGCCAATGAGGCGACCGCAGCGAGTAACCGTACCATTGATGTTGTTTTTTGTATCATAGGGTTGGTGTTGTTGTGGCGCCCCTATGGGGGCGGTAAGGAAGGACAAAGCAACCACCGTGCCAACTTCTAAAGGCTCGTTTTTTAGTTTGGATAGCTTTGCCCCTCAGTCGCCGTATGATGGAGGGGAGGCTTCCTTCGAACACCTTGCCCAAACTACCCCCTTTGACTTCACAGGAATCCAAGAATTGAGGGGCAGGTATTTTTTGGCGATATTTAGCCTTCCAGCGCCCAAGACTGAGTTAATGGCTATTTTTAGCCATGCTGGTTACGGGATTGCATAATCTGATATCATCATTCATGCGTATTTTGTTACGGGTCTTCGGTTACACCGCCCGCTATCCTTGGATGGCGGCGGCCACGATGTTCTGCGCGGTTGTTGGGACGCTGATGGTGGCGGTCTTCCCAGCCGTGACCCAACAGGTGATCGATGTGGTCCTGCGCCAGCATCACCCTGAGAAGTTGATGCCGCTGATCGTGACGGGGTTGGCTGCATTTTTTGCCCAGGACCTGCTGAACTGTCTCCGCATCCTGCTGAACAATCACTTCGAGCAAAGGGTCATCTTCGATCTCCGGAGCGATCTCTACGCACGGATCCAGATGCTGCCGCTCCCGTGGTTCGATAACAGGGCGACCGGTGACATCATGACGCGCCTCGTCGAGGATGTGACCAATGTGGAGCGTGTCCTGATCGACGGCATCGAGCAGGGAACGGTGGCCCTCCTCCAGATCGGGATCGTGCTGGCTCTCATGGGCCACTACAGCGGTAGTCTCATGCTGGCCTCCTTGACCCCTGTTCCCTTTCTGGCCGTGGGGGCGCTAGCCTACACGCTCTCCGCAGGCAAACGCTACCGGGCCACCCGAAAGGCGACCTCGGCGCTGAACTCCCTGCTCCATGACAACCTCGACGGGATCCGCCAGATCAAGACCTACGCCACCGAGGAGAGGGAACATGACCGCTTCAATGCCGCGAGCGATGCCCTCCGCAAAGCTTCACTGATTGTCATGCGCTACTGGGCGATCTACAACCCCACGATGAACTTCCTAGGCAATGTCGGGATGGTGATGATCCTGGCAGTCGGTAGCTTTCAGGTGCTCCATGAAACGATGGATCTCGGGGTGCTGGTTGCCTTCCTGGTGCTGGCCCGTTACCTCTACGAGCCGGTCGGCCGCCTTCATTCGCTCAACCAACTCCTCCAGTCCGGGCGTGCGGCAAGTGAGCGGGTCTTCTCGATCCTGGACGCTCCGCTTGAGGAGGGGTGGAAGAATCCCGCTCCAAGCGGTGAAGAGATCACCCTGAAGGGCGATGTTCGCTACGAGCATGTCGGATTCGAGTATCAGAAAGGGGCCACGGTGCTTCATGATATTTCCCTTCATGCGAGGCCAGGAGAGATGATTGCTCTGGTGGGTCCCACCGGGGCTGGGAAGACCTCTCTCGTTCACCTGTTGAGCCGCTTTTACGAACTGACAGCCGGCAACATCCTGCTCGATGGCCGTCCGATCCGGGAGATCCCACTAAGCGCGCTGCGTCGGTCCGTTGCCATGGTGACCCAGGAGAGTTTCCTCTTCAATGGGACCACTGCTGACAACCTGCTCATCGGCAAGCCGGACGCCACCGAAGAGCAGATGTGGCAAGCGCTGGCCGCCGCGAATGCCGAGGCTTTCATTTGTCGTCTGCCCAAGGGTCTGCACACCCAACTCGGAGAGCGTGGTGTGAAGCTGAGTGTCGGCGAGAAGCAGCGCCTTTCGATCGCGCGAGCCCTGCTCAAGAATCCACCCATTCTCGTCCTCGATGAGGCCACCGCAAGTGTGGACAATACCACCGAACGACTCATTCAGGAAGCGCTGGCCCACCTGTTGGATGGACGCACCAGCTTCGTCATCGCCCATCGACTCTCCACCGTCCGCCACGCAGACCAGATCCTTGTCCTGGATCGGGGCCGGATCGTGGAACAAGGAGATCATGCTTCGCTGATAGCGGCCGAGGGACTCTATGCCTCCCTCTGCAAGGAGGCGGAGGCTCATCACGGAGTCTTCGGAGTCGTCGCTTGACAGTAGTAGTTTATTTGGCATATTTGCCAAATAGATGTCGCTACGATTGAACAAGCTGAAAGCCAAGGCGGAGGCGCGTTCCCCGATCGTGAAGGCGATGGCACATCCCACACGGCTCCTGATCATGGAGACCCTGATGGATGGGGAGCGGTGCGTGAATGATCTCACGGAAATGGCCGGATGCGATGTCACCACGCTCTCAAAGCACCTTGCGGTCATGAAGCGCTCTGGACTGCTTGCCTGCGAGAAGAGGGGTCTGAACGTCTACTATCAGATCGCCTGCCCCTGCTTTACAGAGTTCTTCCGCTGTATTGACCTCATCTCTAGCTCCAATAACCGCAGGCTTCGGTGCGCCTGTTGATTTTTTATGAAGACCATCCAAGTCTACGACCCGGCCATGTGCTGCTCCTCCGGGGTTTGCGGTCCTGACATCGACCCGATCCTTCCCCAAGTGGCAACCTTCCTTCATCAGTTGAAGGAACATGGGGTGACTGTGGATCGATTTAATCTCTCTCAACAGCCTATGGCCTTCGTGCAGAACCCTGAGGTGAAGAACCTCCTCCAATCCGAGGGAACTGAAGCCCTACCCCTCTTCTTCATCGACGGGCAGCTCGCTCTCAAAGGTGCTTATCCCGATCACGACAAGCGGAAGGAGTGGCTGATCGCTCACAAGCTGCAGGCCACCCAGTGATTTATCTGCACCTTTCCAGCCTTATTGGGAGTGCGACGCGGTTTCTTTTTTTCACCGGCAAAGGGGGTGTAGGAAAAACGTCCCTTGGCTGTTCCACAGCCGTGGCCCTGGCAGATCAAGGCAAGAGGGTTCTTCTCGTCAGTACAGATCCTGCTTCTAACCTTGATGAGGTGCTCGGGGTACAACTCAGCAACCAGCCCACACCTGTACCGGGAGTTCACAATCTCTTCGCATTGAATATCGACCCCGCGCAGGCGGCTCATGCGTACCGAGAAAAGATTGTTGGCCCCATGCGTGGTATCCTTCCCGCGGCTGCCCTACGCAGTATGGAAGAACAACTCTCAGGAGCCTGCACAATGGAGATTGCGGCGTTCGATGAGTTTGCTCGGCTACTTGGAGATCCCTCCATTACCCAGGAATACAATCATGTGGTTTTTGACACGGCCCCCACAGGTCATACGCTGCGCCTGCTCACTCTTCCGAAAGCCTGGACTGGCTATTTTCAGACTAATACTTCAGGAACTTCCTGCCTCGGACCACTGGCTGGATTGGAACAACAGAGGGCTGTTTACGAGGGTGCCCTGAATGCCCTCGCCAATGCCGAACAAACAACTCTGGTTCTCGTCAGCCGAGCTCAAGTTCCCCCACTCAGGGAGGCAGAACGTACATTCAAGGAGCTTTCTCAACTTGGAGTCACCAATCAGCGACTTGTCCTTAATGGTCTCTTCAAAACTTCAGAACCGGGAGATCCAGTGGCCGATGCCTTGGTAGTCCGAGAACTCAAGGCCATTACCCAGTTTAAAGATTTTCTGACTCAGCTTCCGGTTTATTCAGTTCCGCTTCATGCCAACAATCTCCTGGGACTTGATGCACTTCGGGCGATTGTTTCAGAATCAACATTGGACAATCGATCCAAACCACAGGAAAACAGCCCTATTATCCCGGAATTTCTTTCTATCGAAAGTCTGATTGAATCCCTTATCTCAACGGGACGAGGCGTCATCATGACGATGGGCAAGGGGGGAGTGGGGAAGACGACCGTTGCTGCCGCCCTTGCCGTGGAACTTGCCCGGCGAGGACATCCCGTTCATCTCTCGACAACCGATCCTGCCGCCCATGTTGGTGAGACCCTGGGGGCTGCTGTTGACGGGTTGACCGTCAGCCGTATCGACCCTGCCAAGGAAACCGAAGCCTATGTCGATCAGGTCATGGAGGCTCAGGGGGCAAATCTTGATTCCGATGGCCGCGCTTTGCTGGAGGAAGATCTACGTTCACCTTGCACCGAGGAGATCGCCGTCTTCAAAGCCTTTGCCCGAACGGTGGCCCAAGCTGAAGGATCTTTTGTGATTCTGGATACCGCTCCCACGGGACATACTCTGCTTCTCCTCGACGCCACGGAAGCTTATCACCGCGAGTTGGGCCGTCAGGCACGGGAGGGCATTCCGGAGGAAGTCAGCAAGCTGCTTCCACGTCTCCGAGATCCCAACTATACCAGAGTTCTTCTGGTTACTCTCCCGGAGGCGACTCCTGTTCATGAAGCTGCTTCCCTCCAGTCTGATTTAAGGCGTGCGGGAATCGAACCCTTTGGATGGGTGGTGAACCAAAGTTTCTGCTGCCTCCATACCGAGAATCCTCTGCTGAAAAGAAGGGCAAAGAACGAGATCCCCTACCTTCTAGAGGTCACCCAAAAGCTTGCTTCTAGGGCCTATCTCCTGCGCTGGCTGGGGGGAGAGCCTACAGGCCCTACCGCACTAGGCTACCTCCTTCATCAACCTCCCAACACCAAACCCTAATAATCCAACAATACAAGCACACTATGCCAACCTACATCTACGAAACTGTAATTGAAAACGCATCCGCGAGCTGCTGCTCAGACCCGACGTATTGCGAGATCGAGCAGAGTGAGAACTCACACCCCCTGAGCCAACATCCCGATACGGGAGCAACCATCAAGAGGGTAATCATCGACGGGAAACCCTTGGTGAAAGAAGAAGAGGGTGATTCCTGCTGCAGTAGCACCGGATGCTGCTGATTTCAAAAGCCTTGGGAACTCATCCATGGAACAAGTCGTCATCATTGGATCCGGATGTGCTGGATGGACTGCCGCCATTTATACGGCTAGGGCAAACCTCTCTCCCCTGTTAATTACGGGACAACAACCCGGAGGGCTCCTCACAACAACCTCTAGCGTCGAGAACTTTCCTGGCTTCAGCAATGGCATCGAGGGGACTGCTCTGACTCGGTTTACCGCGAAGCCATTAACGCAGCTGGAATGGGATGTGCGGCAGCCATAGACGCCGAACGCTATATCGCTTCCCTTCAATAATCACCCAACCAACCAAAAACCATGAGCAACAAACCTCTCGTTCTTATCCTCTGTACCGGCAACTCCTGCCGCAGTCACCTTGCAGAAGGCATCCTCCGTGCTGCTGCCGGTGATCTCATCGAAGTTGCTAGCGCGGGCTCCAAGCCCGCTGGCTATGTTCACCCGAATTCCATCGAAGTCCTCAAAGAAATCGGCGTCGACATCTCGGCTCATCACTCCAAACACATGGATGAGTTCCTGAACCGTCCCGTTGATACCGTGATCACCGTCTGTGGGAATGCCGATCAGGCCTGCCCCATGTTCCCCGGTCAGCTTCACCGCTTTCATTGGGGTTTCGAGGATCCCGCGCACGCCACGGGAACTGAAGAGGAAGTCCTCAACGAGTTCCGCCGCGTCCGCGATAAGATCAAGCTTGTCTTCGAGGCCTACGCTGCAGGAATTAAGCTCGGGAAAACTCTCTAAGCCCCGGATGCCGTCACTCTCCCGAAGGCTGCTTGCCGAGTTCCTCGGAACCTATGCCATGATTTTTGCGGGGACGGGTGCCATCGTGATCGATCAGGTGTTCGGCGGCACGATCACCCATCTGGGCGTGGCTCTCACATGGGGACTGATTGTCATGGTGATGATCTACACCTTCGGTGATCTCTCCGGTGCCCACATGAATCCCGCCGTTAGCATTGGATTCCATGTCGCAGGTCGATTCCCGAGAAGGGAGCTTCTCCCCTACATTGGCGCCCAGATTGCCGGTGCCATTTTTGCAAGTCTGACGCTGCGTCTTCTCATTCCGGGCAATCCATTGCTGGGGGCGACTCTTCCTGCCGGCCCGGCGTTGCAATCGTTCCTTCTTGAATTTCTTCTGACGGCTATCCTGATGCTGGTCATCATGAATGTCTCCCATGGTGCCAAGGAGAAGGGGATTACGGCGGGAATTGCGGTGGGAGCAACCATCGGCCTGGAGGCTCTCTTTGCGGGGCCCGTCTGCGGGGCTTCGATGAATCCCGCGCGCTCTCTCGCTCCGGCCATTGTTTCAGGACACTTAGAGCACCTTTTGATCTATCTCACGGCTCCGGTGCTTGGGGCGCTTGCCGGGGTTATGCTCTCGTCTCTACTACGCGGCAACGCATCGAAGGAATAGCAAAGCAAGGGCTACGATCTGAAGTGGGGTGGTTGCCCGGTCGCCTCTAGGACTGAGAGCCAGAGGTCTCCCTGTAAACTGACCTTACGGCGGCGGACCGTAACCACGCTGATCGGAAGGTTGACATGATGTCCATGCCAGCGACCGACAACCATATTCGTCTTGCCCGCCATGGCCGCATGGACAGCGTGCTGGGCTAGACGAAGGCAGTAGATAGAATCCTGAGGTGAGGCCGGCACGCTACGGATGACATAACTGGGGTCGATGTATTTTACGGTGATTTCCTTTCCTGAAGCTTGGAAGTGAGACTCAATCTCCTTCTTTAGGAAGGGCCCTATGTCCCCGAACTTCGCATTACCTGAGGCATCCCTGGCCGTGGGATCACTCTTCATTAACTCCTGTCCCGCCCCCTCAGCCACCACTACCACGGCGTGACCACGACCGGAGAGTCTCCTATCCAGGTGGGAGATCAAGCCGTTCGTGCCATGAAGATGAGAAGGCACCTCGGGAATGAGGACGTAATTGACACAGTTGTCGGCAAGTGCGGCAAAAGCGGCGATGAATCCGGAATCGCGCCCCATGACTTTTACCAGTCCAACCCCGTTGGGATGGCCCTTGGCCTCGCTATGGGCACAACGGATGACTCGGACCGCTTCAGCAAAAGCAGTCTCGAATCCAAAACTCTTGTCCATGTATTCCAGATCATTGTCGATGGTCTTCGGGATGCCTACGACGCTGATCTGAAGTCCTCTCCGGGAGATCTCTTCAACGATACCCGATGCTCCACGCAAGGTCCCGTCACCACCGATCACGAAGAGAATGGCAATGCCCAGTTGCACGAGCCGATCGACGATCTCTTCCTTGGATTGCGGTCCCCGGGATGTTCCTAGGATGGAACCACCATCCGTGTGGATGTTGCTTACCAAATTCGGCGTGAGATGCATGATCGGATGGCCATAGCGTTCAATGAACCCTTCGTATCCGTAGGGAATCCCAAGAATGGTTTTGACCCCGTAGGCATAGTTCAAGGTCATCACCAACCCTCGGATGACGTCGTTCAGACCCGGGCATAATCCTCCGCAGGTAACCACGGCACAAGAGGTCTTGGAGGGATCAAAGAAGATCCTATCCCGCGGTCCGGAGCGTTCGATCGTGATCGGTTCCTGCCCGTTCTCAAGGGAGAAGGAAACCCTTTCCAGCGAATGATCAAAAAGAATCCTGTGATGGTCGTCGGAGACGAAGTTGGCATCTGCCTCCTCCCTGTTTCCCCGCAGGGGAGAGGGATAGATGGCTCGACCTAAATTTTGAATGTCGAAATCCTTACGGGTGATCTTTTTCATGCAGTCGCGTCTTGTGATGGTATAAAGGAAGCAAGAATCATTCCCAAATTCCCCGCTTCAAGACAGAGACACGCATCCTGGTTGCATTCCTTGTCATTACCGGAGAAGTCTCTAGGCCGAGAGAATTCAGAGACATGTCAGAATGACCAAAAAAACAGTGATTCAATCGCCCTCTTGGCGACGAAGTCTAATCTGAAGACTCTTAAACGCAGACCAGCAGTGTGATATCATCGGGAAGGAGAGATGCCACTTCACGGATGATATTCCCCCGCAACATGTGGATGAGGGTGCTGCGCTGGGGAGCTCCAAGGAGGACGCGCTCTGCCCCGATGGTCGATGCTAGATCGGCAATCGTGTGAGCTGGCGCGTCACTGACGGCGTAGCATGGAATGATGGTCTCACCAAGACCCTTGTCCTTGAGAAACTCAAAGATCTCCTTGGCCTGCCTGTCGTCGGTCCATTTCCTCTTGCGATCACCGGGGGCTATGACCGGTTGCTCACGGACAAAAAGGACGTAGAGAGGCTGTCCGTTTTCTGCTGCTTCCTTGACGGCGAAATCGAGCGTGCGACCCTGACCCCTGACAGCGGTAAGAATGGGTCCGGCATAGGCTCGGGTTACGGATGTTGGGGATTGTGCGGGCGTCGGGGGAATCTCCCTGATGATGTTGGCGGCTGTGGAGGGTTGCTTTATGGCGGCATTTTCGACCGCATGAATCGCAGCCTCCAAGGCCGCTTGCTGGGCCGCCGCAGCCTTTCGTTCCGAGCTTTCCTTGGCGAGACCACGGAGCACGAGTCCGATGGCGAGGACGATGAGGGTGAAGATGCGAGCGTTCGGTTTATCGATGAAGAGCGAAAACTCGATCGCTGTCATGATAAGGGCGGTAATCAGCATGACGCCTCGTTCAAATGGCTTGAGTTGCAACTTCCAGTCGGTGCTGGTAGCTCCCAGATTCACGGCGATCGCACCGACCACGCCAACCGCATAAAGATCAGCCAAGCCCGACATGTCACTCACCGCAATGACCAAGGCAACAGGCACAAGAACGGCAAAGAAAAGTCCGGCATTTGAAACTCCAAAGGAATTCAGCTTTGCGAAGATTGGTGGCAGTTCCTGATCCCTGGCCATCAGGAAAGAGATGCCGCTTAATGCCACAATTGCTGTATTCACAGCACTGAGCAGGAGCACACCGAAAACAAGGCTGACCGTCCAGGCCGCGATGTGGCCGAAGACCGGCCCGAAAAGATTACCGCCGAAGATCTGGGCCATGTAGCGGAGCATGTAATCCCGGACGCCATCCGCGCCGGGAGCATTCACATCGCCATGGGCCACCACCATCCCGGGAAGAGCCGCCATCGCCAACCCCAAGAGGGCCGTGAAGACACAGACCTCAAGCATCACGATAACAATCGCCTTGTTCGCGGTCTTGGAGACATTCGGCTTTTCAATCGTGCTTCCGGGGTTGAGTAACATGACTCCGGTGGAGTTGGCGATTGCCTCGACCCCGGAGAGCGCGAGAACGATCGCAACGAAAGCATTCCAATTATGGAGGAAGCCTCCATGGAGAGGTTGCGTATGGGAGGCTGCTTCCCCGAGATGAGGAATTGCCAGAATGCCTAGCAGGATGACCACGATGGCCGTTGGAACGGCGACAAGTACCGCAGCCCCGCCGGTATGCTTGGGGCCGAAATAATTCAAAGCCCCGATCAACACAATGGAGCCCGCTGCGAACCATTCGGGGTGCGGCACCCCAAGGTAGAGGAAAGCAGAAAGCGCGCTCACCGCCGCCGTCACGATGTAATCGGCAACAAGCAGGAACGCACCCACGATGGAGATGATCTCGGAACGATGCCTGACGCTGGCATAAACACCGCCTCCGTTCGGATAGTGACGGCAGATCGTCATGTAGTTGAGTCCGACCAGCGCCGTGAGCAGACACATTCCGCCGATCAACCAGGGGGAGCTATATCCTGCAACAGCGAAGGCTAAACCGATGACATAGGCCTTGCTCGTTCCCCAATCGCCGTAAAGGATCGCCGCCGCTCTCTTCCAATCGACGTTACGAGGTCTGGTTGTTGTGCTGAATTCCATCCGCGAATGTTAAGTTTTTACGGTTTTAGTGGCTGCATCCGCAGGACCCTTGGGGAAAACTTTCAGGAGGGGTCTGGCCTCCTCCCCCACAGCAACCTGTCGCAATCTCGCTGATCAGGACCACTTCAAGTCCGATCCGCTGGAGGGCAAGTTGTTCCCGGGCACGTTCCAGAAACTCCATCGCCCGTTTGGGCGGTTCGGCAGTGGTCCTGAGTTCGATACGAACGGGCTTTTCAACAAGATGAGGGAAGTTTTCCTTCATCTCACCGTCGAGAATAAAGGAGACATAGGCATTCAGTTTTTCCTGAAGTTGAAAAAGTTGCCGCTCGCCGAACTCCCAGGGACGTGTCTCAAACATGGCCAGAACCAGAACATCCTCTCGTGCATCATGAGCGAAGGCATCCAGCATGCCGGTTCTTTCGAGACCGGCCCCGACCGGGGGAGGATTATTGTTGGTTAAATCTTCGCGGAGGGAAACCATACGTAGAGCATCATATACACGAGGACGCCCGTCACCGAGACATAAAGCCAGATCGGAAGTGTCCAGCGGGCCATGCGTTTATGGGCGTCAAAGCGTTGTTGAAGCGCCGGAGTGATCGTGAGAACGATCAGCGGGACGATTGCAAGGGCAAGGGGAAGGTGTGTGAAGAGGATCAGGAAGTAGAGTGTCCTCGGCCATCCGGAGTGCGTGAAGACCACATGTCCAACATGATAATGATAATACAGATAACATCCCAGAAAGGCGCCCGAGGCGACGATTGCCGAGACCATGCAGAAAGCATGGGCAACTTTACGATGGGTCTGGATCATGATCCAACCCAAGAGGATCAGGAGTGTGCTGATCCCATTCAGGGTCGCATCAACCTTGGGAAGGTCGTGAACGGTCATGCTTCCGAAGACCTCCTAAGCCCCAATGGGGGAGGAATTGTCGCGATCGCGACTGATCTCCCGACAAGTCCTCACCATCATCCAGAACATGAATCCCACCACCGCGAAAACAACTCCTATCATGAAGAGTGTGCTGGATGAAAACGCTGTCTTGGAAGCGAGGGTCAGGGGTTCAATCTGTCCCCCTGTGCCTTGCAGGGCGCAGTCCGGACAAGCTGTCGCAGTACTAAGGGATGCGATCAGGAGTGAAAGGAAGGTGAACAGCTTCATGGTGCCGAAGGTTTGATATCAGGTTCTCTTAGGAGATTTCCGATGTCGATCAAAAGCTTTTGAACCAATTCCGGTTCATCCAGTTTGCGGATAACCCTGATTTTCCCCCTGCGGTCGATCACGAGGAAGCGGGTTGAGTGAACCGTATTGGCCGGATCCTTCGTGTCCGAGGAGAGAGCCTGCAGCATCCCTTTGGTAGTGAATTCCTGCACCTGTTCCTTGGGTCCCGTCAGGAAGATCCATCGTTCGGGATCGGCTCCGAAATGTCCGGCATACTCCCTGAGTACATCAGGCGTGTCATGCTCCGGATCGATCGAGAGGGAAACAAGACGAACGTCCTTGGCCTTTTTTAACTCTTTGGAAATCTCCGCCAATCGCGACGACATCACCGGACATGGGCCCGGGCAGCGGCTAAAAATAAAATCGATCACCCAGACCTTACCGAGCAAATCCTGGAGGGCGAGAGCCTTGCCATCCTGCGTGACAAAATGAAATTCGGGAACAGTTCCGATCGCCGGTGACTTGTCGTAACTTCGGCGTTCGGAGCCTCGAAAGAGCCTGCTCGCACCCGCTATCAGTGAGATCGCAACCAAAAAAGCGACAACCCAAGCAGTGAAGGGCAACCGCTTGGGAATACCCGGATCATAGGATGTCTTGCTCACAAAGGGGCCGGGAAATCAACTGCGAACCAAGGGGCTGGAAGCTGATCAGATCAGATAGAGGATCGTGTAGAGGAGTACCCAGACGACATCAACGAAATGCCAGTAGAGCCCCACATTATCCAAGGCGACATGACGGTGGGGGGTGAAGGTCCCCTTCGTGACCTGCAGGAAGAAGCACCAGAGAATGAGTAGAACGCCGATGCAGACGTGGGCTCCATGAAATCCGGTAAGGGTGAAGAAGGAGGAACCGTAAACACCGCCTTTGTTGAACCAGAGGCCCTCGTGGTAGAGTTCGGTCCATTCGACGCACTGAAGACCGACAAAAGTTGCTCCCATCATGGCTGCCAGAAGCAACCAACCGGCCCCGGACTTCCCTTTCTTCACCGCCATCTCGGCAAAGTGATAGGCAAACGAACTGCCGACAAGAATGACGGTGTTGATGCCCGTCAGAAGCTTCGGCATGGGTGGAAGCTCGATCCCGTCACCGAAGTTCGGCGGCCAGGAACCTGCTCCCTGCCGTAGGATCAGGTAGGCGGAAATCAGCCCGCTGAACAGAAGGGCTTCGGAACAGAGGAAGATGCACATCCCCAATTTGCAGATCGCGGGAGATGTGGGTGGAGCGGCATGATGATCCTGCCTGTGGTCCTCCACGGGCAGGGCCGCGTGGAAGAGAGACGAATCGTTGTAAGAGGCGTTGTTCATCTTTTAAAAATTCAATAAGCCACGGCGGGTCCGCGACGTATCATCATGAACACGACCAACCCGCAGAGGGCGAGCGCAAAAACGACGAGACCTGCAAGAACCGCGAATTGGGTTTTGCGTTTTGAGTGAAGGATCATGGCGAGAAAAGGATTTTTAACGGGCAAATGAGATCAATGCGCCGAGAAGCAGAGGGAGGTAGATGATCGATGCGAAGAAAAGGCGTCGGGCAGCGTTGTTCGTCCTGTTTCTGACAAAGCACACTGAGAGATGGATCATCGCTGCGCCAAGTGCCAGGGCTGCGAAAAAATAGTAGGGAGACGCCATGGCTAGGAGTCCCGGCATCAATGAGACACCCAGAAGAGCGATGGAATAGATGAGAGCCTGCCAGGCCGTGGACAATCCGTCCGGATCACGGGTGCTGAGCATCTTGAATCCGGCGGCCGCATACTGGTCGCGGTAAAGCCAGGCGATGGCAAGGAAGTGTGGCATCTGCCAGAACCAAAGAATCAGAAAGAGAATCCATCCTCCCAGACCCGCATGGTTTGTTGCGGCTGTCCAACCCAGCAACGGGGGGAGGGCTCCTGGAATCGCACCCACCAAGGTATTGAGTTCCGTGAAGCGTTTCAGCGGAGTGTAGAGACCGGCGTAAATGAGAATTGTCAATCCCGCCAGAAGGGCCGTGATGGGATTGGTGAGAAAGGCAAGGATTGCAACACCGCTTCCACTGGAAAGCAACCCGAAGAGGAGTGCATCGGAGGGGTGCATGCGACGAGCGGGTAATGGTCGATCCGCAGTTCTGGGCATCAGGGCATCGAGGTCGCGCTCCATCCATTGGTTCAGGGCCGATGCTCCCGCGGCACTGAATGCGGTGCCGAGAAGGGTCGCGACCAGCAGCGTATAATCCATCGGGCCACGCCACCCCAGAAGGAACCCGACCAATGTGGTCATCAGGACCAGAAAAGAGAGGCGGGCCTTGGACAGCTCGCTGAAGTCGGAGAGCATCCCAACGCCCGGTCTTTTTTCAGAAACATTGGCCCCTTCTGCCGTGCTCATGAACGAACTCCTGCGGAATGTGATGGATCTGGGAGTTCAGAAGCAGCGCAGAAAAGACGGAAGGTGAACAGGATCCCAAAAGCGGTAAGGAGTGCGCCGAGGGCCATGTGGGAGGTCGCCACATCAGCCGCTTTATTCGACCAGATCGTAATGGCGCCAAGGAGGACCTGAAGCAGGATTGCTCCAACCCAGAGAAGGCTCCAGGCGCGGATCCAGTGTCCGAGGGGTGTTCGTGCCACGGCAAGCAGTGCCGTTGAGATCACGATCAGTAGGAGAACCACGGCTCCGGCACGATGAAGTAACTGGAGGTAAATCTGAGAGGCGGAAACCGGAGCCATCTGATCATTCGCACGTTCCCCATTGATGCGAGCCAAGGCGGAGTCCGAGGTGTCCGGAATCAATGTGCCGTAAGCCGTTGGAAAATCTCGGATTGCCAATGGAGCATGCTGGTGGCGGATAGTTGCGGCGACACCCAACTGGAAATAAGTCAGGATCAGTCCTGCAAGCACGAGCCACCGCAGTGATGCCGCCACCTTGTCGGCAAACCAGGAACCGCAGAGAAACTCCCTCCCCGTCACGGCGGTGATCACCAGAAGCAGGCCGAAGAAGCTCTGGGCAAGCGCTGCATGGAAGATACCGATTTGATCCTTGTAGAGGGTCACGCGGAGACCGCCCAGGATCCCTTGGGCAATCACGCCGAGCACCGCCGCCACGGCCAGCCATTTTACCCAGGAGCGTTTTTCCTTCCAGAAGGTTACCCCGGCAAGCACCAAGGTGATCAAACCGATCCCCGAAGCGAGAAGACGATGGGAATGCTCCCAGAAGATGCCTCCCACCCATTTCGAGTAGGGGAAGAGGAACATATTGTATCCATAGGTCGTGGGCCAGTCGGGAACCGACATCCCCACACCTTTGGAGGTGACAAGGCCGCCGATAATAATGAGAAAAAACGTCGCCACTGAGCCGATCAGGGCAATCCGATGAACGGTGCCCACGGAGGCGTGCGTTGAGATGCCTGAGGACTTGGCCTTCGTTGTAACGGCAGTGCCCACGGGACGACCCTAGTGGGCTTCCAGCGTTATGTGGGCTGGAGCCTTTTCATTTTGAGGAAGGAAGTCTCTCACGAGGCCGGGAACGCTATACTCATAAGGGCCGTGGTAGACAGTCGGCGTCACAGCGAAATTTCCATGAGGGATGGGGTTAGAAACTGTCCACTCAAGCGTGGTGGAGTTCCAAGGATTGGCAGGAGCCTTCGGTCCGTTTCTAGAACTCCAGAGCATGTTGATCACAAAAGGAATGGTGGCCAGGCCAAGTCCCATGGCTCCGATCGTGCAGATGACATTCAAGGGTTGCAGTTGCTTGAGGCAATCATACACGGTGGGGTCCGCAATACGGCGCATCATGCCTCCCAATCCGAGATTGTGCATCGGGAAGAAGGTCAGGTTGAAGAAGACAAAGGTCATCCAGAAATGAATCCAGCCAAGGGTATTGTTGAACATCCTGCCCGACATTTTCGGAAACCAGAAATAGACCGCTGCAAAAGCCGCGAACATGCTGCCACCGAAAAGAACGTAGTGGAAATGGGCGACGATAAAGTAGGTGTGGTGCACGAAAAGATCGACCGGCGTGGAGGCCATGAAGATTCCGCTGAGACCGCCGATCACGAACATCGAGACAAAGGCCACGGCAAAGGCCATCGGAACCGTATAGTGGATCGATCCACGCCAGATGGTGCCCATCCAGTTGAAGGTCTTGATTGCACTGGGCACCGCAATGACCATGGTCGAGACGGAGAATGCGGCACTCAGCGTAAGATTCATGCCGCTCACATACATGTGGTGACCCCAGACAATGAATCCGAGGAGTCCGATAGCAATCATTGCCCAGACCATAGCCTTGTAACCGAAAACCGGTTTGCGGGAGAAGACGGCAAGAATCTCCGAGGTGAGACCCATAGCCGGAAGGATGAGGATATACACTTCGGGATGTCCAAAAAACCAAAAGAGATGCTGCCAGAGAAGTGGTTGCCCGTAACCGGAGGGACGGAAGAAGGTGGTTCCAAAATTGAGATCAAAGACAATCATGGCCGCTGCGGCAGAGAGTACTGGGATCGCCAGGATCAGCAGGATTGCTGTCAGAAAGATCGACCAGACAGGGAGGGGCATCCGGAACATTGTCATTCCCGGGGCGCGCATCGTGATCACCGTGGTGATGTAATTGACCGCTCCTGTGAGGGAGGAAAGACCATTGATGAAAATCGCAATGCACCACAGAGACTGGCCGATCGGTGTCTGGTTGTAGGCGGCGACGCTGCTCAAGGGGGCATAGGCCGTCCAACCCGTTCCGGGTGCTCCTCCCGGAACCCAGAAGGAACTTAGCACAATCACACCCGAAAGTGCGAAGAGCCAGTAGCTCAACTCATTCAGGGCAGGGAATGCCATGTCGCCGGCCCCGATCTTCAACGGGATGAGGAAATTTCCAAAGACTCCGATCAAGAGAGGCATGACCACCCAGAACACAAGGATGGTCCCATGCATGGTGACGAGCACGTTATACCCGCTGGGGATGATGGCCCCCTCGTCATTGACGATGCCGTGGGGAAGGAGGTGCCCGATCACCGGGATGGAGTGACCAGGGAACGCCAGTTGCCAACGCATCGCCAAAGCCATTGCTCCGCCGAAGAGAAGAAAAAAGCAGGCTGATAAAAGGAACTGCATCGCGATCATCTTGTGATCCGTGTTCCAGAGATAGTGCATGATCCCGGGCTTGCCGTGACCATGGGAGTCGTGCGGCACGTGGGTTGAGTGACTGTCGGCGGTGACGGAAGCGCTCATAAATCAGAGGGTATTTTTTTCGGTTCTGTCAGTCAAGGAAGCCGCCTTTGCAGGACTCGGTGCCGCAATTGGAGATGGCTGAACTAAAGCGGCGTTTTTCTGTTGGCGAGGAGTCAGCCACTTCTGAAACTCTGCTTCGGACACAATGTGAATCGGTGCCTTCATGTTATAGTGCCCTGTTCCGCAGAGTTGATTGCAGGCAAGTTGAAAATCACCGGTCTGCGTGGCCTGGAACCAGACCCAGCCGATCGTGCGCCCGGGAACGCAATCCTGATAGATGCGGAATTCAGGCACGTAGAAGGAGTGAATCACGTCGCGCGAGTGAAGCAGGACGTGGACGGGTCTGCCGACGGGGATCACCAGATCCGTGCAGATGACATCCTGTGCGGTTGCGGGATTTTCCGGATCGGTCCCGAAGGGATTCTGCGGCGTGATCTTTCGGACATCCATCGGGGCAAGCTTCCCACTGATGCCGGGGTAACGCATCTGCCAACCAAACTGATAACTCGAAACATCGATCGTCAGGGAGTTTTCAGGCGCGGTGACATGGATCTGTTCCCAGATCCGATTGCTATAGATAGCAAGGGCTAGAAAGATAATTGTAGGAGCTGTCGTCCAAATGATCTCGAGAGTATTGTTACCATGGCTGTAATGGGCGGGGACCCCTTCACGTCGACGGTAGCGGATCAGATAATAGATGTAGGTTCCCTGAGTTAGCACGAAGACCAAAGCAGTCAGCCAGAAGATGATCTTGATGATCGAGTCAACCTGCAGACCGGTGGTCGTGACACAGGGAGGGAGCCCATAGACGTTTCCACTTCGCTCCTCTGCGGAGGCCACTCCGGCGCTCAGAATGGATGCAAGAAAAACCCCTGTGGTGAGAAAAAGGGAAGCCGTCCTTTTATTGAGAATGTCACGGGAGATGGTCTTGATCATTTTTTAACCGGTGCAGGAGCTGGCATGTCGGTAGTTTTCACAGCCGGCATGGCCATCAATTGTTCTTGGGTGTAAGAATCGGAGACACTCGCTGTCTCTTTTCTGATTTGGGAGACAAAAGTCGGGGTGATCGCGGGCGCATTGTTTCCCCAGTCGGAACGGATGTAGGTGAGGATATTGGCGATCTGTTCATCGGTAAGCTGCTTCCAGGGAGCCATCGCATTGTTATAAGCCTGACCCTTGACCATGAAATGCCCCTGAAGACCGTTCAGTACCAGCATCACCAAGTGATTGTCTCCCATGTTGCCTTGGGCCAATACAAACTCGCTTCCCGCAAGCGGCGGGAACTGACCGGAAACTCCCATTCCGCTTGGTTGATGGCAGACAACGCAATTCTGGGTATAGAGCCGCTTGCCGACAACCTTAGGGTCGACAGGTGCTGCCGCAGCGACGCCTCCACCAGCCCAATTCACAGCATTCGACTCATAGACCTCCTGATTAAAGCCCCCGCTGTTAAAGGCAAGGTAGAAAGCCCCCCAGCAGAGAGAGAGCATGAAGGCACCGACAAGCCATGGCGAGAGGGGCCTGTTGGTATCCTCGGATCTCTGCTCTTGGTTATGATTGTGGTGATCTTGATTCACGGCGATTCCTCGTATCGTCTTATTTTGTAACCCCTATCTTCTTCACAGGAGCCTCCGGCAATGGATAATCATGACGTAGAGAGAGGAGATAGGCGACTAGGTTCTTGGCATCAGTCGTCGGAATCACCTCATATCCCTCCTTGGGAGCATCAGTCCCGGTGAGTTCGAGTGCCTGATCGGACTTCTGACCCTGGATTTTACGGACAAGGAAGAGGTCGGTGAAGCGCGGCATCAACGAACCTATGCAGACGGTTGAGGGTCGGTAGAGGTGAACAAAGTGCCATTTCGCATCGGGACGGCGGACTCCGATATTCGAGAGATCCTGTCCAAGGCGACGAGATCCTAGGTAAGCAGTGCTGTCCCGAATATAATCCCGAGCAACCGAGGGGCGGGAGCCCCATCCACGATCGACATCCGAAGTCGTGATGCTCAGTTGTCGTATTTGCTGGCTGTGGCAGGAAATGCAGCCTTCTGTGGCATAGACACGCTGTCCGGCGATTGCTTGTCCGCTGTAAGGTGGAGGGAAAGTTCCTCCACTGTCAGGGTCTGGGACCGGCGTCAGTCGGCCGAGTTGGAGGGAGGGATAGGCCACGAGTCCTAACCATGAGGTCAGGAAAACCAGAAAGATGCCACTCAGCAGCGAAGGGAGACGATGCATGTTATTTCCCGGGTTGCTTGTTAAAGAGGTAGTCAGCCGCAAGGGCGCGGGTGATATTCATGGCTAGCGTCAGGGACCCCGCAAGGAGAAGCAACTGAGCCACGCACTCCATCAGGTGGAAAGGATAGGAGTAGGAGGTGATGTTGAGGAAAGAGACTGTGGGGTCTGCAAGTGCGATTCCAGTAAAGAGACCACCCAGCAGCAGCAAGGTGACCAGCATGGCTATTCCGACTAGGGTGAGAATGTAATGACGCCCAGTAAGCACTGGAGACCAGCAGTCGCGCCCGAGCAGTTGGGGAAGGGACTCGTAAAGAACAGCGAAAAGCGGCAGTGAGATTGCCCCGAGAATCCAGAACTGCGTCTTGGCCTCTGTGAAGGCTGTGAATCGAAGAACTCCGCTTACACTTGGCAGGGAAGCAAGCGCACCAATTAATCCAACTGAGATCAGTGAATAAAGACCCATGAGAATAAAACGAACGGGATAGCTTTCTTGCACCAAAGCTTCATTGCGGGACATTCCTAATAGGTTCATTGAGACCATGAAGACCGGTATTAGAAAAAGGACTCCGGCTACCACACCGGCCGACGTCATCCATGCTGGGACGGGACCTCCGATCAGGCGGTCCATCCCGTTCCATCCCCCAATAAGAAGCATCATCCAGAAACCGAGAGTTGCCAGATTACGACGGTTCAGATGGCTGCTAAGAAGTCTGGGAAGGAGTGCATAAGCCCCGGAAAGCGCGACTGGCAGCAGCCATAGGGCAAGCAAACTTCCACAATACCATGACTGGATCGGGCCCTGAGCGGATGCCTGGATCGGCTTCCAGACAAGCAGGAGATTGGCAGTGCCATAGACCCAAGGGAACCAGCAAAAGGCGGCGACGAGATACCATTGGGCTACCTCAGCACGGCCCGTGCTTCGGCGATCAAAGAGAAGAACCGCCCAGATACCGATGAGAAGGAAGGAGAGCAGCAGCATGGCCGAAGCCCAATGAGGATACTCGAGCCACTCCACACCAGTGCTATATCCTGCAAAGATGGCCAGCGTTCCCAGCAGGACGGCGAGGTTCCAGAGCACCGTAGCGCTGATGATCAGCGTGCGGAGCAATGAGCCTCCGAATCCCTGACTGGTCTCTCCGCCAAGGGGACGCCCACAGAGGCGGGCCATCAGCCAAATCCCGGCTCCAAGCGCCGCCTGGGAAGCCCAACCGTAGAGCATCAAATCACGCGCCATCGGAGCAAGCCGCCCATAAGTCATGAAACTGATATTTCCCAAGAATCCGGGAGCGATTAATTTGACGGAAACGATCAGGGAGAGAAGCGTTCCGATGACGAGCCAGTGAATCGCATTTCCGAAGAGGATGATGACCGGCAGGCGGACCGAGGCATCGATAGAGCGTTTGTCGATGGGTTTCAGACCTGGTTCCACATGATGTTGGGAAGTCGATGTGCTCATGGTTGCTCCTTTGCTGCAGTGGCCTGAAGGGATGGGAGAACCAGTTCCATCGCCCTTCTGACGGGGATATGCACGATCCCTTTGGCCTTGTCATTCCAACCGTAGGTGCTCAAAGAGTTTGAGTCTGCTGCTTGAAGTTCGATCAGATTTTTTGTTCTGAGGGTCGCGCGCTCCAGATCCTCGCTCTCCGTGGCCGTATCGGTCCGGTTCAGCCAGAAAGCACCGAGCGCTGCCGCAAGCATGACAAGAAGAACTCCAAGTAAAAGCAATATTCCGAAAGAGGGTCGCTTCGGTTTGGAAATGGTCGTGTGATCTTGGTTCATCAGTCGATGTAGTTGACGGCCTCGGCCAAGCGGGGGTCACGGGAAGGCCAGAGTGGGTAATCTCCCAGACGCTTCAGGAAAACCGCCCCGAGGGTGCACCCAATGGCAAGCAGTGCAACGATATCAAGCACTGCCGGGTGAAAGCCCTCCGGGTGAAGAACGGGAAGTATCATGGTGTAGACATCAAGAAGATGCATGGCCAGGATCCATCCGGCGACCAGACTGAGAAAGATTGGGTTGGCTTTCGGAGCCCTGAAAAGAAGTAGGGTGAAGGGAACTAGGAAGTGGCCGACTACAAGGATGATCCCCAGCACATTCCACGATGCGGAAGAGCGCAGGACGTAGTAGACGCTCTCATCAGGGATGTTCGCATACCAGATAAGCATGTATTGGACGAAGGCTATCCACGACCAGAGAAGCGTAAAACCAAGCAGTAACTTACCAAAAGCGAAGTTATGCTGGGTGTTGAGAATCCCCTTCAGGTATCCCCCGGAACGGAGTGCATTCGCTAACAGTATGATGACGCAAAGGGCGGCGAGAGCACTGCCGGAAAAGATGTAGATTCCCCAGATTGTGGAGTTCCATCGATAGTTAAGCCCCATGATCCAGTCGAAAGACCAGAAGGTGAGGGCGATGGCTCCGACGGGAATCATGAAAAACGCAACACGGCGGTTGCGGATCGTATGAATGGCCGCGCCGTCAACATCCTGGGCCAGCGAGTTGCGCCGGAGCGTCCAGGCCACCCCGCAGAAGAGCAGGAAATAGAAGAACGTGCGCAACCAGAAGAAATTCACATTCAGGTAGGCCGCCTTCTCCGCGAGTTCGTGGTCATGAGCGGGGGACAAGGCCATCCAACTCCAGACAAGATTCGCGACAAAAAGGAGTGGAACCAAGAGGAGTGTGAGGAGGGGAAAAAGGCAGGCAATGTTTTCCAACTGACGGCGGATGCCAAGACTCCATGCGGCGTCAACCGCATGGTGGACAATCACCCAGAAGATCGATCCGATTAAGATCGTGAAGAAGAAGCATCCTGCGAAGAGCCAGGAGAAGGCGAACTGCTTGGGGTCTGAAATGCCCAGGATCAGGGAAAGAACAAGGGTGGCGAGCGCAGCGATGCAAAGGCCGACAAATCGCCCTCCCACATGCTTGTAATCAAACGTCTCCGGGGCAGGAAGCGTTCCGGAGACTGCATGCGCTTCGGCGGGGAGGCTTGTTTTCTCGGTGCTCATGGGACGGATGGAGAGGCTCAGGGCTTGGCGGGGGTTGTGGCCATGCCGCTCTCCCCAAGCAGGGCCTGATCGGCTTCCGGCACGTCGTTGAGCGAGGCATTCTGGGAGCGCTGAAGTGCGCGGATATAGGCGACGATAGCCCATCGATCGGGAATCTGGATGGTGGAGCCATAGCCCAGCATGGTGTTTTTGCCATTCACGATCGTGTTGTAGATTTCCCCGTCGGTCATGTCACGGATGCGTTGTTGATTGAAACTAGCCACCCCCACCAAACCATATTTTGTAGCGATACCATTGCCGACTCCTGTGGCACCATGACAGACAGCACACTGGATCTGGTAGCGTTCCCGTCCCCGTGCTAGAGTAGCCATGGTTGCAGAAAATGGAAGCCCGTTGCCCCAGTTCGTCCCATTCTTGCCGGTGTTGGCATAGTTCTCACTTCCCTTGAAAAGCACCACTTGGTAGGGGCTTCCCATCGTGGCTCCCTGGGCGGAGTCGATGGATTGAGGTTTGTCGAGAGGTTGGGTGTATCCGATCGGCAAGGTTCCGCTTACAGGATCGCGAGCCCCGCGGCCATCCGCATAAAAATCACTGGGGGCCTGTGCCTTGACCTTAGCCTGACGAACCATGTCCGGGAAAATTTCAATCGGAGGACGCTTCGTCTTGTGAGGTAGAAAGGAATAGTCGCGCAATCCGACAATGGAGACCACCAGGATTGTGATTAGAACAAGGAGAAAGAGGAAATAGCGTACCATGGGTGTGGTCAGTTGCCCTGTGGGGGTTCCAAGGCCTCCTGATGGATGGCGGTGATATCACCTGCGCCAAGTTCATGGAGCAGTTCGGTCAGGCCGAAGTTGGAGAATTTCTTGTCACGAGCCTCGACGGCAAGGAAGAAACCGCGCGAGGCCTGCTTGGCAAAGAGGTCCCACGCAAACATCGGATTGTTCAACCTGGGCATTCCTCCCAGCAGGATCATTCCAAAAACCGCCGTGATGGCACCGATCATCAGGGTCAGGGCCACGACGATGGGGATATATTGGGGAAGAGCCAGCAGGTTGAGCGGCTTGCCATCCACAACAAGTGGATAGATCAGTGTGCTGGGGATGATCTCCATCAAGAGGGCGATCAGGATCCCCGAGGCACCCCCTCCCAGGACAAGGAAGCTGAGGATGGACTTGGGAAGCCTCATGGACTCGGCCAACCCGTGAACGGGATAGGGAGTGAAGCATTCGTAGGCGGTGATCCCCTCGATTTGAAGGCGTTCGACAGCTCCCACAAGGGCTTCGGGTGTGTCGAAACGGGCTCCAATCGCGTAGAGTGGCTCATCCTTGGAGCCTGCAATGGGAAGATGATGACTCATCTTAGTGGCCCTCCCCTGCTGAGTTGCCCGGTTGAGTGCCCGGAAGGACTGCCTTGAGTTCATTCATGCTCATGATCGGCACGAACCGAATGAAGAGCAGGAAGAGGGTAAAGAAAATGCCAAGAGTGCCGGTCGCTGTCAGGATGTCGATGATCGTGGGATGAAAATCCTTCCAAGAGGAGGGAAGAAAGCCGTGGGTGAGTGTCGAGGTGACTATCATGAAACGCTCGAACCACATGCCGACGTTGCACAGAATAGCGAGAATGAAGACCAGCGGGAGGCAGCGGCGAACCGCCTTGAACCAGAAAAGCTGCGGAATCGTCAGATTGATCGTCAGGCAGGTGATTGCATACCAAGCGCTACTGCCGGTGAAGCGCTCCCAGAATGCACCCCGTTCGAAGGGGTTGGCGCTATACCAGGCATTGAAAAGCTCAATGACATAGACGTAGGCCACGCACGATCCCATCATCAGAAGAAGCTTGCAGACCTTATCGAGTTGAGATGGTGTGATCAGATCCCTGAGCTGTGGATAGATCAGGCGTAAAGGGAGCAGTAGCGTGAGAATAGCTGCACTGCCGCTGTAGACTGCGCCGACCATGAAATAGAAGGGGAAAATTGTGGCGTGCCATCCGGGCACCACCGAGGTGGCGCAGTCCGAAGCCACGATCGTGGTGACGGTGACCACTAGAACGGATGTAAGCCCGGCTAATAGGACATACATCATCTCGTAATGTCGCCACTGGCGCGCCGTTCCCAGCCATCCTAGGGAAACAATGCCATACGCAAACTTCCGCACCTTTGTGGTGGCGCGGTCACGTAGCACTGCCAGGTCGGGGATCATTCCGGCAAACCAAAAGAGTGAGGAGACCGTGAGGTAACTGGTAACGGCAAAGACATCCCAGAGAAGGGGACTCGAGAAATTGGGCCACATACCATAGCTGTTTGGAATAGGAAAAAGCCACCAAACCATCCAGACGCGTCCGATGTGAATCGCGGGATAGACTCCGGCACAGATGATCGCAAAGACTGTCATCGCTTCAGCGGCACGGGAGATGGAAAGGCTCCATTTTTGACGAGTCAGAAAGAGCAGAGCAGAAATGAGCGATCCGGCATGCGCCATTGAAACCCAGAAGATGAAGTTGGTGATGTCCCAGGCCCAGAAGCAGGGGTTGTTTGAACCCCAGACACCGACGCCGGTCACGATCATATAAAGGATGCAGGCGCCCCCAATAGCAGCGAATGTCCCAGTGAAGGTGATCGCAGCATACCACCAAAGAGGAGTTTTTCCCTCAACAATAGAGCAGACGGCATCCGTCACCCAGAGGGGACCACGGTTGTTGAGCACTTGGGGAGGACGTTCAAGAACTCCCAAGTCCGGGGATGGGGAGGCTGCTGGGTTCATGGTGGAAGCGGTGGACATGCCGGTTTAAGCGTGTTCTTCGCGGCGGTTGGCGGCACCGACCAATTCGGCTCCGGGCATCGCAGGGTTGGGATTTCGGATCCTTGCCATATAGGTGACGCGGGGGCGGGTGTTCAGGTAGGATAGCGAGGAATAGGTGCGCGGGTCATCCTTGAGCTTGGAGACGGGGCTCTCGGGATCCCTAATGTTTCCGAAGACGATGGACTCCGAGGGGCATGCCTGCTGGCAGGCTGTTTTAAAGACGGGCATCGGTGTCTTGGTGACATCGCTTGCCCCGGCCTGAACTGACCGTGAGATCTTTGCTTCCTCGATGCGCTGGATGCAAAAGGTGCATTTTTCCATCACGCCGCGCATGCGGACCGTCACGTTTGGATTCTTCGACATCTTGAGGCTGTCGGCCATTCCCTTGGGTGCAAGCGGACCGTAGTAGAGTTCGTCAAGTGGACGCTCGTTGTAGTCGAACCAATTGAAGCGCCGGACTTTCCAGGGACAGTTGTTTGCGCAGTAGCGGGTGCCGATGCAGCGGTTGTAGGCCATTAGGTTGAGTCCCTCCTCACTGTGAACGGTTGCGTTGGCCGGGCAGACCGCCTCGCATGGCGCGCTTTCGCACTGCTGGCACATGACCGCCATCGGGATCATCTCCAGGCTCTCCTCCTTGTGATCGGCACTCGAGAACCAGCGGTCGATGCGAATCCAGGCCATATCACGACCTCGGCGTACCTGATCCTTGCCGACGACGGGGATGTTGTTCTCCGCCTGGCAGGCGACAATGCAGGCGTTGCAACCGATGCAGGAGTTCAGGTCGACGGAGAGACCCCACTGGAGATCCGAGGTAAGTGGGGGATTGGGGTAGATCGAGACGGGTTTAAGCTGTTCCCCATCCATTTCTGAGGCGAATCCGGGACTCTTCTTGAAGGTCTCAAGCGTTCCTTCCCGCGCAATGTCGCGCCCCTCCATGTTCTGGTGTTCCTGGGTGCGGGCAAAGACATAAGGGGCGCAAGGCAGGGCCTCAACCTTGACTCCGCGTCGAAAACCGAGACCCGATGAGCGCAGGGGATAGGCGTCGAAGCCGACCTTTTCCATGACATGCGAGTTGCCTTGACGACCGTAGCCGAGAGCAATGCTGACCGATTTGTCAGCGTGTCCGGGAGCCACTAGGGCGGCGGCCTGCACCGAACGGTTGCCGGCAGTGATCTTCACAAAATCGCCATCCTTGACGCCCAGCATGCGGGCATCCGCCGGACTGAGAAGGGCGGCGTTGTCCCAGACAAGTTTGGTGACGAAATCGGGAGTCTCCTGAAGCCATGAGTTTCCGGCATAGCGCCCGTCATCCACGCTCGAACTCCTCAGGAAGACCACCTCGAATTCCCCGGAAAGATCACCCGACGGCGAGGTGCTTCCTGATGTCTTGAGCGCGGCAAGGGCGGTCTCCTGATTGAAGGCCGGATTGACCACGGGCCATTGTGTTCCCGAGGCAAAGCCATTTCTTAGGAAAGCATTCCACGCCCCGGCGGTGGAATCATGGGAGTAGGAGTTGAAAGTCGTTTGAACAGCAGTGAGTCCGTCGGCTTTTTCCCCAGCAAGTTGGGTGAGGATCTCAACAGTCGAGACTCCGTTCCACAGAGGGAGAATCATCGGTTGAACCGGGCAGATCGTGCCGTCGAAGGATCTGGAATCCCCCCAGCGTTCCAAATAATGGGCGGCGGGAACATGCCAGTGGCAAACCTTGCTGGTTTCATCCTCAAAGAGGCTGAGGTGGAGTGTTTGCGGAATGGAAGAGAGCAGGTTGGGAAAGTCAAGGCCGGGAGGTGCGGAGTGGACCGGATTGTTGCCGAGGATCAGCAGCGTCTTCACCGACCCTGCATTGATGGCGGAGCACAGATCTTCAAGGGTGGGACCGGGATTTCCGTTAGTCTGGCCGGCCTTGACCGTGGAGCCGAGATTTCCAATAGAGGAATTGATCGCCATCGTCAGGATCAGCACGGCCTTAGTTTGCTGAGCACCTGCGATCACGATGCTCCTCCCACGGGCGGAGATCAGGTCATCGGCAACGCCATTCAACCAGGACTTCTCAAAGTCTCCCGGTTGGGAGGCGTTCATGGATTCGGAAGATGACTGGAAGGCCTTGCTCAGTGCTGCCAGATTGGAGTCACTGGTCTTGACTGCAATAATTCCCGCAAGGGTTGCGGCAAAGTCCCCGATCTCGCTAGAACGGACGCGGAGGCGATGATCTGCCATGCCTCCGGTCAGGCTGAAGTGGTTCTCGGCCACATAGAGGCGGTTCATCTTCTGTCCGGGGTTGCGACGCTGAGCAAACCCCCTTGAAAACCCGAGTCCGTAAGCCGCCGGATTCAGGAAGTCGCTGTCCATGGAAAGGATCACGTCGGCCTGTTGAAAATCATAGATCGGTTTGAGACCCGCTCCCAGTGAAGCCGCATTGGCCGCCTCCGATTCCCGGATCGAAATCGCCTCATCGGCCACCCAGATAAGTTTTGGGAACTGCTTGGAGATCGAGGCATGAAGACGGTTGATAGTCGGGGAATGATCCCTTCCGACAAGAACAGCGATTCCCTCTCCTGCGGTCTCACCCGCCTTGCTCCTGATATCAGCAAGGAGGTTGTCGAGTTCTGAGCGGTTGGACCTGACGGAATTGAAGGTGATCTCCTTGGAGCGGTTCGGGTCGTAGAGATCAAGGACTGAAGCCTGGGCAAAGGCATCGGTCGAGCCATTGCTCGCGGGATGTAGTGGATTTCCCTCAATCTTGGTGGGACGACCATCGGTGGTTGTGACGATCAGCGGCACGGCTCCCACGGGAGAGGGCATGGAACTTGCGTAATAGAGGAACTTTCCGGGAATCGTCCATTCCGCGCTCTTGGCAAAGGGTACCAGATGGGCCTCGGGGCGACGGCACCCTGTCAGGCCGACTCCCGTGATTGCGGTGGCCGCACCCATGAGACGAACGAAATCACGGCGGGAGAGTCCGGATGGCCCTGCCTCGTTCCCCGTGGCGGCATCCGAGAATTCACGGCCCAGACCCTCGTTGAAGATCGCAGAATTTTCACGTTCATCCAAGGAACGCCAAACAGTCGGACTTGTATCCCTCTCTGGATGTGGAAAAATCTTTTTCATCGGTGACATCCTCCGCAGTTGACGGGTGGATTGACCTTCCACTCCTCTTTGAATTTGGTTCCCATCTCCAATTGGTCGGCCGGCGTCGCGGGATGCCAGGACATGTTGAAGATCTCGGAAGGTGGACGAAGGAAGTTTTCAGGTGCTCGGTGGCAGTCTAGGCACCACTTCATGCTCAGGGACTCCGCCTCATAAACCACGCTCATTTCGTTGACCGCGCCATGGCAACTGTAGCAACTCACGCCGCGGTTCACGTGCACGGCATGGTTGAAGTAAGCGTAGTCCGGCAATCTGTGGATCTGGACCCAAGGGATCGGCTGTCCGTTCTGCCAGCTTTCGCGGACAGGTGCCAACCGCGGGCTGTTGGGAAGGATCTTACCCTGACCATGGCAGTTGATGCAGGTCTGGGTGGTCGGCAGGTTGGAGTGGGAGGCCACCTCCACAAAGCTGTGACAGTAACGACAGTCCATCCCCAACTGTTTGACATGCAGGGCATGGGAGAAAGGAACCGGTTGATCGGGTTGGTAGCCGACGCGGGTATACTTGGGGGTGAAATAATACCAGACCCCGAGCGTGATGGGTGCACCGATGACAAGTCCGCACACAAGCAACTGTAGCGGCAGCCAATTGGCCCATCTGGGGAAAAAATTCGACATTCGGGTTGTGTAAGAGGCCCGGATGGTGGGATTCGCAGGCCAGAACAGAGTAGAAAGTCAGCGGCTGATGGCAAGAAATTTGCCGCAAAAAATCATTGGAAGCATTAAACTGGAATTCAGAAAGTCTTGAAGAGAGGAGTAAGAATCTTGGTTTGTCATCCGGCTGTCTTGAGTTCCTGAGTTTCCTATTTTCTCCGCACCGCTATGATGGCGATTTATTAGCCCACTACTTCCATGAAAAAATCTCTCCGTCTTCCTTTTTCGCTTTTGCTTGCAGTGTTTCTTTCGGCAGTGCCACTCCGGGCCTTGCCCAAGGCCCAACTTGATCTTCCAAAGGCAGCACTTGCCCTTGGAACCAACTCACTGAATGCCCAGATTGCGGCCGATGATGCCTCGAGGGAACTCGGATTGATGGCCCGTAAGGGACTCGAACCGGATGAGGCGATGGTGTTTGTCTTTCCACAGCCCAGATCCGTTAATTTCTGGATGAAGGACACGCCGATCCCTCTCTCGATCGCGTATATTTCGGCTTCCGGTAGGATTCTTGAAACCCACGAACTCAAACCGCTCGACGAGACGCCCGTCCCCAGCGCATCAAGCTCGGTTGTCTATGCCCTGGAGGTCCCCCAAGGTTGGTTTGTTGCCCACGGCGTCCTAGCGGGGGATCAAATCTCAGGGTTGCCTTCTGCCTCCACCGCGAAGTAAGCGACGCCTGAAGATAACTTCCAACTGCTTGATTGATCGAGGGGGTTTCAGATTCAAAAAGAAGGGGGAGTGTGAGCCCCCCCTTCCCATTTCAAATCATCCTGCTATTTTTACCCAACTTTCGGAAACTTTCTAGAACTTCCAATTAAGACCAGCTGAGATTGCTTGGCTGAAGATCTGAGCGTCACTATTGATCAAATTACAGACTGCATAGGCACTCAGGCTCTTGGTGAGCAGGAGATTACCACCGATCCCGGCAATGTATTGATCACGCCCTGCATTGGTGGTCTGATAGTTGTAGTTTTGTCCTAGGATCGATGAATTCACTCCATAATCCTTCTGAAGGAATTCATGCTGCCATGCGAAGCTAAGGAAGGGTTGGAGCTTCACTCTCTGGGTCAAGTCGATATTGTAGGAAGCTTGGCCACCGAGGGTGTAGAGAAGGCTGGAGGCACTCTGTGAGCCAATGTTCTGGTCGAGAATGTGGCTGCCACCGGTCTCTTGGGCGCCACCAAGATGCATGTAGGTGTATTGGAGACTTGTGGCGGGGCCAAAGGTCAGCTTGCCCGCCTTGAACTCATAACCGGTACCATACATGGAGTCGAACTCCCCGCCTGACACCGAACCTTTGGTCATGTTACTGAAGTTGGAATCGTTGCCAGCGATGCTGATCCCATGATTAACGGTAACGTTGTTGTAAGCCCCGCCGATAATGCCATCGTTATACCATCCACCTTGGCGATACTCACTGAAGAGGCCGTAGCGAACACTGTTGTCGGTTGCCGAACTGCCACCGCCATTGGAACCGGTGAAGTTTACCTTGGTGCCTTGATAGCCTGCGTAGGGGCCAACGCTTAGGTTCCTGCAGAGCTCATAACTGGCGCCAACCTGCACACCACCGGCGTAGCTGTTGTAGCTTGGGAGATTATTGACGGACTGTGCCTGAGACCACATGCCGTTTCCATCAACGAAGGTAACCCACTTCTGATTAGGCTCCGCTACAGGAGTCATGACCTTCTTTCCCCCATCTGAGACGGGGACAACGGACTGGCCGTCTGTCGTTCCGTGACGGACAGCCCAGAGGCGCTGTTGGATCTGGGTGTTCTGAACGTTCGCGCTGTTAAAGAGGATCGTCGGGAGCGTTGTGTAGAGACTGGGACTAAGTTGATTTAGGAACTGCTTGTAGAGAGAAGATTGTTGCTGAACGCTCGGATTGGTATCACCCAATCCGTAAATAACGTAATAAATTCGGAGAATTGCATTGTAAGCTTCTTTGAGTTGGCTGCTCAATCCAGAACCGCTGACTAAGCCAGTGATGGGGTCAAAGCTAATTGTTCCTGCTGCTAGAGAGCTAATGATTGCGTCGACATTAGCTGCGGTAAAAACCTTTCGCTCGATTCCGTTCCAGAACGCTGTATCCAAATTTACCTGATTTTGGGTGAATCCATGAGCTCCTTGTTGAAGGAATCCGGGAATGGCGCCATTCGTATCAGCGTTCGTATTTTGAGCCGACGCAGTGAGCGCCAAGCCAAGTGAACCCAACAGCGAATAGACCGCAAGTCGGAGTGTTTTGAGGGGAGCCATTGTTAGGGCGTTGATTTTATGGTTTGCATCACAACCCAGAGCGGTTCTGGTAGGATTTTAATCCTAGATACTGTCACTAGTGTCCGGTTGAGAGGGTGATTGGTTTTTGTTGATACTTCAAGATGAGTGAGTTGCGATCCAAAATGGATGTGAGGGATTTGAACTTGGAGAGTCGTTTGGTGACGATCTGTGGCAATGAACACCGGCCGCTACGTCCTCTCCCAAGTCCTCGATCTGGTCCACTGGCAGACTCTCTCCCGTTTGGTCCAACGCTACGACGCGGAGAGCAAAGTTCGGCATTTCGGTTGCCGACAGCAGTTGATCTGTATGGCTTTTGCGCAGTTGACCTGGAGGGAAGGATTGCGCGACATAGCCACCTGTCTCAACGCCCGGAGCGAAGCCCTCTACCATCTTGGTTTTCGAGAACGAGTTGCCAAGTCCACCTTGGCCGATGCCAACGAGCAGAGAGACTACCGACTCTGGGAGGATCTTGCCAAAGGACTCATGCGCAAGGCGCGTGTCCTCTACGCCGGAGAGGATCTCGGATTGGAACTGGAGAACACGGTTTACGCTCTGGATTCCACCACGATCGATCTCTCGCTGAGTCTCTTCCCATGGGCCGATTTTCGAAGCACCAAAGCTGGGATCAAGATGCATACCCAGCTCGATCTGCGAGGCCCTATCCCGACATGCATCCACATCACCGGAGCCCGCAATGCCGATGTTCACTGGCTCGACGACCTTCTCTTCGAAGCGGGTGCCTTCTACGTGATGGATCGCGCCTACATGGACTTTGCTCGGCTTGCTCGTATCGTTTTGGCAGGCGCCTTCTTCGTCACTCGCGCCAAGAGCAATCTTCGCTTTACCCGTCATTACTCGATGCCGAGGGATTGCTTGGAGGGCGTTCTCAGCGATCAAATTGGATCTCCATCGCTTCTCAAAGCAGCGGCCGACTTCCCATATCCTCTGCGCAGGGTGCGCTACTTCGACAAGGAGACGGCCAAGCATCTTGTCTTCCTCACCAACAACCTGGAGATCTCCGCTCTCACCGTGGCCAAGCTCTACAAGTCGCGATGGCAGATCGAACTCTTCTTCAAATGGATCAAAGGCCACCTGCGCATCAAACACTACTTCGGCTCCAGTCCCAATGCGGTGAAGAGCCAGATCTGGATTGCAGTGGCCGTTTACTTGATGGTGGCCATCCTTCACAAGCAGCTCCAACTCCCTGGCAGACTCCACAGAACCTTCCAGCTTTTGAGCATTCATCCCTTTGAGAAA
>SESA01000109.1_pt1 | contig 56422 bp, 51 predicted proteins | sample 3171451 | NCBI WGS metagenome assembly SESA01 (sample SAMN06051862, study PRJNA518727) | freshwater metagenome | biome: subpolar coniferous forest; feature: holomictic lake; material: water; isolation source: holomictic Lake 227, 8 m depth | place: Canada: near Kenora, Ontario | collected...
GTCGTGGTAGACCACCACGTTGATAGGTTCCGGGTAAAAGCGCAGTAATGTGTTCAGCTCAGGAATACTAATATCCCGTTTGGCTTGATCATTTACTTTTCTAACACACCGTCGCGTAGCTTAAGCACTACGCGACGGTAGCTAGAGATTATTTTTCCGTTCGTTTGATCGAAAATTTGTATTGCAACCTGTATGTAGATGTCAGAGAATCAAATGCTCTTTGAAATCCTGGCAAGAAAAAGAATGTCGCTAGAAATCTGGCGGATTTGAGTGCGGTTTGGCCCCCCCGAAGGCGCAAGCCTCCCCCCAATCAAATCTGTCTTCAACTCCGCCAGATTTCTGGTGACCTTAGCGCAGTGGCCCCACCCGTTCCCATTCCGAACACGGAAGTGAAACGCTGCAGCCCCGATGGTAGTGCATCTATAGGTTGTGCGAGAGTAGGACGTTGCCAGTTTAATGACCCTCAGTCGTCTAAAAGCGACTGAGGGTCTTTTTTTGTTTGCGGGGCATTTTCACTCGCCTCCAAACGCGATTTACAAGAGCTTCGAGCGTCGCCCGCAGCCAGCAATGAACCGCTCCGTTGCCATTTTTGCATTTTTCGCCTTCACCGCATGGGTCTCGGGAGAAGGTATCCCCAAAGGCTTTATCGTGATGGAGTCCTCGCACTCCCCCGATCACCGCTATGGCGTGACCGTTCCTGTCTTCGACTTGGAACATCCTGAAAACGGACCCGCCGATTTGCGAAATGGTCTCGTGGAGTTGAAAACCGGTCGCGTTCTGGCAAAAATTCAAGCGGAAGAAGGATATGACCGTCTCCTAAATTTCAGAGAAACCCTCCCGGCCCGTTGGTCGGCAGACAGCGCTCTGCTGGTCTGGACTGTGGCAGGGAAGTGGTTTCCGACGGCTCTGGTCGCTCTAAAAATCGAAAAAGGCGAAGCAAAGTGGCAGGTGGACATTTTGAAAACCGCCCAAAACGCCATTCTCGCTCGCACGAAAAAAGCGGCACCGCGGCAATATGCGGCGACGAAAAAGCAGAATGCAGGAAACGGCTCCGCCTATCCCGAAGGTTTCACCGTCGATGCCGCTGTGCTGGACCCTATTTCGTTCCCGTTGCGTGTTCATGCGACGCTCACGGCCAACCCGAAACAAATGGAAAGCCTCATCAACCTGGATTCGCATTTAGACGCCGTCATTACTCCGGAAGGAAAATTTGTCGTGACGGACTTTCAGCTTGAGAAAAAGCGGGAGTGAAATGCCGCTGACGGGGAAAAGGGGATATTTTTCCTACGTATTGGTTCCCGCCTTCCGAATTGACCTCGACCCGCGCGTCCTTTAGGCTGGCAGGTCTTCCATGAAGATTAAGCGCGCACTTATTTCTGTTTCGGACAAAACCGGGCTGGCTGACTTTGCCCGTGAACTCACCCAACTTGGGATCGAAATCATCTCCACCGGCGGCACCGCCAAACTCCTGCAACGCGAGGGGATCGCGTGTACGGAAATCTCCGATTTTACCGGCTTCCCCGAGATGCTCGACGGCCGGGTGAAAACCCTCCACCCGAAGGTCCACGGCGGTCTGCTTTACCTGCGCGACAACCCGTCCCATGTTGCCCAAGTGGAAGCCCATGGCATCCAGCCCATCGATCTGGTCGTCGTCAACCTCTACCCGTTCGAGGCCACCGTCGCCAAAGAAGGCGTTATCCTGGAGGAAGCCATCGAGCAGATCGACATCGGCGGCCCGTCCATGCTGCGGAGCGCCTCGAAGAACTACCGCTCCGTCACCGTCGTCGTGGACCCCGCGGACTACGAAGACGTGCTGGCCAACCTGCGCGACAACGACGGCGAAACCACCCTCAAGCTGCGCGAACGCCTCGCCATCAAAGTCTTCGTCACCACCTCGAAATACGACGGAGCCATCGCCGCCTACCTCAACAAAGAGCAGGAAACCACCTGCTCTTTTTCCATTTCGCTCCCCTGCGCCGCGCGCCTGCGCTACGGCGAGAACCCCCACCAGCAGGCCGCGCTGTATGGAAATTTCGACGACTATTTCCAGAAACTCCACGGCAAGGAGCTTTCCTACAATAACATCCTGGATATTACCGCCGCCTCGGAATTGATCGACGAATTCGCGGAACCCACCGTCGCCATCTTGAAGCACACCAACCCGTGCGGCGTCGGCGCCGATCCCGACCTGCGCGCCGCGTGGGACAAAGCGTTCGCCACCGACAAACAGGCCCCCTTTGGCGGCATCATCATCTGCAACCGGCCGCTCACCGAGCCGCTCGCCCGGGCCATCAGCGAAATCTTCTCCGAAGTCATTATCGCGCCCGAGTTTGAGCCCGACGCCCGCGCGCTCCTGCAAAAGAAAAAGAACCTGCGCCTGATGAGAAAGCTCGCGCCGTCCCACGCGCAGGGCAACGACCAGGACATCCGCTCCGTCATCGGCGGCCTGCTCGTGCAGGACAAAGACCGGGAGGAACTCAAGGACATCGAGAGCAAAGTCGTCACCAAGCGCCCCCCCACCGCCGACGAAATGAAAGCCATGATGTTTGGCTGGAAGATCGTCAAGCACGTCAAATCCAACGCCATTGTCTACGTCGCCAAAGACCGCACGCTCGGCATCGGCGCGGGCCAGATGTCCCGCGTGGACGCCTCGCGCATCGCCATTTGGAAGGCCAAAGACGCCGGGCTCTCGCTCGCGGGCAGCGTCGTCGCCAGCGACGCCTTCTTCCCCTTCTCCGACGGCCTCATCGCCGCGGCCGAAGCCGGCGCCACCGCCGCCATCCAGCCCGGCGGCTCCGTGCGCGACTCCGAGGTGCTTGCCGCCGCCGACGAGCGCAAACTTGCCATGGTCTTCACCCGCGTCCGCCACTTCCGGCATTAACCTCGTTGGAAATCGAAACAGGACTGACGCAAAGGCGCAAAGAAGAGATTGTATCCTTGGCGGCTTTGGGGCTTTGCGTGAGAATAAATACCCTATGAACACGCTGCACTTGGGGGTCAACATCGACCACATTGCGACGCTCCGGCAGGCGCGTTACCCCGGCATGCTCGACTCGCACAACTGCGAGCCCAACCTTGTCGCCGCCGCCGCCATTTGCGAAAAGGCAGGCGCGTCGGGCATCACCACCCACCTGCGCGCCGACCGCCGCCACATCCAGGACGAGGACGTTCGCCGCCTGCGCGCGAGCCTCAAAACCAAGCTCAACCTGGAGATGGGGAACACGCCCGAGATCCTCGAAATCGCCCTGGGCATCCACCCCGAGGACGTCTGCCTTGTTCCCGAAAACCGGCGCGAAATCACCACCGAGGGGGGGCTCGACGCCGCCGGACAGCGCGAGGCGCTCGCCCCCACCATCGCGCGCCTGCGGGAGGCGCATATTCGCGTCAGCCTCTTTATCGAACCCGACGCCCGGCAGATCGACGCGGCCGTGGCGCTCGGGGCCGAAACCGTCGAGCTGCACACCGGCGCGTTTGCCAACACGTTGGGCGAGCCGCACCAGCGCGAACTGGAGCGCATCCGCACGGCGGCGGCCTACGCCCACGCGCGCGGCCTGCAAGTCAACGCCGGGCACGGCATCAACTACGTCAACATTGCCGAAATCCGCGAAGTGCCGCATCTGGAGGAACTCAACATCGGCCACACCATCGTTTCCCGCGCGATTTTTGTCGGCCTGGAAGCGGCGGTTGCCGAACTGCTCGCCGCCATGCGCGGGTAATTTATTTTCACGCAAAGAAGAGGCAAAAAATCTCAACCAACTCCCTTGGCGTCTTTGCGTGAGATCCTTCTGAACTCCCATCCCATGGAAATCCTAGGCACCGGCATCGACCTTGTGGAAAACGCGCGGATTGCCGCGTCGATTGAAAAATTTAGCGACCGCTTCCTGCACCGGATTTTCACCGATGGGGAGATCGCCTACTGCTCCGCGATGCCCGCCCCCACGCCCCACTATGCCGCCCGGTTCGCCGCCAAGGAAGCCGTTTCCAAAGCCTTTGGCACCGGCATTGGCAAAACGTTGGGGTGGAAGGAGATCGAAATCGTCCGGGCCGATTCGGGAGCCCCCTCCGTGATCTTGCACGGCGGCGGAGCGGAACTGGCCGCGCAACGCGGCGTAAAAAAAGTTTTCGTCAGCCTCACCCACACCGGCGCCTACGCCGCCGCCAGCGCCACCATTGCCGGATGAGCGGTTTCGAACTCGTTCGCCTCAAAAGCGGTCAGCACAGCGTGCGCTGCCGCACCCACAACGAAACCATGCACGTCGGCACCGACCCGTGCACCGAGGCGACGGAATTGCACGTTCGCCAGCAGCGGATCGCCGAACGCGCCGCGGCACAGCCCCGTTCGGGTGCGCCCTTTGTGGTTTGGGACGCCGGGCTCGGCCCCGCCGGGAACGCCATCGCCACCCTGGAAGCCCTGCGCGAGGTCGAGGCCCCGGTCGAGATCCACAGCTTTGAGATTGATACCGGCGTGCTCGCATTCGCCCTGCAACACGCCGAGGCCCTCGGCTACCTCGCCGGATGGGAGCCGCCTGTGCGCACCCTGCTCACCCAAGGGGAGGTCCGCCCCCTGCCGCACGTGTTGTGGCGGCTCCACCGGGGCGACTACCTGGAGCAGCTCCGCCACGCCCCGCCTCCCGCCGCTATTTTTCACGACCCCTATTCGCCCGCCCGCAACCCGGCGATGTGGAGCCTGGAAGTCTTCCGCGCCGCCCGCGAGCGGGTGGCGCGGAATGATTGTTTGCTCACCAACTACACCCGCTCCACCGCCGTCCGCGTCACCCTGGCCCTGGCCGGGTGGTGGGTTGGTCTCGGAGCCGCCACCGGCGACAAGGAGCAGACCACCATCGCCGCCAGCGGTCCGGGGCTCCTGGAGCGCCCCCTTGATGCCGACTGGCTGCGCCGCGTCCGGGCCTCCGCCAACGCCGCCCCCCAGCGCGGCCGCCAGTACGCCCGGGGCCCCATTGACGACGCCGACTTCGCCGCCCTCTGCGCCCTGCCCCAGTTCTCATCTCGTCCCCAAGCACTTGGGACTGCCCTGCCGCGTAGCGGCTCATCAAGCGCGAAGGGCACTTTGCAGAGCCCGTAGGGCAGCGTCTGACTTTTGGCGGGGATCTTCGGGCGGGTATCCTGCGCTCATGGAGCTTGTTTGCCGCCCAAAATCTCTCCTCTATTGTCTTTTCCCAGCAACTTGCCGCTTGATGGGGGGAGTTCCCTCCAGTACAGAATAAGGCAATGGCTCAAGTCCAAACCAGCACCGTATCGGGCGAGATGACCCTGCGCTTCATCCAGTTTGTCCAGATGCATGCCCAAAACGCCTCCTTTTGCCTGGGGCGCATCGGCAATGCGCAGCCGAATCTCGACCTGGCCCGGATGTTGATCGACCAACTCGCCGCCATCTCCGTCAAAACCCAGGGCAACCTGACGCCGGACGAAGAAACCGTGCTCCAAAACGCCCTTACCATGCTCCAAACCGCCTACGAGGAAGTCCGGCAGAAGACCGCCGGAGCCCCCGACACAGGCCGCTGATCTTTTTCCATGCCCGCCAAGTCCTTCAAAATCGGAGCCCTCACCCTGGGCGGCCGCAAACCCCTCTTCATCCTCGGGCCCTGCGTCATGGAGTCGCCAGCGTTCACCCGGCGCATGGCCCGGAAACTCAAGGCCATCTGCGACGACATCGGCGCGCAATTCATCTTCAAAGCCTCCTACGACAAGGCCAACCGGACTTCGGTCGATTCCTTCCGGGGCATCCCCGCGCGCGAGGGGTGCGAGCTGCTCGCCTCCATCGGCGCCGAACACGGCATCCCCGTCACCACCGATGTCCATTCGCCTCAGGAAGCCGAAATCGCCGGGGAATATATCGACGTCCTCCAAATTCCCGCCTTCCTCTGCCGCCAAACGGACCTCATCCGGGCCGCCGCCCAGACAGGCCGCGTCGTCAACGTCAAGAAGGGGCAATTCCTCGCTCCCTGGGACATGCGCAACGTCGCCAAAAAACTGGAACATTTTGGCTGCAAAAAATACTTTTTTACCGAACGGGGCGTGACTTTCGGGTATAATAACCTTGTGGCAGACATGCGCTCATTGTATTGGTTGCGGGAAGGCGGATACTTGGTCATGTTTGACGCGACACACTCCGTTCAGCGCCCGGGCGGCGCGGGAGACAAAACCTCCGGCGACGGAATTCTCGCTCCGGTCCTTGCGCGGGCCGCCGCCGCGGCTGGGTGCGACGGCATCTTTATCGAAACCCACGAAAATCCCGCCAAGGCTCTCTCCGATGGGCCAAACCAAATCCCGCTGGCAAAGTTGCCCGCACTGTTGAAGAAGTTGGGGACGATTCATGAATTGGCTCAATAATTTGAGGACGCTTTTCTCCCCCCGCCCAGCCTCCCTTTCCCGTGGGGCGCTCCTTGTGGCCGCGTGCCTGCTCGCGTTGGGGACCGTCTCCGTGGAAGCGAAGACGAAGAAAACGAAAAAAGACGCCTCGCCCACCCCGGCGGAAAGCCCCTCCTCCAAAACGACCGATAAAACCCTCGACATCCCCATCCCGATCGACCACGAAGCCAAGGGCGTCCGCATCCCCGTCTACACCCCCGAAGGCAAACTGCAGATGCTCTTCGAGAGCGAAATCGCCTTCCGCGTGGACGCCCAACAGCTTCGGCTCACCCAACTGAAGATCGAAACCTATGACGAGGAGGGGAAGCCGGAAATGTCCATCGACATGCCCCAGTCCATGTTCAACCTCAAAAGCCGGATCCTGAGCAGCAATGATCCCGTCACCATCCGGCGGACTGATTTTGAAGTGACCGGAAGCCATATGGTCTTCGACACCCAAACGCGGCAGGGAAAATTCAACGGCCCCGTGCGGATGCTGGTCTACAACGTAAACAATGCAGCGGAAAAACCGCAGGAGAGTGCACCTGGTGAATAAACAGAATCGTCCCCATTATTTCATGGCCGCCGCCGCCCTGGCCGCGCTTCTTCTCCCCGCCGGGAGCGTCCGGGCCGAAAACGGCTTCCGCGTTTCCAACGAGACCGGACTCGAACTCAACGCTCCCGCCCCTGGGCTCAACGTCCCCGCCCCAAAACCGGCCGACGTCAAAAAAGCCAAAGCCCCCCCCGTGGCCGAGGAACGGAAAACGACCGAAATCACCTGCACCGGAGAAACCACCTTTGACGCCAAGTCCGGCATGGCCGTCTTCGTCAAAGACGTCAAAGTGACCGACCCACAGTTTGCCCTCACCTCCGACAAATTGACGGTCTACCTGAAAAAAACCGAGAAAGAACCCGCCAAAGGGACCCCCGGCGCCACGCCAGCCGCTACCCCCGCCCCCTCCGCCACACCCAAACCGGACGCCAAAGCGGAGGCCAAGCCCGATGCCGCCAGCGGCCTGGAACGCGCCGTCGCCGAGGGGCACGCCGTCATCACCCAGGATAAAGTGGACGAAAAAACCGGCGAAGTGACCCACTACATCGGCAGAGCCGCCAAGGCGGATTACAACGCCGTCAACGGGGAAATGACCCTTACCGGCTGGCCGCAGATCCAGCAGGGCCTCAACAACCAGGTCGCCAGCGAGGAGGGGACCGTCATGATCCTGGACCGCGACGGCCACATGCACACCAAAGGCCCCAGCATGACCGTCATCAAATCCGAGACAAAGCCCGAGACCAAGCCCGCCAAAACACCGTGAGCACGCCCACCGCCACCGCCTCCCCCGAAGCCGCCGTCACCGTCCCGGCAGCCGTGGACACCCACCCGATCCTGCGGACCGAGAAACTCGTGAAAGTTTACGGCGGCCGCGCCGTCGTCAACGGCGTGGAAATCCAAATCCACCCCGGCGAAATCGTCGGCGTCCTGGGGCCCAACGGCGCGGGAAAAACCACCACCTTTTACATGGTCGTCGGCCTCGTGCGGCCCAACGGCGGCCGCGTCATCTTCAAAGACACCGACGTCACCAACTACCCCATGCACCGCCGGGCCCGCATGGGCATGGGCTACCTTCCCCAAGAGGAATCCATCTTCCGCAAACTGACCGTCGAGGAGAACATCATGGCCATCCTCGAAACCACCCGCAAGACCAAGCAGGAGCGCCGCCAGCGGTGCGAGGAACTGCTGGCCCAGTTTGGCATCGAGCACGTTGCCAAGCAACAGGCGCTCACCTTGAGCGGCGGTGAAAAGCGCCGGCTCACCATCGCCCGCTCCCTGGTCAGCAACCCGAGCCTCCTTATGCTCGACGAACCCTTCAGCGGCGTCGATCCCATTGCCGTCTACGACGTCCAGCAAATCATCGTCAACCTGCGCAAAACCGGGCTTGCCATCCTGATCACCGACCATAACGTCCGGGAAACCCTCTCCATCGTGGACCGCGCCTACCTCATCTTTGAGGGGCGTGTCGAGAGCGAGGGGACCAAGGAATTTCTCGTCAACGACCCAATCAGCCGCCAGCTCTACCTGGGCGAGCGGTTTTCCATGTGATTTTTGTTCCCAATCAACCCCCAAACAGGAGGAAAAAACCAATGCAAGTAGCCAATGTAAACCTGCCAATCAAAGTCACCGGCCGCCATGTCAGCGTCACTGAGCCGATCAAGGATTACGCTGTCAAAAAGGTGGAAGGGTTGCATCTCGATTTTCCACGCATCATCGAAGTCCAGGTGATTCTTGACGTTCAAAAATACCGGCACATCGCCGAAGTCATCCTCCACTGCGCCAACCACATCACCCTCGAAGCGGTCGCCGAATCCACCGATCTTTACGCCGCCATCGACGAAGTCATGGGCAAAATCGCGCAACAAATGCGGAAATTCAAAACCCGCATCCTGCGCCAAAACCGCCCGCGCCATGCCACGGTGAAGAACTTCAACGAGAAGATCCTCAGCATCGAAGGCTTCGAAGCACACGCTGAAGCCGAGCCGAGCGTCGTCGAAACCGAGACCTACACCGTCCGGCCCATGTATGTGGACGAAGCCGTCCTCCAGTTGGAAGTCTCCAACCGGGAATTCATCGTCTTCACCAACGCCAACACCGAAAAAGTCAACGTCCTCTACCGGCGCAAAGACAAAGGCTACGGCCTCATCGAACCGAATGCCTAGGGGAAAGAGAACGTATTATCCGCAGATTTCGCAGATGGACGCAGATTAATTCTGAAAAAAATCTGTGAAAATCTCCGTAATCTGCGGATTTTCTCCCCCTTTTTGTTCTCCCCCATTTGAATGAAAGCCAAGGGCAAATACCCCACGATCAGCGTCGGCGAATTTTACACCCGCTTCTCCGAGGAGCTCTCCCTCACCCTGCTCGGGTCCGCCGCCGGGTTTGACCGCTCCATCAAAGAGCCGACCATCAACCGGCCCGGGCTCGCCCTTTCCGGCTTTTTCGATTACTTTGCCGCCAAACGCATCCAGGTCTTGGGGAGCGCCGAACTTGCCTATCTGCGCAAGCTTTCCCCGGAGGAAGTCCGCCTGCGGCTGCGGGAAGTCATCCGGCGGCACGTCCCCTGCCTCATCGTCGCCCGCGGCAGCCGCCCCCCCAAATATCTTTTGGCCGAAGCCGAAGCCGGGGGCATCTCCGTCTTCCGCACCACCATGGTGACGATGAATTTCATCAACGCCGCCACCCTCGCCATGGAGAGCGCGTTTGCCCCCACCGTGACCGAGCATGGCAGCATGGTGGATATTTTGGGCGTCGGCACCCTCGTGCGGGGCTCTGCCGGGATCGGCAAAAGCGAGTGTGTCCTGGGGCTGCTGGAGCGGGGCTACCCCCTGATCAGCGACGACGTCACGCGGCTGCGGCTCATCGACGGGCGGCACCTCGTCGGCACCGCGCCGGAGCTGACCCGCCACCACATGGAAGTCCGGGGCGTCGGCATCATCAACGTTTCCTCCATGTTTGGCATCCGGGCCGTGCGGGTCGAGAAAGTGCTCGACCTGATTGTGACACTAAAAGACTGGCAAGAATTGGAAGAGCCCGATAGAATTGGCCTGAACCAACAATTTCATGAGATCCTGGGCGTTCAAGTCCCGCATATAACCATCCCCGTGCGCATTGGCCGTGATTTGTCGCGCCTCGTAGAGGTCGCGGCGCTCGACCAAAAGCTCAAAAGCATGGGGCAGGACAGTGCGAAGGAATTCAACGACCGTCTCTTGAGTGCAATGCAAATCAAACGCTGATGGGCATCTTAAGCCGCAAAACCACAAGTAACCAGGAGCCCGCAATCGTAAAGGAATTTACGATTTTGAACCGTCTGGGCCTGCATGCCCGCCCCTCGGCCATGTTTGTGAAGGCCGCCAACCGGTTTAAGGCGGAAGTCTGGGTCGAGAAAGACGGGGAGCAAGTCAACGGGAAAAGCATCATGGGCCTTATGATGCTGGCCGCCGGCCAGGGGTCCAAACTCCTGGTTTCCTGCGAAGGCTCCGATGCCGAAAAAGCCATCGCCGAGATCGAGGCGCTTATCCAGCGGCGTTTTGACGAAGAGTAAACTCTTTCTTCTCTCTTCTCCCGCCACGTGCCCAAACTCCATTTGGGCACGCTCTCCTGTCTCGCGAAGCTTCAGCTTCGCCACTCTTTTCCCCGCGTCTTCCCTTCTCCCCGTCTTTCTTCCTTGCCCCGCCCGAAGAACCCATCGGTAAGATTTCTTTCCATGAAACGCTCTAAACCCTTGCAGGCGGACGCTTTTGGCGCAAAAATCTTCTTTTGAAGTGAGAATCAACCCGGTTTTGCGCAACCGTCCATGAGCGACACCCAGCAACGAATCGAACGGCGTTTCCACGGGGTGGGCGTGTCCCCCGGCATCGCTCGTGGGACCGTCTTCGTCCTCCGGCCCGAAGACGAAGAGGCACCCTCCCGCCTCATTGAGGAATGGGAAGTGCCCGCGGAAGTCGCCCGGCTGGAAGCCGCCCTCGTCCAAACCCGCGAGCAAATCCTCGAAATGCAGACGCGGATCGCCGGGGCCATTGGCGCCAAGGACGCCAGCATTTTCGACGCCCACCTTCTCGTCGTCGAAGACCGGACCTTGATCGACGAAGTCCTGCGCACCCTTGCCCGGGATCATCGGAACATCGAATACGTCTTCCAGCAGGTGGCCAACCGCTACGCCAAGACGCTCAGCGAGATCGACGACCCCTACCTGCGCGAGCGCGCGCTGGACATCAACGACGTCTGCCGCCGCGTCGTGCGCAACTTGATGGGCAAAGACGCGCGGACGCCCGCGCAGATCGACGTCCCCCACATCCTCGTCGCCCATAATTTGACCCCGTCGGACACCGCGCAACTCAACCGGCACCTCGTCCTCGGCTTCGCCACCGACGTTGGCAGCCGGACCTCGCACACCGCCATCATGGCGCGGTCCCTCAACATCCCGGCCGTCGTCGCCCTCCACAACGTCAGCGAGGCCCTGCTTTCCGGCGACCAAGTCCTCCTGGACGGCTACAGCGGCATGGTCATCCTCAACCCGAGCGACCAGACCCTCTGGGAATACGGCGAACTGGAAGTCAAAAAAACCGCCGTCGAAGACAAGCTCGGAGCTCTGCGCGAGACCGTCTCCACCACCCTCGACGGGCGGCACATCACCCTGTCGGCCAACATCGAGCTGCCCGGCGACGTCGAACTCGTCAAACAGAGCGGCGCGGAAGGCATCGGGCTTTACCGGACGGAATTTTTCTACATCAACAAAGACGAGCTTCCCAACGAAGAGGAGCAGTATGAGAACTACTGCGTCGTGGCGCGCGAGATGGGGCAGCAGCCCGTCATCATCCGCACGCTCGACTTGGGCGGCGACAAATTCATGAGCGCCCTCCAGCTCCCCTCCGAGCTGAACCCGTTTCTGGGCTGGCGCGCCATCCGGTTTTGCCTGGAGCGCGTGGACGTCTTCAAGACCCAGCTTCGCGCCATCCTGCGGGCCAGCGCCCTCGGCAACATCCGCATGATGTTCCCGATGATCTCCGGCGTGGACGAACTGCGGCGCGCCAACGCCGTCGTGGAAGAATGCCGCCAGGAACTGCGCGAAAAAGGCATCCCCTTCAACGAACAGATGGAAGTCGGCGCCATGATCGAAGTCCCCAGCGCCGCCTTGGTGGCCGACCTGCTGGCCAAGGAAGTTGACTTTTTCAGCATCGGCACGAATGACTTGATCCAATACACCATTGCCGTGGACCGGATCAACGAGCGGATCGCCCACCTCTACGAGCCGACCCACCCCGCCATCATCCGGCTCATCAAAATGATCGTCAACGCCGCCCACGCGCACAACCTCTGGGTCGGCGTCTGCGGCGAAATGGCCGGCGAAATCGCCCTCACCCCGCTGCTCGTCGGCCTGGGCGTGGACGAACTGAGCACCGGCGCGGCGCTCGTGCCCCGTGTCAAACGGGCCGTCCAAAGCCTGGACGTCGGCGTCTGCCTGCAACTCGTGGACGAAGTCAAAAACATGGAATCGGCCGACGCCATCCTGGAAAAGTGCGAGGCCATCGCCAAAGCGCACTACCCGGAGCTGATGGCGTAAGCTGCGCCGAAGAAACTCGCGCAAAGACCAAAGGCGCAAAGAAGGGATGTTTTTCCTTTTGCGCCTTTGCGTGAGGCAAAAGGGCAACGCGTCCGGAAAATCTTGCCGCCGGGGGAGAACGGGGTTTGCCGTAAGGCCGCCAGGAAGCGGGTTGCCGATTTTTGGGGGTATGGAAAACGACCGGACCCCGCCCCACCCCTGCGCCGCCTTGGTAAGCCCGGTGCGCCCCCATTACCCCATCATCGTGCATTCCCACCTCGGTTGGGATTGGGTCTGGCAGCGGCCCCAGCAATTCCTCTCCCGGCTCTCCCGGCAGCACCGCATCCTGTTTATCGAAGCCCCCTTCCCGAGCGACACCGTCCGCGAACCCCGGGCGCTCCTGAGCCCCGCCCCCGATTACCCCAACATCACCCTCCTGCGAACCCCGTTCCCCCAGGCCCGCTGGCACGAGCGCGCGTGGGTGGATGCGCAGCGCCGACGGCTGGTGCAATCCCTGTTGGCGGGGCGGTTTGGCGAACGGTTCCGCGATCCCGTGCAATGGTTTTACGATCCCATGGCCGTCCCCGCCTTTGGCGGGCAGCTGGGGGAGATCGCCATCGTGTACGACTGCATGGACGAGCTTTCGCAGTTTAAAGGCGCCCCCCCGGAACTGGTTCAGTGCGAGCGCCAGCTCCTCGCCATCGCCGACGTCGTTTTCGCGGGCGGCCTCAAGATTCACCGCGCCAAAAGCTCCCACCATGCCAATTGCCACGCCTATGGATGCGGCGTGGACGAGCCGCACTTTGCCCTTGCGCGCAACGGCAGCGCCGTCGTCCCGGCAGACATTGCCCACTTGCGCGGCCCCGTGCTGGGGTTCTTCGGCGTCGTGGACGAGCGGATGGACTACGAACTGGTCGCCAAACTCGCCGATGCCGATCCTTCCTGGAACCTTGTGATGGTGGGCCCCCGGACGAAAGTCGAAGCCTCCGTGCTGCCCAAGCGCTCCAATATCCACTGGACGGGCGGGCGCGCCTACACCCAGCTCCCCCACTACGCCAGCCGCTTTGACGTCTGCCTGATGCCCTTCGCGCTCAACGCCGCCACCGAGTACATCAACCCCACCAAGGCGCTGGAATACATGGCTTGCGGACGCCCCGTGGTTTCGTCCGCCATCGAAGACGTGGTCGCGCAGTTCAGCCATGTCGCGTCCGTGGCTGCCACGCACGACGAATTCATCGCCCTTTGCCGCCGGGCGTTGCGCGAGCCGGAATCCGAACGGCTGGAGCGCGGCATCGAGATGGCCCGCAAGCATTCTTGGGAGGCCATTGTCCAAAAGCTCGAGCACCACATTGACGCCGTGCTCGCCGCCCGCAAAAACCAGGCCGAAGGCGACGCCGCCTGAAGAAGACGCGGGGAAGGGGAGATTCGCAAGCCCGTGACTGCGGGCGGACACAAGTGACCGCTTTTGGAACACTCGCCGCGGCCTCGCGCGCCCTCCTTCTCTGAAAGCAAGCCCTGGCATGGCAGCCGCTCTCCCTTGGCCAGAGAGAGAAAGGAGCCATGGAGATGAATACGCAAATGGAGTTTTGCCAGGACACAGAGGAAGCCCCTCTGGAAAGTGCAGAGGAGAGCGCGGTTTCCCAGCCCCACCGCCGGGCCCGCGCACGCCGCGCGGCGGATGACCAGGAAACCGACGAGGCGCTGATGACGCGCGTCGCCACCGGCGATTCGCGCGCGTTGGAGAAACTCTTTGACCGCCACGCCGGGGTCATCAAGAGCGTCATTTTCAAAATCATCCACAACGAGGCCGAGGCCGAAGACGTCCTCATGGAGGTCTTCTTCGAGGCGTGGAACAACGCCGCCAAATACTCGGAGGAAAAAGGAAAGGCGCTGGGATGGCTTGTCACCATGGCCCGGCGGCGCGGGATCGACCGTCTGCGCAAGCGCCAGAGCTATTCGCGCGCCACCGACCGCCTGCAGGTGGAGGTGGAGCACGACCCGGAGGCGTGGATCTCCGGCCGCGACCCCGACGGCGATACCGAACGCGCCGACGTGCGCGCCTTCATCCGCGCCCGGATGCAGGAATTGCCGCCCTTCCAGCGCGAAGCCATCGAATACGCGTTTTTCAAGGGCATGAGCCAGCGGGAGATCGCGGCGCACACCGGCATTCCGCTCGGGACCATCAAGACGCGCATCGAGCTGGGGCTCAAAAAACTGAGCGTCTCGCTGGAAGCGCTGGCCGGGGAATTGTAATGGGGAGCGTCTCCGGCCTTCCTACTTCTTGTGCGCCACGCTGGCGTAGACCTTCTCGTATTTCTCCGCCGCGGCGGGCCAGGAGAAGTCGGAGCGCATGGCGCGCTGCATGAGGGCCTGCCATGCGGCCGGATCGCCGAAGACTTTCTTCGTCCGCCCGATGGCGTCCCAGAGGGCTTCGGCCGTTTCGTCGAAGAAGACAAAGCCGTTGCCCAGGTGGGCGGTCGGGTCGTAGTCCTGGATGATCTGGTGCAGGCCGCCGGTGATGCGCGCCAGCGGCAGCGTCCCGTATTTGAGCGTGTACATGGCCGTCTGGCCGCACGGCTCGAAGTGGGAGGGGATCAGCATGACGTCCGCCCCGGCGTCGATCCGGTGGGCCAGCGCGTCGTCGAACCCTTTCTTGAAGACGAACTTGCCGGGGTATTTGCGGGCGGCGACCATCAATTCGCGCTCAAACGGTTCCTCCCCTTCGCCCAGGATGACCAGGCGCACGTCGTCGGATAGGAGCCGGTCCAGCAGCGGGATGAGCAGATCGAGCCCTTTCTGCTGCGCCAGGCGGCTGATCATGGCGAAAACGGGGCCGCGCGGATCGGGGGCGAGGGCTAGTTCCTCCAGCAGCGCCTTGCGGCAGCAGGCTTTCCCTTCCAGGGCCTCGGGGGAGTAGGTGGCGGGGATCGCCTTGTCGATCGCCGGGTTCCAGATGGTGTAATCCGCGCCGTTGAGGATGCCCGCGAGCTTCCGGGCATTGGCGCGCAGCACGCCGTCCAGGCCGCAACCGGCCTCCGGCGTCTGGATGTCGCGGCAGTAGCGTTCGCTCACGGTTGTCACCTTGTCGGCAAAGACGATGCCCCCTTTCAGGAAGTTGAGCCGCCCGTGGAATTCCACCCCGTTCTGGCTGAAATAGTGGCCGGGCAGGTTGGTGAGGCCGAAATCGACCCCCCAGAAGCTCCCCTGGTAGGCCAGGTTGTGGATGGTGAGCACCGTGCCGAAGGGGAGCCCGCGCTCCTTGACGAACGCCGGGACCAGCGCCGCCTGCCAGTCGTGGGAATGGAGGACGTCCGGGGCCGGGTCCATATGCCTGGCCAGTTCCACGACGGCTTTGGAGAAATAGATGAAGCGCTCGGCGTTGTCGTCGTAAGTGTGGCCGTCGGCCCCGTAAATCCCGGTCCGGTCAAAATATTCGTCGCGGCGCACCAGGAAGACCTGGACGCCGTTGGCGGTCGCGCATTCGAAGATCTCCGCGTCGAGCCGTTTGCTGCCGACGCTCACCTTCACGTCCACCCCTGTGGATTTGATAGCCAGCGCCTTGTTTTCGCGGATGCTTCGATAAAGAGGGAGGACGACGCTTACCTCGTGGCCCCGCTTTTGGAGTTCGCCCGCGAGGGCCTCGATTACATCGCCCAGACCGCCTGTTCGCGCCAGGGGCGCCATTTCCGTGCTCGCCATTAGGATCTTCATCCCGGCTTTATAGCAGCGGGGCGATGCGGCGTGACAGCAGAAAAATCAATCCGCGCGCCGGAGGGGTGTGGCGCGTTTTTTCCGGGATAGGCCTTCGAAAAGGCTCTTGCGTTGCGGGAATGGAGCCCATAAAGTCCCCCATCTTCGATAGGCAAACATGACGCTGGGGCACTTATTATCTGTTGACCAAATTATTCCCGAGATGAAGGCGACCGAACGCTGGTCCGCCATCGTCGAGCTGGTGGAAATGCTCGCACGGCTTGGGAAAATCAAGGCGGAAGACCAGGAAACCGTCCTTGCCGCGCTGCGGGCGCGCGAAGAGACGATGAGCACCGGCATCGGCTTCGGCATCGCCATTCCCCACGCCTCTTCCGACCGCGTGGGCGAAGTCGTGGCGGCGTTCGGACGGTCCAGCACCGGGATCGAGTTTGATTCGCTCGACGGCGCGCCGGTCAAATTCATCGTCCTCTTCATCGTCCCCAAGGACCAGTTCCAGACCCACCTGCGCACCCTGGCCGCCATTGCCAAGTTCCTGAATGACCGCTCCGTGCGCGAGCGCCTCGGCACCGCCGCCAATCCCCAGGAGATTCTCGCCATCTTCGAAGCCTCCGCCCCGGCGCGCTAACGGCGAAAGACGCGGGGAAGGGGGGGACGCGGAGAAAGGCGGTTGCCCCGTTTTTTAATCTGCGGCAATCTGCGGATTTTCTTTTTCTCATGACCATCCAGACCCTTCTCGAATCCCGGCTCCGCGACGCCCTTGGCGGCGAGCCCGCCCAGGTTTCCGCCACCGCCGACGCCCGTTTTGGCGATTACCAGACCAACGTGGCCATGCTCCAGGCCAAGGTTCGGCGCGCCAATCCCCGCCAGGTCGCCGCCGGGATTGTCGAGCGCCTCGACGTCGCCGACATCTGCGAAGCGCCGGAAATCGCCGGGGCCGGGTTCCTCAATTTCCGCCTGAAGCCGGAATTCCTGGCCCGGCAGACGCACGCGCTCCTGGGCGATCCCCGGCTGGGCGTCCCGGAAGCGGCGGAAAAGCGCAAAATTGTCCTCGATTTCAGCTCCCCCAACGTCGCCAAGCCGATGCACGTCGGCCACATCCGCAGCACCATCCTGGGCGACACCCTCGCCCGGCTTGCCCGGTTCCTGGGGCACGAGGTCGTCACGGACAACCACGTCGGCGACTGGGGCACGCAATTCGGCAAAGTCATCTACGGCTGGAAACATTTCCGGGATGACGCGGCCCTGGCCGCCACCCCGATCCATGAACTCGTGCGCCTCTACAAGCACGCCAACGCGCTTTCCGAGAGCGACCCCGCCATCCTGAGCGCCTGCCGCGAGGAACTCGTGAAGCTCCAGGCCGGGGACCTCGAAAACCTTTCCATCTGGAAGCAAACGGTGGCCCTTTCGTGGAAGGAATTTGAGGCGATGTACGGCCTCCTCGGCATCCACTTCGACGAGCACCTGGGCGAGAGTTTCTATAACGATGCCCTCGCCCCGCTGGTCGAGCGGCTGCTCGCCTGCGGCATTGCCGAAGTCAGCGAAGGGGCCGTTTGCGTCTTCTTTCGCGACAACCCGGCCCTGGCCGACAAACCGTGCCTCATCCGCAAGACCGACGGCGGCTTCCTCTACGCCACCACCGACCTGGCCACCCTGGAATACCGGACGCGGCACTGGCAGGCCGACGCCATCTGGTACGTCGTCGGCGCGCCCCAGGCCCTCCACTTCGCCCAAATTTTTGCCGTCGCCGCCCGCATGGGCATCCAGGGCGATCTGCGCCACATCCCCTTCGGCAGCATCCTGGGCGAAGACCGCAAACTGATGAAAACGCGCTCCGGCGAAAACGTGGGCCTGCGCGAGGTATTGGAGGAAGCCCAGCAGCGCGCCCTGCGCATCGTCCAGGAAAAGAACCCGCAGATGCCCGCCGACGAACAGGGCGCGATCGCCCGCATCATCGGCATCGGGGCCGTCAAATACGCCGAATTGTCCCAGTTCCGCATGAGCGACTACGTTTTCGCCTGGGACAAGCTCCTCTCGTTCCAAGGGAACACCGCCCCGTATTTGCAGAACGCCTACGTCCGCATCCGCTCCATCTTCCGCAAGCTGGACGGCGAATTTGCCGTTCCCGCCGCCCTGGCGCTGGAAGCGGACGCCGAAGTGGCGCTTGCCAAAAAACTGCTGCAATTTGGCGAAACCGTTCCGCAAACGCTCGACGACTTCCGGCCCAACCTCCTTGCCAACTACCTCTACGAGCTGGCCAACATCTTCCACGGCTTCTACGAAGCCTGCCCCGTCCTCAAGAGCGAGGGCGAAACGCGCGCCTCGCGCCTGGCCCTGTGCGAGCTGACCGCCCGCGTCCTGCGCGACGGCCTCGGCCTCCTCGGCATCCAGGTGCCGGAGCGGATGTAGGGCAAGCACTTGGGAACGGGCTTCGCGTGCCATCTCCCTCGCGCGGCAGCGCGAAGCAGGTCAAGCGGAACGCTTGCCGGTATTATCGGCGATCCACTGGAAGTAGGCGGGCAGCCCTTGTTCCGGCCGGAAGGCGACGATCTCGGGGAGTTCGTACGGGTGCATGGCCTTGAGCCGGGCTTCCAGGCGGGGGTATTCCCCTTGCGTGGTCTTGAAAAGGGCCCAGGTTTCGGAGGCGGCTTCCACCGCCCCCTGCCAGCGGTAGATGGATTCCACGCCCGGCAGCAGATTGGCGCAGGCAACGAGCCGTTCCTCCACCAGGGCGCGGGCGCAGGCCCGGGCGCTCTCCGCGTTGGGGAAAGTGCTCCAAACCAGGAGGGGGGGCGCGTCGGCCATGGTTACAACTGGTCCGGATCGGCCAGCAGCTCGGCCACGCGCCGCAGCAGCCGCCCGGCGGCCCCGCCGTCCAGGACGCGGTGGTCGAAGCTCAAGGTCATAATGGCTTCCGTGACTGGCTCGAACGTTTTGGCTTCCGGGTTCCAGTGTGGGACGATGTCCCCGGTGCCAAGGCCCAGCACGAGCGTCTGCTCGGGAAGGGGGATCGGCGTGGCGAAGGTCAGCCCGAAGGTGCCGAAGTTCGTCACCGTGGCTACGGACGGGCCGTTGGCCGAGGGGGGCAGATGGCGCTGCCGGGCTTGCTGGACGAGGTCGTTGTACTGGGCCACCAGTTCGCTCAGCCGAAGGGCGTTGACGTTCTGGATGACGGGGACGAGCACGCCGTCGTCGGCCTCCACGGCAAAGCCGATGTCGATGGAAGCCGGGTGCACGATCCGGTCGCCCACGAGGCGGCCCGCCGGGGCGCTGTTTTCGGAAAGGGCGATGCCGAGCGCCCGGATGACGTAGAGGGCGGGCCCGGGCTTCGGATCGCTCCGCTTGCGGTGCTCCAGGAGGGGATCGAGGAGGAGCGGCCGCCCGACGGTGGCGATGGGGCGGGTGGCGCTGCGCCGCATGGCGTCGGCCACGGCCACGCGCATGGGGGAGGCGGGGGTGAGTGTGAGATGCTCCAACTGGGCGAGGAATTTCTCGAAATCCTGAATGGTCACGCGCCCGGCGGCGCCGCTTCCGGCAATGCCAGCGAGGTCGGCGGCGTGAAGGCCCAGTTCGGCCATGCGGGCCCTGAGGCGGGGCGACATGTAGCTGGCCCCGGCGGCGTGGGCGGGGACGGGGAGCCCGCGCACGGTGGGATGCACGGCGGCGGGCTTGGTGCTGGCGGGGATGGCCGCAGACGTCTCCTGCCGTGCCTCCGCTGCGGCGGGAGCGGGAGCCGCGGGAACGTCGAGGCCGAGCCGCACGGCGTCTTCCTCCGTGGCCTCCAGGTAGCCGAGGACGGCCCCCACGGAGTAGCTCTGGCCCGTTTCGACGAGGATGCAGCCGACGCGGCCGGGGCACGGCGTGGTGACGCTCATGACGGCTTTGTTGGTTTCCACCTCGATGACATCCTGGTCAGCATCGACCTGGTCGCCAGCCTGGACGGCGATGTTGACAATGGTGGCCTCGGCGATGGACTCGCCAAGCTGGGGCATGATGATGGGAATCTGCGGCATCGGAATGGAAAGGAGAAGATTAGAGCCGGAGGAGGTCGCGCAGGGCGCGGGCGACGGTGGGGGCCGTCGGGCGGTGGGTGCCCCACAGGTTGGGATGGAAGGGGATCGGGGTGTTTTTGGCGTTGAGCCGCCGGGGCGGCACGTCGAGCAATTCAAAACCTTCGCTGGCGACGCGGGCGACGACTTCCGCCGTCACGCCGCCCCACGGCCACGCTTCGCCGACGGCCAGGAGCCGGCCCGTCCGGGCGACACTGGCGAGGATGGTATCGGTGTCGAGCGGTTTGATGGAGCGTAAATCGACGACTTCCACTTCGTAGCCGTCGGCGGCCAGTTCCTCCGCGGCGGCGAGCGCCTCGTGGACCATGGCGCTGTAGGCGACGACGGTCGCGTCGCGCCCCTGCCGGGCGATGCGGGCTTTCCCGACGGGGAGGGCCTCGGTGGGGAGCCCCTCGGCCTTGAGGTGGTAGTAGAGGTATTTGTGCTCGCAGAAGAGGACGGGGTCGTCAATGGCGACGGCCTCCAGGAGCATGGAATACGCGTCTTCCACCGTCGCCGGGGTGAGGATGATCAATCCCGGGTATTGCGCGTAGACCCCTTCCATGCTCTGGCTGTGGAAGGGCCCGCTCCCGGCGGTTCCGCCGGAGGGGAGCCGGATGGTGATGGGGCAGCGGACCTGCGTGCGCCAATAGAGGGTGGCGGCGTGGTTGACGATCTGGTTGAAGCCGGGCGTGGAAAAATCGGCGTACTGGATTTCGATGATGGGCCGCATCCCCTCGATGGCCGCGCCAACGGCGGAGCCGACCATGGCGTCCTCGCTGATGGGGGCGTTGAGCACGCGGCCTGGGAATTCGCTGGCGAGATTCTTGGTGGCCTTGAACGCGCCGCCAAACTCGGCCACGTCCTGCCCGTAAATGTAGACGCGCGGATCGTCCGCCAGGGCCTTTGCCTGGGCTTCGCGAATGGCTTCGAGATAGGTGATCATGTGCGGGAAAGAAATGGGGAGCCGGGATTTCAGCAGGCGGCGAAGGTGTCGTCCAGTTGCGGGGTGGAGAGCGCGCACCAGGTTTCTTCAGCGGGGTCGGGAGCCGGTTCGCGCTGGACGGTGGCGACGGCCTCCTCCACCTGCAGGAGCGTGGCCTCGCGCCAGGCTTCCAGATCGGCGGCGCTCGCCCAGGCGCGCTCCAAGAGGGCGCATTCCGCGACGCGCAGGCAGTCGCGCCCCGCGGGCGAGTCCTTGAGGGCCTGGGGAATGTAAGCGGCGTCGTCATGTTCCCCATGCCCGGCGAGCCGCAACAGCGTGGCGACGACCATTTGCGGGCCGCCGCCGCCGCGTGCCCGCGCCACGGCGCGGCCCACGACGTCCAGGCAGGCATCCAGTTCGGTGGCGTCCACGGTGTGCCCCTCGATCCCGTAGCCGAGCGCCCGGTCCACGAGGTTGGTGCAGGCAAACTCGCGGTCGTTGGGGGTGGAATAGGCAAATTGGTTGTTGGCGACGATGAGAACGAGCGGGAGCTTCTCCACGGCGGCGAGGTTGAGCGCCTCGTGAAACGCGCCGGTGGAAGTGCAGCCGTCGCCGACGCAGGTGGCCCCGACCACGCCGGTCTGGCCTTGGAAGCGCCGGGCCATCAGCCCGCCGCAGACGGCGGAAATCATCGCGCCCAGGTGGCTGATCATCGCATAACGCCCCTCGCGCAGGCTGCCCCGGTGGACGTTCCCCTCCCGGCCGCGCATGGGCCCCAGCTTGGAGCCGAGGTAGGTGCGGACGGCATCCAGGATCTCTTCGCCGAAGGCAAGGCGGCCCGCCTGGTCGCGGATGAGCGGGGCGAAAATATCCCCTTTTTGGAGCGCCATGCCCAGCGAGGCGCTCAAAGCCTCCTGGCCCTTGCCCAAAAAGACGCCCCCGTTGATTTTCCCGGCACGGTAGAGGTTGGCCAGCTTCTCCTCCAGCAAACGGGCCAGCAACATCCAACGAAAGGCTTGGACAAACGATTCCCGCGCCGGGAGGGGCGTGGAAACCCGGAGAGCGATGTCAGACATGGGCATGGATTTAACGATGTTCCGCACCGGCAGGCAATCGTTCTTTCTGCCGACGGAATCCTATTGAAGGGGTAAGGGGATCCCGGAGGAAGAGGATGCACCCCAGAGAACACAGAGGGAGGAACCCGCGCTTCTGGCACTGTGCGGTGCATGGGGATCTGTGGTCTATTATATTTTCTGAAGTTCTCCTCGGGGCAAAGTGCCCCCCGGCTGGCTTTCCCCAAAAAGAAATTAGGGGCTTCCCCGGCTTTTTTCTTGTTCCAATCCGCCCCCCTTACTAATCTCACGCCGCACGGCGAGCGAGAGAGACGCCCTCTGTGAATAACTTGTGAACAAGATCGACAAAATTCTGGGAAACTTTGCGAAGCACCTAAATAGGGCCTTCCCTGCCCCCGCGCGGTGTGGAACGGCGGTAAAAAGCCAGTTCCACGATCTGTGTTATCGCAATTCTCTTATTAACAGTCACTTAGACGATTGTTCCACCCGGGATTTTCCCGGAGAAGAGAAGGGGCAATCCCTTCAAAACCGCCCAGTTTTCCAGGAAGACGCCCGGGGATTTTCCCCTTCCGCCCCCCTTTCTCCCGGCCTTTAACGGCGTGTGTATAAATCACTTATGGAAGACCATTTCGCCTTGATCTGGAAGCATATCGCCGACGCCATCCGCCCGGAGGTGAGCGGCGATACGTTCCAGCGTTGGTTCAAGGCGATCCAGCTTTTGGGAGCTGACGAAACGCAGATCACGCTGCGAGTGCCCAACAATATTTACCAGCTCTGGATCGAAACCAACTACATGGGGCTGCTCCAGTCCTCCATCCTCAAGGTGCTGGGAAGCCCCCGCAAAGTCCGCTTCACCATCGCCGATACCGCCGTGGAAAAGGAAGAAACCCCGGAGGAACCCGACGCCAAGCCCGCCCCGCGCGGCATCGCGGCCCCGGAGAAACCGGCTGCCGCCGGGTCCAACGGCATGAACCCCCGGAACACGTTCGACTCGTTCGTGGTGGGGACCAACAACCAGTTCGCCCACGCGGCGGCGCTGGCCGTGGCCCAGAACCCGGCCAAGACCTACAACCCCCTCTTCGTGTACGGCGGCGTGGGGCTCGGCAAGACGCACCTGATGCACGCCATCGGGCAGCACGTGGCCGCCACCAAAAAGGGGGCCAAGGTGATGTACCTCTCCAGCGAGAAGTTCACCAACGAGTTCATCGACGCCATCCAGAACAGCAAGCTCGTCCGGTTCCGCAACAAATACCGGCAGGCGGACGTGCTCTTGATCGACGACATCCAGTTCCTCGCGGGCAAGGAGCGCTCCCAGGAGGAGTTCTTCCACACCTTCAACACCCTCTTTGACGGCCACAAACAGATCATCCTCTCCAGCGACCGGCCCCCGAGCGAAATCCAGAACCTGGAAGGCCGTCTCGTTTCCCGGTTCGAATGGGGCCTCACCGCCGAGCTGCAGCCGCCGGACATCGAGACGCGCCTGGCCATCCTGCGCAAAAAGGCCCAGCTCCTGCAAATCAAGCTCGCCCCGTCGGTCTACGAATTCCTCGCGGAACGGATCAAGACCAACGTGCGGCGGCTGGAAGGGGCGCTCATGCGCGTCGCCTCCTTCGCCTCGCTGAGCGGGCGCGAACTGACGCCCGACGCCGTGGAACATCTCCTCAAGGACATCCTGCAAGAGGAAGCGCGGCGCACCGTCACCATCGAGCAGATCCAGCGCAAGGTGGCCGAGCACTACGACGTCCGCCTGGCCGACATGACCAGCAAGCGGCGCCCCGCCAACATTGCCTTTCCCCGGCAGGTGGCCATGTATCTCGCCCGCGAATTGACGAAAACGTCCCTGAGCGAAATCGGCGACGCCTTTGGCGGGCGCGACCACGGCACCGTCCTGCACGCCCACCGCCTCGTCAAGGAACGGATGGCCACCGACGAGAAAGTCCGGCAGGTCGTCACCTTCCTGGATAATCAACTCAACCGCTAACCCCCAGTTTTTCAACCCCATTCGCCCCAGCGACTTCTTGACACATGCCCTGCGATCGCTTTTGATCGGTAAAACCGGGTCATTTTTTAGGATTGGTCCTCCAGCGAAAACAGGCATCGAACCGCAGTTCCCCATCCCACTCCACCTTTTATGAAGTTCAGCGTCAGCAAAGAGAAGCTCCTCGAAGGTCTGCAAACCGTGCAAAACGTGGTCAGCACCCGCACCACGCTGCCCATCCTCTCCAACGTCCTGTTGCAAGCGGCCGACGGCCAGCTTCGCTTCACCACGTCGGACCTGGACGTGGGCATCCGCGCGGGCGTGGAAGCCAGCGTCGAGAAACCCGGCTCCACCACCCTCCCCGCCCGGCGCCTCCTTTCCATCGTGCGCGAGCTGCCCGCCAACGAAATCACCGTCGAGGTCGATTCCAAAAACGTGGCATCCATCCGCAGCGGCCCCAGCTTCTTCAAGATCCTCGGCCTGCCGGAAGAGGAATTTCCCCCGCTGCCCAAGTTTGAAAACGCCAAGACCTTCACCCTCCGGCAGAAGGACTTGCGCGAGGCGTTAAAGAAAACCTCCTACGCCATCTCCACGGACGAGACCCGCTACGTCCTCAACGGCATCCTCTTCTCCTTCCGCGACAACAAATTGACCCTGGTCGCCACCGACGGGCGTCGGCTCGCGCTCGTGGACATCGAACTGGAATTCCCGCGCAGCCACGAAGGGGACGTTATCATCCCGAGCAAGGCCATCGGCGAAATCCAGCGCCTCCTCACCGACGAGGGGGACATCAAGCTGAGCATCGGCGAAAACCAGGCCGCCTTTGAAGTGGACGGCACGTTCCTCGTCACCAAGCTCATCGAAGGGAGCTACCCGAATTACCGGCAGGTCATCCCGGCGGAAACCAAGGAGCGCATCACGCTGGAGCGCGTGATCTTCCACGACGCCGTCCACCGCGTCTCGCTCCTCTCCAGCGAAAAGAGCAACTCCGTCAAACTCGTCTTCACCAAGAACAACCTCGAAATTGCCGCCAACACCCCCGACGTGGGTGAGGCGCGCGAATCGCTGGCCATCCCCTACAAAGGGCGCGACCTGGCCATCGCCTTCAACCCGGAATTCCTGATGGCCCCGTTGAAAAACCTGGCCGTGGACGAGGTTTACCTCGACCTGATCGACGAAATGAGCCCCGGCGTGGTGAAAATCCAAGGCCCATTCCTCTACGTCATCATGCCGATGCGGATTTCGTAAGGAATCCCCATGAAACAGGGCGCGGATTGGCTCGGCTGGACCCTGCAATGCGTTGTGGGGCTCGTGGTGGGCGTCTGCCTTGGGTTGTACCTGATCTCCGGCGCGGGAGGAGGCCACACCATCCAATCCCTCTGGGGCCTCAGGGTCGAGCCCAAGCAGGTAGCTCCCTTTCTCGGGGGCGCGGCGCTGGTCGGCGGCGCACTTGCTTCGCACCTCGGCGACCGGCTCTGGATGCGTTCCTCCTATCTCCTCTTGCGGCCGGATGCCCCGCGTCAAAGCTTTGCGAGTTGCCTCGCCTCGCTTTTTCTCGGCCTCGCGGGAGCCGCGCTGATCGCCCTTTCATTCCCCGTTCCGCACCTCTTTTAGGATTGACTCCGGCTCGGATTTTTTCCATCAATCAACGCATCCAGATTCGTAAATGTTTCAGGATGCACAGCGTCATTGCCGTGCGCCTTTTCCACGCTTAATTTCACACATACCATGCCTCGAAGCTTCATCTTCTCTTCCGAGTCCGTTGGCGAAGGCCACCCGGACAAAGTTTGCGATACGATTTCCGACGCCGTGCTCGACGCCTGCCTGGCGCAGGACCCGAAGAGCCGCGTGGCATGCGAAACCTACGCCAAGAGCAACATCGTGGTGGTCGGCGGCGAGATCACCATCCCAAATATCTCACCGAGGCCCATCGACAGCGTCATCAACATCGCCACAGTTGTCCGCAATGCCATCCGGGAGATCGGCTATGAGAACGAAGACGATGTTTTTCACGCCGATAAAGTGTTCATCACAAACATCATCACCTCGCAGAGCGCGGACATCGCCCAGGGCGTGGACGAGCGCGAGGCGGATGGCAAGGGCCACGCCGAACAAGGCGCGGGCGACCAGGGCCTGATGTTCGGCTACGCCTGCGACGAGACGCCCGAGTTGATGCCCGCGCCGATCATGTTCGCCCACCGGCTGGGCCGCGAAGTCACCCGGCTGCGGAAGGCGGGCGTCGTCCCGTGGCTGCGTCCCGACGCCAAGAGCCAGGTTTCCGTCCGCTACGAAAACGGCAAGCCGGTCGAGATCACCAACGTCGTCATCTCCACCCAGCACGCCGCGAGCGTCAAACACGCCGAAATCAAAGATTTCCTGATCTGCGAGGTCATCAAAAAGCAAATCCCCGCGTCCCTGCTCACGGCCAGGACCGAATTTCTCATCAACCCGACGGGCCGCTTCGTGGTCGGCGGGCCGCAGGGCGACACGGGCCTCACCGGCCGGAAAATCATCGTCGACACCTACGGCGGCATGGGACGGCACGGCGGCGGTGCGTTCTCCGGCAAGGACCCCAGCAAAGTGGACCGCTCGGCCGCCTACATGGGCCGTTACGTCGCCAAGAACATCGTGGCCGCCGGGTTCGCCAAGCGGGCGGAAGTCCAGTTCGCCTACGCCATCGGCCACCCGGACCCCGTCAGCATCCACATCGACACCTTTGGCACGCAGACCGTCGCGGAAGAGAAGATCGAGGCCGCCGTGAAAGCCGTCTTCAGCTTCAAGCCGCGCCGCATCATTGAGCAGCTCGATCTGTTACGGCCGATCTACAGCAAAACCACCAACTACGGCCACTTCGGCAAGATCGACGACCTCAACGCCATCACCTGGGAGCGGACCGACAAGGTGGACGCGCTCAAAGCGGCGCTTTGAGCGCAGAGGATAAAGGGGGGAGACTATAGATCATAGTCCCGGCGCTTTACTACCGCGCGCGCCTCCGCTTCCGCCTCTATAGTCTATCCTCTCCTGCCCATCTCACCCCTCTATAATCTTCCTTTATGACCAACCAAGACTTCAAAGTTCGAGACCTCGCCCTGGCCGATTGGGGCCGCCGTGAAATTTCCATCGCCGAGCAGGAAATGCCGGGCCTCATGGCCATCCGCGAGAAATACGCGCCGCAGAAACCGCTCGCGGGCGTCCGCGTCATGGGCTCCCTGCACATGACCATCCAGACGGCCGTCCTGATCGAAACCCTCGCAGCCCTCGGCGCGCAGGTCCGCTGGTGCAGTTGCAACATCTTCTCCACGCAGGACCACGCCGCCGCCGCCATCGCGCAGGCCGGCGTCCCCGTTTTCGCATGGAAGGGCGAGAGCCTGGAAGAATACTGGTGGTGCACCGAGAAAGCCCTCTCCTTCCCCGGCGGCCTCGGCCCGCAATTGATCGTGGACGACGGCGGCGACGCCACCCTTCTCATTCACAAAGGCTACGAATTGGAAGAAGGGAGCGAGTGGGTCCACACCGCCTCGGGTAACCACGAAGAGCAGGTGATCAAAGACCTCCTCAAAGCCGTCCACGCCGCCACTCCGTGCCGCTGGCACGAAGTCGTCAAGGCATGGCGCGGCGTTTCCGAAGAAACCACCACCGGCGTCCACCGCCTCTACCAGATGGTGGAAAAAGGAACGCTGCTTGTTCCCGCCATCAACGTCAACGACACCGCCACCAAGAGCAAATTCGACAACCTCTACGGCTGCCGCCACTCGCTCGTGGACGGCATCAACCGGGCGCTCGACGTCATGATCTCCGGCAAAGTCGCCGTCGTGTGCGGCTACGGCGACGTTGGCAAAGGCTGCGCCCAATCCCTCAAGGGCCAGGGGGCGCGCGTCATCGTCACCGAGATCGACCCGATCAACGCCCTGCAAGCGGCGATGGAAGGCTACGAAGTCACCACCGTGGAGGCAACCCTCGGCCGGGGCGACCTCTACGTCACCACCACCGGCAACGTCGATATCATCACGCTCGAACACATGGAGCGGATGAAAACGCAAGCCGTCGTCTGCAACATCGGCCACTTCGACAATGAGATCCAGGTGGACCGCCTCAACGCCGCGCCGGGCGTCAAGAAGACCAACATCAAGCCCCAGGTGGACAAATACACGTTCCCCGACGGGCACGAAATCTTCCTGCTCGCCGAGGGCCGCCTCGTCAACCTCGGGTGCGCCACGGGGCATCCCTCGTTCGTCATGAGCAACAGCTTCTCCAACCAGGTGCTCGCCCAGCTCGACCTCTGGGCCAAGCGGGAGACGAACAAACCGGGCGTCTCCATCCTGCCCAAGAAGCTCGACGAGGAAGTGGCCCGGCTGCACCTGGAAAAGATCGGCGTCAAACTGACGACGCTCTCGCCAAAGCAGGCCGAATACCTCGGCGTCCCCGTGGAAGGCCCCTACAAGTCGGACCACTACCGCTACTAGCCGCCTGCGGCGGCTTCGCACGCCGCCTCGGTAGGTATGCGTCATATGAAGAGCCTCGTTCCCGAGGCTGATTGGGTGGCCAGCTTGAAGCTTGCTTCATTTCGCGCTACGGCGGATTCCGATGCGCATCCAAAGATTGCGCCGATCCACATCTCCGGTATCCTTGGCCCTCGAATCCCAAGGGCATGCAACGTGGCGCTCCCAGAACGACCGGCTTTTCTCTCGTCGAAGTGACGCTCGCCCTGGGGGTGAGCGCCTTTTGCCTGATCGCCATTTTCGGGCTGCTGCCGGTGGGCTTGAAAAGCAACCAGACGGCCATGGAACAAACCGTGGCCACCGGCATTCTCACGGCGGCCGCCGCGGACTTGCGCGCCACGCCGCCCACCTTTCCGCCGGGGCAGGCGGCGCGCTCCCAGCAGTTTGGCATTGCGATTCCCTCCAACCCCGTTGCCGATTCCGCTGCCTCTGCCACGCTCTACTTCACCAGCTCCGGGCAATGCCGGCAGACGGCGTCGGACGCGGATGCCCGCTACCGGCTGACCGTCCGCTTTCTCCCCCACGACGCGGCCACGCGGAGCGCCACCTGCGTGAACCTGCAAGTGAGCTGGCCTGCCACGGTCCCGCCAGCCGCGGCCGCGGGGTCCTGCCAAACCTTCCTGGCGCTCGACCGAAACTGACATGAGCCTTTCTCCGCCCCGCAGGCCCGGCGCGTTCTCGCTGGTGGAGTTGCTGGTCACGGCGGCCGTGCTCGCCGTGCTCATCGGGCTGATCGTCCAGCTCTTGGGCAGCGCGCAAAAGGCGACGGACCTGGGGCACCGCCACATGGATGCCGACGAACAGGCGCTCGCGCTGTTTGACCGCATGGCGATTGACATCGGCCAGATGGTCAAGCGCGCGGACGTGGACTATTTTCTGAAAAACGCAACCCAGCCCCAGCCGGGCAACGACCAGCTCGCCTTTTACAGCCAGGTGCCCGGCTATTACCCCGGCACCGGCTCGCAAAGCCCCTTCTCCGTCGTCGGCTACCGGGTGAACAACAATGCCAGCAGCCCCGCCTGCAACCAGTTGCAACGGTTCGGCTGCGGGCTGCTTTGGAGCGGTTATCCCGCCGCCGTCCCCCCGATGCTGTTCCTGCCCGAAACCATCGCAGCCAACTGGCCGGCGGCCGTCACCATGGCCGACGACAAGGATAACTACGAACTGGCGGGGCCGCAGGTGTTCCGCTTTGAGTATTACTACGCCCTCAAGGGCCGCGCTTTCCCCGGCGGCGTCACCCTTGCCTCGCAACTGAGCGGTACCCCGTGGGACACCCGCCCCGGGGTGGACCACACCTGCGTCAGCGGCATGGGGGACGTGGCGGCCCTCGGCGTGGTGATCGCCGTGATCGATCCGAAAGCGCAGGCATGGGTGAAGCCAGAGGATCTGACGCATCTGGCTGCGGCCCTGGAGGATTTCGATGCCGTGAAACACGCCGCTCCCGGAGCCCTGGAAACGGCGTGGCAGGAGCAGGTGAAGGCCGCCGGACTCCCCGGCAGAGCGATCTCCTCGATCCGCATTTACCGGCGCTGGTTTTACCTTTCGCCCAGCCCCTTATCCAATCCTTGACCCATTCCCATGGCTTCCCCACTCCTTCTCCTCCGGCGGCGGGAACGCGCCGCCGCGCTGATCGTTGTGCTGGCGTTCGTCGTGCTCCTCGCGGGCGTCGCCGCCGCCTACTTCTCGCGTGCCGTCGCCCACCGCCGGCTTTCCAGCAGCAGCTTCCACCAGGCCATGGCCGACGAGCTGGCGCGCAGCGCCCTGGACATCCTCGTCGGCGGCCTGAAACAGGAAATCGCGGCCGGTTCCAGTGCGTCCACCGTGGGCGGCGCCACGCTCTATCTTCCCAACGGCAACGCCGCCATGGCGCCCGTGCGCAACGTCAGCGACAGCGCGATGCCCACGCTCCTGCGGATCAGCGCCACGGGCACGCTCCCCGCGCCGGGGGCGGACTTCGCGGCCTCCGACGCCAGTTCCACGGGAACTTCGGCCAACGGCCGAACCGTCACCCTCTCCCGCTGGAACCGGCATTATCTTGTTCGTTGCGCCAATCCCGGCACGCCCACCGACACCACTCCCATCGCCACGTTTTCCCCTCCCCGCTGGGTTTTCGTGACGGACCACGGACCTGCCGTGCTGGCCTCTCCAACCAGCACAGTCCTCGCGCGGTATGCTTACGCCCTCTACGACGAGGGGGCGCTCCTGGATGCGAATGTGGCGGGCTACCCCTCCGCCGCCACGGCAGCGCAATACGGCCCCAAGGGCTCCCTGGCCTATGCCGATCTGACCGCCCTGGGCATTTCAGGAACGGGAGTCAATAATATCGTGGGCTGGCGCAACTACGCTTCGCTGCAACCGCAAGGCGATTTGAGCGCCAACTTCACCTTCACCGCCGCCGCTGCCGCCCAATACAACGCCCTCGCCGCCTCCAACACGAACGGCTTCCTCAAAGTCAGCGGTACGGCCTGGAACGGCCGCACGGACCAGGCTTTTGCAAGCCGCCAGGCGCTGATTGCTTTTAGCCGCGCCTCCAAGGGCTCGGTCTTCCCCCCAAGCGCGCTCCAATACCTGGGCACCTTCAGCCGGGCGGTCACGGCTCCCCCGGCATTCGCCTCCGTCCGGCTCTCCACGGGAGGGACCTTGCGGCACTATCACGACGACGGAACGTGGAGCGAGACGAGCGTGGCGGCGGGCGATCCCCTCCTGCAATCGCGCTTTTCCCTGGGCAAGCTCGCCTGGATCACTCCCTCGGGAACGCCGCCCTGCGGCATCTCGGCGGCGATGGTCCAAGCCTGCTTCGGCCTCCAGTGGAACGCCGCCCAGGCGCGCTGGGATTACGTCGGCTCGACCGGCGGCTCCCTCCCCACGGCGATTCAAACGCTGGAGGAGATCGCCAGCGAAGCGGCTCCGCGCGAGGCAAATTTTTTCGAGCTTCTCAAGGCGGGCATCGACGGCGGCTCCCTGGGCCAGGACCCCGTCGCCTCTTCCAAAAATCCGGATTTCCAACTCATCCAGATCGGAGCCAACATCATCGACCAGAGCGACGCGGACAACGCTCCCACCGCCATTTATCTGAGCTGCGCGCCGCCTCCCGGCAACTCCGGGGGCGATCTTTACCAAACCGCCTTTGGCGTGGAAAGCCTCCCCGCCAGCGCCGCCCAAAGCATCCTGCCCATGTTCCTCAACCGCCCGCTGCGCTCCGTCGGGGAACTGGGATACATCTTCCGCGATCTCGCGTTCAACACGCTCGACTTCTGCTCAGCCCATAGTGCCGATGCCGGCTTGCTCGATCTCTTTTCCACCATGGAGGAACCGCCGGTCATCGCGGGGCAGATCAACCCCAACCGCGCCAGCGTGGCCGCTCTGCAAGCCATCCTGGCGGGGACTACAAAGGATGAGGCTTCGGGCCTGACCCTCAGCAGCGACGAAGCCAAAACCATCGCGGCGCAACTGGCTGCGCAAATCAGCAACAGCCCGCTCCGCACCCGCGCCGGCCTCATTCCGGCGTTGTCCAGCCTCCCATCCGTGCGCGCCCTGGCTCCCGTCACCAACCTGCGCACCTGGAACCTCATGGTGGACTTGATCGCGCAGACCGGCGTGTTCCCTCCCGGCGCGCGAACTCTGGACCAATTTGTCGTCCAGGGAGAGCGGCGCTATTGGCTGCACGTCGCCATCGACCGCTTCACCGGCAACGTCGTCGATCAACAACTGGAACCTGTCTTTGAATAGGGCGGGCCCCAATAACACGAGCGCGCCGACCAGGTAGGAGAGAAAGAGGTAAACACTTCAATTTAAAACGCTCTATCTCCCGATCAGGCTCATAATCGCCGCCTTTTCCGCCTTGGCGGCGATGATCCCCTTGCACTGTTCCTTGGCGACATCCGGGTCCTTCAACCCGTGGCCGGTGACGGTGCAGACGATGTTGGACCCGTCGGGGACGCGGCCAAAATTGAAGGCCGGTTCCACCCCTTGGACGCATTTCATCAACCCGGCGATGGAGGCGGCGCTGGCCGGTTCGACGAAGATCCCCTCCTTGGCGGCGAGCCACGCCTGGGCGGCGAGGATGCGGTCGTCCTTGACAATGTCAATCGCGCCGCCGGAGTCGCGGAGGGCGGCGTTGGCAAGGTCCCAGCTCGCCGGGTTGCCGATGCGGATGGCGGTGGCGACGGTCTCCGGGTTCTCGATGACTTTGTTGTAAAAGATCGGCGCGCTCCCGGCGGCCTGGAAGCCAACCATCATCGGCAGGCGCGTGGATTTGCCCCGTTCCTTGAATTCGCGGTAGCCCTTCCAGTAGGCGCTGATGTTCCCGGCGTTGCCGACGGGCAGGATGTGCACCTGCGGTGCGTCGCCGAGTTCCTCAATAATTTCGAAGGAGGCGGTCTTCTGGCCTTCGAGCCGATAGGGGTTGATGGAATTGACGATGGTGATCGGCTCGGTGGCGCCGATTTCGCGCACGAGGTTGAGCGCCTCGTCGAAGTTCCCGTCGATGGCGACGACCTTGGCCCCGTACATGAACGCCTGCGCCAGCTTGCCCAGCGCGATTTTCCCGGCGGGCAGCAGCACGATGCAGTCGATGTCGGCCCGGGCGGCATACGCGGCGGCGGCGGCCGAGGTGTTGCCGGTGGAGGCGCAGATGACGGCCTTGGAACCGGCTTCGACGGCCTTGGAAATGGCCATCGTCATGCCCCGGTCCTTGAAGGAGCCGGTCGGGTTGAGTCCTTCGTATTTGATGAAGACGTTGCAGCCCCTCCCCACCATCGTGCTGAGCTTGGGCGAGTGGATGAGCGGCGTGTTCCCCTCGTTGAGGGAGATCACGGGGGTGGCGTCGGTGACGGGCAGATACTCGCGGTAACGGGCGATCAGGCCCCGGTCATTGAGAAACTTCGGAGTAGGCATGGGAAAAAAGGGTTAGGCAAACGTCTCCACGCGGAGCACCTGGGGCGGGCGTTTGACACAATCCAGGGCGGCGATTTTCTCCGCCGCCCGGTTCATCCGGCCCTGGGGCGCGGCGTGGAGCATGAGGACGAGCGGGACGGTTTCCTGCTCGTGGGCTTCCGGCTGGATGACCGAGGAGATGCCGATCTGCTCCTCGGAAAGGATGCCGGTGATGAGAGCCAATACGCCGGGACGGTCCACGACGGAGAGCCGCAGGTAATACGGCGTGACCACATCCTGGATCGGCGTGCAGCCGCCGTAGAGCCCGTGCGGGACGAAGCCGAAGTTGGGGCGCGGCGTTTCGAGCGCCACCGCCGCTTCCGCGAGGTCGCTGATGACGGCGCTGGCGGTGGCGTCCTGGCCCGCGCCACGGCCGTAAAAGAGGGTTTCGCCCACGACGTCGCCATGCACGGCGATGGCGTTGAAGACGCCGTTCACCGAGGCGAGCACGTGCGACTCCGGCACGAGGGTGGGGTGGACACGCACTTCGATGGGGCAGTTTTCCTTGCACTTTTCATCGGACTTGATGACGGCGAGGAGCTTGATCTTGTAGCCCAGCTTTTGGGCAAACTCGATGTCCACCGCCGTGATGCCCTGGATGCCCTCGACGTGGATATCCTTCGTATCCACCCAGAAGCCGTAGGCGAGCGAGGCGAGGATGATCGCCTTGTGGGCGGCGTCCCAGCCGTTGATGTCGAGCGTGGGATCGGCCTCGGCGTATCCGGCGGCCTGCGCTTCCTTGAGCGCCTCTTCAAAACCGAGCCCGGCCTGGCTCATCCGGGTGAGGATGTAATTGCTGGTGCCGTTGATGATGCCGTGCATGGAGCGGATGTGGTTGGCCACGAACGCTTCCTTGAGGGCTTTGATGATCGGCACGCCCCCGGCGGCGGCGGCTTCAAAAAAGATGGGGACCCGCTTTTCGGCGGCGACGGCGAAAAGCTCTTTCCCCTTTTCCGCCAGCAGGGCTTTGTTGGCGGTGACGACCATTTTCCCTTTTTTCAGGGCGGCCATGACGAACTGGTAGGGGACTTTGATGCCGCCCATCAATTCCACGACGATCTGCACTTCCGGGTCGTCGATGAGATCCTGCCAATTTGTTGTGAAAAGGGAGCGGGGCGGCATCGGCGTCCGGGGAGTGTCGATGTCGAGGTCCGCGATCTTCTTGACGGTCAACTCCAGGCCGAGCCGTTCCGAGAGCAGACGGCGGTTGCCCGCCAAATGCTTGTAAACGCCCACCCCGATGGTGCCGAAACCCGCAATGCCAATGCCAACTTGTCGCATAAGAAAAGCGGTATTTTGCGCGGTTCCGCGCCGCTTGGCAAGAAGACCCATGGGGAATATAGCCGCAGATTATCTGCAGATTTGAAAAAGAAAGAATCTGCGAAATCTGCGGACCCTCCCCTTCTTCTCTGCTAAAATCCCCCCCATCTTCCGCATGAAATCGAAATCCTGGTTGAACCGTACGACGCTGGGCATCGGGCTGGCTTCGCTGTTCAGTGACTGGTCGCACGAGATCGCCACGACCGTGCTCCCTTCCTTTCTCGCCACGTTCGGGGTGGCGGCGATCTGGCTGGGGGCCATTGAGGGGATCGCCGACGGCCTCTCCAGCTTTGCCAAGATGGGGAGCGGCTATTTTACGGACCGCCTTTCCCGCCGCAAGCCGGTGGCCGTGGCGGGCTACGTGGTGACGGCGCTCGGCACGGCCAGTTTCGGCTTGGCGACCGCCGCGTGGCATGTGCTGGCGGCCCGGGCGTGCGCCTGGCTGGGGCGCGGCGTGCGCACCCCCGTGCGCAAGGCGCTGCTGGCGGCTTCCGTGGACAGCGCGGCGTACGGCCGGGCATTCGGGTTTGAGCGGATGATGGATACGCTGGGGGCAATTGTGGGCCCGGCCACGGCATTCGCGCTGCTGCCGCTTTTCCACTACCACTACCCGTCGCTTTTCGCGGTGACGCTCGTTCCCGGCTTGATCGCGGCGGGGCTGATCGCGTTCGCGGTGAAGGAGGAGGAGCGGCTTCCCGTGGCGCACATCTCCTTTGGCGAAAGCCTGCGGGCGCTGCCGGGGGGCTTCCGGCGGTTTCTCGTGGCGGTGGGGCTGTTCGGCGCGGGGGATTTCGCCCACTCCATGCTCATTCTGCTGGCCACCCAGCGGCTGGCGCCCGCCTACGGCATGGGCAAGGCGGCGGCCTGCGCGGCGGGGCTGTACCTGTTCCACAACGTCTGCTATGCCGCCTCGGCCTTTGGTGCGGGCTGGCTGGCCGACCACCTGGACAAACGCCGTCTTCTGGCGGGCGGCTATGCGCTTGCCGCGCTCATGGGGGCGGGCATTCTCCTGTTGCCTCCGAATTTGTGGGCTTTCGCGGCGATTTTCGCAGTGGGAGGCAGCTACGTCGGCGTCGAGGAGGCGTGCGAGGACTCGCTTTGCGCGGAACTCGTGGGGGAGGCGCACCATGGCATGGCGTTTGGCGTCCTGGCTACGGTGAACGGCGTGGGTGACATGCTTTCGAGCTTCATGGTGGGCCTGCTGTGGACGGTATCGGGAACCACCGCCGCGTTCGGCTACAGCGCCGCGCTCTCGCTGGCCGGGGCGCTACTGGTGCTGAGGAGCCGGTAAAAGGGGGCTGCTGGGGAAAGCGCGCCCGGATTTCAGGGCTTCCCGGACTGGTTTTAGTTTGCATTCCCGGCCAGGGCTGCGTGAAACTTCCCTCCGTCCCGCCTGCCGGAACCGCAAGAAAACAGACTCCGGCGTGGAAGCCCTCTTATGATTCCGAAACTGTCCACAGTCGTCATCGAAAACCTTGAGCCGCTGGTCGACGGCGGCCGTTATCCTCTCAAACGCATCGTGGGGGACGACCTGGTGGTCGAAGCCGATGTCTTCAAGGATGGGCACGACCTCGTCAGCGCGCTGCTCAAATGGCGCAAACAGGGGGACGTGGCCTGGAACGAAACGCCGATGAGCGCGCTCGTCAACGACCGCTGGCGCGCCGTCTGTTCGCTCTTCGAAAACACGACCTACGAATACACCATCGAAGCGTGGGGCGACCCCTTCCGCTCCTGGCAGCACGAGTTCCGCAAAAAAAACGAGGGGGGCGTGACACCGCTGGCCAGCGAAACGCTGGAAGGGGCGGCCATTGTGCGGGCCGCGTCCCAGCGGGCGCTCCTGCCTGCCGACAAAAAGCGGCTGGAGGAAATCGCGACGCTCATCGAAGCCTCCGAACCGGCGCAGGTGGACGCCATCGCCCACTGGAACGAGCTGGAAGCGCTCATGATCGCCTGGGCCGACCGGACGTTCTCCACCGAGTATCTGCCCTACCCCCAGGTGATCGTGGACCGCGAACGGGCGGGCTTTGCCGCCTGGTATGAATTTTTCCCCCGTTCGGCGGAAGGCCGCCCGGACCGGGGCTCCACCTTCCGCGACTGTCTCCCCCGCGTGGATGACGCCAAGGCAATGGGCTTTGACGTCATCTACTTCCCCCCCATCCACCCCATCGGCACGACCCGCCGAAAAGGCAAAAACAACGCCGTCACCTGCGAGCCGGACGACCCCGGCGTCCCCTACGCCATCGGCAACCGCCACCAGAAATGCCCCAACGGCGGCGGGCACCGGGACGTGGCCCCGGAACTCGGCACGCTCAAGGACTTCGACTGGCTCGTGGCGCAGATCCACAAACGGGGCATGGAGGTGGCGCTCGACTTCGCGTTGAACTGTTCCCCCGACCACCCGTGGGTGCACGACCATCCCGAGTGGTTCTTCAAGCGGCCTGACGGCACGATCAAATATGCCGAAAACCCGCCCAAGAAATACGAGGACGTCTACCCGCTCGACTACCAGAACCCGAACTGGCGCGAACTGTGGGAGGAACTGACCCAGGTCGTCCTCTTCTGGTGCGACCACGGGGTCAAAATCTTCCGCGTGGACAACCCCCACACCAAGCCGGTTTCCTTCTGGCAGTATCTCATTGGCAAAGTCCGCGCCAGCCACCCGGACGCCATCTTCCTCTCCGAGGCGTTCACCCGGCCGAAGATGATGAAGGCGCTCGCCAAGGTGGGCTTTAACCAGAGCTACACCTACTTCACCTGGCGCGGCAACAAATACGAACTGAGCGAATACTTCGCCGAGCTGACCCAGACGGACATGGCCGAGTATTTCCGGGGCAACCTTTTCACCAACACGCCCGATATCCTGCCCCTCTTCCTCCAGCAGGGGGGGCGGCCCGCGTTCATGATCCGCGCGGCGCTCGCCGCCACGCTCTCCCCCCTCTACGGCATCTACAGCGGGTTCGAGCTGTGCGAAAATGCGGCCGTTCCCGGCAAGGAGGAATACCTCGACAGCGAGAAATACCAGTTCAAGGGGCGCGACTGGAACGCCCCGGGCAACATCAAGGAATTCCTCACCGGGCTCAACCGCATCCGGCACGAAAACCGGGCCCTCCACGAGTACGCGAACCTGCGCTTTTACGAGGCCGAGAACGACAACGTCCTTTTCTACGGGAAGATGACGGAATCGCGCGACAATATCATTTTGGTGATCGTCAATCTCGACCCGTGGAACCGGCAGGACTCGTTCATCCACGTCCCCATCGACGCTTTCGGCTGGATGGAAAACGACACCTACCAGGTGCACGACCTCCTGTGGGACGAACGTTATCTCTGGCACGGCAGCCGCAACTTCGTCGCGCTGGACCCCCACAGCAAGCCTGTCCACATCCTGCGCGTGCGCCGGTGGATGAGCCGGGAACAGGACTTCGATTATTATTTTTAGAACTACTCCCCGATAATCTTCACCAGCACGCGCTTTTTGCGTTTGCCGTCAAATTCACCGTAGAAAATCTGCTCCCACGGGCCGAAATCGAGCTTCCCCGCGGTGACGGCGACCACCACTTCGCGGCCCATGATCGTCCGTTTCAGATGGGCGTCGGCGTTGTCTTCGTAGCCGTTGTGGTGGTACTGCGAATACGGTTTCTCGGGCGCGAGCTTCTCCAGCCATGCCTCAAAATCCTGGTGCAGCCCGGCTTCATCGTCGTTGATGAAGACGCTGGCGGAGATGTGCATGGCGTTGACCAGGCAAAGCCCCTCGCGGATGCCGCTCTCGCACAAGACGGCGCCCACCTGCGGCGTGATGTTGAGGAATTCACGCCGCCGGGTGATGTCAAACCAGAGTTCCTTGCGGAAGGACTTCACGGCTTGGCCTTCGCGGCGGCTTCGGCCTTGAGTTGGCGCTCGGCTTCCACCCAGTCGCTCGTGGAGTCGCCGGGAATCCCGAGCTTCTGGCGTTTCTCGGCGATGAAATAGGCGCGCAGGGCGATGTCCGCGGGCGTGACTTGTGACGCGGGAGCGGCCTTGGTGACGGGCGAGGCTTTCACCCGGGTGCGGGAGGCCGGGGTCTTGGCGGTGGCGGCGGGCTTTTTCACCTTCGCCGGTTTTGAGGAGGCGGATTCAACGCCCGGTTCCGTTGCTTTTGGAGTGGTCGATTTCTTTGCCATGATTCAATTTCCCTCTATCAGAATTTCCTGACCGAAAAGGATACGGTTTCCGCCGCACGCCCGCAACCCGAATTTCTCGGGTTGCATTTCGGACGGAGCGGCGCTCCATTACCGCGCCCCCGAGTCCCCTTCCATGAAACCCATGCTCCCCCTTTTTGCCATGGCAGCCCTGCTTGCGCCAGCGTTTCCGGCGCGCGCCGGGGTGGTTTTTCAAGACAGCTTTGAAGCCCCGCCCGTGACCAGCCGCACCCCCAAGGCGGCCGGAGGCGATCCCTCTCTTGGCAACCCCGCCCAGCCGGAGAAAAAACCGGCCTGGAGCCGTTTTGAAGACCGGCCCAGTCTCGGCGAGGAAGGAGGCAGCGTGGTGGCCGGGCTGACCAACCAGATGGCGCGCACGGGCGCGCAAGCGCTCTTTATCGAGGCCGCCCGCCTGAGCGCCCCCTACATCGGCGCGCTCTTTGTCAGCCAGCCCATCCCCATCGAAGGAGGCACCTGTTACAAAGCCTGCATCTGGGGACACAACGATCCCCAAAAACCGCTGGTCAGCGCCGTGGCCCAGCTCTTTCTCAAAATGCAGGTCGATTTTTTCTCGGACGAGGGGAAAACCGAAGTGGGCGAAAGCCAATACCTGCTCCAGCCGTTGCCCGGGGGGAGGGGACGCCCGCCCCGCCTCCTCACCACGGAATGGCGCCCGGTGGACATCCGCTTTCACACGCCCGCGCAAGCCAAATACATTGTGATGAGCTTCCGGTGTGATTCCAGCGCCGAAAAAGGGGCCATCAGCGGGGCGATTTATTTTGATGACTTCACCGTGGAAACCGACCCGCCGGGCAACCCCGCCGGGAGCCCGGCCCAAAGCGCCCCCGCCGATTCCAAATCCCCGTCCGCAAGGGAGTAGCCGGAAAGAGATTCAGGGAAACACGCGGCCTCGCGGGGGCATGCGAAGAGGGGGGTGTGAAACACCTCTCCCCTTTGCTCCACCCCCCCCTTCGCCCGGACAAGGGAGAGGGGCTGCTTTGGCCGCTGACGGCTGCCGCTTTCTTCGCCGCCGCGTTGCTCCGATGGCTCGGGGCGTAGCGGAAAAGACAAGACGCGGAGAGCCCCCCCGCAATCCCGGGCTTGCCTTTTTCCCGCTCTGGGTTGAGATGGCAGGATGCTTCACAATCTCTTGGCTATCTGGTTCGGGTGGGTTCTCAAAATGGGCTGTCTGGGCGTCATCCTGCTGATGGCCATGGAAAGCTCCATTTTCCCTGTGCCCAGCGAAGTGGTCGTCCCGCCCGCGGCCTTTCTGGTCGCGGAGGGGAAAATGACCCTCTGGGGGGGAGACTCCCTGCACGTCGGCTTCTGGGGCATCGTCCTGGCTGGCACGCTCGGCTCCTACCTAGGGTCGGTGATCACGTATTGGATCGCCCGCTGGGTGGGGCGCGCCGTCGTGGTGCGCTGGGGCAAATATTTCTTCATCAGCGAAAAGAAACTGGCCCTGGCCGAACACTGGATGCACCGCTATGAGGCGGGCGGCATCTTCTTCGCCCGGTTGCTGCCGGTGATTCGCCATCTTATTTCGATCCCGGCGGGCATCGTGCGGATGAGCTTCGGGATGTTCAGCCTGATGACCATCGTCGGCTCGTTCCTCTGGTGCGTCGTGCTGGCGTGGCTGGGCGCGGAGGCGCAACGGGTTTCCCCCGGGCTGATTAACGATCCGCAGGGGCTCGTTCGGTTCATCAAAGACCAGTCGCACTTGATCGTGGGCGGCATCGCCGTGCTCGCCGCGCTCTACTTCCTGGTGCTGAAGCTGACGGCCAAGCCCGAAAAACCGGCCTGCTGCGCGGAACCGGCGGAATAAGGCAAGACGCGGAGAGGGGGAGACGCGGGGACGGGGAGAGGCGACGGCTCCTCGTTTCTCTTTGCCCTTGAACCTTTGGCCCTCACGGCTCAACTTTATCTTTCAACTTTTACCCTTTTTAAGATCCCATGGCCGAAGCACACAAAACCCCGGAACAACGCCACCAGATGACCGACATCGAGCGGTTGCGGCACTCCGCAGCGCACGTGCTGGCCACGGCCATCCTCCGCCTCTGGCCCAACGCCCAGTTCGCAGCCGGTCCCTCCGTGGAGAACGGCTTCTATTACGACCTCGACCTCGACCACCGGATCACGCCGGAGGATTTCGCCGCCATCGAGGCGGAGATGAAGAAGGAAGTCAAAGCGAACCATGTCTTCGAGCGCAAGACCGTCAGCCGGGCGGAAGCGCTCGAACTGGCCAAAGCGGGCCGCCTCGGCGCGCTTTCCGAACGGGAAAGGCCGTCCGTCTTCAAGATCGGCAACCTGGAGGAGATCCCCGAGGGCGAGGAGATCAGCCTCTACCAAAACGGCGACTTCATCGACCTCTGCGCCGGGCCGCACGTCATGCGCACCGGGAACATCGGGGCGTTCAAGTTGACCCACGTCGCCAGCGCCTACTACAAGGGCGACGAGAAGAACCCGCAACTCCAGCGCATCTACGGCACGGCCTTCAAAAACAAGACCGAGATGGAGGCCTACTTCACGATGCTGGAGGAGGCCAAAAAGCGCGACCACCGCAAGCTGGGCAAGGAACTGGAACTCTTCACCTTCGACGAAGACGTGGGCCCCGGCCTCCCGCTCTGGATGCCCAACGGCACGGTCTTGATCGAGGAACTCGAAAAGCTCGCCAAGGAAACCGAGTTCGCCGCCGGGTACGACCGCGTGCGCACCCCGCATTTGGCGCGCGAGAACATGTATCTCACCAGCGGCCATCTGCCGTATTACGCAGAAAGCATGTTTCCGCCGATGATTTTGGAGGAATCCGAAGGCGGCGCGGCCGAGAAATATTACCTCAAGGCGATGAACTGCCCGCACCACCACAAGATTTACGGTGCCGTGCCGCGCAGCTACCGCGATCTCCCGTTGCGGCTCGCGGAATACGGGACTTGCTACCGCTACGAGCAGTCGGGCGAACTTTTTGGGCTCATGCGCGTTCGTTCCATGCAGATGAACGACGCCCATATTTACCTGACGCCCGACCAGTTCGAGACCGAGTTCAACGCCGTCAACGAGATGTATCTCAAATACTTCAAAATTTTCGGCATCGACAAATACCTCATGCGTTTCTCCACGCACGATCCGGCCAAGCTCGGCCAGAAATTCGTGGACCAGCCGGAGCTTTGGAAAAAGACCGAGGAGATGGTCCGCAACGTCCTCGTCAAGAGCGGCATCAACTACGTGGAAGTCCCCAACGAAGCCGCCTTCTACGGGCCGAAGATCGACGTGCAGGTCTGGAGCGCCATCGGGCGCGAGTTCACCATCGCCACCAACCAGGTTGATTTCGCCGTCCCCAGCCGGTTCAAGCTGGTCTATAAAGACCGCGACAACACGGAGAAGACCCCGCTTTGCATCCATCGCGCGCCGCTCGGCACGCACGAACGCTTCATCGGCTTCCTGATCGAGCATTACGCCGGGAACTTCCCCTTCTGGCTCTCGCCCATGCAGGTGCGCGTGCTCCCCATCGGCGACGAGGAGCCGCTGCTGGAATATGCGCGCGGCATCCAGGCCGAACTGCGTGGGGCCGGCATCCGCGCCGAGATCGACGCCTCCAGCAACAACATCAAGGGCAAGGTGCTCCAAGCCGAACAGATGAAGGTGCACACCATGCTCGTCGTCGGCTACCGCGACCTCGAAGCCGGGAACGTCAGCGTGCGCGTCCACGGCAAGGGGAACCTGGGAGCCAAACCGCGCGCGGAAGCCGTGGCCGAGATCATCCAGGCGGCCAAAGAACGCCGGGCGTAAGAAATTCTCACGCAAAGGCACGAAGCTCACGAAGGGAAGCATCTCTTCTTCGTGCCTTCGTGTGATACCAAAAAATAACTCCAGTTTCTTCTCGTTACCAACCCGATTGGTAACGCAAGTGTCTTCGAAGCTCCAGCTTCGCTCCCTGCGAAGGCCGGACCGCTCCCGCAATGGAATTGCCGTTCCAGGAGCGTGCCCAAGTTCAACTTGGGCACGAGGAGCCGCGGAGAGAGACTACCGCGCGAGCCGGACGGGCTCCGCAGCGTCGCGCGCGAGCCACCCTTTGGTCGCGTCCGGGAGCCGGACGTTGAGCCAGGCTCCGCGCTCCAGCAGTAAGTGGACGTGGCTGCCCACCGGCAGCTTGGCGGTGGCGGCGGCGTTGTCCGCCGGTTCCGTCCGGGCCGTGGCGATGGGAGCCGTCACAATCCACAACGCTCCCTGGCTGTTCTGCCACCAGATGGCCGCGCCGCTCCACCCGAGCGCAAGGGCGCACAAGAGGGCGGGCGCGCCGGCGGCGCGCCGTCTCCAGGCCAGCGGCGCGAGGCTGAAGCAGATCCCCCAAAACGCGGCGGCGGCGAGCCATCCGGCGGTATTCCCGGCGGGATGCGCCAGCGCCCGGTCCACCCACGATGTTCCCGGCAGCTTGGCCCCGGTTTCCTCCCGCAAAAAGCGCAGATTCGCCTGCGCCTCGGGGTGCCCGGGCTCCAGGGCCAGCGCCCGTTCGTAGGCCAGGAAAGCGGCCCCTTTCTCCCCCTGCCGGAAGGCGGCGTTGCCCAGGTTGTAAAAGAGATTGGCGCTCCAGGGGCCCGCTTGGATGAGGGCTTCATAGGCCGCGCGCGCGCCCGCAAAATCCCCCTTGTCATAGAGCGCATGGGCGGCGCTGGCATCCGCCGGAGCGGCGGCAGACGCGCCCGCGCAAAAGATCAAAAAGAACAGGACGGGGAGAAGAGATTTCCCCGCCACGCTTCCCCTTCTCGCCTCCGGGCGATTCCTTTGCGTCTTTGCGTCTTTGCGTGAGTCTTTTTCAAACATGGCTCTTTTCAAATTGGGCAAGGAGTTGGAGGACGCGTTCCCGCTGGTCGGGGTAGACCGGCGCGCTGGAACCCGAGCCCACTCCGGCGTAGCGGAGTTCGTCATGCGTGGCGAAGAGGCGGCGCACCCCCTCGGCGGTTTCGCAATCGAGCGGACGGCTGGCGCAGGCGGCTTCGGCGTCCACGGCTCCGGGCTCCCCGCCCGCCGCGAACCGCCCGAGGGCCGTCTCCAATTGCAGCACGCGGACGGCCGCGTCGTAGAAATCCGCGGCGTTCGTTTCCGCCTGCTGGAGCACGCGCTGCGCTTCCACTTTGGCCTGGCGCAGACGGGATGCGCGCCGCAGGAGGCTGTCGTTTTGCCGGGTCCGCCGCCACTGCCAGCCGCCCAGGGCGAGCAAGGCGGCCAGCGGCAGAGACTGAGCCGCCCAGAAACCGCGGGTGCGCCAGGCGGGATCAAACCCGGCTGCAACCGTGCCCGGGTCCACGCGCAAATACTGGATGTCATGCACCGGGGGCGGGGGGGGCGGCGTCGCGGAAGCGGCGGAGGCAACGGCGGCGGGCGCGGGCGCAGGGGCGGCGGATGTGCCGTCCACCACCAGCGGGAGACGCTCGCCGGTGAGGGTTTCGTAGCGTTCGCTGGACGGGTTGAAGAACACGAACGTCACCGCGGGCAGCTCGGTTTTGGACGCTTCGGGGATGAGCGCCTGCTCAAAGGTTTTCGCGCCGGAGATGCCGGCCTCGTCATCGGCCTTGAATTTGCCGCTGGGCGGGTAGGCGCGCCAGCCGGGCGTTTCCGCCGCCACGGGGGCTTCCATGCGGTCAAAATTGCCCACGCCCTTGATGACGCAGGTGAGCGTCACGGGATCGCCCGCCCGGACGCGCGCCGGAGCCGCCTTGGTCTCCAGGGTGAACTGCCCCACCGCTCCCGAGAATCCCTTGGGCCGCCCGTCCACGGGGAGCGGCTTGACCTCCATTTCCACCGGGTCCGGCCGGATGACCGCCTGCTGCGGCTGGGAAAAAGCGCCGAAGGGGTCATTGAAAAAGTCGTCCATGTTGGGAAGCCGCTGCCGTTTGGGGGGCAGGACCACCACGGCATTGATCTCGGCGGCGGGGAGGGTCAATTTGCCCGCCTTGACGGGGGTGAGGGCCGTTTTGAAAATAGCCAGAATCCACTCGCGCCCGTCTTTGGTCACGTTGCGTTGCTGGGGCTGCCCCACCTTCTGGACCGTGAATCCGTCACCCGCGACCGAGGGCAATTGCGGCAACTGGCACTGGACCCGCGCATCGACATAAAGCCGCAATTCGGCCGGGACCGCCTCCCCCACGTAGGCGGCTGTCTTCGGCAGCACCCATTCCGCGGAGGCAAACGTCTCTTTGGCCGTTGCGCCGACTTTTCCGCCCGAGCCCGCTTGGCCGCTCGCAACCGCAAGCTGGAGCGGCTGGGTGGAGAGCGTCTGGCGGCCCGCGGCGATTTGCAGCTCGGGGATCGTGAACGTCCCCTCCTTTTGCGGCGTCACCACGTAGGTGAACGTCACACTGCGGGTCACGTCAAAATTATTCATCTGGAATTGCGAAGAAGTCCCGGCATAGCGGATGTCGAGCCCCTCGGCGCGCACCGTGGGCGGCGCGGCTTTGTCGCTCCCTTCCACCGTGATCCGCAATTCCACCGGGCTGCCCACTTCCGTGCTGGAACTGGAAAGCGTGGCGGAAGCGGCGGGAGCGGCGGCCTCCACGGCTCCAGACATCACGAGAAACCCCGCGCCGAGGAGGAAACTCACGCAAAGCCGCAAAGACGCAAAGAAGAGAGATTTCATTACCAATCTTTTAAGACAGGAGCAGCGCTCCGTTGTTCAGGTTTGAAAGGATGTTCCTCATCGCCTTTGAGAGAATCGAGCAGGGCGCGCGCTTGGCCGGGCGACATTTGGCCGGGAAGGGCAGGCGCTTCGGCCGCTTCGCCTTGCGGTTTCTCCGGTTGAGAATCGTTCGCTTTGATCTCCCCGGAAAGTTTTTTCTCATCCTCCGAAGCCGGTGCCGGGGAAGGACGCGGCCCCGCTTGCTGGTCCTTGGCTTGCTGGTCCTTGGCTTGCTGGTCCTTGGCTTGCTGGTCCTTGGATTGCTGGTCCTTGGATTGCTGGTCCTTGGATTGTTGATCCTTGGATTGCTGATCCTTGGATTGCTGGTCCTTGGATTGTTGATCCTTGGATTGCTGGTCCTGATCCCTATCGTTGTCTTTCTGGCGGTCCTGCTTGTCGTCCTGCTTTTGATCCTTCTGGGGCGGCGGCGGGGTGGGCTTCGGCTTGGCGAGTTCCTGTTTTGCGACCTGCAAATTCGTTTGGGCGGCACGGTTGGCCGGTTCCAGCTTCATTGCCTCCTCCAGATGTTGCGCCGCGTTTTTGAGATCCGCTTCGCGCTCCCTGCTTTGCTGGATTTCGTCGCGGCCCAGCGCCCGCTTCAACAGCGTGGTGCCGAGGTTCTGCTCCACCTTGGCGCGAATGCCAGGATCGGAAATGGCGAGCGCCTTGCCAAAGAATGCCGCCGCGGCTTCCAGATCGCCCAAGGCGTAATCGGTCGTCCCTTTGTTGAACTCCAGTTCGGGGAGGCCGGGACGGCGCTTGAGCCCTTCTTCGTATGCCTTCCGGGCCTCCTCATAGCGGCCCTGGCCGTAGAGTTCCTCGCCATTGGGGGAGGCGGCCCGCGCCGAATGCGCGCCCGCCAGGGAAACCGCCAGCGCCAACGCCAGCGCGCCGTTCCCGCGCCGCCGTTCGTTGAGGAGAAGCGAGGCGGCGAGCAGGGCGATCCCGAGGCCCAGCGGCCACTGGTAACGCTCGATGGGACGGCGGGAAAGCCGCGTATCGGACTCCCCCTCCTTCAATTTTCCGAGCCCTGCCTCCACCAGATGGCGCATGTCCGCCGGGCCGTTTTGCAGGCGGGTGTAAAAACCGCCGGTGGCTTCGGCCAGCGCGGTGAGCGTCTGCTCATCCAGGCGCGATTTCACAAACTGCCCGTCGGGCCCTTTCACAAATTCCATCCCCCCGTTTTCCCCCGGCACGGGAATGAGCGAGCCGCTGGTGGAACCGACGCCGACGGGGAAAATCCGGACCTTCCCGGCCGCTTTGCGCGCCGCTTCGAGGACGCCGGAGCCCAGGTCCTCGCCGTCGGTGAAGAAGACCAGCGCCCGCTGGTCGCTCTCCCCCTTGCCAAAGGCCTCCAGCGCCACGCGGATCGCTTCGGCAAGGTTGGTGCCGCCCAGCGGGATGATGCCGGGATCGAGTTCGTTGAGGGAAGCGAGGACGGCGCTCTCATCGACGGTCAGCGGCGCTTGCAGAAAGGCGGACCCGGCAAAGGCGATGACGCCCACGCGGTCGCCCTGCAAGGCGTTGAGGAGATCCTGCGCGGCGAATTTGGCCCGGTCCAGCCGGTTGGGCGAGACGTCGTTGGCGAGCATGGAACGGGAGACGTCCACGGCGAACAGGACATCGCGCCCCTTTCGCTTCGCCTCCTCGAACGTGAAGCCGTGGCGGGGCTGGGCCAGCGCGGCGGCAAAGCAGGCCAGGGCTCCGAGGATCAGCGCAAACCGCAGGCGGCGCTTGAAGAGGCTGACGCTGCCTGCCAGGGCCGGCTGAAGCCGGGCGGCGACGAGCGTCCCAAGCAATTGGCCCCGGCGGCGTTCCCCCCGCGCAAAAAGCGCGGCCACCAGCGGCAGGAGCGCCAGGGCCCAGAACCACTCCGGCGCGCCCCAAGTCAAGGTTTCAGCGTTCATGGCAGCCTCCTCCAGACGGTTTGCCCGAGCACGGTCTGCACGAGCAGCAGGAGCGCGCCCGCCCCCAGGAACCACGGGAAAAGGTCGTGGTACTGGCGGTATTGTTTCGCTTCAAAGGTCGATTTCTCCAGCTTGTCAATCTGCTCGTAAATTTCCTCCAGGGAGCGGGTGTCGGTGGCGCGGAAGAACTGGCCGTTGCCGATTTGGGCGATCTCCTTGAGCCCTTCGGCGTTGAGCGGCTCCACTTGCTGGTAGGTCATCCGGCCAAAAAGATCGCGCTGCCCCGTGGGCATCCGCGCGATGCCGTCGCTGCCCGCGCCGATGGTATAGATCCGCGCGCCGATGGCCCTGGCGGCCTCGGCCGCCGTGGCGGGGGAGATCCGGCCCGCGTTGTTGTCGCCGTCGGTCAGCAAAATCAGGACGCGGCTCTTGGCGGTCTTGTCGCCGCGCAGACGGTTGGCGGCCATGGCAATGGCGGAACCGATGGCCGTGCCGTCCTCCACCAGGCCGATCTTGACGCGGTCCATGTTTTGCAGGAGCCACTGGTGGTCGAGCGTCAGCGGGCTCACCAGGTAGGGACGCCCGGCGAAGGCGAGGATGCCGATGCGGTCGTTGGGGCGCTGTTCGATGAATTCCTCGGTGACTTTCTTGACCACGGAGATGCGGCTCGCGGGCCGGTTGCCGATGGTGAAGTCTTCCGCCTGCATGGAGCCGGAAACGTCGAGCGCCAGCAGAATATCGACGCCGCTGGCTTCCACGCGGCTCAAGGTCGTCCCCTTCTGCGGCCGCGCGAGGGCCACGATGAGCAGCGCCAGCGCGAGGAAAAGCAGCCCGGTGAGGAACTGGCCCGCGCGGCTTTGCACCCGCGCGCCCAGGGAACGCAACGGCTCCGTGCTCGAAAAAACAATGGTGGGAGCCCCGCCCCGGCGGCCTTTCAGAAAGGCGAGCACGGGGATCAAGAGGAGGAGCAAGAGCCACCACGGCTGGGCGAACGCAATCCCGAAATCGGCGAACGGATTCATGAAAGAGTCCCTCCTTCCACGAACCGGCGCGCCTCTTCCAGCAAGCGCTCGCTGTCGGCGGCGGAGGCCGCGACGCGGGCAAACTTAATGAGATCCGCCTTTTCCAAAAACGCGGCAAGGAGCGTTTTATCGGCCTCGGAAAACCGGGGGCTGGCCGCCGCGGCGGCGAGGAACTCGGGCGATGTCTGCTGCGTGGCCCGGACGTGGAACGCCTCGCTTACAAAGGAGCGCAATACGTCGGAAACCGCGATGCTGAACGGGTACGGCTCCGTGCCGGCCAATCCGCCGCGCAACCGCTCCAGGGCCGCCAGCGCCCGTTCGCGCGGGGTGGGAGGCGGCGGCTGGGGACGGTTTTTCACCCAGTGCACGATCCCCCAAACCAACGCGCCTAGCACCAGCAAAGCGGCAACCCCGGCCGTAACCACCATCCACATCGGATAGGGAAACACGTAGACCGGCGGCGCAAGCGGAGCCAGTTCCGGCGCAGGCGGCGCCGCGGCCCGCCCGGGCCGGGGCAGCGCGATCTGGGCATGAGATGCCACGCACGTAAGGAGCAAGGCTCCGAAGATCTCACACGCGGGCGCGCAGGCACGAAGGAGGGAGCAGCATCGCTTCCCTGCTCGCGCGGTAGCGCGAAGTGTGTCAAGCGTCACGCTTGTCACCGCCGCCTCCTTTCGCGGGTGCGGAAGAAGGTCCGCAGGGCGGGCAGGTAATCCACGTCGGTGGAAAGGGCGATGGCGTCGATCCGCTGCCGCCGAAAGGCGTGCGCCCATTCCTCCCGCCGCCGCGCGACAAAATGGGCGTAGGCGGCGCGCACGGAGGCGTCCCCGGTGTTCACTTCCACTTGCTCGCCGGTTTCGGCGTCCTCGAACACGACAATCCCGGCATTGGGCAGCTCGCTCTCGCACGGGTCGAGCACGGGGAGCGCGACGAGGTCGTGCCGCCGGGCCGTGGCCCCCAGTTCGCGGTCGGCAAGGCGGGTCTGGAAATCGGAAAGGAGGAAGACGACCGCTTTGCGCGTGAGGACACGGTTCAAGTAGTGGAGCGCCGGGGAGGGCGCGGTCCCCCGGCCGCGCGGTTCAAAAAAGAGAATTTCGCGGATAAGCCGCAGGGTGTGGATGCGCCCTTTCTTGGGCGGGATGTAGAGCTCGACGTGGTCGGAAAAGAGGAGGAGGCCGACTTTGTCGTTGTTGCGGATGGCGCTGAAGGCGAGCACGCAGGCAATCTCCGCCGCGAGTTCGCGCTTGGAAATCCGCACGCTGCCGAACGCGCCCGACGCGCTCACGTCCACGACGAGCATGACGGTCAGCTCCCGCTCCTCGGTGAATTTCTTGACGTAGGGGTGCCCCAGCCGCGCGGTGACGTTCCAGTCGATGGCGCGCACCTCGTCGCCGGGCTGGTATTCGCGGACTTCCTCGAAGTTCATCCCCCGGCCCTTGAAGACGCTCCGGTACTGGCCCGCGAAGGCCGTTTCGACCAGCCCCCGGGTCTTCAATTCAATCCGCCGGATCTTGGATAAAATGTGTTTCGCGTCCATTAGAGCAGACTATAGATGATGGAGTGGTGAGAGGATGGAGACTGCCATTGGCGCGCGGCTTTCTGCCTCTATCGTCTATCCTCTCCCCCTTCTATCGTCTTTCCTTACGGCACGGGCAGGCCGGCGAAAATCCGCTCGATGATCTTCTCGCTGGTGACCTCCTCGGCCTCCGCCTCGTAGCTGACGATGATGCGGTGGCGCAGCACGTCGAGGCCGACGTTTTTGACATCCTGCGGGGTCACGTAGCCGCGCCCTTGCAGGAAGGCGCGGGCCCTGGCGGCCAGGGTCAGCGCGATGGTGGCGCGAGGCGAGGCGCCGTAGCGGATCATCCCGTCCAGAGGCAGCTTGTATTCCCCGGGGGCGCGCGTGGCCCAGACGATGTCCACGATGTAGTCCTTCACCCGGTCGTCCACGTAAATCTCGTTGACGATCGCGCGGGCATGGATGATGTGCTGCGGATCGACAACGGGCGTGACCTCCAGCTTCGGCGCGGAGGTGGCCATCAGGTCGAGGATCTGCCGCTCTTCGGTTTTGCTGGGGTAGCCGACGTGCAGTTTGAGCAGGAAGCGGTCGAGCTGGGCTTCGGGAAGCTGATAGGTGCCCTCCTGCTCCAGCGGGTTTTGCGTGGCGAGGACGAGGAACGGATCAGCGAGCTTGTGGGTGGTTTCGCCAATGGTGACTTGCCGCTCCTGCATCGCTTCGAGCAGCGCGCTCTGGACCTTGGCCGGGGCGCGGTTGATCTCGTCGGCGAGGATCAGGTTGGAAAAGAGCGGCCCATGCTTGACGGTGAATTCGCCGGAGCGCGGGTTGTAAATGAGGGTGCCGATCAGGTCGGCGGGAAGAAGGTCGGGGGTGAACTGGATGCGCTGGAAGCCGGTCTGGACGGCGGAGGCGAGGGTCTTGACGGTGAGGGTCTTGGCCAGGCCGGGGACGCCTTCCAACAGCACGTGGCCGTTGGTCAAGAGCCCTGTAAGCAGGCCCTCCACCAGGTATTTCTGCCCCACCACCACCCGGGAGACTTCCTCCTGGAGGGGGGCGATCCACCGGCCCGCGTGCCGGACTTCCGCCGTGATTTCTTCAGTCGTTTTCGTCATGCAAGGGTTTCAGACACCAGCCAGCCCGAAATGTTCGATCAAAATCTCCCCATCCCCGCGTCTCTCCCCTGCTTCCTCACTCCCCCGCGCCTTGCTGCAAGAGGCGGCGGGCTTCCGCGACGGCGGCGGTGCGGCTTTCGACGTTGAGTTTGGCGAAGATGTGCTCGATGTGCTTGGCGACGGTGCGCGGGGAGCTGACCAGGATGGTGGCGATGTCGCTGTTGGATTTGCCTTGCGCGACCCACGCCATGACTTCCGCTTCGCGCGGGGTGAGCCCCAGGGTTTGCAAGCGCTCCTGCGTGAGGGAGCCGCCGTCCGCCTTGTCCTGGACGGCCTCCAACGCGCCGCTCAGTTCGTTGATTTTCTTGCGGGCCTCGGCCTGCATCCGGTGCTGGCTCATGGCGACGGCGATGGCCGATTTGAGCTGCACGGCGCTGAACGGCTTGATGAGGAAAGCCTGGATGTCCATCTCCCGGGTGCTCTCCAACGCCTCGGAGTCCGTCCGGCCGGTGCTGATGATGAGCGGGACGCTCTGTTTCTCTAAAATCTTGCGCGCGGCGGCGACGCCGTTCATGCCCGGCAGATCGATGTCCATAATGACAAGGCTGGGGCGCAATTCCTGGGCCAGTTTCACCGCCTGGATGCCGTCCGTGGCGACGGCCGCGACTTTGTGACCGAGGGATTTTAAAACGCTCGAAAGGTAACGCGCCACGTCGGCGTCGTCTTCTGTCAATAAAATGGAGAGGTCAGACATTGAGAAGTTCTCGCAGTTTGCGGGCCAAAGCGCCGAAGGCAAGCGGTTTCGGCAGAAAGAGGGGGGACCGGGCTGGGAAAACGGGGGCTCCCGGCGGCTCCAGGGTGTAGCCGGAAATGAGCAGAACGCCGACCCGGGGCCACCGCTCCCGGACGGTTTCGGCCAGTGCCCCCCCTCCCATCAAGGGCATGACGAGGTCGGCGATGAGGAGGCGGATTCCCGGCTCGCGCTCCAGCATCCGCAGCGCTTCTTCGCCGTGGGCGGCGCAGAGGGGCCGGAACCCAAGGCGGCGCACCATCGCCGCGACGGCTTTGCGCACCGGGGCGTCGTCGTCCACCACCAGCACTTTTTTCCCTTTGCCGAACGCGGCCGGGGCTTCCCGCCGGGCTGGGAGCTTCTCCCGGGGAGAGGGCTGGATGCGCGGGAGGAAGAGGCGGAAAACGCTCCCCTTGCCGGGGACGCTCTCGACGGTCAGTTTCCCGCCGCTCTCTTCCGCGATGGCGGCGCAAAGGGATAGGCCCATCCCGGGAGCCTCCCGCTCGGGATGCGTGGTGAAGCCGGGCTCGAAAATCCGCTTGAGCCCCCCTTTCGGGATGCCCGCGCCGGTGTCGCGCACGGAAACCCGCACGTACGGGCCGGGCTTCCAACCGGCCCGGACCCGGCGGTCCGAGGAAGAGAGCACGATCTCGTCCAATTCCAGGGAAAGGCAGCCGCCCCCCGGCATCGCTTCGCACGCGTTGGCTGCCAGGTTGAGCAGGAGCGACTCGACCAGGCCGGACGCGACCACCGTCCATCCGCTCCCCTCCTCGGCATGGACGGTCAATTCGATCTTCTCCCCCGCGATCCGCCGCAGCATCCTGCGGAAACTGAGCAGGAGGGTGCCGAGGGGAAGGGGGCTGGGCGGGGTCTCTTTTTTGCGGTTAAAATGGAGGATCTGCGTCGTGAGCGCCCGGGCGCGCTCCACGGCTCCCACCATTTCGCCGAGGTATTCCTGCCGGGGATCATCGGCGGCGATGCCGGCTTGCAGCATCTCGGTGTAGCCGTGGAAGATCGTCAGCAGGTTGTTGAAGTCGTGGGCAACGCCTCCTGCGAACTCTCCGAAAACCCGCAGCTTCTGGAATTGGCGAAGCTGTGCGGCGAGGTGGCGCTCCGCGGAAATATCCTCCAAAATGCCGGTCAGCAAGAGCCGCCCCGTTGCTTCGTCGCGCAGCCGGCAGCCGCTGTCGCGCAGAGGAACCACGGAGCCGTCCTGGCGGCAAAAACGGTAATCGAGCCGGTGCGGCTGGCCTTCGGCGGCGTCCACCTCCAGCGCGGCCAGGCGCGGGAGATCGTCGGGATGCACCCGCTGGAGCCACTCGCGGCGGGCCTGCTCCCGCTGCGCCGGGGAAGCGCCCAGGAGCCCTTCCCGGTCGCCATAAAACGTCATCACCCCGGCCGGGTCGCAGACATAGAGCACCCGCCCCGTTGCCCTCAACAACGGCTCCTGCATCGCCACCCCCCTCGCGTCCAGACGCGGACGGCCGCGTAGCTTGGCCCGTGAACGGGAACTGGGTTTGCCGGGAGGCTTCATCTGTTTTTCGAAATGCCGGGGGAACCCCGATGCGGTGACAAATTCTCTCACACCAGGGATTAGTGAAAAGTCTGATTTGCAAGATTTTTCACGCAATGCGTCCCGGAAACGGACGCTCCAAAGGGCTTGCGCCCCTCCTGTTTCCAAAGGCCGGTTGAAAAACTGATTCCAAAAACCGGCCGGCCAGCATACAAGGGACGAAGGCTGCGGTTCCCAAAGAACCGCCATGGTCCTTGGAGGGGTGGCAGAGTGGTCGATTGCGCCGGTCTTGAAAACCGGAGTGCCGCAAGGCACCGTGGGTTCGAATCCCACCCCCTCCGCCAAGGGCAGCCGTTGCGCCATCCCTTTTCCCACCCAAGCCCGTGAAGATCGCCGGTCCCTTTTCCCCCTCCTCCATTCGGTTCAAGGTGGTGCTCGGCTTCGGGCTCGCCCTGGTGGCGGTGGGCGTGATCGCGTGGCTCTCGCTCCGCAGCACCCGGGCCTTCCTGCGCACGGCCGAAGGAGTTTCGCACATCCACCGCGTCCTGGAGGCCCACGAGTCGATGCTGCGGCATTTGATGGAGGCGGAAAGCGCCGCACGCGGGTTTCTCCTCTCCGGCGACGATCTCCTGCTCAACTTCTTTGAGCAGGCGGCGGGGGAAGGAACGGCCGATGCGGAGGAACTCCGGCGGCTGCTCGACGACCAGCCCTCTCAGCAGGCCCGGCTCAAAACGATCCGCAGGCGAATGGACCGCAAGCTGCAAACCCTGCGCGCATTGACCACGCTCCGCCGCGAGCAGGGGGCGGACGCCGCGCTGGGCCGCTTCTCCGCCATGGGGCAGGAAGGCTCCATGCTGGAAATCCGCTCGCTGATGGCCGAGTTCGCCTTGGACGAGCGCCGGTTGCTCGACGAACGCTCGGCGCAGACCCGCCGCATCGGGCGCGAAGCGCAGGCCACCCTGCTGCTCGGCTCCGGGGTGAGCTTCGCGCTGCTGCTGGCCGCCCTGGGCCTCATCCTGCGCGACATCGCCGCCCGGGAGCGGGCCGAAACGCAACTGGCCCAGGAGCGCAACCTGCTGCGAAGCCTCATCGACGCCATCCCGGAGCACATCTACGTGAAGGACCTGGAAGGCCGCTACGTCCTCGACAACATTGCCCACCGCCGCTTCCTCAACGTGGCCGATCCCAGCGCGCTGGCCGGGCGGACCGTGTTTGACTTCTTCCCGAAGGAACTCGCCGCCATTTACCACGCCGACGACCAGAGCGTCATCGCCTCCGGGGTCCCGATCCTCAACCGGGAGGAACCGGCCGTGACGGCCCAGGGGGATCTGATCTGGCTTTTGACCACCAAGGCCCCGCTCCATGGCGTCACCGGGGCGCTCATCGGCCTGGTGTGCGTGAGCGCCGACATCAGCGAGCGCAAGACGGCGGAGGAGAAACTCCGCGTCTTCGCCGCCCAGCTGGAACGGAGCAACGCGGAGCTGCGCGACTTCGCCAGCGTCGCCTCGCACGATTTGCAGGAGCCGCTGCGCAAAATCCGGGCGTTCGCCGACCGGCTACGGCTCAAGTGCGCGACGGCGCTCGACACCCAGGGGCTCGATTACCTGGAGCGGATGCAGTCCGCCGCGGGCCGGATGCAGACGCTCATCCAGGACTTGCTGACCCTCTCCTATGTCACCAGCCGGGCGCAGCCGTTTAAGGAAGTCGATCTGACCCAGGTAATGCGGGGGGTTCTCTCCGACCTGGAAGTGCCCATCGAGCAAAGCGCCGCCAAGATCGAGATCGGCCCGCTGCCCCCCATCGACGCCGACCCGGTGCAGATGCGCCAGTTGTTCCAGAACCTCCTCAGCAACGCCCTCAAATTCCACAAGCCCGGCCAGCCCCCCGAGGTCAACGTCTCGGCCCGCATCCTGACGGCCCAGGAGCACCAAATCGCGGGCGCGGGCCCGGGGGAGGAAATTTGCCAGATCGTGGTGGCCGACAACGGCATCGGGTTCGAAGAGCAATTTGTCGAGCAGGTCTTCACCCTCTTCCAGCGCCTCCACACTCGCCAGGAATACGAGGGGACCGGCATCGGGCTGGCCGTCTGCCGAAAAATTGCATCTCGGCATGGCGGGAGTATTGTAGCAAAGAGCGGGGAGGGTCAGGGAGCGACGTTCATTATCAAGCTGCCCGTCAAACAGATCACAAAATCATGAGCAAACACGGCAAACCGATCACCATATTGATGGCCGACGACGATGATGACGACCGCCGCCTCACCAAGGAGGCCTTGCTGGAAGGGCGGCTCGCCAACGACCTGCGGTTTGTGGAAAACGGCGAGGAATTGATGGATTACCTGCGCCGCCAGGGCAAATATGCCGGAACGGACGTTCCCCGCCCCGGCCTGATCCTGCTGGACCTCAACATGCCGCGCAAAGACGGCCGCACCGTGCTGAAAGAGATCAAGAGCGACCCGGAACTTCGGCAGATCCCGGTGGTCGTTCTAACCACCTCCCACGCTGAAGAAGACATTTTCAAATCCTACGACCTGGGGGTGAACTCCTACATCGTCAAGCCCGTCACGTTCGAGGCGCTGGTGGACATCCTCCAAACCCTGGAAAAATACTGGTTCGAGATCGTCGAACTCCCGCCCGGCAGTAATTAGCCGCGCACTGAAAGGATCTCGTGCAAAGGCTGGACGAAGGAGGAGTGCCTCACGCAAAGACGCAAAGGAAAAAACCTCTTTTTTGCGCCTTTGCGTGAGACTAATACCATTTC
>SESA01000110.1_pt1 | contig 56235 bp, 50 predicted proteins | sample 3171451 | NCBI WGS metagenome assembly SESA01 (sample SAMN06051862, study PRJNA518727) | freshwater metagenome | biome: subpolar coniferous forest; feature: holomictic lake; material: water; isolation source: holomictic Lake 227, 8 m depth | place: Canada: near Kenora, Ontario | collected...
TCTGATCTGGCGAGCGTATGATCCATCTCTTCCAGGAATAACTGCTGGCCCGGGCGGGAGTCCTCTGGGCTCATTCCAGTTCGTCGAAAAGCTTCCCTGGATCAGTCTCAATCTCGGCGGCTTTGGTTCCCTCAACATCGAGTATTTCCTCGGTATAGATGGAATTTCGGTCACCATGGTTATCCTGACAGCACTGATCTCGGCAATCGGCATTCTTTCAAGCTGGACAATCCAGAAACAGGTCAAAGGGTATTTCATCCTTTACAACCTGCTTGCATCGGCCATGATGGGATGTTTTGTAGCACTTGATTTTTTCCTTTTCTATGTGTTCTGGGAAATCATGCTTCTTCCGATGTACTTCCTTATCGGTATCTGGGGTGGCCCTAACCGTGAATATGCGGCTATCAAGTTTTTCCTTTATACCCTGTTTGGTTCCGTTTTCATGCTGCTTGTCATGATCGGGCTCTACTTCAGCGTTATTGACCCTGTTACCGGCAACCATACCTTCAGCCTCGTTGCCATGGCAAGCCAGGAGAACTATATCAAGGATGCCATTCTTGGGCCTGACAATGTCATGTGGCGTTATGTCGCCTTCATTGTGCTCTTTATCGGTTTTGCCATCAAGGTTCCAATGTTCCCGTTCCATACATGGTTGCCTGACGCACACGTTGAAGCACCTACACCTATTTCGGTTATTCTTGCCGGTGTGCTTCTGAAGCTTGGTACCTATGGAATGATGCGTATCAACTTCCCGCTTTTCCCTGAAGTGTTCCATGCCTCGATGTATGTGATTGGGATTTTTGGCGCTATCAATATTATTTATGGAGCCTTCTGTGCACTTGCACAGCAGGATCTCAAAAAGATGGTTGCCTACTCTTCCATCAGTCACATGGGCTATGTCCTGCTTGGCCTTGCTGCCGGAAACAGTGAGGGTATGGTTGGCGCACTCTACCAGATGTTCAACCACGGCACCATTACTGCCATGCTCTTCCTTTTGGTCGGTGTTATTTATGATCGTGCACATACCCGCCAGATCGACAAGTTCGGCGGTCTTGCCTCATACATGCCTGTCTATGCGGCGGTCGTTACCATAGCATGGTTTGCCTCGCTTGGACTTCCTGGCCTGAGCGGCTTTATTTCAGAGGCTTTTGTCTTTGTCGGTGCATTCAGTTCTGTGACAACCCGATATATCGCCATGGTTTCGGTGCTTGGTATCGTTTTTGGTGCAGCCTACCTGCTCTGGTCACTGCAGAGGGTATTCCTCGGAAAGAGGAAAGCCGATGCAGCTTATGATATCGAGGTCGGTGAGGATGGTCATGAGCATATCCATTTCCATGACTGGAAAGGAAAGCTCGATCTGGATGGTCGTGAACTTGCCATGCTTGTGCCACTTGCCGTGATCATCATTTTCCTTGGTATCTATCCGATGCCAGTGCTCGGCATGTTGACCACCAGCATCAACAAGCTGGTAGAAGTACTTTCCCCGGTCGTGATGACAACTATGAATTAATTGCCTTGAATGAGGTAAAAGAATAAACGAAGAGAATTATGTTCGAGCTGCCATCAGGTGCTGAAATTCAAGGTATCATTGCAAGTCTGGAAGCAAGCGTTGGATTTTTTATACCTGAACTTTATCTGTCCGTGCTTTTTATGCTGCTGATCGTTGTCGATCTGTTTGCAAAAGGCCGCAAAAACAACCTGCTCTCAATAACAACCCTTCTTGGGCTTGCGGGCAGCATCTTTTTCATATACCAGCAGCATTCCATGCAGCCGGGGGAGTTCTTTTTCGGGATGTATGTCCTTGACGAGTTCGCTCTCTTTTTTAAATACCTCTTTGTGATTTCGGCCATGATTGCCGTTGTCATCACGATGGCCGACGAGCAGTTCGACCGGGAGGTAAAAAGCATCGGAGAGTACTATGCACTTATCGTGGCCATGCTGATCGGCATGATCATGATGGCCTCTTCAGCCGACCTCATGATGATTATCCTCTCGATGGAGTTGGTCAGTCTGACCGCCTACATCCTTACCGGATATTTCAAACGCGATCCTCGCTCCTCGGAAGCTGCACTGAAATATCTTGTCTATGGCGCTGTATCATCAGGCCTCATGATTTACGGTTTTTCACTGATTTACGGTCTTACCGCCCAGACCAATCTTATTAAAATCAGTGCTGAACTCTCTGCACATGGCTACGATCCGGTGGTGATGATTCTTGCTTCACTTATTGTGCTTGCTGGCTTCGGTTACAAGATCGGTGCAGTACCTTTTCACTTCTGGAGTCCTGACGTTTACGAAGGCGCTCCGACTCCCATTACCGCATACCTCTCTGTTGCTTCCAAAGCTTCAGGTTTTGCCCTGCTCATGCGCTTTTTCTATATAGCCGTGCCGCATGTAGTAAATCCTTACGAGGACATTATCGGTATTGACTGGGTGTCGCTGCTCATCATTCTCTCCATTGCTTCAATGATTTATGGCAACGTCGTTGCCCTCTGGCAGAAAAACGTCAAGCGTCTTCTTGCCTACTCCTCTATTGCTCATGCCGGTTATCTCCTGCTTGGCATCATTGTGATGGACCAGCTTGGTACCCAGGCAACCCTCTTTTATCTGCTCTCCTATTTTCTTGTCAACTTCGGAGCATTCTATGTTGTCATTCTTATCGCCAACAAGACTGGCAGCGAAAACCTCGATGATTATCGCGGTCTTGGCAAAAGAATGCCTCTTGCAGGTGCAGCATTGACTGTTTTTCTCATCTCACTTGTCGGTCTTCCTCCGACCGTGGGTTTCATCGGCAAGCTTATGATTTTTTCTGCATTGCTTGCCAAAGGTTCCCTCTATATCTGGCTTGCACTTATCGGCGTGATGACCAGCGTTATTTCGCTTTACTACTACATGCTGATACCGCTCAACATGTATCTTCGCGATTCAGAGCAGCATGGAGAAAAGAACATGGATTCAGGTATGCTTGCCAAAGTTCTCATGGCTCTTTTGATGATTCTGACGCTCTATTTTGGTCTCTTTTTTCAGCCACTCTCGGATTTTGCCAAATATTCTTCGGCTATGTTCGGCGTGAAGCTCTATTAAAGAGGAAAAGCAGCCCCTTCCCTATAAAATTTTTTATTTCCCCCCGTCTATCCAGCAGGATCGGCGGGGTTTTTTTTGGAAAATTCAGTCAACAATCGTTATTATAAAGAAAAACAGTTTCTCTACTTATCAGAAGCTGCCCGTCTGAAATATCCCTGTTTTTCCTTACATTTTATTCGATCTGTTTTCTCGATAATCTGATCCTTTCAAAACGGAGGTAGTAATGCAAAGCAACCAGACCTTTGCTGATATTTTCAGGGCCAGGGGAGTAAGCCGCAGGGACTTTCTCAAGTTCTGTACTCTTACCTCGGTCTATCTCGGTCTTTCACCTTCCATGGTTCCGGCTATTGTTGAGGCCATGGAAAAAAAGCCGAGAACCCCGGTTATCTGGATTCACGGTCTTGAATGTACCTGCTGTTCAGAATCTTTTATCCGCTCTTCCCACCCGAGCATCGAAGATCTTCTTTTCAACATGATTTCGCTTGACTACGATGACCTGCTCAGCGCAGCAGCGGGCCATCAGCTTGAGGATGTCCGACGCAAGATCATGAAAGATTACAAGGGTAAATACATCCTTGCCGTTGAAGGAAACGTATCGACCAAAGATGATGGAGTCTACTGCATGGTAGGTGGTGATTCGTTCCTGAATACCCTGAAAGAAACTGCTGCCGATGCTGCAGCAATTATTGCCTGGGGCAACTGTGCTTCATTTGGTTGTGTACAGAATGCCGATCCAAATCCCACCGGTGCCGCTCCGGTATCAGAGATCATCAAGGACAAGCCAATCGTCAAGGTTCCGGGATGTCCGCCAATATCGGAGGTCATGACCGGCGTTATTGCCCATTTCCATACTTTCGGTACACTGCCCGAACTTGACCGTCTGGGTCGTCCCAAAGCATTTTACAAGACAAGGATTCACGACAAGTGCTACAGGCGTGCATTTTATGATGCAGGCATGTTTGTCAGAAGCTTTGATGACGAAGCCACAAGAAAAGGGTGGTGTCTCTACAAGATGGGTTGCAAAGGCCCGACCACCTACAACGCATGTTCAAAGATTCAGTGGAACGGTGGTACAAGTTTTCCCATTGGTTCCGGACACCCATGTATTGGCTGTTCCGAGCCTAATTTCTGGGACAGAGGTCCATTCTACAGCAGGCTTGCTGAAGTGCCGTTTCTTGGCAGTGACAGCAATGCCGACAAGATCGGCGTTATTGCCGTTGGTGCAGCCGCAGTTGGCGCTGCCGCGCATGCTGCCGTGACAGCAGTGAAAAAGGCAAAAGCAGGCAGTGAAGATAACGACAAAGCATAATCCAGGGAGTAGCTCATGGCCAAAAAAATAGTTGTTGATCCGATTCCCCGTATCGAGGGGCATCTGAGAATAGAGGCAAAGCTGAACGACAGCAACGTGATTGAGGATGCATTCAGCAGCGGTACAATGTGGCGCGGAATTGAGGTGATTCTCAAAGGGAGGGATCCAAGGGATGCCTGGGCATTTACCGAGCGTATCTGCGGTGTTTGTACCACGGTACATGCACTCGCTTCGGTGCGTTGCGTTGAGGATGCACTTGGAATAGCAATTCCAACCAATGCCCGCATCATCCGTAACCTGATGAATGCCACCCAGGTAACACAGGATCACCTGGTACATTTCTACCATCTCCACGCCCTTGACTGGGTCGATGTAGTCAGTGCCCTCAAGGCAGACCCTAAACAGGCTTCCGCTATAGCCCAGAGCATCTCTTCCTGGCCGAAATCCTCGGTAGGTTACTTCAAGGATCTGCAGCAGCGTCTTGTCGGATTTGTCGAAAGCGGCCAGCTTGGTATTTTCTCCAATGGCTACTGGGGTCATGCGGCCTACAAACTTCCGCCTGAAGTCAACCTCATTGCTGTTGCGCACTACCTTGAAGCGCTTGATTTCCAGAAAGAGATTGTCAAGATTCACACCATTTTCGGTGGCAAGAACCCTCATCCGAACTATCTGGTTGGCGGCATGGCCTGCGCCATCGATCCCAACAGCGACACTGCGATCAATATCGAACGTCTCTCGATGATCAAGAAAATCATTGACGACACCACCACGTTCATCGACCAGGTCTACATTCCCGATCTTCTTGCCATTGCAGGATATTACAAGGGATGGCTTTACGGCGGCGGGCTTGGCAACTATCTCAGTTACGGTGACTTTCCCGAAACCACTCTTGCAGATTTCAAGACCCTGCTCTGGCCAAGAGGAGCCATTCTCAACAAGGATCTCACTACCGTTATCGATGTTGATCCGAGGGATGCCTCCCAGGTTACTGAAGAGGTAAGTCACAGTTGGTACACCTACTCCAAGGGTGACTCGAAAGGGCTTCACCCATGGCAGGGAGAGACCAATCCGGCCTACACAGGCCCAAAACCACCTTTCGAGCATCTCGATACCGACAAGAAATACAGTTGGCTCAAGACTCCACGCTGGAAAAACCACCCAATGGAGGTCGGTCCACTTGCCCGTGTGCTGGTTGCCTACGCCAAAGGTGATCCCATGATAAAGGAAACTGTTGGACTTGTACTTTCGACGCTTGGTGTCGGAGCGGAAGCGCTCTTCTCCACGCTTGGCCGCACCGCAGCCCGTGGCATCGAGTGCAAGCAGACCGCAGGCTTCATGCGTCACTACTACGACCAGCTTGTAGCCAATATCAAGGCAGGCGACTACCGCACCTTCAACAGTGATCGCTGGGAGCCTTCCACCTGGCCTGAAGAGTGCAAGGGATTTGGTTACACCGAAGCGCCACGCGGTTCACTTGGTCACTGGATCCACATCAAGGATCAAAAGATCAAGGAGTACCAGATCGTAGTGCCATCCACCTGGAACGCCTCTCCACGAGACGCAAATGGCAATTCAGGTGCTTACGAGTCTGCGCTGAAGGGGACACCCATGCTCAATCCCGAACAGCCGCTCGAAATTCTCAGAACGGTACACTCATTCGATCCCTGTCTTGCCTGTGCCTCTCATCTCTTCGACATGAATGGCAAGGAGATCACATCGGTAAAAATCGTTTAACCGGAGTTCGTCATGGGGAGAATAATTGAAGAAATCTATGTCTGGAGGCTGCCTGTAAGGTTTTATCACTGGATCAATGCCCTCTGCACGGTAGCCCTTCTGGTAACAGGAATGTACATTGCCGCTCCGGTGTTCAATCCGCCTCTTGGTGAGGCGGTCTGGTACAAAGGGATGTCATGGTGGCGCTACATTCATTTTGCATCCGCCTTTATTTTCATTGCCAACTTTCTCTTCCGCATGTACTGGGCACTTTTGGGCAACGACAAATACGGACGATTTGGCGGTTTCAGGCCCTGGTCGCCCTCTTGGTGGGGCGAGCCCTTCAAGGAACAGGTTGCCTCCTATCTCTTTCTGCGTTCAGACGAGCCGAACTATGTCGGGCACAACCCTGTTGCCGCCCTGGCTCACTTCCTGTTCATTTTCTGCGGATCGACCTTCATGATTTTTTCCGGCCTTGCGATGTATGGAGAAAACAATCCTGGAGGTTTCAACGAAACATGGTTTGGATGGCTGATACCGCTTTTTGGTGGCAGCTACACCCTCCATTTCGCGCATCATCTGGTAGCATGGATTTTCCCCATCTACCTCATCATGCACGTCTATGCGGTGTTACGTCACGATGTGGTTGACCGCAGCAGCGTCACCTCTTCCATCGTTACCGGCTACAAGCACAAGGTAGAGGAAGAGCCTGTCTGACAATCGAAAAATCTCTGATTATTATAAGCCTTTTGAGGCAGCGCCAATTCCCCCCCCGACGAGGGGGATTGGCGCAATATGGGAAGATTCCAATCTTCAGCTCCGTAGGAGCGAAATATTGGTAGCCCTCGATGAAATCGGGGGGGCGAAATATTGGTAGCCCCCGACAGAGTCGGGGGAAACGACAGAGTCGGGGGAAACGACAGAGTCGGGGGAAACGACAGGGGCGGGGGAATACGTAATTATTTTTTTATGCGTTGAATTACAATTCGTGAAATACAATCAAATCAACATTATCGGCCTCGGAAACCTTCTTTACGGAGACGAGGGTTTTGGAGTTACGGCCATCAACACCTTCCAGGCAACAACCACCTTTCCAGCCTCAGTTCACTGTATCGACGGCGGAACACAGGGTATCTACCTGCTCGACTATATCGAGTCAAGTGACGCAGTGATTGTTTTTGACGCCCTCATCCCCCTCGACTATGAGCGGAGGGTCTATCTCTATCGCAATGAAGAGCTTCCAGCTTTCATTCATCGAAAGATGTCCTCCCACCAGATGGGCTTCAGCGAGCTTCTCGGTATTGCCCGGCTGCACGGCAAAATGCCAAAAGAGATTGTATTGATAGGGATTCCGCCAAAAGAGCTTGAACTCAATATTGGCCTCAGCCCTGAAGTGGCTCTTCTGCTCCCGGAAGCAGTAGATGCAGCCAAAGCAATTGTCGAAGAGTGGCTTTCAGCATCGTAAGGTGAGAAACCGCCCCCGGGAACCCCTTTTCCCGAGAGCGTAGAATAGCGGCTTTTCCTATGGTTTTATCAGGCGCAGAAACTCGCTTCTCGTTGACTCTGAGGTAATGAACTGCCCAGACATGGCCGAAGTTGTGGTGACTGAATTAAGCTTCTCGACACCCCGCATCACCATGCACATGTGGCGAGCCTCAATCACCACGCCAACCCCTTTCGGGTTCAGCACACTCACGATAGCATCACGGATCTGCTGGGTAAGCCGCTCCTGCACCTGCAAGCGGCGGGCAAAGACCTCAACCACCCGTGCAAGCTTTGAAAGCCCCACGATTTTTCCGTCAGGAATATAAGCCACATGAGCCTTGCCAAAAAAAGGAAGCATGTGGTGCTCGCACATGGAAAAGATGTCGATATCCCTCACCACCACCATCTCATCATAAGACTCGGTAAAGACCGCATTTTTCAAAAGCTCCTCAGGATTCTGGCTGTACCCCCTTGTCAGGAATCGGAGAGATCGGGCCACCCTTTCAGGAGTTTTCAGTAACCCTTCACGTCCAGTATCTTCACCGATTCCCTCAAGCATCTGGTAGACGGCACTCGACAGCTTTCCAAGAGCAAGGGGATCATTTTCCGGTACATTTTCCGGTATATCTGCAAAGCATTCGTCATCATCGCAGCAACTGCCCCGACCTGAAATGATTGGGTTACTCGCCAAGATATCGGACGGCATTTTTTCCTGTTTCATATATTTTAACTTCATGGAGAGTAAACTCCCCGTTATTGATATTGCGCACTCTTTGTTCCAGTATATCCCATATCAGCACTGCGAGCACTTCGGTCGTCGGTACACACTCCTGAAGTTCAGGCACATCATGATTCAGGTGCTTGTGGTCAAACCTTGCGATAATCTCTTCCTCAAGGATAGTTTTAAGCTCTTTCAGGTCAAACAGAAAACCTGTGTTGCGGTCAACAATGCCCGATATGGTTATTTCCAGCAGATAGTTATGCCCATGGCCATACAGATTGCTGCACTTTCCGTAAATCGCAAGGTTTTCAGCCTCAGAGAACTGCGGGTTAAAGAGACGGTGAGCGGCATTGAACTCGATTGATCGTGAAACGTAGATTTTCCTTGGCTTCTGCAAAAGGTCATTCATAAAGAGGCTTTCAATATGTTCTCGCGTCAGAGGGATGTTCGTGAATTATCCATTCTCAAGAGTAACTGTCTGATTCTCGGAAAGGTTGCGGTAATCTACTCTTTTCGATTTTATTTCCCATTTCGATTCACTAACCGATGCCTGGCTCTATAAGTTTCAATCCCTGGCAGCGTTGCCGGTTTTGAAGGTTGACAATGCTGTGCGAAAAAACTTTCATTGACTCGCTGGAGAACTACTGCAGCGTAGTTGCCATGACCAGTGGGGAGATCAGGGTATCCGATAACCAAGGGTCACGGAAATTGTTTTCTGATTGCTCTGGGAAAAATTGTCAGAGAGTGTTTACTTTTCTTACTGGGTCTTCAAATCCTGCTGGTTTTAGAGCATGAGAATGACGATTCTCAGATCAGGGTTATTTCGAATCTCAGCATGAACAAAAAAGAACAGGATACCTATGAAAAACGGGAAAACAGCAATTCCTGAATTCAGGAGTGAAGCGGAGGAACAGGAGTTTTGGTCAACTCATGATTCAACCGGGTACGTGAATTGGGATAAAGCAAGCGTCACACTCTTTCCCAACCTTAAGCCAACCATGAAAACCATCTCACTCCGGTTGCCTGAACCCATGCTCAACCACTTGAAGGTACTTGCCAATGAGCGTGATGTGCCATATCAGTCCCCCCTGAAGATGTTTCTCAAAGAACGTCTCGATCAGGAATTCAAGAAATGAGAGAAGTAGATAAAAAAGAGAGAGTTACCATGCCACAGAACCCTGCAGAAAGAAATGAACGATTGTGGTTGCGGATTTCATCCGAAGAAAAATCGCTTCTGATGCGAGCATCGGTTTTACAGAATACCTCATTGACCGATTTCGTCACCAATACCGCAGTTTCAGAGGCTTTCCAAATCCCCCTTTTCGCAAATGAGTTAAATGACGACAATCAAATTAAACCGTAGGGGCAGGCCCCCGTGCCTGCCCTGTTTTCATTCACCAATTGTTAACGGCACAGATCGTTTTGTGGTGACCTGACAGGACGTAATGAACGTTATGACGACCGTCCCCTAAATTGCCCAGAAAATTGAGCCATTGAGGTAGGAGAATACTTATGACACCGGATGTTGTTGCAGCGCGTTATATCAACGATTACCGACTGGAACTGGTCTTTGAAGATGGCAAGAAGGGTATTGTTGATTTTTATAAATTTCTTGACAAAGGCGGTGTTTTTCGAAAGGCTGAGAAATCTTGAGTATTTCAAAGATTTTTCAGTCAGCACCGAACTTGGTGTAGTGACATGGAACGGCGAGGTTGATATTGCACCTGAAGTGCTTTATTCTGAGGCAACGGGAGTCGCATTGCCTGAATGGATCGAGCCTTGAAAAAGTTGTCGGACAAAAACTTAATTGGAATCCGCAGGGAAACATACTCCTTCCGTAACGATGTTCAGAAATTATGCCGAGGCTGTTGGCTGTGAACTGGAATTCTTTGCCCCCTGAATTGTCCTGCTCATTCAAAGAGGGACAGCCAGCATCTTCAGAATATGATTGAAGATTCACCAGCCCCAACTGAAAAGCTCATTGCGGCTTTCCAAATCCCCGCTTTTTTCAACGGAGTGAAACGAAGACCCCTAAATCGCGAGGTAATGGGAAATGCCAGGAGCAGATTTGTACGTTTTGAAATTGTACATGACGGATAAAGCCTTATCTTAAGGTAAACGTTAAATAGATTACAAACGGAGATTGTTACTATGCCACAGATTCCGGTAAAAAGTAATGAGCGACTGTCGTTACGTATTGCTTCCGAAGAAAAATTGCTTCTGATGCGAGCTTCAGCATTACAGAATACACCTATGACCGAGTTCGTCACTCGTACCGCCGTTTCAGCGGCTCGAAAGGTAATCGAGCAGAACGAAAGAATAGTGCTCTCAGAGAGGGATAGCTTGCTTCTCCTGAATATGCTTGAAGACCCACCTGCCCCAAACGAAAAACTTATGGCTGCTGCTTTCGCTTTGCCTAAGCGATCATGATTCTTCCTGCCTGGCACGAAGAGCCGATCGCCAAACACCATTGCAGGTCGGCTTTTGATTGTGGGGATGCCTCCCTTAATGAGTTTCTGTGGCTTCATGCCCGAAAAAGTCACATCAAAGGTGGAGCAAAGACTTTTTTGGCTGTAGAAGACAGTGAAAGTAAGAAAATTCTTGGTTTTTACAGTATATCCCCATCTTCAGTTGCTTATGCCAATACAGCGGAAGTTGTCAAGCGTGGATTGGCTCGCCATGAGGTTCCCGTTTTCAGGCTTGGCCGTTTGGCGGTTGATCGATCATTTCAGGGTTTGGGATTAGGTGGGCAGTTATTACTTGCTGCAGGACATCGTACTCTTCAGGTTGCATCACAGGCCGGTGGTGTTGCTCTTCTGATTGATGCCAAAAACACAAGAGTAGCCGAGTGGTATGCCAGATTCGGCGCTGTGCCACTTCTTGATAACCCATTGTCACTTCTATTGCCGCTCAAAACTATCTATGCGGCACTCAACTCAGCCGGGCAACTCTGAAACATCCATGCAATAATTCCTGCAGGTTGAAAGCGACATTCTGGGAAAGCCAGTTATTCTTGCTTCTCCTGAATATGCTTGAAGAACCTCCAGCCCCAACTGAAAAGCTCATGGCTGCTGCTTTTCGAATGCCACCAATTCACAACTGAGTGAAATGATGCCCGTCCCCTGTTTTCAAAATGGGAAAAACCATGACGACAATCAAATAAACCGTAGGGGCAGGCCCCCGTGCCTGCCCTGTTTTCATTCACAAATTGTTAACGGAACAGATCGTTTTGTGGAGACCTGACAGGACATAATGAACGTTATGATGCCCGTCCCTTAAATTGAAATTTGCGCAATTAAATTCACATAGAGCCACAAAATACACCAAAAGCCTTCCGATATTGAAAATCCTTCCCTATATTACTGATTAATTCTACACTGGCTTTGAGGTTCCTCAAGCCATTCCAGGTTGTACTCCTGTCGGCAGATTGCAAGAAGCTTAAATTGGTTTCATCAGCAAAACAAGGGAGGAAACAGTGACATTATCAGCATCCCAGCATGTTGTCCTTGAAGTTGTTGCCGGCATGAATGGAGGCTACGGCCCAGCCAAACTTGACTTTCTTCGTATCCAGCCCGACGCAACCGCACAAGCTGGTGCCGGAGGGTTAGGGTGGCGTGTTCCGGCAGGTCAGACGCTCGTCATTACCGAAGTCGATTGGCAATACGTTCATCCCCAGGGGACAGCAGGAGCAGACAAGATCGAAGTGCTGCGTCTCTTCCTCGAAAGCCTTGCCTCTCCCGGCAACATCCGCAGGGTCTTCGAATCCACCGTCACCCTCAGCAGCAAAGGCGAGGGCGGTATCAGCGAATCCATGACCAGCGGATTTGTCGTCTCATCCAAAGCACGCATTGCTCCCGATATCATGCCCGGCCCCCTTGGCCCACCATCAGGCTTGCAGCATCTTATTTTGCGCGGGTATCTTATTGCTGATTTGTAGTACGGTTTATAACAATACCTGATAGAGATTGTGTTTGCTTGTTTGATAAAGATATCAAGTCCACATAGTGGCTCCAACAGAGGTTACCGATTACATAATAACTGGGGGTATTAATGAAAGATCCATTGAAGTTAAGTGTGTTTGTCGGATCTCCTAAAAAAGATTTAGAGAAGGTTCGACAGGCAATTATTCAAGCTATTCTTGAAGCAGGGCATATTCCTGATGGAATGGAGTTGTGGGCGTCTGAAGCCAGACCTACATTGAAGACTATTGCAGAAAAACTCCTTTTGTGCGATGTACATGTTGTTTTGCTTGGGTTGAGTTATGGACAGATACTGGAGAAGGAAGGCATTAGCTTCACCGAATGGGAGTATAATCAAAGCCGAGATGCCAATCGCCCTATTATCGCTTTCCTTTTGGAGGAGAGTGCATTTGAGAAAGCTTGGAAGGATTGTTCAAAAGATAAAGAATGTTCTCCAATTAGTGATCATGAGAAGGTATTGTATCGTGATTTATGGAATAAGTTACGTAGCAAAAGCGTCTGTAAGCTTTACAAATCATTCGATACAGGTCATATCGTCAGAGATGTTCTGAACTCATTAAACCAGGTTATAGATTCTGACCAATTACGCTCTCTTCCTGGGTGGATCAGAGCTGAGAGCAAAGCAGCAAAACTTGCTGCGACATTACAGGGTAACCCTTTTTTGATGCGGGTTCTGGATCGAGTCGTTGGATTTCGTACCACAGGAGGTCGGTTTGAAAAAGAACGTTGCGCTAAAAAGGCTGCGGCAGAAATGTTCTGGGATACGATGATGAACCGAATTGCCAGGGCTCAGTACATGGGGATTTTTTTGGAATCTGGATCAAGCTTGGCTTATGTCTCTGATGCACTTGAATCCAAGTTAGATCGTCAGGAAGGCTGGAATATCTCAACAAACAATGCATTAGCTCTTTTTCAGTTACTGTTGTTTACTGATGGAGAAATTCGGCGTAATCCACCTGTTGCTCCAGATCCTACAGACCCTTACGGGGCAATTTTTACTTTAAAGTGTAAGCGGGCTTATGAAGAGCCACCGATGGTTCCTCGGAGTTTGTACCCAAAGGAAATTGAGGCAATTAATGAGATAATTGATTTGCTGAAAACGGGAGGTGAGAAGCAGATAATCCTTGCGACAGCATCCGGTTGGGATACAGCGCATCATGTTCCTGAATTTCATGGACCGCATGTGGGTAGTCATGCTAACATGCTTTTTAAACGAGCAATTTTTATGACCGGTAATCCTGTTGTTCTTTTTTTGAGTCGTCATAAGGTAGATCCGCAGTTTCGTGAGGCTGGGTTTAAATGCCGTACGGACAGTAAAGGTATTGAGGCAAATATGAGCTACTGCTATCCGGTTTTTGGGGAAGAACTTCCCTTGGAATTTGCATTAAAAAATACTCCGTTGGCATTATGTATTGGATATGAGTTGGAAAAGAATGAGCATGAAGAAGATATAAGGAAGGTTGGTGAAAAATTGAAGTCTGTGCTTCGCCCTGAGCTTGAAAAAGCGGGTTTTGATATGGAATATGCAGCAAAAGCAGTAAAGCTGGATGATGGAAGCCAGGCTTTCGCTATTATATTAGCGAACGAGAAATTTTACAGACTATTTCCACGTTAACTATTTTACAAGATGAGAGCATATCAATTTTTTTTTGATTTTAGGATAAACTTTTTGCGGATTATTATTTTCGTAACCTTGAATTTATTTTAAAATAGTAAAAAAATTATAATACAAGTAAGGTGAATATGTTGTCTTTGTATACGCCAATATAGCGAATCACTTATTATTTTTTGGGGGTGATTTGGCTTTCTCTAATCGTAAGTGGTTATTTATAGTTATCTTCATCTGTAAAATATAAAAGAGAGATATGGCCAAGCTTGAATGAGGAGTTGAAAAAAATCATGGTATTGTAATAAGTGCGGCAACACATTTGTGCTTAATTAGGAAAGTGTATAAATTTTTATCAAACCTTTTTTTACGAAAGAAATGAAGCAATTTTTATTAACCATATTACTTTTAGTAATCTTCTCATCCTCTGTAATTGCCCAACAATTTATCGATAATCAGGGTCGAATTGCAAACTGTGCTATCAGCAATGGTTCAATGATCGTAGAACAGGGTGGGGTTACTAAAATTTTCTATCCAGTTAAACCCGACCAAACAGTATCCTGGATTTCACCCGATGGATGGAATGCGTTCTTAACAAAGAACGGCACATTATTGACTTTGAATAGTGATAATCTTTCTTTCTCATTTGAGTTACTTCGGAATGGTAACATCCCTGTATCGCCTTCATATATACCGGCCTATTCTGGTAGACCAAGGGACCAAATACTCAGAGATATTCAGCGTACACAAGAATCATTGAATGACTGTATTAATAATCAGTCAAATGCAAACAAATCTGGTAGCTACGTTGCTGCTATGGGTTATAATCCTATAATTTTAAACTATAGACAAAGATTGAATGAATTGAACCTTGAATTAATGAGGGCAAATCATTGATGGTTTGCCTTTTTCTGAGGCATTGGCGTCATCAATAACAGACGCCTGCTATGTTGAAGAAATCCATCACCTGCGACTATCTACTCGTTTACTATCATTCTGCCAGCTTAAGCAGAAAGCTCTGCTATTGTATCCTCTTCCTCAAGATCCCCCCGCCAAATGCTCAGGTAACCCCTTGGCCGTTTTTTTTATTCTGCTAAACCCGCCCTATGTCGTGCTGGGGGGTTCTAAAAGAGTATAAATTTGTATACCTTGAATTCGAGCAAGGATGCGGCCTTTGGGAAGGAGCGCCTTGTGGTTTGTTTTACTGTTTATTTTGTATTTTCAAAGCACCTTATTTAAGGTTATGGGATCACTTAAGATGTTATTATATAAGAATATATGTGGGGTGTAGCGGCCTTGCATCATAAAATAGTGTGTTATGAGTAATGTTATTTGCAGTTGTCTTTTGGGCGATAATGCCAGGGTGAGGCTTCGGCTTTCTCAGTTGCTGCACAGTGAGGTTGAGTCTCTTTATGGTGAGGAGAGTGCTGAAGTGGTGTTGGAGGATATTTGTGAGGTTGAGTTGCAGGGGTGTCGGCGAGAGTTTTTTATCAATAAAACCGGGACTCCGTTCAGTGTCGGGCAGCAGGTTATTATTGAGTCGGATGGTGGGTATGATTATGGTGTTGTGTATTCGACTGGCAAGATTGCCCGTAAAAAGCTGAAGCTGAAGGGGCTGGACAAGAGTGGGCAGGAGTGGTCTGTTGTGGTGCGCTTGGCGGATGAGAGTGACAGTCTTGCTATTCAGGAGCTGAAGAAACGGCAGGTGGAGATTCGAGATATCTGCCTGAACAAGGTTAAAAAGCATGAGCTTGACCTGAAACTGGTGGACGTTGAGTTGCGTATGGATCAGCAGAAGCTGTCGGTCTATTATACCTCTTCTCACCGGGTGGATTTCAGGGCGCTGGTGCGTGACCTGGCTGGTGAGTTCAAGGCAAGAATCCAGATGGTGCAGATCACGACTCGTGAAGAGGCGCGAAGGGCTAATATGAATGGTCCGTGTGGCTGCCTGTTGTGCTGTTCGAGCTGGTTGCAGAAAATCCATGCCAATCCGTTTGCCGAGAAGTCCCAGTATTCCGAGGCATCGGGCAATGAGAGCCATGCGTTTAATATTACCGGCTTGTGTAACCGCCCGAAATGCTGTCTTGGCTATTCAAAACAGGAGAAGGGGTGTCAGCAGCATCAATATACCGGTCAGTCATCTTTGCCTCTTGCAGGCAGCAAGGTGTCAACTCCCGAGGGGCCTGCTGTTGTTGAAAATGTCGATGCCCAGAAAAAACTGATATGGCTTCGGTACCTGAAGAGCGATCAGACGCGAAGGTTTACCGCTGACAAGTTCAACTCTCTCTTTGCTAAAAAATAGGAGAATTTGACGACCGGCAGCGGGGAAGTCTGCTGCCGGTCGTGAGTTCCTCTTCAACCGTATGTTTTAAAAGTATGCATCAGTTTAAAAGAACCCTTGTTACTACAGCGCTGCCTTATGCCAATGGCCCGGTTCATCTTGGCCATCTGGCGGGTGTCTATCTTCCGGCGGATATCTATGTCCGCTATAAAAGGATGAAGGGTGAGGATGTCATTCATATCGGCGGCTCTGACGAGCACGGTGTGCCCATAACGCTCACAGCGGAGAGGGAGGGAATTTCTCCCCGTGACGTTGTTGATCGCTACCACCGGATGAACCTCGATGCGTTCCGGAAGTGCGGTATTTCGTTTGACTATTATGGCAGAACAACCTCGGAACTGCATCATAAAACTGCGCAGGAGTTTTTTCTTGAAATTGAGGGAAAAGGCATTTTCAACAAGAAAACTGAAAAACTCTTTTTTGACACCAAGGCGAACCGCTTTTTGTCTGACCGCTATGTGACCGGTACCTGCCCGATCTGCAACAATGCGGAGGCTAACGGTGACCAGTGCGAACAGTGCGGTACCCATTTAAGTCCGCTTGAACTGATTAACCCGAAGAGCAAGGTTTCGGATGCAACGCCGGAACTGCGTGATACCATGCACTGGTACTTTCCGCTTGGGCGGTTCCAGCAGCAGCTTGAGGAGTATGTGAGTGGCCACGAGGATGATTGGCGGCCAAATGTGGTGAACTATAGCCGCACATGGTTGAAGCAGGGGCTGAACGACCGGGCGATAACCCGTGACCTTTCCTGGGGAATCAGGGTGCCTCTCGACAGCGCTGATGCTGAGGGCAAGGTGCTCTATGTCTGGTTCGATGCGGTGCTTGGCTATATCTCCTTTACAAGGGAGTGGGCCCAGGAGCAGGGGGAGAGTGAGAGGTGGAAGGATTACTGGCAGAACCCGGAGTGCCGTCTTGTGCACTTTATCGGCAAGGACAATGTGGTTTTTCATACCCTGATGTTTCCTGCAATCCTGATGGCGTGGAACGAGGGACGACAGAGCGGTATCTTCAATCTTGCCGACAATGTGCCAGCTTCTGAGTTCATGAATTTCGAGGGAAGAAAGTTTTCGAAGTCGAGGAACTATGCGGTCTATCTCGGTGAGTTCCTGGAGAAATTTCCCGCTGATACCCTGCGTTACAGCATTGCAATGAATTATCCGGAAAACAAGGATACCGATTTCAGTTGGCAGGATTTTCAGAACCGTACCAACGGGGAGTTGGCCGATACGCTCGGCAATTTCATCAAGCGCTCGGTTGATTTTACCAATGCCCGTTTTGAGGGGCAGGTGCCTTGTGACTCTACTGTAGAGGAGTGGAACGATCTCGGCATCAACTGGTCGGAGACGCTCGAGCAGCTCGATCTGGCTTATGAACAGTTTCATTTCCGTGATGCTGTGTCGCTCGGTATGGATATTGCAAGGGCCGCTAACCGCTTTCTTACAGTCTCTGAACCGTGGAAGGTGGTCAAGATCGACCGGGAGGCTGCTGCCAGAACGATGGCCCTCTCGCTCAATCTTTGTCATGCGCTCTCTCTGGCGCTCTATCCGGTTATTCCCGAGACCTGCAACCGAATTCATGCCATGCTTGGCTTTGATGGCTCTATTGAAGATCTCTTTGCTTCTGGCAACTCTCTTGTTGCTGAACTCATTTCACCCCGACTGCAGCAGGGGCACCGTATCCGGGAGAAATCGGAAATTCTGTTTACCAAAATCGAGGATAGCGATATCGCACCCGAACTTCGCAAAATTGAGGCTCTGCTTGCGGAGGCTGAAAAACGTGAGGCTGGAGCTGCCGTGGAGCGTATGGAGTTCAAGCCGGTTATCAGCTTCGATGATTTTCTCAAGGTTGATTTGAGGGTGGCCAAAGTATTGAGTGCCACAAAAGTGCAGAAAGCCGCCAAACTCCTGAAACTGCAGGTGCAGGTTGGTTCTGACACAAGGCAGGTGCTTGCCGGGATTGCCCGTTACTACACCCCGGAAGAGATTGTTGGCAAAAACGTTGTGCTGGTGGCCAATCTTGCTGAACGCACCATCCGTGACGAAGTTTCAGAGGGGATGATTCTTGCTGTTGAGGGCGCTGACGGAAAGCTTTTTCTGATTGAACCGGAAGGAACGGAAATAAATGGCCGACCAATACAATAAAAGTTTGGAAAAGCAGATTTTTCCCTTACATTGAGAGCACAAACATCGTGGGGTGGAGCAATTGGTAGCTCGTCGGGCTCATAACCCGAAGGTTGCAGGTTCAAGTCCTGTCCCCACCACAACTGAAAGCCACCCCTCAAAGGTGGCTTTTTTGTTTTGGGGCAAGCATTTAGATGTTGCCCAAAAATCAGGGGAGAAAAGAACGATGGTAATGAATGGTCGTTGGAAGAGGGGCATGGATGGTCGTTGTGTACCAATATATCTCTACCAATATGCCGTGCCCGACTCGTCGGGGACCTGGGAAGGAAGAAGGGGAAGAAAACGCTTTTATTTTCCTTTTGCCTTAACACTTGTTTTTGCGTTGCTGTTTGCCCTGCCGCTCTCGGCAGAGCCGTTGCTCTGCGGGATTGACCGGCTGGAAGCGACCGGGTGCAGGGAGCTTTCCGGGTTGAAGGTTGGTCTCATTACCAATGTGGCAGGAGTGAATCGCACGGGGGAGCCTGACTATGCGGTGATGCTTCGGAGTGGCGTCAGGCTGAAGTTTCTTATGGCACCAGAGCATGGTTTTGCGGCGGATATCGAGGCTGGCAAAAAGGTTGCGAGCACTGTTGTTGCAGACTCTCTTCCGGTTTTTTCGCTTTACGGAGCTTCGAGAAAGCCTGATGTCAGGCTGTTGAAAACAATCGATATCCTTGTTTTCGACCTTCAGGATGTCGGTACCCGCTGTTATACCTATATCTCGACCATGAATAACGCTATGGGGGCTTCCGAGGAGGCTGGTATACCCTTTATGGTGCTTGACCGTCCAAATCCTATCGCCCCTCTTCAATCCGGCGGCTTTATGGTGAAGCCCGGATATAACTCCTTTGTCGGGGCGGTTCCTGTTCCCTTTATTCACTCCATGACCGTTGGCGAAATTGCCCTTTTCCTGAAGGAGACGCGCTACAAAAAGCTTGACTTGAGGGTGATACCGATGCAGGGCTACCAGAGGGATCGATTTGCTGACGACTATCCTGATTTTCGCTTTTCGACTCCCTCACCCAATATCAGAAGTGTCAGCACGGCCATTCTTTATCCGGCCACTGTTTTTCTTGAAGCGACCACAGTAAGTGAAGGGCGGGGAACCGATGCACCCTTCATGCAGTTTGGTGCGCCTTTCATCAAAAGCAGTGAGCTTGCTCTTGCCATGAAGGAGTTCCATCTGGCAGGAGTTGTTTTCGATACCCTCTCTTTCCGGCCACTCTCGGGCAAGTTCAGGGGTGAGCAGTGTCATGGGTTGAAGCTTGCAGTAACCGACCGGAACATATTCAACCCGTTCAGAACCGCCGTCTCAATTTTGCTTGCGTTGCAGCGTTTTTATCCCGGCCAGATTGGTCTCGACAAGGGGGGCGTTTTTTTTGACAAACTTGCCGGTACACCTCTTTTCAGGGAGATGCTCAGAAAACAGATGCCGTTTGAGGCCATTATGGAGGAGAGCGAGCGCCAGGTCGAGCAGTTTAACCGCACAAATCCAGCAAAACGACTCTATCCCTGATCCACTCCCTGTTACCGGGGAATGCTGGTTCTGCCCGGTAAACCATTTTTTGAAAGCAGGATCTGCCAGAGCTGAACATAGCGGGCCCTGAAAGCACCCGAAAAGCTCATCAGGTAGTAGCGCCACATGCGACGGAACTGTTCCGAATATCGGGATTGCAGGGTAGGCCACTCTGTCTCGAAGTTATCATACCACGCCTTGAGCGTCAGCGAGTAGTCGTGAGAAAAGATGTGCCAGTCTTCAAGTGTGAAAAGACCTTCAAAGTTTTCGGTGATCTGGCTTGCAGCAGGAAGCATGGAGTTCGGAAAGATATATTTGGAGGTCCAGGGTTCGCCATTTCTGGTGGGTACATTGCTTCCAACGGTGTGCAGCAGGGTCAGGCCATTCGGCTTCAGGCATCTGTTGACCAGCTCAAAATAGTTGCGATAGTTTTTGTACCCGACATGCTCAAACATTCCTATCGAATAAACCCTGTCGAAAGAGCCCTTTAATTGGCGGTAGTCGATCACTTCGACGCTCACGGGAAGGCCCTTGCACAGTTCCCTTGCGATTTTTGCCTGTTCGGTTGAGACGGTTATTGCCTTGACTGAAACGTTATAGTGTTCAGCGGCAAACCGGGCGGCGCCGCCCCATCCGCAACCGATATCGAGAAGCGTCATGCCGGGTTGAAGATGCAGCTTGTCAAACACAAGGCGCAGTTTCTTCTCCTGAGCCTCGTCGAGGCTGTTGGTATCTTTCCAGTAGGCGCAACTGTAGATCATGCGCTTGTCGAGCATCAGTTCAAACAGGTCGTTACCGGTATTGTAATGTTTTTCACCGACCGTGAACGCCCTCGCCGGATGTTGCATGTTGTAGATGCTGCCGATCCATTTTCCGATTACATCTGCCGGAGTAACGACTTTTTTATGAGCTTCGGCATTGAGGAGCCTGTAAAAAAACTCATCGAGGTCATGGCAGTCCCACCATCCATCCATGTAGGACTCTCCAAGTCCAAGGGTTCCGTCAAGGATGATGCGCTGGCACACCTGGGGCTGGTGGATCTGGACATCCCACTTCCGGGTTCCCCCGATTTTTATATCAGCAGGCTCGAAGAGCTGCTCAAGTTTTTTTTTGCAGTAGTTGTTTAACATTGCCCGTTTTTCACTTTTGATTGATTGGGTAATGAATATTGTGGTGTACCGCTTTGAGCGGTCAATACCCTGTCGTGAATACAAAATCTGCCAGAGTTGAGCACTGGCTTACAGTGATATACCGGGGATCAGAAGCCCCTCTGTTCATGCCTCTTTTGGGAAGCTCTTTTTGTATTCTGTGCCTGAAAAAAACCAGACATAGCAAATTTCGCTGGTTTTTCTCTTTGGGGAGCAACAACGTTAATGCGATAATATATGTACTATAGAGGTACTTGTCAAGACTTTTTCATCTTTGCATCGAATGCTGTAACTGTTTGGGGCGTTTGTGGGAGCGTAGCGCTCCGTACAGGGGTACTGCAGGGCAATGGTGGGAAAAGAAAACGGGCTGAAAGTTGTTCAGGCTTCAGAATCCTGATCCTGATCTTGTTTTCCGGGTTTTGAACGGCTTTCCGATTCTGTTTTTTTCGGACGCCCTCTTTTTTTTGAACAGGTTTCCTTTACGACCTGAGGCTCAGAGAGTTCGGGTTGATCGATTATTTCATCGGATTCCACAAGCTCTTCATCCAGATGTTCCTCATGCAGATCCGGTTCGGGAATAAGGTCAAGGTCAACGCAGATTTCATCGATGATTTCATCAGGTGGCACATGAGATTTCCCACGCCCCCCCCGTTTGTTTTTCATTGCCGGTTCGATGAGGGTCATAACCTCATTGATGGAAGAAAATATATAAAGCTGTTTGTCAAGATTGGTCAGTTTCAGAAGATCCTTGATCTGCTTGCAGAGAGAGACGAAAATTGCAAGTCCGTGTGACTGGTTGGCAAGCTGGTGGGCGATCAGCATTGAACTGATACCGTTGGAATCAATGGCTTTAACCTGTGAAAAATCAATGATCAGGTTTTTGGTGTTCTCCTTGACAATCAAATTATCAATTGATTCTCTGAACGATACGCCATGACGAAAATCGAAAACCTCTTCTTCAATTTTCAGGATGGTTAACTCTTTGCGGGTTGAAATGGAGTATTTCATAAAGGTACTTCTCGGTTAGCCTTTTGTGGAGAGAAGCAGTAATCTGCTGCTGCAATACCGTCAAGGCATTCTTTCTGTGTGAGTGATAGAGATCCGGCAAAGCAGGCCGGTACATTAAAAAAAACCGGCAATTTTATTTGAGTACGCTTTCAGAACCTCCTCGTCAACTGCTCGGCCAGCGCAACAAACTCACTTTTGCTTTCTGGAGCATCCACCCAGTTAACATTAAGCCTATTTTTAAAAAAAGTCAACTGGCGTTTAGCATAATTGCGAGTATGCTGTTTTATCAGGCTGACAGCATCGGCAAAGTCGATCTTTCCGTCAAGGTATTGAAAAAGTTCTTGATATCCCACCGATTGCAGCGCTCCTGTTTTTTTGTCGTGAAAGAGTGCGTGATATTTATGATAGAGCATTGTGGCTTCAGCGGCCAGACCAGCCTCGATCATCTTATCAGTTCGCTCATTTATTCGCTGGTAGAGCAGAGAGCGCTCCATTGCAAGCCCTGTGGCGACAAAGTGCAGGCCGGTTTGCCGCTTTTTCCCCTCTGCCTGCAGTTCCGTAACGCTCCGACCTGTTATCTCGATTATTTCAAGGCTTCGGATAAGCCGCTGACTCTTTGTGGCGTCAAGTGTTGCTGCCTGTTCAGGGTCTTTTTCGAGAAGCTTTTTATAGAGCAACTCTTTTCCGCCGGACTCAAGTTCACGTTGCAGTTTTTCCCTTATTTCACGGTTTGCCGGAGGCAGATCGGCAAACCCTTCAAGTAATCCTTCAAGATAGAGGGTAGAACCACCTGCAACAACGGCTTTTTTCCCTCGTTGGTGAATCTCGTGGATTCGTTTCACAGCCTCCGATGCAAACTCTCCGGCTGTGAAAGGTTCTCCGATATCTTTTTCATTGATAAAATGATGTTTTACCTCAGAAAGTGCCTCTTCGGAAGGTTTTGCTGCGCCAATATTGAGCTCCCGGTAGATCTGCCGGGAATCGGCAGAAATTATTTCACCCCCGGATATTTTTGCCACCGCCAGGGCAAGGGCAGATTTGCCTGAAGCCGTAGGGCCAAGAATGACAAGGACAGGTAATGGCGCTTTTTCCGGGGAAGGCATATTTTGTTCAGTGGTAAATGATCCCTCATCATCCAAGATAAAAGATAAACAGAGAACGCAAACCCTGCATTCAGAACTTCTGCAAATTGCTTGTTGATGCGGAATGTTCAACCCGCCCTGCGTGACCTCTTCATCGAAATGTCAGTCGAAGATGGAGAGATTATTTTTCAATCTATCCGGCATGACAGGGGAGGGGTTGTCATTGGTGTGAGCCGATGACATTCCCCTCTCTGTCTACCATTCTCAACAATCCGAAGTTCAGGTAAATACCTTTTCAGAAAGAGAGGCTGTGGTGCCTTCGAGTTGCGGTACCTGGGAGTAGCCCATGGCTTTTACATCTCTGCATATCTGTGCAATGAGGTTTTTGCGCGTGATGGTAACTCCCGCAGCCCGTAATATCTTGCAGAAGTTCAGGGTAAAGAGTCCTCTGTAGACACCACTGACGGAAGCTTCGGCTGAGGTCTGATTATCACGGCATCCGGCCCAGAGTACCTGGCTGGCTCCTGAGGCGATGGAGGTATCTTTGGTTGCTTTTTTGGGTTTGAGTATTCCGCGCACCGGGAGCGAAGGGTTGGAGTCGATGAAGAAACCCATGTCGATGGGTGGCTCAATATAGCGGTAAGCGATACTTTTTTCTTCGGGTGATGATGCCAGTGCAGCCAGTTCTCTTGTTCCTGTGCCGGAATGACAGGAGTCGAGGATGACATCAAGGTTAACTCCCGCAGGCACTTTGGCAAACAGTGATTGCAAATCGTCATCGAGAATCATGCCGGCAGTTGCAAAGTCGTGTGGGCAAATGGTCTCATCTCTCCCGTCTGGTTCATCGCCGCTGATATCGATCACTTGTGAGCCGTGGCCGGAGTAGTAGAATACAAGGCCGTCTTGTGCCTTGGCTCCTGTGATCAGCCATTTTATTCCATTAAGGATGGCGGCTCTTGTTGCTCGGCCATCGGTAATGATTTGCATGCTGGTCGGACTTGCGGGAACAATGCCGAGGACAGATAGGGTGTTGGCCATGTCCTGAACATCGTTGACACAGCCGCGCAGGTCAGGTCCGCCTGGACCGACAGGTGCATAATCATTGATTCCAATCAATAAAGCTTTCTTTGTCATGAGCGCTCCTCTTTTAATTGGTCTACATACAAGAGCCGCACGATTCTGGCCAGAGCTCTGTTGCTGCGGCTGAAATGCATCAGAGCTGAAATTTTTGGGATGGCAGGAGATCAGAAACCCAAGTCCAGTCAATCAAATCCGGCGGTCAATCAGGTTGCCGACAGCAAGTGACTATGGTTTCAGCAATACTTCACAATCAGGATGAAGTTCAATAAAGCGTTCGAGTTCTTCGTCAGGAATCCTGCCTGCCGAGAGTTCTATTTTTTCAAGGTGCTGCAGTTTCATTACCGGAGCGATTGAGGTAATGGGGGTATTTGACAGATCGAGTTCTTCAAGCCAGGCAAGTTCTTCCAGAGGCTCGATATTGTTTACCAGCGTATTTGAAATGCTCAGTTCCCGAAGGCCGGAAATGGTTCTGAGTGGTTCGATGCTCTCGATCCTTGTTTTGTTGCAACGAAGATATTCAAGATTGATGAGCGTGGCGAGCGGTGTTAAATCGCTGACATTTGAGCTGTTTATGCCAAGTTCGATGAGGTTTTCAAGCTTTGCGAGTGGCTCAAGGGAGGAAATGTCGGTTTTGTAACAACTGAGTTTTTCAAGATTGACAAGCTTCTCGAGTGGTGAAAGGTTGTTGATCAATGTTTCTGAACAATAGAGCTCTTCAAGATTGAGAAGGTTGCTGATCGGTTCGAGTGAATTGACCTGTGTACTCGATATCCAGAGTAGTTTAAGCCGTTTGAGATAGCGAAGCGGTTCGAGCGATGAGAAGTCGCAATCAAAAGCGTAGAGGCGTTGCAGCTTTTCGAGATGCTCGAGCGGTTCGAGATTTTCAACTGGAGATTCGTCGCAACGAAGCTGCTGGAGTTTTTCAAGCATCCGAACGGGCAGGAGGTTATGAATCCTGCGGTTGTCACAACGGAGGTGTGTCGTTTCAAAAAAGTCAAGCAACTCCTGGTCAGCGGGATCGCGTACAATCTTCAGGGTTGTTTTAACGATATCTTTCCAGTCGGCAGACATGCTGTTCCACCATTTTTTCCGTGAACCGCTCTCCTGAAGCAGTTCCGTTTTGGAAACAGTGCGCATGTACTCAAGTGCATCGGGACGGGAGGAGGGTTGCTGCACGCTCTCCTGATGAGGAGTTTCCGCTGATGGAGGCGGAGGTTGGGTTATGCTGCTGTTGAGCTGTTCGGTAAGGCAGCGGGTGTACCAATTCGCCTTTTTTTCTTCTATATTTGTATGGTGAAATTCCTGGGATTGCTGGTCAAGGGAGGATATATCTTCAAGAATGTCATTTCCGCACCGAGGGCATACCGCATTGTGCATAGTGAGGGGATAGCCGCAGACGGGGCATTGATTGTAGGTATTTTGCTCCAAAATTCAAATTGCAGTTAATTCATTGAAGGAAGTAAGGTGGCATTTTATTATTAGATAATAAGAAAAAAAGTGTTACTGCCATAAAGACGAAAAGAAAATCATTGGTATAATTTCTACGAACGATGTTTCAGAGGTAGCAAAGAGTCACTGTTTTGCATGTTTCCTGACCGTTTTTTTGCTATAGAACCTCTTGCCGATCAAGCAAAGGACTCTGGTTGAGGAGAGGGAATGCCTCCTGAAAAATAGCCGGACAGGAGTGTGTTGCGGAGAGAGGATTGTTGAAAAATGTACTATTTTGACCGGGTCGAACGCTATGCCCTGTTTCGGCTGCCGCTGTAACTCCGCTATAATCACAAACGCTGAAGGTTGCCATGGATTTTGTTCATCTGCATGCTCACACCCATTATTCAATGCAGAGCAGCCCGATTTTTCCGGGTCAGCTTTTTTCTGCTGCACTCCGGTTTGGCATGAAAAGTATTGCTGTCACGGATTACTGCTCGATATTCAATATGCCGGAGCTCTTCAAAGAGGCAGAACATGCCGGCATCAAGCTTATTATCGGTTCAGAGCTTTTACTGCTTGAATCCGATGCGCACCAGAGCAGCCGTATGCCTGTATCACCTTCGCTGGTGCTGCTGGTTCAGAATGATACCGGATACAAAAACCTTTGTATTCTGCTCTCCAGAGCAGCAAAAGAGGGCTTCGTCCATGGCATGCCGCATATCGAGAGCCGTTTGCTTGAAACCTTTCATGACGGGCTTGTCTGCCTTTCAGCTTACAGCTCAGGCAGAATAGGCCGGGCGCTGCTTGCCGGAGCCACTCAGGAGGCGGAAACCTTTGCGGGCTATTACCAGGAAATTTTCGGTGATAACTTTTACCTTGAACTCCAGCGCCACAATACCCCTTTCGATGAACATCTCAATCGTCAGACCATTGCACTGGCAGAAAAATTGTCCATTGAACTGGTTGCCACCAACAACGTTCACTATCTCGAAAGAAAAGATGCCGGATGTTACCGCGCAATGGTTGCCAACAGAACCAAGGAAAAACTTTCAAATCCAAACCTGCAGGCGCTTGCAGGAAGCGACCATTACCTGAAGTCTGCTGAGGAAATGAGCGCTCTGTTCAGCGATGAATACCGGGAACTTGGCAATTCAGTGCTGATTGCCGAAAAATGTGCCTACAGCTTTCGCGACAAGGAGCCGATTCTGCCGCATTTCCCTCTTCCGGAGGGCTTTCATGACGAGTTTGAGTATCTCCGACACCTTACATGGGAAGGTGCCCGGGAAAAATATGCCGACAGTGCAGCCGACGGGATTACTGAAGAGGATGTGAAAGCAAGAATAGAGCTTGAGCTTGGAGTGATCGAAAAGATGGGGTTCAGCTCCTACTTTCTCATTGTCAGCGACCTTATTGCCGCTTCCCGTCGTCTTGGCTATTCGGTAGGACCCGGTCGGGGATCGGCCGCAGGCAGTATCGTTGCCTATCTGACAGGGATTACACGGATTGACCCGCTGAAATACAAGTTGCTCTTTGAGCGGTTTTTAAATCCTGAACGCTCCTCGATGCCGGATATCGATATTGACTTCACTCCTGTCGGCAAGCAGAAGGTTCTTGAATATACGGTCGAAAAATATGGTTCTGAAAGTGTAGCCAAGGTCATTGCAATCGGCACATTTGCCGCCAAGGCGGCGATTCGTGATGCAGGTCGGGCGCTTGAGGTTCCCCTGCCCCTGGTGGACAAGCTGGCCAAACTTGTGCCTCTCAAGCCTGGCATCACGCTTGAAAAAGCGTTGAGTGAAGCCAAAGAGATGAAAGAGTTTGCCGAAAGTACAAAGCAAAACCGGGAGCTTATGGCTTATGCCCGTGCGCTCGAAGGCAGGGCTCGAAATGTTTCGATGCATGCGGGCGCTGTGGTTATAACCGACGGGCCGCTTGAAGAGCAGGTGCCGCTCTATGTCTCTAACAAGATCGAGACCGAGGTACGCAAATTCGCCGATGAGTTTGATCTCGATGAACCGGAACATGCAAAGGGGAAGTCCTCAGAGGGAGGAGATGAAAAGCAGGTTGTTACCCAGTTTGACAAAAACTGGATTGAAACTGCCGGACTGCTCAAGATTGACTATCTCGGTCTTGAAACCCTTGCAGTTATTGATGAAACGCTCAGGATGATTAAACGACGGCACAACATCGACATCGAGCTTGAAAAAGTGCCCATGAACGATCGCAAGACCTTCAGGATTTTTCAGGAAGGCAAGATGGCCGGTATTTTCCAGTTTGAATCATCGGGCATGCAGAGCTATATGACCCGCCTGCAGCCCACCCAGATTGGCGATATCATAGCGATGAGCGCACTCTACCGACCGGGCGCACTCAATGCAAGGATCGATGAGAGGCGCAATGCCGTCGATCTTTTTGTTGACCGGAAACATGGCCGTGAAGCGATCGACTACATGCATCCGATGCTCGAAGAGATTTTGAAGGAGACCTATGGCGTCATTGTCTATCAGGAACAGGTGATGCAGATTTCCCAGGTTATGGGTGGCTTCTCTCTGGCCAAGGCGGATAATCTGCGCAAGGCGATGGGCAAAAAGAAACCCGAAATCATGGAGAAATACAAGGCTGATTTCGTCAAGGGAGCCATTGATCAGGGAGTACACGATACGCTTGCCACAAGGGTTTTCGAGCTTATGGCCGAGTTTGCCGGTTACGGCTTCAACAAAAGCCACTCCGCAGCCTACGGGGTTCTGGCATACTGGACGGGATATCTGAAAGCCCACTACACCATCGAGTTTGTCACTGCCGTCCTGAACAGCGAAATTGGCGATACAGAACGGATGAAACATCTGACCGACGAGGCCAAAAGTTTCGGAATATCCACCCTTCCACCCTCGATCAATAAAAGTGACGCCCTCTTTTCAGTTGAGGATTCAGACGATGGTCGTTCTCACATCCGCGTGGGGCTCAGCGCCATCAAGCAGGTTGGTGGAGCGGCAAGAGCGGTCGTGACATCGAGGATGCGCCGGAAAAGGGACTTTGTTCATCTCTTTGATCTGGCCGTTTCGGTCGATCTGAGAGTCATGAACCGCAAGGCGCTCGAATGTCTCATTCTCTCTGGAGCCTTTGACGAGCTTGATCCTCATCGGGCGCGCCTTCTTGCCAATGTCGACAAGGCGATCAAATTCGGCCAGATGCAGAACCGCTCCGTGACGCTTGGTCAGTGTGGATTTTTTACAGCAGAAGAGGGGGCTCAGCTCGAAGAAGAGCACTATCCCGATATGGATCAGGCCGAAATGATGCCGGAAGCCGAAAAGCTTTTGCATGAAAAAAAGCTGGTAGGCTTTTACCTCAGTCGTCATCCGCTTTCACCCTACCGTCGAGACTGGCAGGCTTTTTCAACACTTCATCTGGACGCCAAGGAGGTTGTTGCATCCAAACAGTACAAGGTGATTGGCGTCATTGTATCGGTGAAACCATACCAGGACCGCAAAGGCAAACAGATGCTCTTCGGAACTATCGAGGACTTCACCGGCAAGGCGGACTTTACCGTCTTTGCAAGTCTTTACGAGCAGCACGGTCACCTGATAAAACCCGAAGAGGTGCTGATGCTGGTTGCCGAAGGAGAGGCGAGCGGTGGAATGCTCAAGTTGCTTGTCCGCGAGGTTGTGCCGATCAAAAAGGTCAGAAACAGCCTTGTCAAAAAAATCATTCTTAAAATCGATGCCGATGACCAGACTCAACTGGAAAAACTTGCGCGGGTGAAAAAAATAGTGGACTCAAACAAAGGCGGCACGCCACTTGATTTTGAGGTGAAGGCGCAGTCGGGAGAAAACATTGAAACCATCACTATTTTTGCCCGCAGTGCTCCCATCGATCCGGCTGAAACTACCATTGAAAAACTCGAGGAGATTCTTGGGCCTGACAATGTGCGTATTTCCGGGTAGTAGCTTTAATATATTTTTTTTATTACTTTATCTCTCTTATTGGTTGTATTGGTCTATAACGTTTTTACAGACATTAATTTAAACAGGTACATAAAAAAATGAGCGGAAAATATCTTGTGGCAACTGACCAGAATTTCAAGGCAGAGATCCTTGATGCCGACAAAGTCGCGCTGGTTGACTTCTGGGCATCCTGGTGCGGTCCATGTATAATGCTTGGCCCTGTTATCGAAGAGCTTGCCGGTGATTACGAGGGGAAAGCCATTGTTTCAAAACTCAATGTTGACGAGAACCCCAACACTGCTGCCCAGTATGGCATCAGAAGCATTCCTTCGCTTCTCATTTTCAAAAATGGCCAGGTTGTCGACCAGATGCTTGGAGCCGTTCCGAAAAATCAGATTTCCAAGAAGCTCGACGAGCATATTGGCTGATTTTTTTTCGAGTTAGTAAAACCTGTTATCCCGGCACCGTTGCCGGGATACGCTTATCCTCCTTTTAAATTACATCCCGCAAAAGATCCATTATGGAATGTGAAGCACGCGATGTCATTATCATGGGTACCGGTCCGGCCGGTTATACAGCAGCTATCTACATGGGGCGGGCAAACCTCAAGCCACTTGTTATCGAAGGCTACCAGCCTGGCGGTCAGCTTATGATCACCACGGAGATTGAAAATTTTCCTGGTTTCCCTGAAGGTATCCGGGGGCCGGAACTTATGGCAAGAATGCGCCAGCAGGCAGCCAAGTTTGATGCAGAGTTTGTAAACGGAAGCGTGACCGAGGTTGACCTTTCCAGAAACCCCTTCTGTATTTCGCTTGAGGACGGTCGTGAACTCTTTACCCGCTCACTCATTGTCGCAACCGGGGCAAATGCCAAATGGCTTGGCATAGAATCAGAAGATCGGTATCGGGGCAAAGGGGTATCTGCCTGTGCAACCTGTGACGGCTTTTTCTTTCGTGACAGCCAGGTCTTTGTGGTTGGCGGAGGCGATACGGCAATGGAAGAGGCTCTCTATCTGACCAAATTTGCCTCTCATGTCACTCTTGTGCATCGCCGTGAGGAGTTTCGTTCCTCGAAAATCATGAGTCTCAGGGTGAGTAAAAACCCCAAGATCAGCATGATGCTCAACGAGGTGGTTGATGAAATTCTTGGTGACGGAATAAAAGTTACCGGTATCAGGCTGAAAAATGTCAAAAGCGGCGAACTCTCCGAGCATCCCTGTGATGGCGTTTTTATGGCTATCGGTCATGCCCCCAATGCCGCTCTCTTCCAGGGTCAGCTCGATCTGGATGATTATGGATATATCAAAACCAAAAAGTCATCGACTGAAACCACTGTGCAGGGTGTTTTTGCCTGCGGAGATGTGCAGGACTATACCTATCGCCAGGCAGTCACGGCTGTTGGAACAGGGTGTATGGCAGCGGTTGATGCCGAACGTTTTCTTGAATCGATACGCTGAATTTCTTGCCGGGAATGCTCTTTTCCCGGCTTTTATACCAGAAACCACCGGAGTGGAGCAGTTTACCTCTTCTCGCTCTGGTGTTCGATTCCAACTTCTTGCCTGAAAAATGCAAGTCATCGGCTGTATACCTTTACACAGATATCTTCGATCTTCGATTGCAGTGTGTTCTGACAAATTTCTTAACCCTGAATTTGAAGTATCATGAGCTTTGAAGCAGAAGCCATTTCAACAACAAGCATCAGGAAAAATCCTGAAGAGATCACCAGGGAGATCCGTTTTGCCGTTGTGATGTACGGAGGCATATCGCTTGCCATCTACATGAACGGTATTGCCCAGGAGCTGCTCACTCTTGTCAAGTCCACTGCAAACGATGCCGAACCAACTGGTACGGCACAAGTTTACCGCGACATTGCCACCTATCTTTCAAACCACACTTCGGCGAAAGTCAAGCAGCCATTTCGGCACAAATTTGTAGTTGATATCATATCCGGAACATCAGCCGGTGGTATCAATGGAATCTGCCTTGCAAAAGGGCTTGTTCGGGGCGTCGATGACATGAAAGTCCTTGAGCAAATTTGGCTCAAGGAAGGAGATATTGATAAACTGCTCAACGACAAAGAGTCTCAGCCCGACATCTATCCTCCCAAAGAGCCGAAAACCGCTCTTTTCAACAGCCAGAGAATGTTTGCGAAGCTGCTTGGTGCATTCAAGGATATGGAGAAGGGTGGAAAAAAGGATTATTCCCATGTCGAATCGATGGATCTTTTTGTAACAGCTACCGATTTGAGGGGAGTTCAGCGTCCCGTGCTTTTAAGCGACGCCAAAGCATGGGAGCATATATACAAACATGTTTTTCCTTTCAGGTATCGCCAGGACGAATCACTTCGAGCCACCTACCGCAACGATGCATTGCCACTGAATAACTTTACCGGCGAGTTTGACCCACTGCTTGCCTTTGCCTCTCGCTGTACATCCTCCATTCCGCCAGCCTTTGAACCAGTCAAGATCAGTGAGATTCTCGACTACCTCAAAAAGTGGGAACGGCAGGATTATGAAATATTTATCAAAAACCTCAAAGCGTGGGAACCTGTTTTTTTCCGGGGATACGACAACACTCCCGATGGTGTTCCCCTGCTGGAGAGGGAGTTTTCCGATGGCGGTTACCTCGACAACCGGCCATTTGGTTACGCCATTGATGCTATCCATGCTCGCCAGGCAGATTGCCCGATTGAAAGAAAGCTTCTCTTTATCGACCCTTCACCGGAATCGAAAGAGGGTATAGAGAGCCAAAAAGAGATCTCTTTTGTTAAAAATGGTCTTCTTGCCTTTACCCTTCCGAGATATGAAACCATCAGGGAAGAACTCAATGATTTGCAAAAGAGGAACGACTGGATAAAAAGAGTACGCCATATTCTTGATGACAATCTGGAAAACCAGAACAAGAAAGAGCTGGAAAAACTCTTTGCCTTGTCAAGGACGGAACTGGAGAACCTCTTTTATTTAAATGATCAGGGTGAGACAGTTGACTCCGATCTTGACACTATGCAACGTGTACTCTGTGGAGCCTATCCGGCATATCATTATACCAGAATGAGTCTTCTGACCGACCAGCTTGCCGTGATTATTTCCAAAGCAGGCATGGTGGATGAACGTCCGGATATTTACTGTATAATCCGTTATCTTGTAAAGATATGGCGCACAGCATATTACACATCCTTTAACAAGGATATTCCTCCTGGCAGCGAAAAGAGAACGGAAAACATCTTTTTCCGAAACTTCGATATCGATTTTCGGATCCGCAGACTGAGTTATTTCCGGAAAAAGCTGGAAAAAGCCATTTCAGAAAAAAAAGTCAGCAAACTTTATTTTGGAAAAGCAAGCGGTGAACTCAGTCGTCAGAGTGAATGGAGCAATGACCTTAATGATGCCATTACGGTATTCTATCATAAAGTTGTCAAAATTCTTCGATCATTCTATCAGCTCAAGGAACAACTTCTTTCCTGCGGGAAGGAAAACCCTCTTTCGGTTGATAGTGCATTTCTTGATCGATTGATTGCCGATCTCAGAATTGGTGTGCAGATGGAGAGCAGCAGCTCATCAGAGCCGTTGACCGATTTTTTCCGGAAGTACCCTGTTCCTGAAACACTCGACGATATCAGCCTCTTTTTTTTCGAGAGATTCAACTGGAGCGATCCTTCCGTTTTCAAAAGAGAGTTCCATACTTTGATGAACGGTGTTCATGAGTTTATCGGGAATGGAAACAGGACGTCTCATCATATACTTCATGGCTCCATAGCAGCAAGCAGCTTTATCAATGAAGCATTCGATGAACTTGGTAAAAACTTTTTCGACATTGCCAGTTGGTTGCGCTTCATGTACGATTGTGGCTACGATTTCTATGATGCAACCACCTTCCAGCTCCTTGCAGGTGGCGACTATGGAGAGGGAAACGTTGTAGATGTTTACCGGATAAGTCCGGCTGATTCCCCCACTCTCTGGGATGAAACGAAGAAACAGAAAGTAAAGCTTGGCGGAAATGCATTGGGCGGCTTCGGTGGATTTCTTGACCGGGAGTGGCGCCGCAACGACATCATGTGGGGACGCCTTGATGCTGCCGAAAGAATCATCACGGCGCTGATTCCCGATCCTCATGCTGACAGTGAAGAAGATGAGTCTCGATATTCAGAGTCACTCAGTGAGCGGACGGGAGCAAGAAAGAAATTTATCCTGAGAGCGCAGGAAATCATTCTCCGCGAGACACTGAAAGAGTGGCTTTCGGAACTTGAATCGACAAGGTTTAAATCGCCCAAAGATGCCGAGCAATACGAGATACTGCACTGCATCAATGAAACCCTTTGTGCCGCTCCTCAACAAAGTGAAGAACAAGCTGACCCTGCATGGAAGCAGAAGTTCATGGAAGTCTATGATTTTCACAGGGAACTTGAGCCAGAACCAAACCTCAAGCGTCTTGGCCGTGGCTCAGGAATTCTCGCGTCAATGGTTGACCGGCTGGATTCGGGCAAAGGAATGACCAAAACCATCAGCGGATACCTTAAAAAGCTCAACTGGATTCTGCTTGGTATGCTCGACTTTTCCACACCCAAAACCATGCTCGGGGTACTTTCGGGTTACTGGCTGCAGCTTCTTGTGCTTGTCTCTGGCATCATGATTGCGTTGGGAGTTTTCGCCAAAATCCCGGACCTGAAAAATTTTGGCATATTCGTTCTTGTCGCTGACCTTGCGGTCTGGATGCTTCGACAGCTTATTGCAACCCATATTCACAAAATAAAATGCACACCCAAAGTTCGATGGCTGATGCGTATTGTTCTGGGAACAGTGGCCTTAGCCCTGGTTGTCGGTGTTGTTTTACTCTATAACAGCATATCGTCAAAATGGACTCTCTTCTGGCACATTTTCTCGAACGTGTTTTTGTAGAACGCGTGTTATGCCATTCAGAAATGTATGGCACCGGAAAAAATCTGGCTGGCAAATAAAAAAAGAGGCTTATGAAAACTCCTTTTGACTGGCTTGAAAAAAATGAGCAGAAGCAGGTTGCCGGGATATTCTGGATTTTTCTGATCCTGGTCACCCTGCTTTTCGGTTTTGTATTCAATCCGCTGGTAACCGAGGCTGCGCCCTGGGGTGTCATCTCATTTGAATTACCTCCGATTGGGGAGTCAGGCGGCACCATTGCATCCCTTCAATCATGGAACGCAGCCGGTCAATTGATACCACTGGCAAAACGCTCCCTGGAACTGGATTTTCTCTATATCGTTCTCTATGCCGTCCCCTTGTCGATCTCCTCACTGCTTGCAGCCCGCACTCTCCTCGATAAGGGATCATGCGCTCTTGGCAAGGCGGGAATCATCATGTCGTGGGTCGTCATGGTCGCGGCGATCTCTGACGGACTTGAAAACTATTTTCTGTTGAGCGTGATAGCCGGGTTTGACCCATTGGTTCCAACAGCAATGGCTTGCATGGCAAAGCTTGCCAACCTCTTTGCAATCATGAAGTTTGTTCTGCTGCTGTCGGTAGTGCTCTACCTGCTTCTGGCTTTTCTCGAAAAGATTGTCCTGCTCTTATGCGGCCCCGCAGAACGGTCGTGCCTTCAGAAAAGCGCTTCAGGCAATAAACCCGCTGTCAGGTGATGAAGAGCGTTGGGTACTCCTGTGCCATTTCTTTGAGAATCTTCTCTTCAGGAGATGCCGCGTTCAGCGTGCGTTTCACCCTTCCGGTTTTCTGATTTTCCGTCGCTAAACGTGCGCTCCTGAAGCAGCATGAGGTTGTAGAGATCAACTGTCCGAGGCGGCTTGACGGGTTTGTTTTTAAGTTGCCCTGCAAGAGAGTTTCTGATTGTGGTGCCAGGTTAGCCATAGGAAAATCATTGATCTTGTTTGAGGAATGTTCACCATAACAAGATCATCAACAACGCAAAAAAAGTAAATCCCACGTTAAAGGTATTTTTCATACCGCAAACATGGTATTCAGCCGGGAACGCCGGGAGTGCCGAGCCCCAGCTCGGCATATTCATCTATTTGCAGGTTTTTATCGTCATTCCCGGGGTTCAGTGGAGGATCGTCAGGAAGAAGCGCGTTGAAGAGTTGCCGAGCTGGAGCTCGGCGTTCCCAGGATGTGTCCTTCATTTCCGAGCTGCGGGTAAGGTTCGCCCTTTTCCCTCAGCTCCCGGCTGAGACGCGGCCAGGCAGCTTCAAAGAGCATTCGATCAAAGCATTCCGGTGAGAGTTGCGCCCTCTGGTACATCCCTTTCAGCGCTCTCTGCCGTTCAGCCTCAAAAAGGATGACCGCTGTGGCCACCGAGACATTGAGCGACTCAACCATGCCGTGCATCGGGATGGCAATGGCATGATCAGCCCCCGCAACGGCCTCTGCCGAAATTCCATCCCACTCAGCCCCTACCACAAGCGCCGTTGGGCGGGTATAGTCGATTTCCCGGAAATCCACACACCCTTGTTTGTTTGTTGCTACAAGGAGCTGCATACCGCTCTCCGACAGCTTCCTGTAGACCGTATCAATGTCTTGATAGAGCTTCAGTTTTATCCATTTACTCGCTCCCGCCGCAGCATCCTGCTCGGTATAAATGGTTTTGCGGTAAGACACCGCATGGATTTCACCGATACCTACACTGTCACAGCTCCTGATAATGGCCGACAGGTTATAAGCCTTGTTGACGTTATCCATCACAACCGTCAGGTCAGGCTGGCGATGAAGCAACATCTGGCGGATTTTGCGGAACCGTTCAGCAGCGATCAATTGTTCTCTCGATGATAGATGAGTGATTGAAGAGATAAAACTGAAGACAAGAAAGCATTTTTTTTCGAGGCATTCAATCGTGATTTTATGTCCGGCAGAAATGGGGCGAGAAGGTTTCCCTCTTACCAATATTGCGAAGGTAATTTTTTTTAGGTATATCTTGATAACGGGGTGCGTTTCGTTGTATGGTCGATGTCATCCCGCCGTATTGTCGGGTGGTCGTCCCACCGTGGGGGTGGGGTTATCCCGCCCTATGAAATACATGAACCTGTCAGGTTCCGAATTGGGTGCAAGGTACCGGGTAAAAAAATATGTCGTTTCTTAACAGAAAACATCCCCATCTCGAGCGTCTGCTCAACAAGGCAAAGCCGATCAAGCTCGATAACTCCTCAAGGATTCTCATTCTCAGTGACCTGCACATGGGCAATGGCGGCAGGCGCGACGAGTTCCGGCGAAACGCTGAACTCGTCAAAACCATGCTCAGCAGCTACTACCTCACAGAAAAGTACAGCCTTGTGCTCAACGGTGATATCGAAGAGCTTTTCAAGTTTCCCCTCGAGAGCATCGTTGGAGAGTGGGGCGACTTTTACGATCTCTTTCTTCGATTCAGGGAGAACGGCTTTTTCTGGAAAACCTGGGGTAACCATGATGCCGAACTGCTTGAGGAAAAAGAGTACCGGCTCGCCTCATCAATGGTCGAGTCGCTGAAATTTCATTATGGAAACGAAACCCTTCTTCTTTTTCATGGCCATCAGGCATCAGCGCTCTTGTGGGAAACCTACTCCATAATCAGTCGCGCGGTGATATTCTTTATCCGCTACATTGCCAAACCTGCTGGCATAAGTAACTTCTCCGTCGCCTACAACAGCCGCCGCAAGTTTGCCATCGAAAAATCTATCTACGAGTTCTCAAACCAGTCCAAAATTGTCTCCATCATAGGCCATACCCATCGTCCCCTTTTTGAATCACTCTCAAAAGTGGATTTCCTCAATTTTCGCATCGAAGAGCTTTGCAGGACATACTCCGCTGCGGACGATCAAAAACGCACCTCCATTGAGCGAAAAATTGCCTCACTGAGAAGCGAGCTTGACGACTGCTACACGAAAGGCAAAAAAATCGGACTCCGTAGCGGTCTCTACAACAACATCACCATTCCAAGCGTCTTCAACTCCGGCTGCGCCATCGGAAAACGCGGTCTCACCGCGCTTGAAATCGAAGGCAACAAGATCCGGCTGGTCTACTGGTACAACGGCAAACAGAGCCGCAAGTTTATCAGTGACCGCGACAACAGCCCCATGCAGCTCGGCTCAACCGGCTTCTACCGGATTGTCCTCAACGAAGACTCACTCGACTACGTCTTTTCGCGCCTTCACCTGCTCGCCTGAACCTCGAACTTGTGATGGGGGACGTTGTTCGGCAACGTCAACAAAATCCACACAAATGCTTTTTTTTAAAGCACTTGACAATACGGTCATCCTGCACATTTGTCAAGCATGGCAATAATCTCTTCCGGGTGTTGCACCAGACTTCTTGCCCCAAACTCCAGAAGTTCGCTTTCGGGTCTGAACCCCCAGAGCACGCCGAGCGGGTACATGCCAGCCCTTGTTGCGGTGAGCATGTCGATGCCACTGTCGCCGACGTAGAGAATCGATGAGGGCTCTTCTCCCAGCTTGCTGGCAACCAGCAGTGCGCCTTCAGGGTTGGGTTTGTGGGCAATGGCGCTGTGGTGGCCCATCACCACATCGAAGTTCCACTCTTTAAGCAGGTGCTCTGCGCAGAGCTGGGTGAAGTGGTCGGCTTTGTTGGAGAGGATCGCGGTTTTTATGTTTCGCTCCGCCAAAGCGTCGAGCAGGGTTGCGATGCCGGGGTAGGGGCGGGAGTGGACGTTCCAGTTGTCGCTGTAGTGTATCAGGAGATCTTTCAGCAGCAGGTCGATATTCTCCTCACTTCCCGCCTCTTCGGGCAGTGCTTTTTTTATCAGCTCTCTCAACCCGTGGCCTACAAGAAATCGGCACTTTTCGATGGTGTGTACCGGATAGTTGTGTCGGGCAAGCACGGTGTTGAGGGTGTTGACGATGTCCTGCAAAGTGTCGAGCAGGGTGCCGTCGAGGTCGAAGATTACTGCCTTGCAGCTCATGAGGGTGTTCCGGTTTTTGGTGTAATGGTGGAGTCAGTGGCAGACTTTTTGGCGGTCACGAGAAATATCGGGTAGGCCGCGTTTTTTCCTTCCCGATTCAGCTTTTCCATGACAAAGGCGGTTTTAAAGGATATTTCTTCAAAATCTGCACTCTGAAGCAGCTCGGCAAGCGCGGTACGTTCGAAGCCGTGATGAACCTGCTCTTCCGGGTCGTCGTGAAAGAGGCCATCTTCCTGATCGAGATCGGCTATGGCAAGGATGCCGCCAGAGAGGAGGATGGTTGAAAGGCGATTGAGAAATCCCGCAGTGTCGGCGATATGGTGCAGCGTCATGTTGCTGTAGATCAGGTCAAACTTTTCTTCCGGTTCACCTCGGTGAAGAGGCGAAGAGAGGTCGAGGCAGGCAGTTTCGATGTTTGAAATTCCGGCGTGCCTGATTTTTTCCTGCAGTACGCCAAGCATTTCCCGTGAGGTGTCGATTGCCCGGAGTGATCCCACCAGCGGGGCGATTTCGAGGGTGACGAGACCTGTTCCGCATCCAAACTCAAGCGCATGCATGGTTTTCAGGGGCTCGACTGCCGTGATGATAGCGGTTGCAACCTTCAGGGCAAGCGCACGGCGGCGGGGGTTGTCGTCCCACTGCAAAGCTTCGCTGTTGAATTTTTCAGGACTGTTCCAGCTTTCTGCCATCAGGTTAAGTTAATCAGTGGTGAAAATGGGTGAAAGAAAAATAAAAAATCGGGGGTAAGGTCAAAATTTCAGGGGTACGGGAAAGCTCAATGGTGACGATTTTTTCCCGGTCAGAAATAAATGATGAAGCTCGCAAACTCCATTTAAACAGCAAGAGGGGCGAAAAAAAAGCATCCCGTGCCTGGGGCACGGGATGCTTTGCGGTAAAAAAAAGAACTTACTTTTTCGGTGCAATAGCCGAAGTGACGTTCTGCACCAACTGTCCGGCGGTGTTTGCTGCGCTGCCGACAAGATCGATAGCTGTTTTGCCGATAGGCTCGACAAGCTTTACAACGGCGGTCACACCGCTGGTAAAGAGCTCAATCTGCTGCTGGGCAAGTTTGCTGACGGTGTCGACGAGGCCGCTGATTACGCCTGAGATGTCACTGATTGGATCGTTTGCCATGGTTGTTATTATTTAGGTTAATAAAAGTTTTGAGGAAAAAACTGGTTTCGGTTTGACCATCCTGCCATGCACTTCGCGTGGTTGACCATTATAATGGAAGTTAACACATTTTATGCAATCAAGCCAATAGAAAAACATGGTGGAGGAATGAGAATGCTCTGTTTGAGGAAAAAAGGGAGAGAATAGTTTGCGGAGTTGTTGCATGATCGTAACCGTTCGCCAACACTGTTTTGCTATTCTTGTAACTGTAGAGAAGTTCAGGTTTTTTGCTGGCATTTATAGTCGTAAAAAAAAGAATCGCATGAAAAATAAATGGGGAAAATTTTTTATGCCACTTCCTTTGCTATCCAGAAAGAGAGCTTTTCTCTTGAGGCTTCTCATGCTTCCCAATTTTTTTTTGACCAAGGCTTATGGTATGGAAAATCTTTCGGGTGCAACAAGTGCCAGCATCTATGCTTTCAACCATAACAATTCACTTGAAGCTCTGATGGTGCCGGCTTTTCTTGCCTATCATCTTGGTGGTCGTACTATCAGCTTCGTTACGGACTGGATGTATGGTAAAATTCCTGTTCTCGGTCACTTGATGAACATGAGTGATCCAATCTATGTCTATCACAAACGCTCACCGCTTTTCTGGATTGAGGCAAGTCGCCCTGTAACTCCTCCAGAGAATATTGTGGAGCGATGTTTCCGCAAGATTGGGGAAGGTCGCAGTATCGGGATTTTTCCAGAAGGAAGGCGCAACAGAAATCCTGAAACTCTTGCCAGGGCAAAACCGGGCATAGGTCATATTGCCTTGCGAACAGGAGTTGAGGTGGTGCCTGTGGGTATTGACTTTAACTGCAGGACAACAAAGGGAAAAATTCCCGTTCTCGGACGAACAATAGTCAGAATTGGCCGACCGCTTCTTTTTCAGCAGCAATCCGACGTTTATCGGGCTCTCATGACCGATGCTTCTGCCAGCAGAAGCTGGCGTTCTGAATGCAACCTTATGGCAGCCGACGTCACTCATGAAATCATGCTTTCGCTTGCCTCACTTTCCGGCAAGCGTTACAGTGAGGAGTTTCCAGGAAAGAAAAGCTAACCCATAAAAACACGAGGATCGACTATGTCAAGTGTAACCGTCAGCAGGGTTGAAAGCGCCGGTGATCGTGCCGATGCTCTTGAAGTGGTAAGGCAGGTTTTTTGCGTTGAAAAAAACTGGATCAGCTCGGCTCAGAATCAGATTCCCGAAGAACTTTCCGGGAAAACAGGCATTCAATGGTTTCTGGCTAAAATCAACGGACGAGCAGCCGGGGTGCTTCGTCTTTTGTATGATCCCTCTTTTGATCTTCCCGAAGAGTACGACGTGAAGCTTATGCCGGGTATTGAGATGGAAAAATTGAAGTGCGCCGGAAGATATGTCGAAATCGGAAGGTTTATGATTCTTGAGGAGTTTCGCAAAAACCCCCGCATTGCGCTTCAACTGATGCGGGCGGCCACGGCTGAGGTCATTGAACGGGATTATACTCATTTTATTACTGATGTATTTGAAGGAGAACTGCATTCGCCACTGAATTTTCATACCAGGGTGCTCGGTTTTGAAGTAGTGGGAAAGCATCTTTTTGGTGAGCTGAACTGCAGCTCGACCCGTATTATTTTGACGCTTGATATTCTAAAGCTTTATAGTCGCATCAAGGATAGTCGAAGCAGGATCTACTGCGAACTGACCGATGGACTCAAGGGTCTTTTTGAGCGCAAGGCCGCTCTGCGACATAGTGCGATGTAGAATGCAAAAAGAACAAGCGAATTTTCGCTGCGAAGAGTAAATCAACGGATAGATAACCGCAAAGGGGGATTGCAATGCTGAGGCTTGATGAATTGAAGGGGGAGATAAAAGGGGAGTTTTTCGTGCAGGAAGAGTTGAAAAAGCATGATGTCAAAAAAGTCGAGGCAATGGCTGATATCATTATCAAACCGGCCGGAAAAAAGGAGTTTGTAAAACTGTTGCATTTGCTGCAACAATCCGGATTTCCTCATATCATCATCAACTCCAAAGGGCATGTCGCCTTCCCTGGTAATCGATTTCAGGGCGCTGTGATAGTGACTGATCTGAGGTTATAGAAGGGGTTTGATTTATACACCATCTTGCCAAACACCTGTAACAGTTCCTCAACGGAAGGAATTGTATATTCTTTTCAGACATAAGCTTAACCTTCGGTATCAACAACGTGACAGTAAAAAGTTTTTTTGAGGAAATAATGAAACCACCTTATATATTTTGTCCGGTATGTGGTAAAATGCTTGATCGGGCCACGATCAACGGTCGGGAACGGATGTTCTGCCCTTCATGTTCCTGGGTGCATTATATCAACCCGATTCCTGCAGCAATTGCCTATACCGTCAACCAGAACGACGAACTTCTTGTCGTCAGAAGGGCTCATGAACCGGCACTTGGTGAGTGGGCTCTTCCGGGAGGATTTCTTGAAGCTGGTGAAGAACCCCACGAAGCCTGCCTTCGCGAATTGATGGAGGAAACCTCACTTGACGGGAAAATCGAATGCCTGATTGGACTCTATCAGCGGGAGGTTGAAATGTATGGATCACTGCTTGTCATTGCCTACAAGGTAGTTGTCGCTGACGACTCGATAGCGCTCAATCACGAACTCTCAGAAGGTAATTTTTATCCATTGCATCTTACTCCTGAAGTTCGCATTCCCCTGCACCGACAGATTATCATGGATGCTGCGCTGCAGGAATCCGCGCTGGAAGAATTCGTTCAATGTGGTTGACAATCAGGAGATCGAGGCCTGTTTTCCTCTCTGGGGAAGAGATGCCTGCTGAAGGCAGATAGATTGCTCAAAAATAATGGCGATGCAAGGTTTAGCCAGATCGCATACCGTTATTATTATACGTTTTCAGTCGAGAGCTCTTTTTCTATCTCATGTTCCTCAAATTTGTAGCCATAGCCTCTTACCGTTTTGATCATGCGTCCCGTTTCACCAAGTTTTTCACGAAGCCTGGTAATGTGGGTATCGATGGTTCTTGTGTTGATGGTTCGGTCAACATCCCAGACATCGCTGAGCAGCATCTCTCGTGATTGGGCATCTCCTTTTCTTTTGAGCAGTGCAACAAGAAGTTTGAACTCCATCAGGGTGAGGAGAAGCTCCTTACCCTCAAGTGTTATAATATGTCGGGTTAGATCGACTTTAAGATTCCCTGCCGTAAGCAGTTCTTGTGTCCTCTGTCCCTGACGGCGGTCTCGTTTGAGGATAGCCCGCACACGGAGGTTCAGTTCTCGGGGACTGAATGGCTTGACGACATAGTCGTCGATACCGAGTTCAAAACCGAGAATCCTGTCGATCTCCTCACCTCTGGCGGTAAGCATGATAATGGGCAGATCCTTGTAGCGTTCATGCTGCCTGATTTTCTTGCAAACCTGAAATCCATCTATTCCTGGCAGCATGATATCAAGCAAAACGAGGTCGAAACTTCGCCTTGAGAGCTGATCGAGTGCATTTTCACCGCTTTCTGACAAATGGCAGTTGTAGCCTGCACGTTCGAGATTATAGCTGAGCAGTTTTGCAAGGTTATGGTCATCTTCAACAACAAGCAGCAATGGAGCGGACATAATATTTCAGTTTAATTTTTAAAAGCGCCATCGCTGGTCAAACTTAAAAGTGAAGCTCTGTTTTTTGAGATTTCAGGTCAAAAGAAATGATAAAAATTCTTTTGCAAAGAGTTCACTGCAGATTTTTTGTTCCAATATTGTTTCCCATTTCTTGACAATCCCTTAACAACTCCTCAACATTTTTCCTTGTACCTTGTAAAAAAAAATTGAGCAGGGTGGTTGTCGTGATTCAAGCAGCTTATTATTGAATTATCTGTTTCTGCGTCTGGCAATTTGCGAAAGGTGTCAAGGCCTCAAGGTGCCCCGTTTTTTTTATGTTTTCAGCCATTATAATACCAAACCAATGCCAGAAAGAGCTGTTCATGAAAAGATCAAAGAACTTACCGCGCATCTTCTTGCGCTTTACAGCAAGGTTGTTCAGAATTTTTCAAACGCACTTTGGGCGTTGACGCATCTTGACGGGCAAAATATCCGGCTTATCAGGAATACTGAAAAAGAAGTTGACCTGGCCGAGGTAGAGCTTGAAGCACAATGTCTTTCATTTCTTGCGTTGCAGCAGCCGGTAGCCAAAGACCTGAGAACCATTGTAACGATCATGAAAATCAATAATGCACTCGAGCGGATAGGCGATCTTTCTGTTCATATTATTGATCGAATGCCTGAAATTCGGTTCGGGATGCTGGATTTTGAGATAATGGGTTCAAAAGTCAATGAAATGCTTGATAAATCCATGCAAGCCTTTCTCTTGAAAGATCGTGTTTTGGCTGATCTGGTTTGCTCTCTTGACGAAGAGATTGACAGTATGCATCGTGTTATTTTTAAAAAGGTTGTGCTTTTAATGAAAGACCAGGGGAGTGACACTGATCAGCTCATCGCCGTGATGAGTGTCTCCCGTTATCTTGAGCGAATTGCTGACCATGCCACAAAGATTGCAAGGGAAGTAATTTATCTTGTAACGGGTGAGATTGTGCGTCACACTGAGAGATCCTATACAAGGCTGTTATAAGTTTGCACTCAAACCGCAAAAAGGCAATTTTCAGGTGGATGGCTTAGGGGCTGTGAGCGAAGATGGGTAAACAATGAAAATAAAGGATGAAACGCAATGCCTCACAAAAAAATTATCATGGTTCAAGACAAAAAAATTGCCCTTGTGGCGCACGACAACAAAAAGCGTGATTTGCTTGAATGGGCCATGTATAACCGTGATTTGCTGGCTCATCATGAAGTATATGCTACAGGGACGACTGGCGAAAATCTCGGCAAGCAATTGGATCTGAAAATCAAGAAGCTTCAGAGTGGTCCTTTAGGGGGTGACCAGCAGATTGGTGCCAAGATAGTCAGCAACGAGATCGACTTTTTGATCTTTTTTTGGGATCCGCTTGAACCGCAACCGCATGACCCGGATGTGAAGGCTCTTCTGCGTATGGCGGTAGTGTGGAACATACCAATTGCCTGTAATCGGGCTTCGGCTGATTTTATGATTTCATCGCCGTTGATGGAAGGTGAATACAATCGTCTGGTGCCTGATTACGATGAATATCGCACACGCAAGATCGACTGGGGAGAGAAATCCAGTCAAGACAAACCCCGCTAACTTTTTTTACCGTTATCTCCATAAGTAAAAAACGATACGACGAAAGTCCGGAGTCATCCCTTGAAAACCGGTGCTGTGTTCTGTTAGTGCTGTTGACAACAGTGTAAAGGGAAGGGCCTGATCAGCGAACCTGGTTTTATCAATCTCCCGCCTTCTTTTTTTTATTGTTGCAACTCTTTTTAAAGAAAAGTGTTAACCTTTCGAAACTGCTTTTTTTTTCGCTTTTCACCCGGACAAATGTTTCAGAGTTGTAACATAATGACCATTGCTTCCCATGATTAAAGCACATAAATTAAAAAACATTATAGAAGAGGGTCGGTGTTGTGTGTCACCGGTAACTATCACGAAAATACCAGTTTTATGACTGAAGGGAGTGCAGGGGGAAACCGCACGAACGCCTTTGTGGTCACATCCCGCAAACGTGCCATGCAGAAGGTGTCAAAGATGGCAGGGGAGGGAATCCTTCTCGGAGTAGCCTCTTTTGTGGCAGTTGTCGTTCTCTTTATTTTTTATTTTGTGGCTCGTGATGCAGTTCCATTTTTCCAGATTCGGGGGTTCAGCGAGTTTTTTACCAGTTCGAAGTGGTACCCGGCAGATACTCCCGGCGAGTTCGGGGCTCTTGCCATTATCTACGGCAGTCTGATGGTGACCCTTGGCGCTACCCTGCTTGCTGTGCCGATGGGCGTTGCTGCGGCAATATGCCTGAGCGATATTCTTCCTTTTTCTGTCCGTCAGTATGCCAAGCCGGTTATCGAGATGCTTGCGGCGATTCCTTCGGTTGCGTTTGGTTTTTTTGCACTTGTTGTTATGGCACCGCTTTTGCAGAATAATGGCGGCCCGATACTGATGTGGTTATGGCTGCTGCTGGTTTCACCCTTTCTCTTTCTTGCAGTCATTGTGGGTTCTGATCTTCTGACGACCAATATTGCCGACCAGAAGCGCCGCAGGCAACTCAATCTCCTGTTTATGGTACTCTTCGGTATCCTGTCGGTGGCATTTCTCTACCAGGTGGCTACCATACTTTTCGCTATCCAGATTCTTACCGGAACCAACGCCCTCAACGTCTCCATTATTCTGAGCTTTATGGCTTTGCCTACCATTGTCAGTGTTTCTGAAGATGCTCTCCAGGCTGTCGGGCGTGACCTTCGAGAAGGAAGCTACGCTCTTGGTGCGACAAGGGCAGAGACGATCATCAAGACCATCCTTCCGGCGGCCAGCAGCGGGATTCTGGCGGCAGTCATTCTTGGAGTCATGCGTGCTCTCGGTGAAACCATGGTGGTCTGGATGGCTTCCGGTAACGCATCCCATATTCCATCGCCCTGGTTCAACTATCTTGAATCGATACGGACACTGACAGCAACCATTGCCGGTGATATGGGTGAAGCGGACCAAGTGACCGGATCGGCCCGTTTTCATGTGCTTTTTGCCATGGGTCTTTTGCTGCTTGTCATAAGCTTTATCTGCAATTTTATCAGTGAGAGAATTGTGGTAAGGCAGCGTAAAATTCTTTCCGGTCAGTGATGGTTCGCTTCGATTGATAAGATTGTTATTGCTCATTAAATTTTTTGCTCATGAATCTCGGAACCAGAAAAATACTTGATCGTTCGTTTACTGCCGTCGGTATTGGTTCTATTGTTCTCATGGCACTTGCCCTGATGGTGGTGGTTGTGCCAATAGTAAGCAACGGTGTTGGCGCGATGTTTTTTACCGGTACGGTTGAACACCGCAAGATGCTGCAGAGTGAGTTCAAAAGGGGGGAACCCCGGGAGCTTGCCGGAGAGGTCGCTGCAGCAGAGCGTTACCGCGCGAGAGTCTACGAGATGCTTGCTGGATTCGAGGCGGAAATGGAGCGGATGAAGCCAGAACAGAAGGCTGAGTACGAGGAGAAGTACTCTCCTGTCAGAAAGACATTGCAGGAGTTGCTCGGGCCTCTTCCCGGTGATCCGGCACCGATGCTGACACGCTTCAAATACGGTCAAACCCGATGGGAGAAAGCTGAAGAGAGGCTGCACGACCTTCTCTACGAGACAAAGTGGGACACATCCAATCCCGATGTCATGTCGAAAGAGTACTTTGTGAGTCAAGCCACTGGTTTTGAGGGAACCTCACTTGCTCAGCTTTTCCCCTATGTTGAAAAAAATATCAGGAAGATTCTGCTGCCAAAGTTTACCATCTATTGGGGATTTTTAACCGACAGCTCGGTTGATTCGCATTTCTTCGGGGGAATATGGCCTGAAATCCAGGGTACTTTTTTCCTTGCCATTGGCGCCATGCTCTTTGCCTTTCCTCTTGGTGTCATTGCGGCGATTTATTTTACCGAATATGCCAAGCCAGGCTTTTTCAACAGTATGCTGCGCAGTGCCAACAGCACTCTTGCTGGTGTGCCGAGCATTGTGTTTGGTATGTTTGGCCTTGCTTTTTTTATCAACACCCTGAAAGTTTCTGAATCAAAAAGTGTCATCGCCGGTGCGCTGACGCTGGCCATCATGATTTTACCAACCATTATTCGGGCGGCTGAAGAGGCGATCCTTGCTGTGCCCAAGACCTACCGGGAGGCATCGCTCGGCCTTGGTTCAACCAAATGGAACACCATTGCCACAGTGATTCTTCCAGCCGCGCTTCCCGGTATCCTTACCGGCGGGGTTATCAGTCTCGGCAGGGCAGCAGGTGAGACCGCTCCGATTATTTTTACCGCAGCGGTCAGTGTCGGTTCGGCCATAGGACTGGCCGATGTTTTTTCCTCTCCTACACCCGCACTCTCATGGAACATCTATAACCTTGCCAGTGAGCATGAAGCTGCCGCTCAAATCCGGCATGTGCAGTATGGCATGGTGCTTGCGCTGGTCAGTATAGTGCTGTTGCTGAATTTGTCGGCGATTGTCCTGAGAGCCCGTATTTCCAAAAAATTAAAAGGCTAAAAAAAACAATGCTCATGAAAGCTGATGCCAGACAGAGTCCAGAGAGTGCATCGATACAGAAAGCAACTCGTGATATCTATCTGCCTCCTGAACGTCGCCAAATAGCAGGGGGTGGCACTCCTCATATTTCGGCTAAGGATTTTTCGGTCTATTACGGGGAGTTCGAGGCGGTCAAAAAGGTCAGTGCCGATATTTTTTCGAAATATGTTACTGCCATTATCGGGCCCAGCGGTTGCGGCAAGAGCACCTTTCTGCGCGCCATAAACCGTATGAATGATCTTATTCCAAGTTGTCATACCTCCGGGTCGCTGCTTTTTGGCGGAGAGGATATCTATGGCAAGCTTACCGATGAGGTGCTTTTACGCAAGAAGGTTGGCATGGTGTTCCAGAAACCCAATCCATTTCCAAAATCCATTTTCGACAATATTGCCTATGGGCCCCGGCTGCATGGTGTCAATGATAAAAAAAAGCTGATGGAAATCGTGGAGCGAAGTCTCCGGAAAGCTGCGATATGGGATGAGGTGTGTGACCGGCTCGACAAGAATGCCCTTGGGTTGAGTGGAGGCCAGCAGCAGAGGCTTTGCGTTGCCCGCACTCTTGCTGTTGAACCCGATGTTCTCCTGCTTGACGAGCCAACCTCGGCTCTTGATCCTAAAGCCACGGCAAAAATCGAGGATCTTATCCAGGAGCTGCGCGGCAGTTATACCATTATGATCGTTACGCACAACATGCAGCAGGCATCGCGGGTATCGGATTATACCATGTTTTTCTATGAAGGGGTAATGGTTGAATATGCCGCGACGGCGCATCTCTTTACCAATCCAAAAGACTCGATGACGGAAGACTATATTACCGGAAGATTCAGCTAACCGTAAACTACTATAACGATCATGTCAGAACGACCGGTTCATGAGCTTATCAGAGAACTTTCCCAGGTTTTGGTTCAACTCTCCGACAAGGTGCTTCAGAATTTTTTTCACTCCCTTCATGCTGTAAAACATCAGGATGAACAGGGTGCACGTCAGATAAGGGCGGTCGATGATGAAATTGATGTGGCCGAGGTTGATCTGGAAGAGCGCTGCCTGGCTTTTCTTGCTTTGCAGCAACCTGTAGCGAGGGATTTGCGCACCATCGTCACCATTATAAAGATCAACGATGACCTTGAGAGAATTGGCGACCTGGCGGTTCATATCATTGACCGTATGCCTCAGATCAGCCCACTCATGCTTGACTCGTTTGAGTTCGAGAATATGGGAGTACATGCCGGAGAGATGGTGAAAAAGTCCATTGAGGCATTTGTTACAAAAAACCGGATGCTGGCTGACCAGGTTTGTGCACTCGATGAAGAAATTGATGTGATGCATCGCAAGGTTTTCAAAAAGGTGACCTCGCTTATGAAAAGCCCTGACTCCGATGTTGACCAACTGATTGCGGCCTTGAGCATATCACGTTATATCGAGCGGATGGCAGACCATGCAACCCGTATAGCCCATGAGGTGATTTATCTTGTAACTGGTGAAATTGTCCGCCATAAGGATGGTTTCTATGACAACCTCATAGAGTAGTCGAAAGAGAGATTGACAATCGGGGTGTGCTGGTTTGGTTACGGCGGTTGTTTTTGTTTTTTTTCTTGCATTTAACCTTGCAGGTCAGCTAAATTAACAGCACTTTATATTTTTCTTAACATAAGAATGGTGTTTGAACCCTATGGCGAACCTGTTAGGCAAATTTTTCGGCGATTCACCGAAAACATCTGAAATTCCGAAAGCTTTTACCATCAAGATTGACCCTGCGAAGTTTGGTCTTTCCATTAAACCCCAGGGTACGGTTCATGTGCAGCTTGAATCACTCAAGCAGAAGCTTACCAAACTCTCTTCGAACGTTGAAAATAACCTGATGCTCAGTATTCGGGCATCAACCAAGCAAAATGTCGAGCTTGCCGCTTCAGCATTCCAGTTTGACGAAGAGTATATTCGTAAAGGAAAGTTTGAAGTTGAATATCTTACCCTTGCCTACGAATCGTTTCAGCAGCTTAATGCGGATGAACTCAAGGCGGTCAAGAGTGCCCGGATGATCCTTCGTGAGCTTGAAAAACTGGCCCAGTTTGCACTCAATATTGCCGATAAAACAGGATATGTCGAGTTTGCCAATGTGCAGGAACTGCATAAAGATGAGTATGGCCTGAAACCAATGGGCGACATTACGGCTGAAATGATCAAGAAAGCTGTTGAGGCCTTTGTGAGCGGCAACTCGAAACATGCCAGTGAAACCCTCGTTATGATGAAGGAGATCGAGGATCTTTATAATAAGGCGGTTGCGAAGGTCAAGGCTTCGGTCAACGACCAGAACATTACCAATCATACCGGCATTCTTTCGATTCTTGAACATGTCAAGCTCTCGGCAGATATATCCTGTTCCATTGCCAGTAATTTCTGTTGAGAACGTTCGGCTCTCAAGGTTTTTTTACTGACATTTGTCCGGTTTTGTTTGATGAGATTCTTAAAAAAGCGAACTGCGGTTCGCTTTTTTAATCTTGCCGGGTATTTTGAAGAGAGGTGTTGTGCCTGCATATTTATGCAAGTGCGCCCTGAATCACTGATTATCCGATGAATTCCGCAACAATGACTATTGCCCGATCGATAGCCGAAAGGCTCAAAAAAAACAGGCTTCTTTCTGTTGTGCTGCTTATGCTGCTCTTTGTGGCACTCTTTTTGGCTGTTCAGTATCGTGGGCCTGAAAAAAAACAAAAAATAAAGTTTTACAGCACGATTCCGGTTTCGGTTGACCGGGTTTCGAAAATGGCTGTACGTGACAGTTTCAGTACCGTAGGCACCGTCGAGGCGTTCAGCGAGGCTGAAATCTTTTCAGAGTCTGCTGGTCTGGTTCGCACTGTTCTGGCTGAACCCGGAGCGCAGAAAAAGGCCGGAGAGACTCTTTTTGTCATCGATGATGAACTCTCCCTTGCCCGCCAGAAAAGGGCTGAAGCAGAGTACCGGCAGGCAAAAAAGGATTTTGAACGCTACAGTAACCTTTACCGTGAAGGAGCTGTTGCACTTTCAGCGTTTGAAACCGTGCAGTTGAAGCTGGACCAGGCAGAAGCGGAGTTTACCCTTGCCCGCCGGAAATATCGTGATACAAGGATCACCGCGCCTTTTGCAGGCAGTGTGACCGCCCGTTTTGTCGAAAAGGGAGAGATGGTTCATGAGGGTATGAAGGTGGCGCATTTAGTCGATATGAGGAGGGTCAAAATTGTCATCTTTGTGCCGGAACGAGAGATCACCAAGTTTCTGCCCGGTGTGGATCTTGTCGTAACCAGTGATCTCTTTCCTGCTGAACGTTTCAGTGGCAAGGTCAGCTCGGTGAGTGACAAGGCAGGACGCGACCACACTTTCAGGGTGGAAGTGGCTCTGCAGAATCCAGGGAAAAACGCGTTCAGATCAGGAATGTTTGCAAGGGTACTCCATACCGGCGACGGAAAGCGTGAAGCGCTTCTGGTGCCCCGCACGGCCCTTGTTTCAGGCATCAGAAAACCGGAACTCTTTGTGGTGCGTCACGGCAAAGCTTTTTTACGCCCTCTTGTCACCGGTATGGAGCTTCAGAACTATCTTGAGGTGATTGACGGAATTGCTGCGGGCGACAGTGTTGTTGTAAGTGGCCAGAACGAGCTTCAGGATGGTGCCGCAGTGTCGGTCATCAGCCAGAAGAAGAGCCCGTCGGCCCAATGACGCTGACCGAACTCTCCATAAAACGGCCGACACTCATTGTCGTCCTCTTTTCGGTGCTCGGTATTCTGGGTCTCTTCAGCTACATGCAGTTGCAGTATGAACTGCTGCCAAAAATGACACCACCTGTCGTTACTGTTTCCATCCAGTATCCCGGCGCTTCACCAGGTGAGGTCGAGACCTCGCTTACCAAGCCGGTTGAGGAAGCGGTGTCGGCCATTGAAAAAATATCTGCCATCACCTCCACCTCCACCGAAGGGCTTTCGGTTGTCTCCATCGAATTTTCCAACTCTGCCGATATCGAAAAAGCGCTCCAGGATGCGCAACGCAAGATCAACGAGGTGAGTGACCGTTTTCCCGATGAGGCCAAAGCGCCGGTCATTACCCGTTTTGCGCTCGATGAGGTGCCAGTACTTCGCATCGGGGTAACCTCATCCTTGCCGGATACCGATTTTTACAGGATGCTCAAGGATGATGTCAAACCCCTGCTTTCAAGCGTTGCCGGAGTAGGGCAGGTCTATCTTCTTGGAGGACGTGAACGGGAAATCAGGGTCAATATTGATCTTGAGCGGCTTCAGGGGTACACTCTTACGGTGCCCGATGTGCTCAAGGAGGTTGGAAAAGCCAATCTCGATTTTCCGACCGGCAAAATCGATGACCGCGACAGGCAGTTTGTCGTAAGGCTTGCCGGCAAGTTTACAAGCCTTGAAGAGTTGAAAAACCTCTCACTGCGCTCTTCTTCTGCTGGCAAGGTAACGCTTCGGGATGTTGCCGACGTTGAGGATGGCTTCCGCGAGATCACCACCCTGACGAGGGTAAACGGCAAGAGTGCCGTCGGAATTGTCATCATGAAGCAGAGCGATGCCAATACGGTTGATGTGAGCCGCCTTACAAGAGCGGCGCTCTCACGGCTTGAGAAGCTCTACAAAGACAGGAACCTTTCCTTCGATATTGCGCAGGATGCCTCGACCTTTACGCTTGAAGCGGTCACTGCCGTGCAGCACGACCTTTTTCTTGCCGTGCTTCTTGTTGCGCTGGTCATGCTGCTCTTTCTGCACAGTTTTCGCAACTCCCTTATCGTGCTGGTCTCCATTCCAACCTCACTGGTCACCACCTTTATCGGCATGTACCTTTTTGGTTTCTCCCTGAACCTCATGACACTGCTCTCCCTTTCGCTGGTGGTGGGTGTTCTGGTGGACGATTCCATTGTGGTGCTTGAAAATATCTATCGCCATCTCGAACGTGGCGAAGAGTCCCGTTCTGCAGCGCTTGCCGGCAGAAACGAGATAGGCTTTACGGCGCTCTCCATTACTCTGGTCGATGTGGTTGTTTTTCTGCCACTCTCCCTGGTCAGCGGTATTGTCGGCAATATCCTCAGAGAGTTTTCCGTTGTCATGGTTATCTCCACCCTTGTCAGCCTTTTTGTCTCCTTTACCCTGACGCCGCTGCTTGCCTCCCGCTTTTCGAAAGTCGAAAATCTTTCAGGCAAAAATCCGCTTGAGAAGTTTGCCATCGCTTTCGAGCGCAATTTCCAGCGCTTTCGTGATCACTATATTTTCCTTCTTCAGTGGAGCCTCCGCAACCCCCGCAAGGTTATTCTTGGTGCGACACTGTTGCTGTTTGCCTCTTTCAGCCTTCTCTTTTTGGGTTTTATCGGCGGAGAGTTTATCTCTGTTTCTGACCGGGGGGAGTTTTCCGTCAAGATGGAGCTTGAACCGGGTACCCGACTCGATGAGACCAACAGGCTGACGAGGGTGGTTGAAGGTCGTCTTGCCTCGATGCCTGAGGTGAAAAAGATTCTGGCCAATGTCGGGGTATCGACGGAAGGGTTTTTCAATCAGAGTGCCGACAATATTTCTGAACTCAATGTCAGACTCTCGGCAAAAGAGGATCGCTCTCGCTCGACTGATGAAATCATGCAGTCAATTCGCGTTGGTCTGAAAGATATCGTTGGTCTCAAGGCAAGTATCAACCCTATCGGTATTTTTGGAACGGCAAATGAAACACCGGTTATTGTCATCATCAGTGGCCCTCTCAGAAGCCAGGTTACCAGAGTTGCCGAAGCTTTGAGAGACAGTGTGAAAACCATTTCAGGAACAGCCGATGTCAAGCTGACCTCTCAAGTCGGCAACCCTGAAATGCGTGTTGTCGTGGATCGTGAAAAAATGGCCTCTTTCGGACTCACAATTGCTGATGTCGGAGCTGCCCTGCGTACCGCTTATGCCGGAGATGAGGCTGGCAAATACCGAGAAGGGAACAATGAGTACGATATCCGAGTCAAGCTTGACGACCATTATCGTCATGATACTGCGACGCTCTCAGAGATAACCTTTCGTACACCAGGGGGCGATATGGTGCGCCTTGGCCAGTTTGTCACCATTGAGCAGGATCGTGGCTATACCCAGTTGCAGCGCAGGGATCGCAACAATGCCGTATGGGTCAAGTCACAGGTTATTGGCCGTCCTGTGGGCAGCGTTGGCAAGGAGATCGAGCGAATTTTGGCCAACATGAAAAAGAAAGGTATCATGCCTTCGACGGTAAGTTATGCCTATGAATCGGATCTGAAACGACAGGGCGAGTCGAATTCCACCCTCCTGATGTCGTTTATGGTGGCCATGATCTTTGTCTATCTTATCATGGTTGCACTCTATGACTCCTATGTCTGGCCGATGGTGGTTATGTTTTCCATTCCTCTTGCCATTATAGGCGCTCTTTTTGCGCTTGCGCTTAGCGGCAAATCCCTGAGTATTTTTACCATTCTTGGTATTATCATGCTTGTTGGGCTTGTGGGCAAAAACGCGATTCTTCTGGTCGATTTTATCAATAAATTCCGTCTTGAGGGAATGGAGCTTTCTGAGGCGATCATGGAATCGGCCAAAGAGCGACTTCGTCCCATTCTCATGACCACTCTTACACTGATTTTCGGGCTTTTGCCAATTGCGCTTTCGAGCAGTTCTGGTTCCGAATGGAAATCCGGTCTCGCTGTCGCTCTTGTCGGCGGTCTTTTCAGCTCGATGTTTCTGACACTTCTTGTGATTCCTGTGGTCTATGTCTGGTTTGACAAGGTACACCAGAAGTTTTCAGGGCTGTGGAGAAAACCGGGGGTGTAGAGATTTTTTTTCCATTGTAACAACCTGTTTGAGCTATGCGATTTTTTTCCAGCGAGAGTCCGGTGCTCATTATTTGCCGTGTAGCTCTTGCCTTTTCATGGATTTACCAGGGTGCTGTGCCTAAAATAGTCTGCCAGAGCAGTGGTGAAATCCTCTTGCTCGGTCATCTTATTCCTGTTTATCAGTGGGTCTGTTTGGCTGTAACATGGATAGGAATTGGCGAAATCATTTTCGGCCTGCTTATTCTTGTTGCCCGATGGGGTTGGGTCTTTTGGCTCAATATGTTAACTTTGTGTGGACTTCTTTTTTACGTTGCACTGTTTGAACCGGTTATGTTCACGTTGCCGTTCAATCCACTGACGCTCAATGTTTCGCTGATTGCACTCTCCTTGATTGCTGTCATGGAACTGAAAAAAATCAAAAGCCAAAAACCGCAATGATGAAGCTTCGTTTTGATGGAGAGTTGAGCAGTGTAGCCAGGCTCTTCCTGTCGGTTTCAGTCACCATCGTTTCTGTTGCTGCTTTTCTTGGGGCAGCCGGAGCGTTGACTGGCAATATGTTTCTCCTGAAACTTCATCCCTATCTTTTTTTTGTCGGCTTTGGCAACCTGGCCATCCTCATTCTCAATCGCTATCTGACCTCTGCTATCTATCCGGAACTTAAAATTAATCCGTTAAAGCAGTTGCGATATATCCAGGCAGTTTTGGCCTCACTTCTGCTTGTTACCCTCTCGGTTGCAATGGAGTGGCCGCTATTGAAAGCGCTGGCTGGCCTGCTGCTCATGATTGTGGTTCTGGGGCCAATCAAAGAGATTTTCACCACCCTTTCAGTTGGCAAGATATGGAAAGAGGTTTCGGTGCGTTATTATATTTTTGATGTGCTCTTTTTGCTCAATGCCAATCTCGGGCTTTTTACTCTCGGCCTTAAAGAGGCATTTCCCCACCAGGGGATTATTCCTTTTTTTGTGACCCAGTCCTCATATTTTCTTGGCTCCTCTTTTCCTCTCAGCATCAGTGTGATGGGTTTTCTCTATACCTATGCATGGAGTCGTTCCTCAAAACGGGAGCTTGTCAGGCGTCTCTTCAGCCTCTGGTTTTATGTTTTTTTGGGAGGTGTTCTCTTGTTTCTCGTCGTCATTCTTGCCGGATACTATTTCGGTATGATGTTTATCAGTCATATTCTGCTGTTTGGTGTCATGGTTCTTTTCGGCAGTTTTGCCCTCTATCTCTACAATTTCTTCAAAAAGAACTTTCATCATCCCGCGCTTGCCTTTTTGCTCAGTGGTCTTGCCCTTCTTTTTGCGACAAGCGCTTATGGAATCATGAACATCTATTTCCTCAAGGGCATAGCTTTTGGCACCAAACCTCCGCTGCCGTTCGACAGGATGTGGATTTATCATTCGCATACCCATGCGGCACTGCTCGGCTGGATAACCTTCTCCTTTATCGGTATGCTCTACATTGTCATACCCTCGATTCTGCGTTCGAATTCGCTTGAAATTCTTGGAACCGGCAAAGCTCTCTCATCCCTGCTGGGTGAGCAAACCATGAAACAGGCCTTTCGCCAGCTCACCCTCATGCTGCTCTCGGCAACAGCGGTGCTTCTGGCATTTTTTCTTCAAAATGAACAACTGCTTGGAGTTGCAGGTTTAGTATATGGATGTTCACTCTTTT
>SESA01000112.1_pt1 | contig 56133 bp, 57 predicted proteins | sample 3171451 | NCBI WGS metagenome assembly SESA01 (sample SAMN06051862, study PRJNA518727) | freshwater metagenome | biome: subpolar coniferous forest; feature: holomictic lake; material: water; isolation source: holomictic Lake 227, 8 m depth | place: Canada: near Kenora, Ontario | collected...
TCTCTTATAAATACTATATATTAATTAAAAATACCGATTTTTTTCATATTTATTTTTACTTGTGGTTTTTGTTAATTTCTTGTAGATAATGTTAGATTTTTATTAGCAGTTGGTTAACCCTCTCTTTTATATATTAATGGTTTAAAAACCAAGTTGTGGTTTTTATTATTATTGAAAACATTTACAATATAATCATAACTATCGTCTTTATAATTTTCTGATGGTATAAAAACGTTTGAATTTCCTTTTCTTGCAACGGCAATATATTTATCTGGAAAATTTGAATAATGTACTGCTTCACCATTAGCAATAATATTTCTTTGTTCTAAAGCAAGAAATAATCTATAATGGTAAACTTCACTACTTTTAGACAAATATAAATCACCGTTAGCAAATATAGCACCTCTGCATTTATCATCAAAACCTTCTAATGATTTTGGGTTAAGATATATTGGTTGACTTTTATCACCACCAACATAACCAACAAATTTACCCTGTTGATTATCGAATGTTTGTTGTTTTTCTTGTGTGCTTATACCAAATCTCTGATTAAGCATTTTATCTGCAAGGCTTTCTTCATCATTATACCAATCATCATTTTCATAAACTCTTTGAAATTCCTCACGAATGATTTTTAATATATCCATAGTATAAAAATAAAAGCCATGAGGTTAATGAACTACATGGCTTTATAAATAGTATGAAAAATGAAAATTTTATGGTGTTTTAAGTTCTTGTATCATATCTTGAATAATATTTGGACCATCGGTAAGTTCTGGTTTATTGATTAATAATGTTTTATCATCCATTGTTTTTTTTTTATCTTTCTTTATCCACATAATATTTACTTCTTAGATTATCAGTAATATCTTCAATCATTGAATATTTATTTTCAAATTGTGTTTTAAGATACCAAATACCATTTATAGTATTTTTGTATTTAATTTCATATGAGGTTTCTGTAATATTTTCAACACGTGCTTGAACAACATTATCATCGATTGTTGATAAGGGTTTGAACAGATATGTGTGATTCATAATTAATTTTTCCATATGTATATATTTTATCCGTTTAAAATGTTTGCCGTATTAAGTTTTCCCGTTATGATTGTAACGTGTATTACTGGTTCGATTTGAACACCACCAGTTTTTGGTTGATGTAAAATTGTATCAAATCTTTCATCATATTTAATAATCTCTTTACCTTCTGAAATTAATTTATCGAATAATTCTTGTAGGGTATCATCATCATATTTACCCATAATTCTTTCATACTTAATATACTTTCCCATAATTTTATTTCTTTTTATTTGTTGTTTTTTTACTTTTATTTATTGAATCTAATTTAGTGGTATCAACCTTGAATTTATCTAAGATTAAATCCACTTTTACTTCATTTTTATTTATTGAAGTTTCTTTAATTGAACTTTTGTTACTTTTTTTCTGTAACTGCTGGATTTGTGATCTTAAAATAATTGAGCAACAAATCAAGCTTAGAACTAATAGCAGTACTTTCATTTTCGTAATTTTGAATTTTATTTTCCAAGTTAGTTATTTTATTATCTTGTGTTGTAATTTTGTTTTCCATATTGGAAATCTTGTTCTGATAAATACCAATTGTTATAGCAACAGATAATAATCCTATAATAATTGTGATAAATGTTCCATTGGCTTTTATGGTGTCTATTAATGATAATTTTTTTGTTGGCATATGTTTAATATTTTGTGGCAAATATAGTACAAATTTTCAATAAAAACAAGACTTTTCAGTATTTATATATGTAGTAAAATTAACATTTATTTAAACACTTAATTATGAGCAAGAAAAGAGATGTTGAACACCTGATGAAAAAAATCGAAGAATTAGACGAAAGAATTTATAAGGGGGAACGGGAGAAACTCAAACCAAATAAAATAAATGAATTAAGATTAGAAAAAACACAATATGAAGATCAATTATATGAAATAGCTAGCTGATTAGCAACTGATTGGAATTTAAAAGTGTATTGAGGTATGTATTTATAAAAACTATATCTCTATCATATTCACTACCAAATATTTCAACATTTTCAAGATATTGTTTATGATGGGTATTATGATATGTTATAAAATCCTCAACATTTTTATTAATTTCCATTTCACCAGTTATGTAGTCTACATCATATAATTTTCTAATTATAAATACGCACCACGCTTTTAGTGTGGGGTCTAAATCTTTGTGATTTAAATTAATATAATTATAGCATATATCTAATATGATTGCTTGTTCATTAATTGATTTTAATGAAAATTTTTCATAATAAGCATTTTCATATTTTTTTAATAATACACCAATATCATCCTGTGACATTGAATTTGCTATATCAATAATTTTTATTGGTGTTGACATAAGTACTTATCTTCTAAATCATTAATATTACCTATTACTATTGGCATTCTGCTTGACCACTTACTACCAATTGGTGCAACTTTATCTGTTAAATGAATACCAACAAATGCAAATGCTTTATTTCCATCAGGATATATGACGGCAATTGGTTCATCAATAGTTATTAAACCAATAGAACCTAAACCACAAAGTGCAACATCACCCTTTTTGGGTTTACTTATTGAATCTATCATATGCTTTTTCTGTTATTTGAATAATATTTCCTTTACCAATAAATTCTTGAAGATTTTGACAATCAGAATATGACATTGCACTCCTGAGATAATGTTCAAAATTTTCCATCCAACCATCAAGATGATATTCAACCTTACGATATCTTACAACACCTTCTGAAGTTTTAAATTTTGTTTTACCCATTGCTTTTTGAGCACCTTTGGTTGACATACCTCTGAAATGTTTTTTTATTGTAAAACCGTGATTGAACAACCAATTTGCAATATTGTAATTGATTTTAATTCCTTTAAAGTAATTATAACCAGCACTTTCTAAAGCTTTGTTAAAAATCCCTCCACACATTACCATATCGGCTCCAAGATTTAAAGCTTTAATTACATCAGCATAATCTTTCATTCCACCATCAGCAACAATTTTAGGATAGTTTTTAATTATGTGATACCCACGTTCATTATTATATGCTGGTGTGTGATTACTATCACAATTTTTAGCATTGTTTCTAATCATTGATTCTCTAACTTCGTATGTTTCAGCAATTAAAGATGCTGGTGGGAACCCAACTCCACAATTTTTTGATGTTAAGCAACCCGATCCAGACCCCACGATAATTCTAATATAATCAACACATTCATTTTGAGCATAGACTTTATATGCTTCTGGATTGGCAATGTTTCCAACCATAATTGTGATGTCAGGTCTAATTTTTTTTATGTCTTTACAAAGATAAATGATTCTCATTTGATGACCATTAGCAACATCTATAAGGATTGAACCATATTTTTGAACACCACTAAAACCAACGGTTAATTCATACTTAACATCTTCAAGGCTTAAACTACAAAAAACATATTTATTTCCTTTAGGGGAATAATATTTAACATCAGAATATTTTATTGTTCTTGGTATGACAACCATAATACCCAAATCAAGAAATTTTTGAATATTGTTTATATCAACAACGGTATCCATTGGTGCTGTAAATATTGGTAGTACTTTTGGTAGTTTAATATCTTTATATCTACTCTGAATAAGTTGAGACATGACAGCAGGTTCGATGAGAATATCATCAAAATCATATTTTTTTGTTTGCATAAAATATTTTGTTTATTAAATTTGTTTATAAAAAGGGGCATGTGCGAATAAAAAATTAAAATTAATGTTAAATGAGTTTTAAATTATGACTTTTGAGGTTTAATCGAAAAAGACATGAGATTTGAACATTCTTTATCATTATCGTTTTCAGCATGGTAGACCACAACGTGTCAGGGTTACATTCATTTTAATTAATTATTGCACATGCAAATGCTATTTTAACCAGCAGACATTTGACTCATCTGCTCAATTGTTAAGTCATCGTCTTTAGCCTTAATTCTTTCATTAAATGAATCAAATTTTTCTTTATCTATTGATAATGGTGTTAAAACTCTTGTATCATTTTCTGGATTGTATTCATCCCAAGGAATGTCGGTGTTATAATTGAAACTATCGATTTCATCTTGAAGTGAATCGATCTGTGTTTGAAATTGTTTTACCATACCATCACGTGTTTTCTCGTCAACTTGTGTAATATATGTTGTTGGTTGACCACCATAATTATTTGGAAACGTTCCTTCATTTACGTTTACGTCTTTCCAGAAATTAATGAGACCTTTATATTCTCCAATTAAATAAATCTTTGATTGAATTTCACGATTGGCTTCGTTTATAGCATACTTAAGTGATGTTAGGTCTTCAATCTTCCTGAGTAATTCAAGATAAATATCATTCACATCATAATTTTCAGGCTTGATTGTGCCATCAATGTATGAATTTTTATTTTGAATACTTGATTTAAGATTAGCGATTTCTCCAGTAATCTTTTTCTTTAATTTTAATGCCTTATTTAGTTTCATAATTATTTTTTTATAGATTGCAAATATAAGTAATATTATTACTTTCTACAAGACTTTTTAAAAAAATCTAAAAGAAATCATATTTTTGCTTGTTACTGGGTCGGTGAATTTTCTTTCAACACAATCATCCAACCTATTCAAATAGTCTTGTATTAGTTCAATATCAACATCGTAAGCATCTTTTAATTTTTCTTCATTACTTATAATGTCATTAAAATCAATTTCGGTATAACCAATTTCATCATCTAATAAATTATTATCAACTTCAAAATCATCAAGATTTTTATCAATATCAAATGTCCAGACAATATATTTATTGTGTAATATTAATTCGCCTGATAATTTATCAAATAAGTCCGTTTCTTCTAGTTCTTCAAAAAGTGATTTAATTGTCATAAAAATAAATGTTAAATTAAATGTTATTTATAATACAAAATTTAACATAAATAGTGACTTGTTAACAAAAGTTTACAAGGATTTGTTTACAAATGAAATAACGGTATTGAAGATTTCATTAATACATTCTTCCAAATCGTTTTTAATTTTATATGGAAACAAAAATTTTAGGTTCTTTTGTGAATAATAATTCATTTCATATTCAAACTCATTATGATTGTTAAGTTTAATATTACAATTGAATTTATATTCAATATCTTTATCCTCTATTGTTTCTGGTAATTGTTTATATTTCTCAATTACTTTTGAATCAATGTTTTTCTCTACTAAGTAATCTGTGAATTCTGTTTTGCTGTTAATTTTTGACATAAGATTTTATATTTAGGATTTATAATTTTTTATTTTTATAATGTTCATTAAATAATTTTCTTTTATTATTTAATATTTCTATAAGTTTGTGATATTCATTAACATCTTCAAGAGTTAGTAGTTCAACATCCCTAAATTCTCTTGGTATTTCACTTTCTTCCATTTGATCGTATAATGATTTTGGAAATTTAATTAGAGCCATTTTTTCTATTTCGGTTGGATTTTTTGTATGTTTCAACATAAATTTCTCTAATTCATTGTGTGCTATAATGTATTCAAGTTTTGCTTTTTCCATACGATATTATTTTAAATAATAGTTTTTATTATTTCACCATTTCTTTTTTTCTTAACTAAACATTTTTCCAAAATTTTAATCTTATTATCAAAATCTCCTCTCTTAATTTTAGCTAGAAAAAATGTGTAATTTAACTTTAGATATTTAGCACAATCTTTTTTACTATCAAAAACGATATTATGTTCTAATAATAGAATTTTATGTTGTTTTGATTTACACACAATCTCATTATTATAAATTTCAATAGCTTTTAAATGAGCATCATATTTTCTTGTTAAGTGTATTTGGGAATTTTCATAAATCAAATTCAAAAATTTCATTCTATCTTTACCGATAAATAATTTAAACACATTTTTCTTTTTATTGATTGATAATATATTCTTTAAAACATTAATATTATTTTTTGTAAGATAAAAAATAATGTCGTCAAGACATTCATTAGTCGATATTAAATCTATTTGTTTCTTTCCAATATGCCCATCACCATCAAATAAACCTCTAATAAAAAATCGTATCAATTCATCGTTAATTTTCGGTAAATTTAGTTGTTTTGATTTATTTTCGTTTATCATCAATAATTTTAAATCATTAACTATTCTTTTGGAATATAATTGAAAAGATGTTGTATTAATATTTTTTTTGGTTCGCTTGTCTACATAAATCCGTGATGTTATTGGTGTTGTTGTTTTTAATAAATCTTTGAATTTGTATAAAATTTCAATGTCTTTAGTATTAATTGTTATTGACAATTTTGATTTTTTGTTATTGATTGAACCATCGGCACAAATGAACCCTAAATAATATGCCTTTTCCTCTGTGTTTATATCTTTAAAAAAAGTATCATTCTCAGTAATTTGATGTTGATATTTAAGCTTAATATTATTTTCTTTAATAAATTTCGTTAAAGTTTCACCACAACAATGATATTTTTCGCATAAAAATGAATTTGGATTGTTATAATATTCCAATTTGAATTCTTCGATATTATCAATATGTATTTTTTTACGATTCATACATTATTTTAAGAAAGGTAAATCATGTAATGAATTGAGTCTCATATGCCCAACATCAAATTTAATATTATGCTTTTGTGTATATAAATAACAGAAAACACCATTTTTATTTAAATCCAAGAAATTATCATAGGAGTCATCAATAAATATCTCAACACCAGCTTCTTTAGCTACTTCAGCCTTGCTTTTCATTATATCAACAGTGTAAACCTTCTTTGTTGGAAAACCATTCATGTCCAACCATTTTTCTGTTACTTCTTTACTAACTGGTCTTGATGTAATATAACAATGTGGTTCAAATGGTAAATCTTTACCATCAATTAATGGCTTCATGTTCAGATAAAAATCATCTAACACACCAGTTTCACGCATGTGTTCGAACCTATTTTTTATTTCTCTATCAAAATACCATGAATGTGGAAATGTTTCAATACCATATTTTTCCATCCATGCTGGTAAATATCCACAAAGAACTTCATCAATATCAAGTCCAACCTTAGGCATTTTCATGAAAGGTTTAATTCTATCATCACCTTGTGGGAAAATATAATAATATGCATTTAAGAAATGTACATTACAAGCAGCGTGTGCAATATGTAACATTTTAGTATCTTGATCATAATCTTCACCTCTTTCAATTGCAGCCACGTGTCGTTTTAAAGATGCTAAAACAGATTTCCAACTTAACCCTTTACGCCAGTTATCATCACCCTTGTTGATAATATTACCATCATCATCCCTAACGGTATATTTATTTGCACCATAGGTTAAAACTTTAACCATATCTTCGTGTGCTAACGGGTCAACCAGATCATATCTAAGTTTATCACTGTTGAATCTTAATCCACCACCCTTACCCGTTGTGGCATTAATGTCTCTAACGAAAGATTCTTTGGGTGGTAAATTACCATCAACCTCTTTAAAAAAAACTCCGGGTGATTTAAATTGTGTGCGATCAATATTATCCATTGGATTTGTTGTATTAATTACTTTAATTTTAGCATATCTTTCTGATACTGGTACACGTGGTAGATATTCTTCATCAACCATATATGGTTTCATTTCAGCCATACCATTAAACCATGTTTGTGTTGGTACTTCTTTGGGTGTTTCTGTATTATTCTTTTTCATCATATAAAATTTTCTATTTTTAACGGAACTCCTTGAACGTTAAGATAATCAATATCATCATCAACAAATTCAACAAAGTAATGATTTGCTATCAGACTATCATTTGAATCATAAAACTCAAGACTTTTAATTATTTTTTTAAATTTAATTGGTGTGACAATAATTTTATTCCTTGGCATATGTGCACCACATAATGTTGCATTTATGAAATTGAATTGCGTTAATAATGTTTGATTCCAATCACTTTGATTTTCAGACCCAAATTTCTTATAATCATCTGATGGTTCATAATTCCAACTAAATTTTCGAAAGCTATCACGCATTGGTTTATTATTTTTTACTCATTACATCAACACCAAACATTTCATTTAAATTCTTTAGAGTATCAACGTATGTTTTGGTTTCTGTTTTTCTTTCTTCATCAACAGAATAGACTTCCAAATCAAGTTCATCCATTTGATAATCTTCAATGGCTTGAAGTTTTTGTTGTTTTGTTTTTTTATTAATTGTTACGACATAATTAAAATATGCTCTAAGGTGTCCGGGTTTTAAATCTGGATGTGAAACAATTCTTAATTTTCCATAGGGCTTATCATCAACCTCTTTTCGTAATATCCATCTGGCATCAACTTTTAATTCTGTCACAAAACCATCTACTCTATCCCAATAGGTATCATTAAGACTAACTTCCATTACATTTCTCCTTTCAGGGCAAGTTTTCTTTCAGGACAACCATGAATTTCCATACACGCTACCGCCAAAGCCGTAACTTTGCGTATTTCATCAAGTGCTGCAGTTTTATCAAGTTGATAAACATTCTTCTTTGCAATATCTAGGTGATATTCGATGTAATTAAGCCATTCAGCAACACTTTTATCTTTGTCAGGTACTTGGTCGGGTCTTTGTTCTGTAGACCATTTAAAGTCTTGATAGGCACGTTCATCGTCAATTTTCTTAAAGATTGTTTCTCTGATTGAAATTGATTTTTTCTCACCTTTTATTATAATCATACGCATAATATCACCATCCACAATTATTTGATTTTCATGTGCGTAAATTCCAATCACATATCCCTTATTCTTTTTTAAGAATTCAATATGGTTCCATCCAATATGTTGTGCCGTAGTAATACAGTCTATGGTATTCTTATTCTTAAAGTTAGTAAATCTTCTGGTCTTAATATCAAATCGTGAATAATATTTATCAAGAAATTGAATATCAACATTATATATCTTACCAAATTCTATAAATTCATCGGGTGTGAGATCACATAGTATATTCATAATTAACGATTATTACGCCTTGATTTACCTTGTATTTTGTTCTTCTTTTGTCTTGTCTTATGATATTTAACACCATAATTCTTGGTTGCTTTAAATTTACCAATAGAGTCTTTAAGCATTTGAATTTCTACAGCACGTTTTTCTTCTTCGGTTAATTCTTTTTGTTCAGGTTTACTTGTTGGGAGTTCTTCTTCGCCATTACCACCAGTAATTACTTTTGTGTAATCAATTTCTTCAATAATGGTGGCATCTTCAATAATTTTCTTATCTTCCATTTTAAATATGTATTAATATTGTTTATAAATGTTTTGCAAATATAATGAATAAAATATATAACATGCAAGAGTTTTTTACCAAGAATTGTAATCTGTTATATCTTTTTTCATTTTACCATGAACTGCGGTAACTGTTGTTCCAATACCATTTGTTTGAAATCTAAATTCTGGTGGCAAAAGAATAAGTTTTTTATCAAGAGTATTAAGCCAAGATTCATAATTTAAAATCTCTTTATCATTCAAAATATATTCATATTTATTTACAGAATCTCTCATAATTTTTGGTTATTTCATTTTCTTTAATATTTAGTAGTAATAATAATTGTTTAAATTCATCAACGCTTAAATGAAATCCAACAATAATATCTTTATAATTGGTTAAATATCCACTAATATCACCGTAGGCACTTTCACTAACAACAAATAGTGAACTATCATATTCATCCGAAAATGGTTTTAAAAATGTTGATGCTTCATCACCATCATTTGTGTGTATAGTTACTGCGTTTCTCATAGATGTTTTCATCATACGTTAATAATTTAGTTTAAATAATTCATAATTTTTTCCGATAACATACCAAGTTGTTTCATTTTTGGGTATTTCAATAAAATCTTCATTGTATTGAATGCTTTCGTCCATTTCTTTATTACAATCGATATTGATAATATTGTTAATATTTTTTAATATTATTTCTCTTGTGATTAAAATAAATTGGTATAAATCTGGACTCCAGATTAAATAAAAATCTGCCATTGTATTCTTTTTTCTAATTGGAATATGAAAAAATTCGAAATTTTGGATTATGAAATCGAATTTACCTCTAACCTCATTTTCAAATAAAACAATATTGTTATTGTTTTTAAATCCAACATCACATATTTTATAATGTTCATCGTTAATATCACCAATCAATCTATAATCACTTGTGTTTTCAATTAATTCAATCAATCTTTTCTTAGCCGACATATCATATAAATCATATGCCCTTTTATTAAAAACTCTTTTACCCATCAATTAATTTAAAGTCTTAACTTTAATGTTATTTTTATTTTTAAAGCTATAGCCTTAAAATTTATTGAAAAAAGTTGGCAACCACTTTTATCCTTCGTTAACTAGAGCATTAAGTAAAATCCTAATGTTAGCATATTGATGGGAAGGGTGTGGCATTTAAACATCACCTATTATACCAGTACCAACCTTTTCAAATAATACAACATGGTCCGATGGGAAAACAGCCCACAAGAATATTGTATTAGATTTTTTCTTATTTTTCTGATAAATCGAAAGTAAAGCTTAAATCCATATTATCAAACTTAACATCAAGCTTGTTTTCATCAAAACTTTTGAATTCAACAAACCATTTCTTCGACAGGATTAGGCTGAATTTAATACGACTAATCTCTTCCAATGATTTTCTCCTGATGATATTTAAGTTATCAGTTTGATTAGTTAAATACGTTTCTAAAATCGCATTACGCTTGTCAGGTTCAACTGTTTGTAATGATTCAATCAAGACGGCAATATCCTTAATAGCACCACTCATGAGCCACTCTACAGGCTTTAAAACAGCCTTAGGGTCTTTCATCTTAGCTATAACACTTGGCACAGGTGGTAAGGATGAAAACCCCTTAATTTTGGTTTCAAGATTAACACTCATGTAAAAATCTGTCGATGGTGTACTTTCAACCTTAGGATTAAAACCATTATAATCCGTAACTCCGATTTCTTTAAGCCAATCGGCTTGTTCCTGACCAAGCATTGCAATAAATGATTTGCTTTCTTTGGGAAACCATTCAGTACGATAATGCTTGTAAACCTTATCGTTTGCCTGAACTTTCAGCAAATTCCATTCTTGTAAAGCCAAATCATTGGCACTGATGTTCTTAACCATACCTCTATTAATGATGGGAATTGATGATAAATCAATAATGATAGGACTTAACCATCCATCACTTTCAAGACCATATTGTTGAAATGTTGCTTCAAACACAACATTGTTTTTATGCAACAATTTAATCAATTCTTCATTTGGACTTACTGGAAGTTTAGTTACATTAAGAATACCATCCTTAATAAGAGTATAATTCCTATATTTATAAGTTAAGACTTCATCAATACCGAATTTATTCTTTGGAAGTTTGGCAATTCCATCATATTTAACTCTAATAGAGAGATTCGCCCTTGAAGAATTCCAAACAAGCTGATCTAATGCGTAACCCCTTTCAGGATAACTATCAACAAATTCTAAATCGATTTTATTTTCAGCCAATTCCTGTGCAACTTTAAGCATTTCTGCAGCATTCTTTGCTTCAGATAATTTTTTATGATCGTTTTCATTCAATTTGCTACCAACGGCAACTTTTGCTCTACCAATTCTCTTATAATTAAAACTTTCATGATTTGGGTAAAATAAACAATTTTCCATAGTGGAGAGGTCGTTGATCAAATCCATAAGACAGTAAGCATTATCGTCAATTGGTTGAATTTTTCCCCTGCCTTGTGGAAAACGTTTAGCAACATCAGCAACGCATTCTTTAATTGAGGATTTAAATGCGTTAAGTTTTTGTTTACCAAACGCTTCAGAGAGTAATTTGTAATAGTAATTATCACCAAGAACAGCAATAACCTTTTCAGCATCATCATTTTTCAATGCATCGGATAAAATGTATGCTGCAGCATATAAGGCAGTTTCGTTAGTTTGTGTTTCATATTTCATATCAAGATTGGAGAAATAATAAATTTCATTAACATCCTCACCAATTGTGATTGAACCACCATTAACATTGTAAAGTAACACAGAACCGTCATTTCTTGTTGAAAAAACTAAATCATAAAGAATATTTCCACCCAAGTAAACGACTTTCTTTTTACCGCTACCATATGTTCCAGTTAATTTCTTATCAAACACTGGTTCATAATCATCAAAGCCATTACAACTGACTTTATCAGCACCCAAAATACCACAAAGTTCTGTAATCTTCTGAGAATCACAATAATAACCATACTCAATAATTGCTGATGAATCTAATTCAGTAGTAAGTTCGTTAGCTGCTTTGATAACATCAGTCCAAGGAACGCTGTTGTTCCCACCATCTGTTAAAAAAAGCATCGAAAAAAAACTGTCTGGGCGATTCTTCCTAATTCGTTGAATACTTTCTTTTACCAAAATTAATGGTTTGGCAAATGCTGTCATACCAACTGGTTGCAACCACCTGTCAATAGCAGAATTTAAATCATCCAACGTTTTAAGTGATTTTACTTCAACCTCTTCTTTGAGAACACCAGCTTGATCTCTACCAGAAAACCATATGATTGTAATGGTATCAAGTGTATTAATAAAGAGATTTGGAAGTTTGTTTTTCAATTGTTTTCTAATCAAGGCTAAATCATAACTCATTGAGCCTGATACATCGATAACAATAATATGATTTGTTGATTTTTTCTTGATTTCGATTTTAACCGCACCTTCGTTAAGGGGTTGCGAAATCAGGTAATAATTGTTTGCAATTTTTAATTGTTTCATTGTTTTACAGTTTTAATTATTAAAGTTAGTTTTCAGTTATTATAAATAACAGATTACAAAAATAGATAATAATTTTTAATTATGCAAGAGAAAAATAAAATTATTTTAATGAATGGTCGATTACTTTTTTGCAATAAAACATAAAATCATCAACGGATAAAATGTGTTTCATGGTGTTAATATCTTTATGCACCCAAACGACATTACCTTCAACATACCCAATGTTTGAATTTAGCCTATCTAATGATGCCAGACCCAAATCTTGTTTTAATTTATTAAAACTATGTGTACCAATTTTAATTTCAATACCAGAAAAATAACAAAAACCATTATATATTGATTCTAAATATTCAGCAGACACATTAAATTCAATACCTCTTAAATTAGCCTGTCTTTCCAATATTTTATATTTACTTAATGATATATTTTTCGTTATCATTGTAAATCTTTTTTTTGATTTCATATCAACATTAAAACAATTATGACAACAAAATAAACCCTTACCATTTTTCTTTTTATTTAAAACACTATGCCCCGTATGATATTCAAAACCACAATTAATACATTCAACGACATACGATAAGGGTTTATTGAAAATCTTTTTTATTTTTAAATTCATGTATATATCACCAACAGAATAAACTTTATTAGAATCGTTATCTCTTCTCCTAATTTGTGAACATGATCTACAAGATTTTGAAAAAAATGATTTATTGATATAGGATTCTGATATTAATTGTTCTTTACCACAATCGCATTTTAAATATCTATGTTTTTTACCGTTCTTTATTATTGGTTCGGATATAACACTCCAACCATAAATTTTTGCACCGATTTCTAAATTTCTTTTCATAATATTATAAGTTTTATATATAAATACTACGAAAAGAAATTTATATCACAAATATTTTACCCACATTTAGAATTTCCACAAGTCCTACATGTAAGGCACCCCTCAATATATTCAAGATATTCACTACCACAATTTGGACACTTTCCTTTACCCCTTTCACCATCTTTTATATATCTTTTTATAACACGTGCAATTCCATTTTTCCAAGTGTTGAGATTATCATCATTTAAATTTAGTGATTCGATCAACTCATGCACATATATTAACGGCATTCCATGACGAAGTAATCCTGAAAATGTTTTTTGTAAATTCCAATAATTTGGGTCAAACATGTGTGAAAGTCCTGTTGCTATTTGTTTATTACCGTCAATATCAACATATTCCATATCATATCTTTTCTTTTTAACTTTTATTGTTTTACCATTTTCATTAATTTCTTCACATTCAATAATATTTTTAACTATTTCACATTCTTTAATTGTTGATGGTAAATTAGAAAGTCCATTTTCAAGTCTACCACAAAATAATTCATATGGTCTTCCATCTAATAATCCAACAACAGCAATCCACTTTTCATTATTATTTTGAAAACGATGAATTTCACCTTTTAATCTTTTTGGTCTTTTTGGTGCGTGATTATCGTGAAAAGCTTCCATTTTTTCTTTGGTTTTCTTTTCACTATCAGTAATTAATACACCATCACGTGAACCATCACGGTATACAGTCATACCCTTACACCCACTACGCCAACCTGTTTCATAGACTTTGGCAACCATTTCTTCTGTAGCATCATTGGGTAGATTAACGGTTACTGAAATTGAATGATCAATGTGTTTCTGTAACAAACCTTGCATTTCAACCTTTTTAACCCAATCAACATCATTTGAACAAGCCTTATAATATGGTGAGGTTTTTACAATTTCATCAATTTGTTGTGATGTCATTGTTTTAATTACATCAACATCATAACCACTAACTTTTAACCATGTTGCAAAATTATGATGAAAAATTGGGTATATTGTCCATGCAACACCCTCATCATCAATAACATCAACCCTAACATCCTTTTCTTGTGGATTAATTTTACGTTTACGTTTATATACTGGGAGAAATGCTGGTTCACAACCTGATGTTGTTTGTGTTAAGATGCTCAGACTACCAGTTGGTGCAATTGTTAATAGTGCAATATTTCTACGACCAAACTCTTGCATTTCAGCATATAATTCTGGAGACTCATCTTTTATGCGAAGAATAAATGGATTTTTATCCTCACGTTCTGCGGAATATAATGGAAATGCACCACGTTCACGTGCCATAATTACTGATGATTTATATGCTGATAATTTTAATTCTTTCTGAATTTTTTCAGCAAAAGCGTTTGCTTCATCGGTTCCATATCTTAATCCCATAGCTGCAATCATATCACCCTCTCCTGTAACACCAAGACCAGTTCTACGACCATCAATAGATTTCTGTTTTATTCGTTCCCATAGATTTGTTTCATACATTTTGATAAATTCATCTTCGGGGTCTGCTTTAATTTTTGCTAATATTGCATTAATTTTTTCAATCTCAAGATCAACAATATCATCCATAAATCGCATGGCTTTAACAACATCCAAAATAAATAACGCTATATCAAATGTGGCATTTTTTGTGAATGGATTACGAACATATCCAAAGAGATTTACCGAAAGTAGTCTACAACTATCGTATGTACAAAGTGGAATTTCACCACAATTATGTGCAATACAACCATTTACAACACCCCAATTAGTTTCGTTTTCGGTAAAATCATAAACATCAATAATATCGCCCTTGATAATTTTTGTTATTTTTGGTGACCTTGTAATGATAACATTAAATAATTTATCGTTTTTATATTGATGAATAAATCCAATACTCATATAAAATTTTATTAAATCATAATATTTTCCGATGTTTAAATCATATGATTCTTTACAAACATAATCACCGTTATTAAATGTTGCGGATTTTGATTTGTTTGTAGTGTAATATGAATCAATATCGAATTCTTTTAACAGTTTTTGGGTTTCTAAAATTAATGATTTACATGTGGACTTAAGTGCAATCCTATAATTACCAACAATAGAACCGTTTGCAGAAAACAAACCACATAAAAAGGATAATTTATTCTCACCACTCCACGTATTAATGGTTTTCGGTAATGTTCTTTGTGGAAGATTTTCAACATTAAACTCTAGTGATTTACAAATATCGAAATATTCATTTAAATAAAATTTTCTCTGATCAATCTTTGTTCTTTTTAGGTCAAAACATTTTAACACATCGTCATCATTTTTTCCGATATTAATTTCAAAACCTTTATGTGTTGTTGATTTTAATCTACTTAAATTACCATCACCCTGTATAAATCCCAATCTTACAAACAATTCTTCTTTACGTATATTTCTATATAGGTATGGGAATAATTTTTTACCCTTTAAGTCTTTTGCTTGTACATCACCATCATTTATTGTTTTCCAAACATGGTCGGGGGTACAAGTCATAACATTTCCTTGTGAATCATAAACATTAACTGTTTCCTTTTTCCCACTACACCAAACTTTAGTTGGTACGACATTACCAACAGGATTAATTATTTCAATATTTTCTAAACCACATAATTCTTCAAAGGTTTTGTACCCATCAAAGGTTAATAATTTCTCTTTTCCTGAGAAACAAGGATTTGTTGAAACTGTTTTGAAACCTAAATCGGCATAACAATCTGGTATGCTTTCATTTATTATTGCATCCCAAAATAATATTCCGGGTTCAGCACTATTTGAAAGAACAACACCATTTGATAATACAAACGTGTGGTTATTCTTAACCGTAATATCATAAACATATTCACAATTTAAGTCTTCCCCCTTTTCAATAACTTCATCAAAACACAAATCACTATTTATTAATTTATTTAAAAAATCATCATTGATATTTCTTTCGTTTAGCTTGTTTTTTAGTGTTTCTTTAGATATGTAATTTCTATTATCGGCTATTCTTGTGATTTTATGTTTTTTTAATATCTCATATATCGGTTTTGTTGGAATACCAAATTTCCAAAAAAGTTCTGGTGATTTAATGCTGTTTTTTTTATTGGGTATTAGTAAATTTATGTTATTGTTAAATATTTCATTACTCTCGATTGAGATATGTAAAATATAATTTTTTCTTATATTTAAAACCCTTTTGCCTTTGATTGTTTTATCTGTAATATTTTTTTCACGGATGTTTGACATGACATTAAAGTGCAATAATAATTCTTTAACATTATTTAATAATTTATAATTTGATTGATTTAGCGATATTGTGCCATTACAAGTTCCATCACCATCAATTAATCCACCCAAAAATTCACTTAAATTTGTTTTACTTAAACTATGAATAAATTTAGGAATTTGCTTTTGTTTGTTAAGGTCATAAACAAATCCAATTGATTTCATTAAATTCATTAAAAATTTTGAGTATATATATACAGTATCTTCCTTATCAATATTGAATGTACAATTAAATAATTTGGAAATCTCACTGAATATTGGTTTATAATATTCATATTCTTTCTTATTTGTGTGTATCCTAACAGAAGCGTTGTTATATGATCCATCTGCAAGCCATAAACCCAAAAATCTAGCAAAATTTTTATTTATTTCAAAACTATTAACATTATATTTTAAATTAAAATTATTTGTTGTATTTGGCTTTATATATATATCGCCATTTGTTTCTAATTCTTTGAATATTTTTAAATAATCAACTGTCGAAATTCCTTTTCTTTTTATATATTGTGTTAGCTTATAACCGTTTTTTGGATGTCCAGCATATCCTATTATTTTCTTTATACTGATTTCGTTTAAATTTTTTGGTTCATTTTCGAACCAAACACTATCCCGTTTTCCAAAAAAAGATAAATCTAAAGATACATAATCATTTCCAACTTCATATTCAATATTTTTTTTAGATGTCAAAACATAATCACCCACATTTATATCTAATATTTTCGTTTCGATAATTTTAGAGTTTTTCAGAACATAAAAAATATGATCCTCAGTTGAAGAGAATTCATTACCATAATTGGTTTTTATTTTTATTATTTTTTTGTTGTTTTTATATTTCTGAAAATCAATAATGTCGTTATTTTCCAGTTTTAAGGTTTTTAGGTTTAGTGACAAGATTTTACTGTTCGCATATTTTTCCTTATTGTCAAACAACTTACCGATTTTAATTTTTTCTGGAATGTTATTTTTTAATATATATATGTCACTATCATATGGTATACATTTCCATGCATTATGAATAATCTTCTTCCACAATCTTTTTGCATCAACTTTTTTTACGTAACCAAGTTTCTTACCATATTTGTTTTCAATTGTGGCAATTTTATCATATTCACCATTTGACATCAATAATTCTAATTGTAATTTATGTGTTGTAACATCTTCTTGTTCCGACAAGATTTGTAATAAATTCAATGGATATGTTTGTAAATATGGTTTGTTATTTATAACACAATCCATAAATACATCAGTAAGTTTTACTGAAATATTTGCACCAGTTACTTTACCATCTTTCAATTTTGCATCAATAAATGATTCAGCATCAGGATGTTGAATTGAGATGGTTAACATTAACGCACCTCTACGACCATCTTGTGCAACTTCATTGGTGGAATTTGAATATCTTTGCATGAAAGGAACAACACCAGTAGATGTTATTGCAGAATTTTTAACTGGACTTCCAGCAGGTCTGATAAAATTTAAATCAGCACCAACACCACCACGCCTTTTTTCCAATTGAACCATATCTTGGTCAATTTTTAAAATTCCACCATAACTATCAGAATCAACATCATTACCAACAACAAAACAATTACTAATTGATGTGATTTGATTATCATTACCTATTCCTGACATGGGTGAACCACCCGGAACAATTCTGTTAAATTTGTCAAGAGTTTCAAAAATTTCTTCTGCACTTAAGGGGTTGGGATATTTACTTTCAATTCTTGCAAGTTCGTTTGCAATTCTCCAGTGCATATCAATTGGGTTTAATTCGAAATAATCTGTTTCATTCTTTAAACAATATTTCTTTATCCAAACATCGGTAGCAAGGGTGTCACCACTAAAATACTCTAATGTTGATTTTTTCACTTCTTCTTCCAAATATATTTTTTGTGTTTTTTCTGTCATTATCATTTTGGTTTTTAATAAAATTATGTCTGCAAAGGTATCCCTTTGGGGTGATAAATACAAGGGTTTTCTCAAAAAATGAAAAAAATAATTTGGAATTTTTAATAAACTCATTGATAAATAATTATGAAAAATAATTATGTAAGACGGCTCAAAAATAAGTATTTATATTTTTTGATTATATAAGTATATTATAATTTTTCCAAAGTATTTATGAAAAACTATAATAACATGGCAACATTCACCATAGATTTATTAACAAACAAAGAGCACTTATTCACACTTAATTCATCATCTAGCGGTGGTACTGGTAGTAATTATTTAAGTGGTAACACTGATGTTTCAATTGTCAATCCATTAGTTGACAACTTATTAAAATATAATGGATTTAAATGGGTTAATGCACCTGAAACCAGTATAAGTGCTGGTGCTGGAGTAGCTTTCTTTTTGGATAAAACCAAAATTATTACTGGTGGTACGCAAAGTATTGACTTACGAACATTATCTAAACAACCAAATGTTGATCTTGAAATCATGGTTAGTACTACATTAACTAACACAACGGTTTTAATTAATAGATTTTTGTATAATCAAGCCCTAGATGGTACTTTAATTGATTCTGGTGTATGGATATTTAATTCATATAATAAGGTTAATGATACCGATGGAGTTACCACAACACCAATTTCAGTTTATAAAGTTCTTGTTGGTACTGGTGTTGTTAATATTACAGGAAGTTCGACAACCAGAACAGCAACTGTTGTTGGTGGTGCTTTATTTCTTGCTGGTGATATTGGAACAGATTTAACTAATTGTGGTGTATTACAAACACCAAACGGAATTTTCGAAATCAAAACTTTTATATCAACATCTATTGTTGAAATAACAACACCAACAACATATATAAATGAAACTGGTGTTGGTTATTCAATACACAGACACCTATTTACTGACCCAAATATTAGAATTGATCATACTATTGAAGCCTTAACAGTTTCACAATCAACGCAACCAGCATTTGTAATTAATTCAAGCGATAAACTTTCAGTAAGTTATTTTGGAAGAACAACATCATTAAATTCCATAACTATTGATACTTATTATAATGGTACTGAACATTATTCACACATTATTTCACCATTAGCAACAAGACATAATGATCTTGCTGGTTTACAGGGTGGTGATTCAGCAAATAGATGGCATAATAGTCTTGATGAACGTAATATGATTCAGAACATCAAACTAGGTACATATCCAATAACTGCATCTACGGTTTGTTCAACATTGGGCTTTTATGGATCGGGTGCAAATTTAACCAATTTACCTATTCCACCTGCCACATCAAGTATTGGTTGGTCAAACTTAACAAATGGTTCAACAATAGTTGGTTGTGGTAATATTGCTAGTGGTGCAAGTATTTGTCAAAACACCGCAATTGGTGTTGGTGCGTTGAAAAATATAACATCGGGTATAGGAAATATTGGGATTGGTTTTAAAGCATTGAGTGGGATTACGACAGGTTGGTATAACATCGCAATGGGTACATGTGCATTATACGCAAATGCTGATGGAAATTATAATGTTGGATTAGGATTTAATAGTTTAATAAGAAATACTACGGGTTCTAATAATCTTGGATTAGGTTATTTAACATTATGTAGCAACATTTCGGGAAATAATAATATTGCTGGTGGACAACAAGCAATGGAATGTAATTGTCTGGGTTATAACAATACATCATTTGGGTGTCAATCGTTGAGAAGCAATAGAACTGGGAACAATAATCTTGCTATTGGTTATAGAAGCATGTATAATAGTAGTGGTCCAACAAATAATATTAGTGTTGGTTGTTTGTCAATGGCAAGTATAGATAGTGGATGTCAAAATGTTGGATTTGGTGCTTGTAGTTTATACAGTATTGGTAATGGATGTAATAATGTTGCTATCGGTCACGAAACATTATACAATAATACATCACATAATAATATTGCAATTGGCTATCGATCACAATACCTTAATATTGCAACACGAAACAATATATCGTTAGGATATCAATCACTATATTCAAATACGGGTGGTATAAACAATATCGCTAGTGGCTATCAAACACTTAGTGCGAATACAACGGGAACTAATAACTTCGCTTCAGGGTATCAAGCCCTAATATTTAACACAATGGGAAGTAATAATTTTGCTAATGGTTATCAGACACTATATAATAATTGTTCATGTAATAATAAAGGTGCTTGGACTTCTGGGAATAACAACACCGCTTTTGGTTATCAGGCATTATATAATAATACATTGGGTTCTGATAATATTGCTAATGGTTACCAAGCTTTAAGTTCAAATACAACAGGAAATAACAATTTTGCAAGTGGTTATCAATCCTTGGTTAAAAACACAAGTGGTTGTAATAACACAGCTTTTGGTTATCAAGCTTTATATCAAAACACAATAGGGAGAAATAATATTGCTTTGGGTAGTCAAGCTTTATATTCTAACATCACAGGTTGTTATAATTTTGCTAATGGTAATTCAGCTTTATATGCAAACACAACAGGATGTGATAATATTGCTATTGGTAATTGGGCTTTATTAAAAAATACAACCGGAAATAATAATCTTGCTAACGGTTGTGTAGCTTTAAAAAATAACACAACGGGTTGTAATAATATTGCTAATGGTAATTCAGCTTTATATGCAAACACAACAGGATGTAATAATACCGCTAGTGGATATAGAAGTTTATATTATAATACCACAGGTAGTAATAATATTGCTCATGGGTTTAACGCTCTATTTAATAACACCACTGGAAGTGATAATATTGCAATTGGTAATTATACACTATATTGTAACACAACGGGATGCAACAACACTACCTTTGGATATAAATCGTTAAATCTTAACATAACAGGATGTAACAATACTGCTAGTGGTTGGTATTCTTTATATTCAAACACTGGAAGCAATAATTTTGCCAATGGTTATCAATCACTTTATAATAATACTGCAAGTAACAATATTGCTAATGGTTATCAAGCGTTAAGTTCAAATACAACTGGAACAAATAATTTTGCTAGTGGTTATATGGCGTTGGCTAAAAACACAAGTGGATGTACAAATATCGCAATTGGTTATCAATCCCTATGTTCTAATACTAGTGGTTCTTATAATATTGCCAATGGTTATAGGAGTTTATATAGTAATACAATTGGTTGTAATAATAGTGCTAGTGGTAATTATGCTTTGAGTAGCAATGTAACAGGATGTAATAATATTGCTAATGGTAGAAATGCTTTAAATGTTAACATGACAGGATGTAACAACAATGCTATTGGATTTGGTGCTTCACGTTTTAATCTATCAGGAAATGATAATTTCGCCAGTGGTTATAATGCATTATATTCAAACTCTACGGGGAATAATAATTTCGCTTCTGGCTGTCAAAGTCTTTATAATAATACAGTAAGTAATAATATAGCAATTGGTTATCAAGCTTTAAGTTCAAACACCAGTGGAACTAATAATACAGCTAGTGGTCGTCAAGCTTTGGCTAATAATACTACAGGGTGTAACAACACTGCCTCAGGGTATCGGGCCTTATTTAATAATACAACAGGAAAAAATAATACAGCTAGTGGTTATAAGGCTTTGGTCAATAACACAACAGGGTGTAATAATATTGCTAGTGGATATTATGCTTTATATTCTAACACAATAGGTTGTAATAATTCTGCTAGTGGTTATCAGGCTTTAATGTTTAATACAACAGGAATAAATAATATAGCTTTTGGAAATAATGCTTTGACAAATAATAACATAGGAAATAATAATAGTGCTCAAGGATATCAGGCTTTATATACCAACACAACAGGGAACAATAATTTTGCCAGTGGTTATCAATCTCTCAATAAAAACACCGTAAGTAACAACATAGCAATAGGATATCAAGCTTTGAGTTCTAATACAACAGGATTAAATAATTTTGCTAATGGTTATCAGGCTTTGGTTAAGAATACAATAGGAAGTCAAAATATTGCCAATGGTAATTGTGCTTTGTTTTCTAATACAACAGGAAAAAATAATACTGCTAGCGGATATTTGACTTTATATACCAATACAACCGGATGTAATAATTATGCTAGTGGGTATTTAACATTAAATCGTAACACAACCGGATGTAATAATACCGCTAGTGGATACAGAAGTTTATATTATAATACCACAGGAAGTAATAATACTGCCAGTGGTTATTATTCTTTATTAAATAATACAACAGGAAATAATAATAATGCTAGTGGTTATTGTGCTTTAGCTTCTAATACAACGGGGTGTAATAATTTTGCAAGTGGTTATCAGGCTTTGGCTAAGAATACCACAGGAAATTATAATATTGGTATTGGTTATCAAGCATTATATTGTAATACAACGGGGTATAAAAATGTTGCCGAAGGTGCATTTGCTTTATATAGTAATACGTGTGGAAATAATAATACTGCTAGTGGTTATCAGGCATTATATTATAATACACAAGGCCGTTGTAATGTTGCTATTGGTTATGGAAGTTCACTTACGTCAAGTAGTGCTTGTGAGAATATTGCTATTGGATATTATTCTTTATATCAGAACACTGCCAGCAATAATATTGCTATTGGTGTTTGTGCTGCATATAACAAACAAATTGGTACTTATAACACATTTATTGGTATATGTTCCGATATTAACTCTACCGGAGTAAATGAATCGATCTTTTTAGGTTATAACACAACAGCATTAGCGGATAATAGTACTAATGAAATTGTTATTGGTAATTCAGCAATTGGACATGGTTCAAATACAACAACAATAGGTAGTTCGGCAATAACAACAACATATTTACCCGGAACTCTTTGTGTACCCAAAGTGAAAAATTCTTTGGATGTTGAATTAACAACAATTGGATGTGGTGTGATAATGTGTTCACCAGATGGAACTAAATATAGAGTAACCGTTGCAAATGGTGGAACAATAGCAATTTCAGCAATATAAAAATAATTATTACTTTTAAAAATATCGGAGTATTTATAACAAATAAAAATAACTTCATAAAAATTTAAAAACAAAATTATGGCACTTTTAATGGAATATTATCAGGAACAGTTTGAATTAACAATTCCAAATTGTTATTGGAAAGTAGAAATTGATAATGGTATCAATGGTGGTAAAAATAAATTACACATCAGGATGAATTGTTTTAAAAATAAAGAAATTGCTGATACAAATCAGAACAAATATTGTGATTACGATTTTGAATTTTCACCAGATTTATCAGAAACTGCTGACAATTTTTTGGCACAGGCATATACATTCGCTAAAACATTACCAAAATTTACAACTGCAGTTGATGCTTAAATAAAATATTTTTATAATATTTTATAATTATTTATACTTTTCCATAATGTGTTAGTATTTATATCAAATATTAATACATTATGGAAAAATTATTTTTTCAATCATCACTTCCAAGAAGCGGAAGTTCACTTTTACAAAATCTCTTAGCACAAAATCCAAAAATTTATTCAACACCAACAAGTGGGGTGTTAGAACTTATATTTGCTGCAAGAGGTAATTATACCGATTCACCAGAATTTAAAGCACAAAATGCTGAACTAATGAAAGCCGGTTTTATTGGATTTTGCCGTGAAGGTATGAGGGGTTTTTATGAATCAATTACAGATAAACCTTTTATTGTTGATAAAAGTAGAGGTTGGGGAATACATTATGATTTATTAAATTTGATTTATCCACAACCAAAAATAATTTGTATGGTTAGGGATTTACGTGATATTTTCTCATCAATGGAAAGTAATTACCGTAAAAACCCTGACAAACATAATCAAATTTTAGATTGGAATAAAATGCAGGGCATTTCAACACCACAAAGAGTTGAAATTTGGGCAAATACCCCACCAGTTGGATTGGCAATTGAAAGATTATTAGAAATGTTTAGACAAGATATTAGTAAAAACATTTTGTTTGTTAAATTCGAAGATTTATGCTTAAATCCTGAACAGGAAATGGCAAAGATTTATGGTTATTTAGAAATACCATTTTATCAACACGATTTTAATAATGTAGAACAAGTAACCAAAGAAGATGATGAAGTATATGGTACAATTGGTTTGCACACAATAAGAAAAAAGGTTGAAGTTGTTAAGTCTAGAGCAAACGAAGTCTTGGGTGTAGATATAACAAAAACCATCTATAATAATTATAAATGGTTTTATGATATATTTGGTTATAAAGAATAACTTTACATTAATTCATCAGGTGGAAAACCATCCCTGAAAGGCTTTTCTAATTCAGGCTTAATCATTTTCCATATGATGTATTCGTAGGGTTTATTATCATAAAGTTTAAATAGAATTGCATTAAATGGTGATTTTAATGCTTCTCTGGCGAAGATTTTTTTATCTGGATTATTATATGATGTCATAATATATTTAAACCAATCCAACGTTGTATCTTCAACATGTTTATATTCGGCTTTTATTTCTGCAACAACATTATTAAACCAATTATAATATTCATCTGGTAGTAGTTCGATAATCTTATCCATATTTTCATTCTTGGATAAACATTCCCAAATAGTTTTGTTTGAAATGTTGGTTATAATTCTATGTAGTTCTATATATTTCTCTCCCTTGATTTTCATGCGTTTTCCCGATAGTTTGAATCTAATGACAAAACCCTCTTCTTCATCAGAGATAATTGATTTAAGATAATTAAAATCACCTGTAGATTGATATCTCAAAACTCTATGAAACCCATTGAACGTATTAACATAATAAGTGTTATTATAAATGGATAATTCGTGTCCAAATACGGTTTCAAAAGCAGTTAGTAGAATTAAATCATTATTTTCATATTCACACACAATTCTATTATCTGGCCCAATTAATTCCATAATATAATTAATATTTTGATTTAATTCAATATTAGAATATTTTTCATTGAAAATTTTCTTTGCCAAAATTGCTTGATCAGATGTAAATGAACCACGTGATGCAAATATCCATTCATTAGTATAATTAAACATTGATATGTAAGACCCATCCATCTTTTTTGAGATTTCATATTCTTCATTTGGTATCTGATCTGGATTTAATTGTTCATAATTAAAGAATTTTGGTATACAGTGACATATCACCAAACCATTAGTATCAGTTACTAAACCCCTACATCTAGCAATCAAAGGATTAACATTCCAAAGATCACCATATTGTACCTCTGGAGTATAATTCCAAATGAACAATGATAATTGTGGATGCTTTTGCTTATAAATCAGGTGTTTAGACTCTAATTCTAACAAAGTGTTTATATCAAGTTTTTCCATTTTAAATTGTATAATGTTTACTTGGCAAAGATAGGTGATTATTTTGATTTCCAATAGTATTTATAAAAAAATATTATTATGGATTTAATCAACATAATCAGAGAAGAATTAAAAACAACCTTGAATGAAACCTATGTGCTTAAAGATGATAAGTTTAAATTCAAAACTTTGGTACAAAATACAACATTTCAAAATTATGATGGTTTCACAAATGAATTTGATGTAAACGTTTCTGAAAGTAATATAATTCTAACTTGGAGGATTTCATTTTGGTTAAACGAACAAGGCATAGAAAGCTTCATTATAAATGCTGATGGTGTTGAAGGTCAATATAAACTAGATTATTATAATAAACATTCTGATGCACTTGAACAACAAAATCAAAAAGAGATTAGTGAGAATAATTGGAAATTCATTGTTGATCAAGGTGCGGTGCTTCAACAAAATATTTCATTATATCCAACATCATTAGATTTTGATTATAAAACTAACACCTGTACAGTAAAATTTTAATTAATGTTAACTCCCAAAGGATCGAAAGAAAGGCTTTTTGAAATATTTCAGAGAGTTACACCAAATTTTAAATCAAACATTAATGAAGCACCATATCAACAATATGATTATAGTGATGCCATAAGAGTTGAAAAGAAAATGATTGAAGAATATGGTGAAACTTTTAATCCACGTATTGCTGGATTTATTACCGTTAATGGTCATATGATTGATTTTAGTGGTGGCGGTGATGTACGTGGAATAGATCATAAAAATGTTGGTTATATATTAGATGAACTTGGTATTGATTTGGGTAAGTATAAAGGTGAAGATTGGAGAAATTCAGAACGTGTTGGAATGTATGCTGTTTTGGATATGGGTATTATTCGTTTCATACCGGAACAGTGGGGATTTAATATGCATGTTATGCCAACACAAGATCAATTCACAATATTGAGAGAATTGTTCGCAAAAAGAAATGGTAGGGTCATATTAGATATGGAAGATGGTGATGCCAATGAACATATTGAACATGGTGATGAAACACCAGTAGATTTTATTATTGATGGAATTAAGAATTTTTATAGATATGGTGATAAACCTAAAGGTTATTATGATTATGAAGATGATGAAGATTTAATGGAAAATTATATTTCCGAAATTCTTAATAAATCAAAACTAATAATAAATGAATTACACGATCTTAACGATTTTAAATTCGAAAAAACCAAAAGAACAATACAGGGTTATATCAATAATGGTAGCATCACACTAAATGATATAGAACCTAATAAATATTTTATAATTGGATATGATTACTTGGGCCAAACAATGGGTTCAGTAGCAACAGCATCAAAAGAAGAATGTGGTAAAAATATTGAATATTTTAAAAGTAATCAAAATATTGTGCAAATTATTATTGAGAAACCTGAAGTTGCAACACAAGTGTTAAATAGAACCGAAAATAATAAATGGTTTACCAAGAATAATATCTATGGTAATGAAAATCAAATAAAAATGGATTTAAAAGAAGAATTAAACGGTGAAAGAACAATCAAGTTTTAAATTTTCTTCTTAACAACTCTTTTAATATCTTTTCTTGGATCGTTAATCCTAACTGTTCTACCACAGCCACAATCCTCTTCTTTTTGTTTAGGTTTAATATTTGGTTTTGTTGTCATTTGATACCCCTTGCTTTTTTTTTTACTTCTTTAATTAATTCACTATCCAACACTTGACTAGAATACTCACCCCTTTCTCTACCATATGGATGCATAGGTATCATCATTCATATCACGCATTTTACCAAACGATTCTTTTCCTGTTTCTCTCTTACCTTTATCATTAACACCCGTCCAGTGTAAATTTTTACCCTTTCTAACCATTTCGGTTAATTCTTCATTTATGATATTTTTTATATTCATATAAATTAACGTTTTGTATAAATACAAGAAACCTACAAACAATTTCTGCTTATGGGTTTCTTTTTTGGTGGAGATGCGGGGAATCGAACCCCGGTCCAAACCATCTTCAAATAACAAATCTACAGCTTATCTCCATTATTCAATAGGAGTCTACTATCCCAATTTCTACTGGGTAACTAACCACTTTCATAAATCCCCATATGTGGTCAAGTCGGGTTTGTGCAATCTTTACGACTACGCAGCCACCTTTTCCAGTTTTGCCTCTGAAATGAAGGAAATTACTTTCCCGGTGATGCTTGTAGGGATGCTCATCATGTTCTCCACGTTGAGCCTTCCATTTGATGTGAAGTTGCCATTTCTGACGTTGTTGGTTATTAAGTAACCATTCTGCTGCATTGTTATTCAAATAAATAGCTGTCAAAACCAGCCACCCCCAATATTTTGCAAATATATTAAATATTTTTAATAAATACTATAAATTTTGTGTTTTTAAAAAATATTATAGTATTTATTATCATACGATAAAGAATATTTAATGATAACAATTAAACTTCCACATAAAACCTCAGAAGAAAGCCTTAATAACATTGATTATTATCAAAAGGAATATTCTAAAGTCTTAAGAAGTGTATACAACCAAAAGAAAAATAGTTTGAGTGATAAAGACATAAGGCACTACATGAAAACACTCATGGGGTTTAAAGACCTCAACTGTTGGGTTATTGAAAGCTGTTTATATGAAAGTAAGACTTTGCTTAAATCAGACAGTAAACTAATCTTCGGCAGTAGAAAACAATTCATTAGAAGATGTAAGGGTTTGATAACCAATGATGAGTATAAAGCCAGTAGATTATCTTCAATATATTCAGTCGGTCAGGCTAATATGATGGGTAATCGATTATTTAAATTAAACATTATTGATGATAACCAAATTGTATACAAACCGAATAGAAATACAAAAATTATATTAGATTTACCAAAACTTAAACAAGGTTATTTTAAACAATTATCTAAATTAGAATTACTTAGTAAGAATAAAGAAATACCCTTTACTGTTAAATTAAATAAGAATTTTATATTCATTTCTTTTGAAGAATTCAAAAATGCCAATCAACCAACAGACCTAAAAGAAAGATTTTTGGCTTTGGACTTAAATCCAAATCATATCGGTTTATCCATCACTGAATATAAAGACAATCAATACAATGTTATTCACACTTGTGATTATGATTTAACTGAATTAATTAAAACCTATTCAAAGAATGTTAATAAAATTAAATTTGAAACCTTGGAATTATGCAAAACTATAATTAAAACCTGTGAGCATTATAAATGCAAGTATCTTTTCTTAGAAGATTTAAACATGGTTTCAAAGAATTTTAATAATGGTAAAAAACTTAATAGTTTAATTAACAATCATTGGTTTAGAAATCTTGTTGTTAATAATTTAAACAAAAGATGTAACATAATGGGTATTAGATGTTATTTAATTAATGCGGCATATAGTAGCTATATTGGTAATTTACAACATAATTACAGTGACCCAATTAATGCTTCAATAGAAGTTGGCAGAAGGGGTTATGAAGTAATAATATTAAGAAATAAGGATGGTTTCTATCCTAGGCTTGAATTAAAACAGTCAATATTACACCAATGGAAGGAAAGGGATATTGAAAAGTTCAGGTCTTGGAAGGAATTATGTTTAGTTATAAAAAACTCTAAAATGAGATATAGGGTTTCTATGGATGAAGCTGAGAAGTTTCACATAGTTTTCAGGCAAAAATACAACAAACCAATTGGGTTATTTGCACTTATTTGCAAATAATGTGTTTTATTTTTGTTATTTCAGCCTTTGCAAGCAAATGTTTATTTATTTTCTTTATCTTTTCTGAAAGAAAATTTATCAAAACCGTGTTGTTGAATTTTAATCTTATCATCAACAATAATATTTTTGTTTTCATCCTCACCCTTACCAAGAACCCCCGACAAAAACATTTGAATCTCTTGAAACGCTGAAAATGAATCAACAACCTTATAAAATTCATAATCATTCAAAATAGGGTTGATATAAAATTTGGGTTTTCTAACATAATGATATGATGTATTATCATTATTTTGAGGATTCTTATCATAAAGAAATATTGGAGTGTTGTATTTCCTAAATATTTCAATGGCATCATATTGGTTTACCCTTTTAACGTTCTGAATTAAATCCTCATGCCACTTTGTTGTGCTCACGTGTTCTTTCACATAATCAAAATCGTAAAGTGTATGAAAGAAAGTTTCAACATTATTATCCAATCTTCGTCTTTCTTTGTAAAACAACTTCCAGCCAATATAAAGTTTACCACAAAAACCAACAATGAATGTTGAATGATTATGATATTTACTACCTTTAAGCATACTAAAATCACTAATTTGAACAATTGGGTTTTTATCGTTCCAACCCTTACTCACAAACTCTTTTGGAATGAGGTTTTTATCTTCAATTTCTTGAAGAATGCGATCATATACAATAGTTTTATCAATACCCATAGTTTGGGTAACACCATCGTAATAATCTTTTTTGTTATGATTAATAATCAACATCTGTTTTTAATTATAAATACTTAATCGTAATATGTGTAAATAAACATTCTAAGGTTAAAATCATATCGAACATCATTAATTTCATTACGACCAACAATATTATGTACTTTATAATATGTCTGAAATAAAGATTTGATATTCTTAGCACCCTCAGTACTCATGGAATGTATATAAACCAATTTTGGTGATTCTAAATTGTTGTCAATACAATGATTAATCAACCACTTGGCACAATGAAACCCCGTCTTTTCCTTAAAGGTATCATATAACATTTCTAAGCTAACACCTTGATGCTTATAGTGCTCACCACCTAGGTCATGATCAAAGGATAAAATCTCAGGAACACCATGCTTTGTAATATAATCAACAAATTCATTATAATTTCTTACAATAACCCACTTATAAAGATTATATATCTCATTATCAGTTTCTTGAAATGAACGCTCTGGAATCCGCACATCATCAAGATATAAATTGTATTTTTCCATCCAATATTTTTTTGCAAAGGTAATGATAATTTATTAAAATAAAAACAAAAAGCCTGAAATATTAATCTCAGGCTTTTAATATTTAATCATAACAACACTTAAGGATCGACTTTAATAAACATTGTTTGAATTGTTGGATTACTTGCTGTTGGATTATATATGAATATGATAGCAGCCCATCCAGCAGGTGGCACACGATAATTAACACCATACAAATCCATTTGATTTTTCATATTGGTCATTATTGGTGTTAAGGCTGGTACTGTTGTTAATGCCTGACCATTCCATGCGGGATTATCAAAGAGCCAAATTGCACCTTGAATGTCATACCAATGATAACCGGGAAAATAATCTAAGTGATTATATAACCAATTGATTTTAGCCCATTTAGTAGATTGCGCCCAAGCTGGAAGTGTTTGTTGTTGTAATGAACTATAGACACTAACATTATAATTTTGACCCATTGTAATTGATGTATTATGATCAGCACAATTTGAAGCAAATACACCATTGGTAATATCATACCATGCTGGTATATTACTCAGGTTAGCATCAACATACCCACCTAGCGTGGCTGTGGTTGCTTTATAAGTTGCAGTTAAGGGTAGGTTCATCCAAGGTGATAAAATCAAATCTGGTGGAGTTAAAGGGTCGTAACAATTACCTAAAACATAATCAATCACACCATCAGTACCTTGTGGAATGTTTGAAATGTCTGTAAATGTCCAAGATTTAAAAAAGTTATATGTAAAAGTTGTTCCTTGTTTAACTAAAATAAAAAGTTTGATTTCGAAATTGTCTGCGGTTAGTTTATAGTCACCATAATTTACAGAAATCTTTTCCCCTTGTTTGGAATTAATAAAAGTGTTCTGTAACACGCCATTACGCCAAACTTCAACTTTGGCAATTGCTGGTGCATCAATAAATCCACCACCAGAACCCCAATTGGTTTGTTGTGAATATAATGAACCCGCATAATCTGCTTTGTCTTTGATACAAAAGTCACCGAAAAACCACAATTGTCTTAATGTAAGTTCATTCATTTGAAAATAAGCAAAACCAAATTTTGTGAAATATTGTGGTTGAAAACACAATACATCAACACTAATTGGTGCTTTAAGGTCAACATTAATTGTGAATGTTCTATCCAATGGTGGAGTTCCACTATATCCAGCAAATGTACTTCCAACGTGTGGTGCAGCCATGATTAAAATATCATCTGCAGTATTTGCTGGAGTATTGTTGTCGGAATAAACCAAAAACTCTTTAAGTGTGTAAGAACCCTCAGTTCGTTTTATTGAATTAGTGAAAGGTACACCACTTTGATCGTAGAATACATCAATTCTTGTCAGGGGTTCGCTGTTCAGCTTATACATAACATAATCTGCAGTAAGAGGTGAACATAAGATAGTATCACTTGTGGTTGATTTATAACCCCCATTTTGTGAAATAGAATTGATATTAAATTTTAATTCATAAGTGTTTCCATCAGATGGATTAGTAGTGTCCTTTTTGCAATTGGTTGTAAAAATAGCCACCATCAGAATTGCCATGATGATAACCAAACGTTTCAAGTTTCTCATAAAATTTTTTTTAGTTTAAATAATGTTATTTTTATTGATTTTGCAAAAATATATACTTCATTTCACAAAATCAAGTATAAATACGGCTTCCCGTAAAAAAGTTCTATGACAATAAATATACCAAAATGATAAGTAATTAATAACCAATAATGTTGTACTTATATGTTTGGCGTGTAAATATCAAATTTAGAAAAATATTCTATAAAAGAGAGAAGTTCTAATAGGATTTGAACCTATACTGAGAGAATCAAAGGCTCTAGTGCTGCCATTACACCATAGAACTATTTAATGGGGTGTAGTTGAGGATTGAACTCAGTCTTGATATTCACAGTATCACGCTTTAACCAATTAAGCTATCTACACAGTATGATGGGTCGGAATCGAACCGACACTCTCTAAATCCCAAATTTAGTATGTTACCAATTACAATACCACCATGTTAATTTTCAATATATCAAAAAACAAAAAACCCCCAGACTTTCGAATGAGGGTTGTCAAATTTAGTAATCACAAAGTATTATCTAATAAACATATCTTCCCCATTCAATATCCAGTTGTGGATGCTGTTGTGGGGGTTGTTGCATGTTTAAAAATTTCTTCATTGTTAATAATTTTGTGCAAAGATATTAATTATATTTTAATTTGCAAACATAAATACGTAAAAAAATGAAAAATGTTATAAAAGTTTAAAAATAATTTAAATTAATAGCTAATATTGTATACTTGTGCGTATTTTTCTTTAATGTATAATCTTAATTCTTCAAAAAAGTTTGGTACTGGTTCAGTATCTTGCATTGAGTTTAATTTCTGTACTGCGAATTCGATAAATCTTTCTTCAATTGCATCATCCAACAATATAGAAACTTCGGGATCAATATTTAATAATTGCATAAATCCTGTTGGTGTTTTTGGTGCTGCTTTTGTTTTTGGACCTAATAGTTTTTTAAAAACATTAAATGTGTCATGTCCTGTAGATGCAGCACCAGCACCCCCCATAACAACACCACCAGCAATTGCAGCCAGTGCACCACCACTTCCAATAGTTCCAGCAACAAATCCAGCAACACCAATTAAACCAACAACACACTTTAATACATCCAAACCAGATTTTTTTGCAGTTGCGATTGCTTCTTCCTTACTTTTTGAATGTGAATAAATATAAATAGCTGCTTTTAATTCACCAACACTTAATGTGTCATCATCAATAAATGATGGGTTTCTTTGATCGGGGGTTGGCGGTGTGGCATCAGCTTCTTTTAAAATAAAATCGGGATTTACCTTGCCCATCACCTCAAATAATCTTTGTTTGTTATCTTTAATCATTTGAGAAATTATTTATAACCCATTGTATCTAAGACCTGACCAATATTTCTCAATATTGTGCCTTTCGTCATTGCATGATTTTGTGCAACACCAAGGCTACTAAACCAAACCCTGAATGCTTCTGGAAATTCTAATGGTGTGTTAATATAACCGCCAGCCTTTTGTACTGCTGTGGCGTTTCCCATTGCTTTACCAAGTGTTTTAACATCTCCGGGTTGTTTGGGTTGTTGTACTTGTGGATTTGGTTGTGCCTGTTGTTGAATTCCCCCACCAATTTCTTCTTCAATTGATTGCAATTCTTCAAAACCATCAATTGAATCATTATATTCGTGGCGTTCATTTAAAATTTTTTTATCAAAATCTGGAACAACTCTCTTAAATATTTCAAAAAGTCTTTCCTTTTCATTCGTCTTTACCATAACACACAATATTTAACATAAATTTAAATTATCTTTCATAATCGGCAAGTTCTGCACCCATTTCGGGTTTTTGTTTGGGTGTATTTTTCATTATTTCTTCCCATCTAATATTTTTAAACTCTTCTTTTTCATCATCAGAAAGGGTATCATAAAATTCCATAAATTTATTCATTAAAATTTTATCAACACGACCAGCAACAACTATTTGGTGTTGCATATCAAGTGCTGCTTGTGGATTGGAAATATTTTCATTATTTGATACTATATTTGTAAAATTGGGTGCCACTCTACCCATTACTTCAAATAATCTTTCTTTACTATCTTTTTTTACCATAACACAAAATATTTAATATAAATAGTTTTAATTTATGAAAAGAATAATTTATAGTATTTATGATTGAAAAACATTCACGTGATGAAAAGAAAAGATATGATTAGATATATAAACGAAGAAATATCAGATTTTGATTTTTTAAATAATGACCAATATCAAAAAGAAAAAGAAAATCTAGATTTAATACAAAATGAAGATTTTCAAAAACAATTTTTAATTGATTCAATACTAAAAAAAGATCGTGTAAAATTAAACACCTCAGATGCTAGGGTTACTGGTGATTATGAAACACCAAATGAAAGCGGTAGTTTGGGTATTGAATATTATAGTAAAGTTGATTATAAATACGATAGTGCTAAAAAACCAATAAGTTTCTTTTTAAATTTTGATGGTGATATGTCTTTTGTGACCAAAGGATTTGATGATGATAATGCTGGTAGTAATATAACACAACCACTAAGCCAAACATGGTTTGACGATATTCAATGGAGTGAAATTAATGTTGGTTTGTCTTCATTGGATGGTGATGATATTAAATTCATAGCATATGAAAAAGCACCAGACAAGATTAAAAATATCTTTGTTAGAACATACTTAGAGAGTTTAATTAGAAATGAAACCTCTCAAGGAATTGACATGAAACCAGAAACGTTTGGTGGTAGTTATTAATTATCTACCATTTATGTGCATCACATCTCATTTTTAGGTTTTTTGTCTTGGCTGGCATAAAACAATGGCACAAAGAACATGTTTTTGTAACCTTGTTTAATTTATCACAACCAACACAAATAGTAATTCTTCTTTTGGCTTCTTCTCTAACTTCAGGATTATCGAAAATATAATTTTTCCAACCCTCATAAATTTCGGCAAGTAAATCTTTAGTAATATCCATAATAAAAATTATGTTGCAAAGTTAATAATAATTAATTATTATTCCATATTTTATAATTATACATGAGAACTTGATTATACATATATCCGGTAACCCATTGTAAATTAGATAAAAAGCCAGTTCCATTTAAATTAATAATTCTACCACCCTTTACAACTTTAAACGTGAAACTTGGATTCCAACTGGTTTCCATTATGGCGTTGTGTAAAATTTCTGGTGATGTTAAGCCCCTATCATAAACTCTTAATTTTTGGATATCACCAATATAAGAACTATCGAAATAATCTTCAATAATGGTTATTTTATTTGTATTATCCTGAACCAATATATCTTGACCAGTATATGTAAAGTTATTAATAAAAAGCGGTTTATTTTGATTTAAACCATAATCAGTTTCTATTAATACACCAATATATACTTGTTGTTTTCCACTATTATTTTGCATTCTAAATTTTGTACTTAAGGATTTCCAATCACTTTCACCAGTAACATAGGTGTTTGATAATGGATTAACGTTACTAAGATTACTATATAAGTAATTTTGACCATATCCAACGGGAATACCAGTTGCACCATAATATAAATCTCCACCAGTAATATATTCATATTGTTGTCTATCTGGAAATGGTTTTAATCCTATGTTTGTGTATTGTGAAATATTTGCACTATCAATTGGATCATAATAAACGGTTTCTTCTAAAATATCAATATCGGTAGTACCATATACAACTATGGATACCTTATTTTTAACCGGAGAACCATTTATAGAAAAAGTTTTAAAGAATTTGTCATTGAACAATTCTAAGTTAATATCATATTCTCTATTTGATAATACTGTAATTGGTTGATCAAATTTAATAAAATATGTGCTACCAGTATTTCCGGTTGCACCAGTATATGTAATTCTCATTACTGGTTCTGGATGGCTGATATTATTACATTCATCATGATAATGAAAACTTGTGGTATCTGCACTTAATTTTAAACCCGATAATATTGTTCCACCACTATATGGGTCACAAATTGCTGGTAATGGATTACTTTCAACAACAAACTTATTATTTATGTAAGCATTATTTTGATTATTATATAATGAATATGTTTGATAATCATAATGCCAAGAATGTTTTAATCCAAATGATCCACCACCCCAACTAATTGAATATGGAACACCGATTTGTAAATCTCTATGGTTTATAACCTTGTTAAATTTAAATTCTGGAAAATCATGAATTATCCAATTTACTCTACCATTAACATAAAATATCATTTTACCAGTTCTTCTTGGTGTGCACTCCATTAAATCCACATCAATAATAAAATCATCTGGTATAAATGATATTGATATGATAGACCACCCAAACATGGTTATTGGATTTGGCGATACATTATATATAAGATCACCATTATCATCAACAAATTTATATGCAAGTCTTTTATCTTGGGTTAATTCAAATGCAATTACATTACCCTTTATGTTATCAATTTGTGGTGGTTCTGTATATAGAATTTCATCTTTATCTTCAAATTTTCTAAACGCCTTTTTTGTTACCGTTGTTTCATTAAATGATTCGTATGTGTTACCCTCACTTGCAGTTACACCACTAAAATATTGTTTACCAGTGGTTGTTTTACCTGAAAGTGTTTCACCAGAAAAATAATGATTATATTTATCTTCTGCACGAATACCCATCATGTAAAATATACCCTGTGAATATGATTGTATGTTTATAATTGTTTCAATCGTAATACCATCATTACATCTTGGTGGGAAAATTTCAAAATTATAATCACTTAATTTAAAATATCCTTGAAGATATCCACCATTCAACTTAAAATAATTACCAGTTGTTGAAGTAATTCCAGAAATTGGATATAGGTCAAATTTTGTTGTAACCGTACTTCCCGATGTTTCTCCAGTTGTTGGGTTTTTTACAAAATTATATCCAACTTTATCCAGAACCAATTTTGTATCTGTACGCTTAACATTAATACCCTCATACATTTTATTGGTTCTTCCATTATCAAATTCGGTTAAACCGTAATCAATAAGGTCAATATCATCAGAAACAGCTTTACTCCATTTGGTTAAGCTAATTGAGGTTAATCCGGTATTGAGGTTCCATGATCCCAAACTAGTTAAGTCAATATGTATTGCTAAATTATCTGTAATTATACCATTTAGGCAGTTTAAATTTGCACCCATTCAATCAAATTTCATATAAATACTCAACGGATTTGATTTATATAAAGTTTATAGTATTTATGTTTTTAATATTGTTTTAATTATGATGATTGACAGAAAACAAAGATTGTTTGAAATGATGAATAGGGTTGCTGGAATGCAATTAAGTGAGATTGATACATCAACACCACATTCAGATTTACCACCCGGATTTTCAGATTCAGATTTTGAATCATTAAGTGATTTTGCCCATAGTAATATGAATGAATCTGATGATTATTCATCACAAAAGGTTGACATCAATACAATGGTTGGCAATAAAATGGGAAGTATTGAAAATAAAAAAAAACAAAATAGAGAAGAACCATATCTGCATAAAGCAACCATAACAAAAATATTGGATCAAAATGGCACCGAATTAGATTTAAACAGATTGAGAGCATTGATTACAGAAAGACCCATCAAACTTTTATCCGAAAATGTTAAAACGGGTAAAAATAACATATTAAAAATTTCATTACCATCATATAAAGGATTATTCTATAACGAAAAAAATAAAGATTTTGAAATTGTAAACACATGTCCAAATGCTGGGGTTTGTAAGGCTTATTGCTTTGCTAATCAGGGTGGTAACATAATTTGGGAGAATTCATCATTAAGTAAAAGTAGAATTTTAAACTTTTTGTTAAATCATTGGGAAGCTTTTAAATATAAGGTGATAGATGAGATAGAAATTGAAAAAAGATTAAATGTTAAGAGGGGGTTGAGAACGATTGTTAGATGGCATGATTCTGGGGATTTTCTATCACAAAAATATCTAGAAATGGCATTTGATATTGCAAGAGAAACTCCCGATGTGTTACATTATGCTTACACCAAGATGGTTTCAAATGTTAAATCTGCCAATGTTCCACAAAATTTTGTATTTTCATTCTCCGTAGATCAAGAAGCACCAGAAAATGACTTGATAAATCTTAAAACCGATAAACACGCAATTGTTGTACCAACAATAATGTTTAAGGATTTAACGCATACAGAAAAGGAAAATCCTAATGATCCAAATAGTGAACTTAAATTTTTGTATAATACTCCAACATCGTTTAACGAATTAAAAAATAGAATGGCAAAACAATATGATATTGATATTAATACAATAATCTCATTTAACCAATTAATGAAAATTCCTGAGGGTGGTGAACAAAAATGGAATGTTATAGTAACAAAAAAAGATGGTGATATGGCTGCAGCAAGAAGAGATGTGTTGGGTTCGTATCTACTTCAACATAAATAAATAATGATTAGTATTTATAAGAAATTATCAACATGAAAAAACCAATAGAAAATACCGAAACCAAGTTTTGGGAAAATATGCAAAAGCTTAACCCAACATTAAAAAAGAAACAATTATTAACTGAAGCCGAAGAAGAAAAGTGGATTCAAAAGGCTGGTATGAAGAAAGGTGCACTACATGATAGGCTTGGTATTCCAGAAGATGATACAATCCCTATGTCTGTGATAAATAGACACATTAAGATTTTAGAAAAAAAGTCTGCTGGTGATAAAAAGCTTACTCCTGATGATGCTAAATTCATGAAACAATTAGTTGCTGCGAAGAATATGAAAAGATTAAATGAGGATTTTGATAGTGGTATTAATATGGATGAGATTGTTCAGGAAGACACATATTTTGAAACTCTTGCATCCGCACTTGATGCTGTTAAAGCTAAAGCTGCTGCTAAAGGTTATACTGTTGATGAAGATGCCCTTTGGAATGAATTTGGAACTGGTGGAATTGGTTATCTTCAAACCAAAAGAGCCAATCTTCCACTTTTAAAAGATGGTATGCCACAAAAAAATAGAAGTATAAGTGTTGTTATTTATAGAATGGATAGCGGAAAATATGAATTAGTATCTTATATTAATTAATAAAACAAAATGAATATAAATTACGATAAATTCACAGATGTTATAAAAGAAACAATCGATCCTGATGATGTTGATGTATCATCAATCGAAATGCATGATAAATTATGTCCGTTGATTTGGGATGCTAGTGATGTGTTAAAATCAGATGTGAGAAAAACACTTTTAAAGAATGCTCAAAGATTTATTGAATTTGGTGGTATTGAAAAATTAAAATTTAATGATGTTGTTCTAACTGGATCAATGGCAAATTTTAATTATAACGATAACTCAGATTTGGATATACACATCATATTTGATTTTAACCAATTATCCGAAAATAAGGATTTCATTAGTGATTATTTTAAACTAAAAAAAGATTTGTGGTCACAAAATCTTCCAATTCAGGTAAAGGGTCATGATGTTGAATTATATTTTCAAGATTTTAATGAGAAGCATCAATCTTCTGGTGTTTATTCTTTGGTTAAAAATTCATGGATTAGAAAACCATTAAGAAAAATTATTAATATCGACACAGCAAATATCAAAGCTAAAGCTTCTAATATTATTGATGCAATTGAAAATCTAAGAAATGATAATGATCAAGACTTTATAAAAAAATATGAACATTTAAAAAACAAAATAAAAAAGTATAGACAAACAGGTTTGGATAGGGCTGGTGAATATTCAACCGAAAATCTTGTTTTTAAAATTTTAAGAAACACTGGATATTTAGAACAAATGGTTAACACTAAACAAGATTATCTAACTAAAGAATTAAGTTTAACAGAAACAAACATATGAAAAGGTTTATCGTAACAAAAAAACAACTGAATGAATACGTTGAAATGAAAAAAGCGGATAATATCTTCTATGATATTATATATGATATTTATAAAAATGGTAAATATTTAAAAGAAAACGTTTCATTAGAAAAGGCAAATCAAAATATTATTGACAAATATAATAAGAAGAAATTAATTAATACAAGGGTAAACGAATCATTAATAAAGTTTGGAATTATAGACAATAATACCAAAATTATTTAATTTTATAAACTTTTTGCATTATATCAAGTATTTATGGAAAATACTAAATTAAATTATAACATCTAAAAATAGAAAAAATGGCAAAGTATAGTTCAAAAGATGCATTTTACAAAAGACTTAATCAATTAGCAGAAACCACAAAAACACCTGTTAATGAAAGTCGTACCATTGGTACATTGGTAAATTATGAAAGGGGTGCTGATGGTTTAGCTTATGGCATCATAAAAGAAAACCATAACTATTACATTAAAAAAGCTGGTATCAAATCAGATTTAAACGTATCTGACTTTGCCTATATTGGTGGATTGGAAAATATTACCAATTATCAATATCCAACTTTGGCTAACGCTGATAAACAGAGAAATATGATGATCACAAATCTTAATGAATCTGTTAAACTCAACGCCAAATTAAATAAGAAAAATACAAAGATTAACATCAATGAAGATGTTGCTGGTGAAGAAATTGAGCAAGCACAACAAAAAATTCCTGATTTGGATGCTGCTGCTGATGCAGAAAATACTGGCATGGATTCTGGTATGGGTGTTGATAATGTTTCACCAGATGGTATTGATCAAACAACTCCTGAAATTCCCGATCTTGGTGATGGTGATTCAATTCCTGAACCAACTGGTGAAAATCCAAGTGGTGATGAGGGTGGACTTGATGCTCCAATGGGTTCTGAAACAACCCCAACTGGTGAAGAAGGTGGAGAAATGCCAATGGGTGGTGGCGAAGAAGGTGGTGAAGAAATGCCAACAGGTGAAGAAGGTGGTGAAGAAGGACCAATTGATGGTGCAACCATGACAACTGATGATGCAAATCAAAGTGATATTGAAAAGGGTTTGGGTAAACTTACAAACACCATTCGTAAAACCGAAATGGAACCAGTTGAAGTTAAATCAGCCTTGAATACGTTTATTGCAGCCTTTAAAGATAAACTTCCTGAATTGGAAATCGAAGACAGGAAAGCAATCGCCAATAAAATTATTAAGGTTGTTGCTGGTGGCGAAGAAGACCTTGAAGCTTCAATGCCAGATGAAGAACCAGTTGAAGAACAACAGTGTGCCGAATGTGGTGGATTTACACAATATGCCGAATCACGTGGATATACCAAAGAATCTATCATGGAATGTGATAATGAAGAAATGGGTAATCTTATTGGTGGTTATGCAACTGCTCATGGCGAGGGTAAAAATAGTGGTGATGGTGAAACAGTTTCTTTGTTTACAAATGATGAAATTGCTGAATCACTTATTAATGAATATGGTCACGATGCTTATGTTAATGAAATCCTGAAACCACACATGAATAAACTCATGGAAGGTACTACTGATGATACATTAACCAAAATTAACGAACTTAGTTGGACGGGTATTAAAAATGCTGCCAATAGCTTTGGTAGTGGTGTTAAGAATGCTGCTGCTGGTGTGAAAAATGCTGCTAGTGCTGCTGTAAGTGGTGTTGGTCAGGGCAAAGTTTCTGATATCGGTGCAAATATTAAAAAAGGTGTTGGTGATGTTGGTGCAAGTGTAAAACAGGGTGTACAGAATGTTGGTGCTGGTATGCAACAGAGTTATAATAAGGGTGTACAGAGTGATGAAATTCAATCGATTGATAAACTAGCACAAGATTTGAAAGTTAAATTTGATTCTTTAAATGCTGCAACGGTTAAAGCTGGTGGTCAACCAATGAACCCTACGGTAGCTATTGATAGAATTTCAAATATTTTAACTGGTAGCGTTCCACCACAGATTAGTAATAATCCTAGTGCACAAAAAATGTGGAAAAGAGCAAACACCAATTTTCAAAATGTTGCTGTTAAGGAAAATATTGATGAATCAGCAATGATTAATACAACCGAACCTTTCAAGGTTGTTTCTAAAACACCACCACCAGTACCCGGAAAGAAAAAAACCGAAATTATGGCAGGTGGAACACCAAGTAATAATACTACAGCATTTAAATTGATTGGTAAATCAGCACCAGCACAACCATCAGCAGGTAAAAAAACTGTTATGGGTGAAGGTGAAGTTGTTGAAAGTGTTAATGCCGATGCTAAACCAACAACTGCAGTCACAACTGCAAAAGTTGCCAATAGTGGTGAAGTTAATAAAACAGGATTTAAAATTATTGGTAAAAATCCTCCAGCACTGCCGGGAAAACTTGATAAAACCATCATGGGTGAAGCTGATGCAGGTTATGTTGATGTTCAACCAAATATGGTTAATGAAGTTGAAGATGAATTAGAACCAACAACCGATGTTGATGATGTAAAAGATGTTGAAACACCAGAAACAAGTTTCGAAGTTGGTGGTGAAGAAGGTGAAGAAACTCATAATGAACCAGATGCTGATGATGCCGAAGAAGAAAAAGATTTTACTTTTGCACCTGAAGGTCAATCAATGGGTCTTATGGGAACATCTGATGCTGAAAGTAACGGAACAATCAATATTGATGTTGATGGCAATAGTAAGAAACTTAACATCCAAATCAATGAGATTAAAACTGGCATGAAGATTATTAATGAAATGATGCAAGAAATTTCAACTGGTTTGGCTCAAAAAGCATCGAATGTTGCACAAGATGCTGTTAATTTTGATGATCCAATTTTGGCTCAAAAGAAAGGTAATCAGTCACGTGAAATGGGTAGTTATATTAATCCACAACTTAGATCGTTTTTAGCAAGTAAGGGAATTCCAAATATTGGAACAACTGGTGATGGTCTTTTAATCAATTTACCAAGTAAAAATGGTGATAGATGGATTGGCATATATGTGAATAAAACTGGATACAAACTTGGTGGTGGAGACACTGTATATGACTTAAAACCAGAGATGATTCAGGTATTACCAACGGTTATAAAAAGGATTCAGGCAGATTTAAATGGTCAATCCATCATGAACCCCAGTGCTGCTAATCAAACACAAATACCCGCACCAGCAAATCAACTGGAAGAAACCCCAATGAGTATTTCCGAATCAAAAGTAAGGGAATATGTACGCAAACGTATTGAAGAAAAACAAGGTTTGAGAAAACCAAGTTTGAATGAAGGTACGAAATCTAATAAATTAAAGGAATTAGATAGGATGATTGATGAACAAGAAAAAATCTTTAAATCGGTTGTGAAGAAAAAATAAATTCCTTACCACGATCATAAAAAAACCGTTTAGTTATTAAATTAAACGGTTTTTTTTATTTATAATAGTATTTATTATTATAAAAAATTATAATTATGAAAGAAATCGTTGATGAAAAAACCCACAAACTAATTTACGTACTAAAAATAGGTTATAATTCTAAAGATGAGGGTATGTATGAATTCGTATTCTCTAATGATGAAACTAATGTAGATATTGAAACTTGGTGTTGGGATTTACCACCTGCTAGTCAACATGCTCAACCACCCACCGAAGATTATATATCCAAAGTTGTTAATCTTAAAACAGGAAAATTTGATTTGGAATGTTTACACGAAAGTTATAATTTCCCATACGTTTTTGGTTATCATACAATACAAGCACTGGCCTATGAAACAAAAAGAGAGTCAGATGATGGTTATGAGCAATATGATAATATGATGAATGGCACTGATGACTTACCACTATTGGTATTTCATTATGGTATGACTTTAGCTAAAGTAAAAGAAATTCTAAATGTTAGAAAAATTATATTGAAGAATAATGAATTTATCGAAACATCAAGTGTTAAATTTGATTAATTGTTGTAAATTTGTATAATGACAAAAGAAGAGTTAAAAACATATCTTAGTTTTGATAATAAGGGTGGTAGAAAGGGTGGTGAACGTGGATTTATACAATATATCCCAGATGTTCACCAAGCTATTGTAAATCACCATAACCAGTATTTTAATAACAGGAAATTTATTTGGAGACAAAAGATATATAATTATTTTAATGATATAACTGAAGTTCCAAAATGTAAAAATGTTGGTTGTGATAGAGAGGTTAATTTTCAAAAAATATGGAACGAATACTCAACATATTGTTCTATCAAATGCACACATAATCAAGATTGTTGGAATAAATCTAAACAAACATCATTAGATACTTATGGTGTTGATAATCCAATGAAATTAAATAATATTAAAGAAAAATTAGATAAAAAGAATATTGAATTATATGGTGTGAAAAGAAAATTATTATCTGATGATTATCTTAACGATCAAAAAGAAAAAAACATTCTAAAGATTATTCAAACATACACAAAAAAACTTAAATTAAACGATGGTGATGTTATTTTATTAGAAAATGAGAATTTAAAAAAAATAAAAAAAGAACTATTGGTTAAGAATTTGTGTGAAAAGCACGGTGAATTTATTATCAATATTAACAATTTACGTAATAGGGTTTATTATGGTGTTGAAAATATTTGCACTAAATGCCATCCGATAGATTCACATAATTCTATTGCAGAAGATGAAATAAAAAATTTTATTGTTAATGAATTAAATCTAAATGTTACTAAACATAAAATTAAGAATAAGGAAATTGATATATTCATTCCTGAGTTTAATGTTGGTATTGAATTTAATGGTAATTATTGGCACTCTGATAAATTCAAGGATGTTAATTATCACCAAAATAAAACAAATCTATGTGAAAAAAATAATATTAAATTATTGCAAATTTTTGAAGATGAATGGTTAAATAAAAAAGATATTATTAAATCAATTATAAGAAGTAAATTAGATTGTTATGAAGATATTATTAACGCCAAGGATTGTAAAATTAATAATGTTGATTTAATATCATCCAATGAATTTCTTGAAAATAATCACATTGATGGTGGGTGCAATTCTGAAATACAAATTGGATTATATTATAATCACGAACTGGTCTTTGTTATGGTAATGAATATTGTGTTTGAAATTATTAGACATACATCGAAATTAAACACAAATATTGTTGGTGGTGTTGATGTTATTTTAAAAAATATCATCTACCAATATAAACCTAAAGTAATCACAACATCAATAGATAGAAGATTATCACAAGGAAAAGTATTTATAAATCTAGGATTTAATTTAGTTGAAGACACCAAACCAAATTTTAAATATTATTCACGTAAAACACGCAGTAGAATAAACGAAAATAATAAATTGAAAATATATGATTCTGGATTAAGAATTTTAAAATTATTACCACATGGCAGTATCTAGTCTAGAAGAAAAAGACGAATCCCTTGCACCCGAACACCAATCCGTTGTTCCCTATGATGCTACCAGAGAACGTGAAAAAATTGAATTAAGAAATTTAGCGAAAAAACTTAAAGAACAATCTGGAAATGTTGAAGCCGTTATTATTACAACATCTGGTGTTGAAAAGAAAGCATCACAATTAACACTTTTAGAACAAGAAGTTGAAATTATTAGATGTGCATCAGACCCAATTTATTTCATTGAAACATATTTAACTATATTTGACCAAACTCAAGGAAGTGCTGGCTTAATTGTACCATTCAAATTATTTGAATTTCAAAAGGATTTAATCAACACTTTGTTAAATCATAGGTTTGTTGTAGCAAATAAATATCGCCAAGCAGGTATTTCAACAGCATCCTGTGCTTATATCTCTTGGTATATGATGTTTAATAGAAACCGTTCTGTTGCCATCATTGCAGATAAGTTAGAAACTGCCAGAGATGAGTTAATGAATGATGTTATCGATTTTATTGATGGTTGTCCTAGCTTCTTAAGACCGAAAACTGGTAAGGATAGTGAGAAAAATCTTAAAGATACCCAAAAGTTAAAAAGGTATGATAATGGTTCAACCATTAGTGCATTTTCATCTAAAGGATTGCGTGGATATACACCGACTTTTATGTTTTGGGATGAAACCGCTTGGACTGAAAAGGGTGATAAATTCTGGACTTCTGCAAAACCAACATTACAAACTGGAGGTTCAGCATTAATGGTTTCGTGTATTACTGATGATACATTTATATACACCAATAATGGTATTAAACAAATAAAAGATATTAAATCTGGTGAAATTCTTGGTGCAAAATATATTGATGAATATAATGTTTTGGGTAGAGATAGATTAAGAAGCGGAAATTTAATATTCAACAATGGGTTTGTAGATACTTTAAGAATTAAAACAACATATGGTGAATTGGAGTCAAGTTTTAATCATAAATATTGGGCATATAAGCAATCAACGGGTAAGTACGATTGGTGTGAATCACAAGAATTGTGTGTGAATGATTATGTTTCAATTCAATACGGTATGAATATTTGGGGTAATAATGATAATTGTGATGATTTTAAACCCACAATAAATAGGAATACTAGAAAAATCTTCAACCCAAAAGTTATTACCACAGATATTGCATACTTAGTTGGTTTGTATATTAGTGAGGGTTGTGGAAATAAAAAAAATAATGCCAATCACAACTATTATGGAATTACAATAACTTGTGGTGATGACATTTCAAACATACTAAACAAATTAAACATTAATTTTTCATGTAATGATGGTTTACACTATCAGATTGGTTCGTTAAGTGTATCGGAATATTTAGAATATTTGGGGTTTGATTTATCGAAAAAAGCACCAGAAAAGATAATTCCAAGTCGTATGCTTGAAATGTCTGAAGAAAATATCAAAGCAATGCTTCAGGGTATTATGGATGGTGATGGATGGTCGTCTTTTAATTTAAAGAAAAATAAAATACGTGTTGGAATCACTCTTTCATCAAGAGAATTAATTCAACAACTTAGAATATTATTTGGTAATTTTGGAATTTTGACTGAATATTATGAGGTGTTAACACCACCAACAAAAAAAGTTAAAGTTTCATCAATGGGTTATAGATTATATATCAATAATTCATTCGCCACAAAATATTTAAATGAAATTGGGTTTCGCTTTAGTAGGAAACAAATCAAGGGTGATAGTTTTGACATTACAAAAATAAAACATCGTGGTGTTGTTGATAACATTCCAAACGGAAAAACAATATTGCGTGAAATATATTCACACATAAAGTCTTACGGTAAAATAAAAGAACTACAAAAACACGGAATAAAGATTAAAGATTCAATTTGGGATCAAGATAAGTTAGACTCACCATCGTCAAGACAACTATTACTAGAATTGATAGAATTAGAAAAGAATAATATACCAGTCGATTATTTGAAGACATTAAAACCATTTTTAGATAAAAATATTTATTGGACTAAAATTAAATCAATTGAAAGGTCACAAAACTACACCTACGATCTCTCACTACCAAACGATAACCCAGAAGATAATGATTTTCACCATTCGGTGATATATAATCAATTTATAACACACAATACACCAAATGGGTTAGACCCAGTATTTTATAAACATTTTGAGGGTGCTAGAAAAAAGGAAAATAGTTTTATTGCCGTTGAATTATGGTGGTTTAACGACCCCCGTTATAATAAAGAATTGGTATGGTTGAAAAACAAAGGTAAAGATACTGAAATTAAATTAATTGATGAAAATTGGACGAATGAATATAGAATTAAATTAATGGATGATGGTTGGGAAGCCAGTAGTACTTGGTTTGAAGAACAAGTTCGTGATGCCAATGGTGATATGCGGAAGATTGCCCAAGAAATTTTGTGTGTTTATGGTGATGCAAGAATATCTGTTGTTGATAAATTAACGGGGATAATTGAGGAGTATGGGATTTGTGAATTATATGATATTTTAAAGGAGCAAAATGGATCATATTCAGGCATAACAATAAACAACGATAGGTATTTAATTAAGAACACATCGAATGAATTTGGAATATTTCATGGTATACAAAAATCATATAAAGAAATAGCATTAAAAATAACATTAGAAAATGATACCACAATTATTGTTAGTTATGATCATATATTTTTAGCAAATGGTAAAAATATGTATGCTAGGGATTTAATACCCCATGTTGCATATATATCAACAATCGATGGTGATTTTTTTGTGAAAGAAATTGCGTTTGTTGAGGGTTGTGAATTTTTTGATATAATCGATAGTGAAAATTGCGAATATTCAGCAAATGGGTTTTCAAACCATAATTGTAGTTTTTTGGGAAGTGGTGATAATTTCATTGCCGAAGAATATCTTAAAAGAATACAAGAAAATGAAATAAGACCACCAATTCGTCAAGAATATACAGATAGAAATATGTGGATATTTGAAGACCCCCTACCATTGGAAGAATATATCGTTGCTGTTGATGCATCACCCGGACATGGAGAAGATCATTCAACTATCAACATTTTAAAGAAAAATGAAGTTATTGAAGAAAAGGTTATAACCAAAAATGGTAAAACTAAAAGAGTTAAAATACGCAGACATAGAGTTGAACAAGTTGCTGAATATTATGGTAAAACAACACCACAAACTCTAGCAGAAATAGTATATCAATATGGTAAAATCTATAATAATGGTTATGTCGTTATTGATATTACTGGTGGTTATGGTGTTCAAGCAATTGAAAAATTACTTGAAATAGGTTATGATAATGTTCACTATGCCGAAGTAACTCACAAACCCTCAAGAGATAGACTGCAAGGTTATGTTAAAAAGGGTCAAAAAGCAATGGCTGATGGTGCAATAGTTAATGTTGATCTAATTCCGGGCTTCTTTATCGGTAGCAATAGAGCAAGCGTATTACTTGAATTACAACGTGCAATTCATCTTGAAGATGTTATTATTAGATCAGCAAGATTATTGGCTGAATTGAAAACATTTGTTACTGTTGCAGGTAATAGGGTTGCTGACCACAAAAGAAGCTTCCATGATGATTCAATCATGGGAATGTCAATTGGTTTGTATGTACTGAACTTTGATATGGCAAGATATAAACAAAGTAAGGGTATGACTGAAAAAATGATCAATTCTATTATAACAATTAACGATATTGAGCAAATGAAAGAAAGAATGGCTCTGGAAGATGCTAAGAATGGTGTTATAAGACCTGTAACGAAGCCAATGATAAGTCCTAATAGTAATTCACCAATGAACCCTTACATAGCTAATGCGTGGCTATTTAATGGGTTAAAAGATAGAAATAGATAAATCATTCAATAAAGTGGTTTCAATATCAATTTCTGTATGTGGTATTCTTAAAAGTTTAATTCCATTATCCTGACAAAATTTAGTTTTAATATTGTCTCTTTTTTGTGTTAATTCTAAACCCACATTACCACCAAAGAACTCTTTCTGTTTAATGTGCTGTTCACCATCATATTCAATACAGGTGTTAATATCTTCTAAAAAAAAATCAAAAGATAATTTACGCTTATTTTCACACCCATCAAATTTCTTTTGATGTTCATAATTTATTGAATATTTTTCAAGTATTCGAATTATTTCAAGTTCACCCTTTGATGATTTACATTTAGAGCACCCATAACCCCGTAAATGTTCTTGTGGATATTGTGCAAACTCACCGTGTATAGGACATACGATTTTTACTTTATGATTACTATCAACATAATTTAATAAATTGTAATCATATTTATTGTTATGTATTATATTAGCTTTATTAATGTAATTAATTGCTGATTTATTTCTTTTTAGTAAGCCATTATTTTCATTACAACATTTAGGACAGCCATGACCATTTAGATGATCGTTTGGTCTTTGTTTAAACATACCATGTGTTATACATATAATTTTTATCATATCTTTTGAACCCGAATAAATAGATTGTGTATAATCGTATTTTTGGTTGTGTATTTTATTTGATCTTTCGATAAACAACTCACCAGTTTTATAAATTCTATCACACGTTATACACCCATTACCTTTAAGATGATATTTTGGTTGTTGTTTAAAATTTCCATGTATTGGACATGTAATGATAACTTTTTTATTCATGGCAACATAATCAACACCATCATAACTATATCTATTGTTAAATATCTCTTTTGATTTTTCAATAAAGATTTTATGAAAATTTTGTCTTTTTATTTCTAATTTGGATTCATAAGCACATTTTTTACAACCATGCCCGGATAAATGATCATCGGGTAATTGTTTAAAAATTCCATGTGTGTGGCAAATTATTTCTATTTTGGTTTTGTTGTTAATATAATTAACCAACGAATAGTCGTATTTATTACCATGAATTAATTTACATTTCTTTATAAATTCAATATCTTTCATATCTAAACATAAATACTTTAATCATCATAAACAGCAATCATAAACCCATCCATATAGTAGCCATCGAAGATTTCCTCACATTCATCGGTTAGTACATAATCCCAATAATATTCTTCACCGCAATTGGGGCAATCACCACGTAAATAATCTTCATCCAATGTGAAGATGTGTTTACATTTAACACATTCAAGCTTGTGGTTCATCGTATGGAAGTCTATCTTCATCTTTTATGATTAATTCGGCAATCATGTGGTCATATGCTCTTCTCCTTTGAGCATATTGCAAAGAAGTGATTTCATGATTTTCATGTTTCTTTCTTAACTGTTTCCATCTTATGCCAATTTGTTCGCATAATTCTTCTGTGGTTAATTCATTCATCTTATTTCTTTTTTTATAAAATAATTAGCATCATAATCATTATAATCAATACTTGTTCCTTTATATAAGTCGAAATCTTTAGAAAAAATATTCTTATAAAGGGTATTATAAATTCTATCTTTTTTCTCATTACCAGTATAACCAACAACATAAATTTTGACATCAGGGTGTTGGTTAATATATTCAGAAATTAAATAATTCAATCTTGAAAACAATTCAAATTGTTCATTACTATCTGTTAAATCGGTGTAATTATTTGGATTATCCTTTATAGCCCTATTGGTTGTTGTAAACCCAATATCAACAGCATTTTTAATTTTAATCTTGGGCTTATTATGGAGAACAACATCACCATCATTATATGTATTTTCATAAAATTCCAAATCATAAGAATTATTGTTGGATGTTCTAAACCTATAAATTGTTACTGGTTTATTATTGATTATTCTTTTTGATTGTTTATATTTTGTTGATAATGATGTATCTAAGACCTCAATAAGAACTTTGTTAACCTCTTCATTAATAATCTTTCTTAAATTAAATTCAGCCCTATATTCATCTCTCATTGGTTGTGACATAATATTTTTAATTTATTATTAATATCCTCATTATATTTTATTCTAATTAAATTTATGTTGTTGTCTAAACAATATTTATTCTTAATCTCATCCCTCTTTTGTCTTAATTCAAATGCTTCTTCACCACCAAAGAATTCATCAATCTTATGGTGTTGTTTACCATCGAATTCAATACAAGTGTTTAATTCTGGTAGGTAAAAATCAAACGGTAAATATGTTATATACTTACAATCAATAAATTTATATTCTTGGATATATTTAATTTTATTTTGATCTAAATATAATGCTATTTTTGTTTCTCCTCTTGATTGTTTACATTTTGGACAACCTCTACCCATTAAATGATCATTTGGTGTTTGTAAAAAATCGCCATGTTTTAAACAGGTGATAGATGATTTAATTCTAGCACCAGTGTATTTAAAATTACCATAATCATATCTACAACCATGAACTTTAATAGAATTGATCTCAAAATCTTTAGTTTTAACTTCAATTTTTAATTTAGCGTTTTTATCAAAAGCACATCTACTACAACCATGACCAGATAAGTGATTATCTGGTGAAATTAAAATTTTACCATGTATAGGACAACCAATACTAACCTTATTTTTGCAATTAACATAAATAACCTCAGTATAGTCATAAAAATTATTAAAGATAATATTTGCTTTGGTGATGAAATCCTCACGTGTAGCTAAAACACTATTACCACATTTTCCACAACCCTGACCAGATAAATGTGCATCACCACGCATAGAAAATATACCATGTATGTTACAAATAATTTGATATTTATCTTTTATGTTTTTAGTATCAACAACTAGCGAATAATCATATTTATTCCCATGTTTTGTTAATGCTTTTTCGATAAAAACCTCTTTTTTCATAATATAATACAAATATACAATAAATAGTATTTATGTGAAAGACTTTTGCAAAATTTGAAAGTATTTATAATAAATTATAAAATTTTATAAAATGGCAGATAATAAAATAGAAAAGGGAACCATATACCAAAATATTAATAAGCTTATGAATCTTGATGGTCTTGGTTTTCAAAAAGACCCAGAATTACAGGAAAAACAAGCCAAAATTATTATCAGAGGTAATAGCCCTGAAGAAATATATCAAAAAGGTCTGGAATTAGAACAGAAAAAAGAATTACAAAAGAAATTTTTCAGAACCACCGATAGGGGATTTCAAAAAGCGTTGCAGTATGAGGCAGCAAGACTTCCCGCCTACATTGATTATGAAGGGATGGAGTACTATCCCATCATTTCATCTGCTTTGGATTTATTTATGGAAGAGACAACAACCATTGGTTTTAATGGTAAGATGTTGAATATATATTCGAACAAAGAGAGGGTTAAATTTTTACTGGAAGATTTTTTCTATAATGTTATAAATGTGAATGTTAACTTGCCGTTTTGGACAAGAAACCTTCCAATTAAGCATGATAGCATTATTCCATTATTAAATGGTGAAGAAATAACCATTAAAGAGATTGCTGAAAGATTAAAATTGAACCCAGATAAAGATATTTGGACATATGCTATTCAAGATGTAACGAAGAGGGTTGTTACAGGCAAAATAGTTTGGTGTGATTTAACCAGAAAAGATTCAGATATATTGAGGATTAATCTTGATGACAACACATATGTTGAAACTGCACCAGATCATGAATTCCTCATGCGTAATGGTACTTATAAAAGGGCTGATGAATTACAACCACAAGATAGTTTAATGCCATTCTACACCAAGCCAAGTGAAAAGAAGATTGGCGATCTTACTGGTTACGAAAAAACATATAATCCACAATCCGATTATTATAAATATACACATAGGTTTGTTGCAGAAGATTGTATTGTAAACATTAATGAAGAGCAAACTTCTGGAGATAGATACTGTACCCATCATATTAATTTTAATAGGTTGGATAATTCCCCAGAAAATTTAAAAAGAATGACACTTTCAGGTCATTTTAAATTTCATTATGAACACGCCAACGTAATATTACAAAGACCAGATGTTGTTGAAAAAAGAATGGCTGGAATAGATATGTACTTGCGTTCAGACAAAAGAAGGAAAAGAATGTCTAAAGAAATGATGGGTATTTATCCAGATTATTTTAACCAATACAATAATAGTGAATTACACGACAAACATAATGTAATTAGAAGTAATGAAATGTTAAATCATTGGGTTGATGATGAATATCGTAAAATGGTTAAAGATAAGATGACATTAAAGTTTGATGAAAAATGCTTCAATCATATAAAAGAGGTACTAGAAAATTTGAATAGATTTGTTGGTGCAAAACAATTAAGCGAAAAATTGAAAACTGATGAAATATTTATCAAACTATTTAAAAAAGCCAATCCTAACATTAGAAAAAATTTATTAATATCAATAAACTCAAGAACAATATCTGCAATAATTGATAGAACGTATAACCAAAAATATTATGAATTTGTATCTAATGTGTTGCCAAATCTAGAAAATGATATTCATTATAATATGGCTGTGAATATTTCAAAAGCACATGAGAAAAGAAAAAGTGTTATTGTAAATCATAAGGTTCTTTCAATTGAAAGATTAACCCAAAAGCACGATGTTTATTGTATGGAAGTCGTGGGTCCAAACGGTGAACAAGATAGACATAATTTTCCAATTTGTTCCAAAAATGTTGATAATCAACACACTAGAAATGGTGTTTTTGTATCCAACTGTAAGTATGGGGATAATTTTGTTCTTCTTTATGGTGAGAAGGGTAAGGGATTGACACATGCCAAGCAAATGGTTAATTATGAAATCGAAAGATTTGAACGAGTTTCCAATGGTAAGCCATTGGTTAAGTTTAAAGAACGTATGACAGGTGATGAATTTAACACATTTGAAGTTGCACATTTTAGGTTACTTGGTGATGATAGGTTTATACCATATGGATCGTCTGTTTTAAATAAGATTCGTAGGGTTTGGAGACAGTTGGTAATGGCAGAGGATGCTATGTTAACATATCGTATAATTCGTGCTGGTGAGAAGAAAGTTTTTAAAATTGATGTTGGTAATATCGATGAAGATGATATTGAGGATTACATCTTCAAGGTTGCAACGAAATTTAAAAAGACTTCACAGGTAAATCCAAATGATGGTCAGATGGATTACAGGTTTAACATACTTGGAAATGATGAAGATTATTTTTTGCCTGTAAGAAATGCTAACACACAAACTGGTATTGAAACACTTCCGGGTGCTAGTAATTTATCAGATATTGCTGATATAGAGTATCTTAGGGAAAACCTATTTTCCGGGCTTGGAATTCCGAAGCCATTTTTAAGTTTCCAAGATGCTGCTGGTGGTGGCAAGAATATGGCACAGTATGATATAAGGTTTGCAAAGAAGATTAATAGGATTCAGCAGGGTATTATTCAGGAGTTGAATAAGATGGCTATGATTCATTTATATTTATTGGGTTATAGTAGTGATGATATTAACAATTTTACTCTAACATTAAATAATCCATCAACACAATTAGATTTACAGAAAGCTGAATTATTAAGAGAGAAAGCACAAACCTATACTGAATTAACACGTGCTGAATCTGGAATAGCAGCAATGTCACATACCGAAGCACAAAGAATGTTGTTTAATAAGTCTGAAGGAGAAATCGTTGAGAGTTTGAAACAACAAAAAATGGAAAAGGTTATTATGCAAGAACTTGCAGATTCTCCAGTTACAATTAAGAAAACTGGTTTATTTGCAGATATTGATAAACGTTATGGTGAGACAAGTGGTGAGGTTGCACCTACAAGTGGTGGAACAACAGGAGGAATGCCACCTGCAGGTGGTGAGGGTGGAATGCCACCGATAAGTGGTGGAGATATGGGTGGAGGAACACCACCGCCACCAGTACCGGGATTACCTAATCAAAGTCCATCAGACTTACCACCAATAACTGCTGAAGGATATAAGTCCGATAAAAAAGCTTTAAGTGATGAAGAATATGAAGATCATGTTGAGAATCTTGTTTATGGTAAAAAGAATAAAAAACCAATAAAAAAAGATAAATTATTAATCACCGAAAGTGATAAA